>PJTS01000008.1_pt1 | contig 300564 bp, 261 predicted proteins | sample 1512251 | NCBI WGS metagenome assembly PJTS01 (sample SAMN08177686, study PRJNA422409) | Soil metagenome, whole genome shotgun sequencing project. | isolation source: Soil (2) enriched on wood chips: alkali lignin treatment | place: USA: Madison | collected 2015-01-15 | reverse complement strand
CAAGCTCTGGTAATCCTTGCTAGAAAGCTCGCGCGGGTGGCATTCGCCCTGATGAAAAATCAGGACGAATATGTCACCAAAGGCGGGAAACTGGCTTGCTGAAAACCATAGAATCTCCCACATGTATAGCGTCTGCCATGAATCCGGTGCGGACCCTGTGGGAGCGGGTTTACCCGCGAATGGGCCGCAAGGCGGCCCCTGTACTCAGATCAGAAGTGAACCTTGACCAGGAAGCTCATGGTGTTCTGATCAGTGGTGAAGGCATCGCTGTCCTTGATGCCGTACTTGTTCTTCCAGTAGTCGTACTCCACACCCACATACAGCTGCTTCTCGCCCAGGTGCAAGGCCTTGCCCAGGTCATACTTGATCTGCGGGTTGAAGTGCAGGTTGGCCTGGTAGGTGCCGTGGCGGTTCTCGTCGTTGTCCACCACCCAGTCCATGAAACCGTCGATCAGCACATCGGACGAACCGACCGGAATGGTGTACGACCATACCGGGGTGATCTGCCACACGTTGTCGCCGGCGCGGCTGCCGTCGGTGGTGCGGTTGTAGAAGTTCAGCTGGAAGTAGTCGAAGCCAGGGATGGCCAGGTCGAAGCCAGGACCGATCAGGTACGACTCGGTATCACCTTCGCCGAACTCGTAGGTCATCGCCAGCAGCACATCCTTTACCGGGCCGAACGCCAGCTTCTGGTCGAAGATCTTGCCGAAGGACAGGCGTGGGCTGATTTCGCCGTAGTAGGTGTTAGGGCCATTGCCGGCGTCTTTCTGGCCTTGATAGAAGATCTTGTCGACAAAGATGAAGTTGTCGCCGTACTTCCAGCCATCAGCGTGCTCGAAGGTGACGGTTTGCTGGATCGACGGGTTGACCTTGAAGTTCTTGCCCCACAGGTAGGTCAGGCTGTTGTTCTGCCATTGCAGCAGGTCGCCGGCGAAGGTGGTGCCACAAGCCAGCAGGCCGCCGGCGAGGATCAGGCTGTTGATGGTACGCATTGCGAGTGTCGCTCCCTTGATTGATCTATTGTCAGCGCTTGTTGTTGGCGCTTTTTTGTCTTTTGAGTCAGTTTTTTTCGATGGGCCACAGCTGTCTGGCAAGGGTTGAGCCAACTTTCCTGGGCTGGCAAAACCTTCCTGCTCGACTTCGTTCTGAACGGATGAAAAGGGTCTTTCAGGCTGGCAACACGTTGGCCAACCGCCCGTATTCATTGACTGAGCGGTCAGTAAACGCAGGCAGAATCCCTCCTGCCCTGATCGAGGGGGCGCGCAGATTACTGGCTTGCGCGCCTTGCCTCAAGTGCTCCGTCCTGGAGCAGAGTGGAACAAACTTGTGCGTTTGGTCAGCTTTCTAGAAGTGCACCTTGATCAGGGCACTGGTGACGCTCTGGTTGCTGTCGATGTTGCCTTGGCTGTCGATGCCGTACTTGTCCTTCCAGTAGCTGTATTCGATGCCCACGTACAGCTGCTTGGCGCCAAGGTTCAGGGCTTTGCCCAGGTCGTACTTGACCTGCGGGTTGAACTGCAGGTTGGCGTGGTAGGTGCCACGGCGGGTCTGGTCGTTGTCGACCACCCAGTCCATGTAACCGTCGATCAGAATGTCGGATTTGCCCACCGGGATGGTGTACGAGAAGGCCGGGGTGATCTGCCAGACGTTGTCACCGGGGCGGCTACCTTCGGTGTTGCGCAGGTAGAAATTGAGAGTGAAGTAGTTGAAGCCGGGGATATTCAGGTCGAAGCCGGGGCCGATCAGGTAGGCCTCGTTGTCGCCTTCGCCACGCTCGTAGGTCATGGCCAGCAGCACGTCCTTGATCGGGCCGAACGCCAGCTTCTGGTCGAAGATCTTGCCGAACGACAGGCGCGGGCTGAACTCACCGTAGTAGCTGGTCACGCCTTTGCCCGGGTCGGGCTTGCCGTTGTAGAAGACCTTGTCGACGAACATGAAGGTGTCGCCGTACTTCCATTTGTTGGCGTGCTCGAAGGTTACCGTCTGCTGGATGCGTGGGTTGACCTTGAAGTCCTTGCCGTACAGGTAGGTCAGGCTTTCGCCATGCCACTGCAGCCATTCTCCAGCATGGGCGGGGAGGGTGGCCAGCAGGCTGCTGCCCAGCAAGAGGGACGAGGTGATGCGTTTCATGTTGTGGTTCCCGGACTTATTGTTTTTTTGGTTTTTTTGGCGCGCAGGCGCCCCGGAAGGCCCATTCCGGCGGGCCGACGGTGTAGCGTTTACGGCGAGGTCGAGGGGGCGGCAGTGCGCCGCCCCCTTTGTTCAATGCTGGTGACAGGCTTCGTTGTGCACCGCCCGGTCGGCACCACCGAGAATGTTGAACAGTACGTTCAACACCAGGGCACTGACCGTGGCCATGGCGATACCACTGTGGGTGATGGGTTCCATCCACTGTGGCATCTGGGCGAAGAACTCCGGACGTACCACGGGGATCAACCCGAAGCCGACGCTCACCGCAACCAGCAGCTGGTTGCGACGGTCGCCGATGTCCGCCTCCTGGAGAATCTTGATCCCGGTGGCGGTGACCATGCCGAACATGGCGATGGACGCGCCGCCCAGTACCGCAGGCGGGATCGAGGCAATCAGGAAGGCCGCCTTGGGCAGCAGGCTGAGCAGGATCAGCAGCGCACCGGCCACGATGGTGACATAGCGGCAGCGCACCCCGGTCATCTGTACCAGACCGATGTTCTGGGCGAACGAGGAGTGGGTGAAGGTGTTGAAGAAGCCGGCGATGAACGATGCGCCGGCATCGCACAACAGGCCGCGACGCAGCATCCCTGGGGTGACTTCACGATCGGTCACCTTGCCCAGGGCCAGGAACATGCCGGTGGACTCGACGAAGATGATCACCACCACCAGGCACATGGACAGGATCGGCGCCAGGCTGAAGGTCGGCATGCCGAAATGCAGTGGGGTCACCACTTGCAGCCACGGCGCGTCTTTCAGGCCCGACAGGTCGACCATGCCGATGGAACCGGCCAGGATGTAGCCCAGGCCCATGCCCACCAGCACCGACACGTTGACCCAGAAACCGCGCATGAAACGGTTGATCAGCAGGATGACCGCCAGCACCAGGCCGGCCACCAGCAGGTAGATCGGCGAGCCGAAGGTATCTGCCTGCTGGCCGCCACCAGCCCAGTTGACCGCCACCGGGAACAGCGACAGGCCAATCGAGGTGATCACCGTGCCGGTGACCAGTGGCGGGAAGAAGCGTACGACCTTGGACATGAACGGCGCGATCAGCATGCCGAAGAACCCGGCGGCGATGGTTGCGCCGAAGATCCCCTGCAGGCCCACGCCGGGCATGCCGGCCATGGCCACCATGCTGCCGACGGCAGCGAAACTGGCACCCATCATCACCGGCATGCGGATGCCCACCGGGCCGATACCGAATGACTGGATGATGGTGGCGACGCCAGCGACCAGCAGGTCGGCGTTGATCAGGAAAGCGACTTCTTCACGGGACAGCCCGGCGGCCTGGCCGATGATCAACGGCACGGCGATCGCGCCGCCGTACATCAGCAGAACGTGTTGCAGGCCAACCAGGATCAGTTGGAACAGAGGCAAGGGCTCGCGCGGCGGGGCAACTGGGATGTACGCCTTGCGTGACTTGGACATGCAGCACCTCGAGTTTTGTTTTTATTCTCGGATCCAAGCGGCAGCGTCAGGCGGCAGGCTCACTGTGAAGAGAGCCTGGGGTTTCCGCCTGACACTGAACGCTCGATGCTTGCTTGTTGCGTGACCTCGAGGCCGGGGTTGCCGGCCTCTTCGCGGGTGAACCCGCTCCCACAGGGGGGCGGTGTTATCCCGACAATTGTGTTTCAGTTCACCGGGGCGCCTTTGGCGATCCAGTCGCCGACGAGTTTGCGCTCTTCGGTGGTCATCTGGGTGATGTTGCCCAGCGGCATGATCTGGCTGGCGACCGCTTGCGCCTGGATGCGCGCGGCCTGGGCCTGGATCTGCTGCGGGGTGTCGAACATCACGCCGGCAGGGGCAGCGCTGAACAGTGGGCTGGTCGGTTTGGACGAGTGGCACACGGTGCAGCGTTCCTGGATGACAGTGTGGATCTTGTCGAAGCTCTCGCCGCCAGCCTGGGCCGTGGCCTGGGCAGGGGCTTCAGCCGGCGCGGCAGGTGCTGCGGCAGCCTTGGCGGCGTCCTCGGCGCGTTGCTCGGCAGCGGTCTTGCCACCTACTGCGGTCGCGGGCAGTGGCTGGTATTCGATCTTCGCTGCGGCTTGCTCAGGGCTTACGGCCATCGGTTTCGGACCGGTGACGTAGGCCAGGCAGATCATCGCCAGAGCGCCGACCGGCAGGGTCCAGGCGTACTTGTTGCTGTCGTGGCGGGTGTTGAAGTAGTGACGGATCAGGACCGCGGCTACTGCGATACCGGCCAGGATCAGCCAGTTGTACTGGCTACCGTAGGTGCTCGGGAAGTGGTTGCTGATCATGATGAACAGCACCGGCAGGGTGAAGTAGTTGTTGTGGCGCGAGCGCAGCAGGCCCTTGGCCGGCAGTACCGGGTCAGGCGTCTGGTTGTTCTCGATCGCCGCCACCAGCTGGCGCTGTGCCGGCATGATGATGCGGAACACGTTGCCAACCATGATGGTGCCGATGATCGCGCCGGTATGCAGGTAAGCACCACGGCCGCTGAACACCAGGCTGAAGCCCCAGCATGCGGCGATGATCAGCACGAACAGTACGGCACCGAGCAGCGCTGGCTTCTTGCCCAGGGGCGAGTCGCACAGGAAGTCGTAGATGAACCAGCCGGCAATCAGCGAGCCGATACCGATGGCCACGCCTTCGGCACCGCTCAAGGTGCTGCCAGGGGCCAGCAGGTAAAGGGCCGGGTTCCAGTAGAACACCACGCACAGCAGGGCAATACCGGACATCCAGGTGAAGTAGGCTTCCCATTTGAACCAGTGCAGGTTCTCGGGCATTTTCGGGGGGGCGAGCTTGTATTTCTCCAGGTGGTAGATACCACCGCCGTGAATTGCCCAGAGATCACCCGACAACCCATCGCGCGGGTTGCTTCGGTTCAGGTGGTTCTCCAGCCAGACGAAGTAGAACGATGCACCGATCCAGGCGACGCCGGTGATCATGTGAACCCAGCGAATGCTCAGGTTCAGCCATTCGTGAAGGTGTGCTTCCACAGTATGTACCTCTTGCCGGTCACCCGCTCGGGGTATGCCCTTGAATGACCGACCTTTTCTTATTGGTGGGGATTGAGGATCAGCATCTGTTCCTCGGTGAAGTAATGCTCGTCGCAGTTGTTGCCGGAACCACTGCGATCAACCACCAGGAAGTCATCCCGCTTTTCGATCGTCAGCACCGGGTGGTGCCAGACGCCGCGATGGTAATTAACGCCCTGCCTGCCGTTACTGCGGAAGGCTCGGACCAAGCCTGATACAGGTGCATCGCCAACTGGCGCGACCACGATCAGAAAGGGGTTGCCGAGCAGCGGGATGAAAGCCTGGCTGCCCAGCGGATGGCGTTCCAGCATGCGCACGGTCAGCGGCATGTCCAGCGCATCGGCGCGGAAGATGCTGATGATCGCCTTGTCTTCAGGCTCGGCGGTTTCGACCGTGGCGAGCTTGTGGAAGCGCATGGTCGAGCCGTTGTTGATCATGAAGTGGTCGCTGCCGTCGGTTTCGATCACGTCTCCGAAGGGGGCGAAGGCTTCTTTGGTCAGGGGCTCGATCATCAGGGTGCGCATGCGGTTATCTCTTCTATATATGTCGTTGTTCTGGATACGGCTCGAACGCTGCCGTGCCGGTTACAGCTGCAGCAGGCGGAACAGGGCGATCAGGTTGATCTGCGCCAGGGCTTCCTTGAATTCGGCATCGACATCGTTGTGGATGCGTTTCTCGAAGGAGGCGAGGATCTGGTGCCGGTTGCTGCCTTTCACCGCCATGATGAACGGGAACTTGAACTTGGCCTTGTAGGCATCGTTCAGCTCGGTGAAACGGGCGAACTCTTCGGCGGTGCACTGGTGAATACCGGCGCCGGCCTGCTCATTGGTGCTCGATTCGGTCAGTTCGCCCTGGATGGCGGCCTTGCCGGCCAGGTCCGGGTGAGCGTTGATCAGCGCCAGCTGGTCGGCGTGGTTGGCGCTGAGCAGGATGTCGCTCATGCGCTGGTGCAGCGCCTCGATCTCGTCCAGTTCGCCCAGCTGGCCCAGGTCATAGGCTTTTTCGGCTACCCACGGCGAGTGCTCGTAGATGTCGGCGAAGGCCTTGACGAAGGCGTCACGGCCCAGGGCGGATGGCTTGAGGGTGTTGAAGGCGGTCATCAGGCGTTCTCTTTCTTGTACGGGTGAGTGGTGTGCCAGTGGCGGGCGATGTCCACGCGACGGGCGAACCAGACCTGGTCATGGCTTTTTGCGTAGTCGACGAAGCGCTTCAGTGCGGCCAGGCGTGCAGGGCGGCCGACCAGACGGCAGTGCAGGCCGATCGACAGCATCTTCGGTGCTTCGGCACCTTCGGCGTACAGGACATCGAAGGCATCCTTCAGGTACTGGAAGAACTGCTCGCCGCAGTTGAACCCCTGTACCTGGGTGAAACGCATGTCGTTGGTGTCGAGGGTGTAGGGGATCACCAGGTGCGGCTTGCCGGTGGGGTTGTTCGGCTCCCAGTAGGGCAGGTCATCGTCGTAGGTGTCGCTGTCGTACAGGAAGCCGCCTTCCTCCATCACCAGGCGACGGGTGTTCGGGCCGGTGCGGCCGGTGTACCAGCCCAGCGGGCGCTCGCCGGTGATTTCGGTGAGGATGCGGATGGCTTCGAGCATGTGCTCGCGCTCCTGGACCTCGTCCATGTACTGGTAGTCGATCCAGCGGTAGCCGTGGCTGCAGATTTCATGGCCGGCCTCGACCATGGCGCGGATCACGTCGGGGTGGCGCTGGGCGGCCATGGCCACGGCGAAGATGGTCAGCGGCACGCCGCTGTCCTTGAACAGCTTCAGCAGGCGCCATACACCGGCGCGGCTGCCGTATTCGTACAGTGATTCCATGCTCATGTTGCGCACGCCCTGCAATGGCTGGGCGGCGACCATCTCCGAGAGGAACGCTTCGGACTCCTTGTCACCGTGCAGGATGTTGCGTTCGCCACCTTCCTCGTAGTTGAGGACGAAAGACAGCGCGATGCGAGCATTGCCCGGCCATTGCGGGTGAGGAGGGTTGTTGCCGTAACCGATCAGGTCGCGAGGGTAGTCAGCGCTCACTGCAGTCTTCCTTCTTGTGCGTTTGTGCGGGGTGGGCGGACCGCGTCGGGATGTCGCACCACCGGATGGGCTGATTGTATACAACTTCTGAAATCATTTGTAAGCCTGTTTTTCCGCATTTCTTCCCTTTTGTCGCCTCGGAGCGACCTGGAAAAACAGTGCAAGAAACCTGCCTGATTGGTCAGCTAATGACGTTGGCGTCGTTACCGTGCCTGTATTTGCGATCGATGGGTCGTTCACAGGCAAGAAACGCAGGGTGCGACAGATGGGGTGAAAAAATTGTGTACAATCTTGCGTCTGAATGTCTTAATGGCGTCATTCCCGCCTGCCGCAGGCGCTATGCTGATGCGATGGCTGAGTATTTTTTGCCCACAGATTGAACAAGAGGCGACAAGCAATGGGACGTTTGACCACACATGTACTGGATGCCGCGCATGGCTGCCCGGGCAGCTCGATCAAGGTCGAGCTGTACCGTGTCGAAGGCCAGCAGCTGGAGCTGGTGAACACCGCCCTGACCAACAGCGATGGCCGCGTCGACGCGCCACTGCTGCAGGGTGACGACTACCGTACCGGCGTTTACCAACTGCAGTTCAGCGCTGGTGACTACTACCGCGCTCGCGGTGTACAGCTGCCGGACCAGGCGTTCCTGGATGTTGTCGTGTTGCGCTTTGGCATCGACGAGCAGCAGGAGCACTACCATGTGCCGCTGCTGATCTCGCCGTACAGCTATTCGACCTATCGTGGAAGCTAGTTGGTCGCTAGAAGAATCTTCGTAGGTCCTTTGGCCCGCTCTCACACTGGCGGGCTTTTTTTCGTCTGCTGTTTGTCGCCGGCAAGCCAGCTGCCATCCGATAGGTAGCGCGGGCCCTTGTAGGAGCGGCCTTGTGTCGCGAAAGGGCTGCGGAGCAGCCCCGGCAATTTGTGCATCTGCGCTGAAACCCTGGGGCTGCTTTGCAGCCCTTTCGCGACACAAGGCCGCTCCTACAAAAGCCAGTGCATGTCAGCAGATTGATGCCGGCCAAATAAAGAAAGGGCGCCGAGGCGCCCTTGGTTGGTGCAGCAGGGGTCAGAGGAACACGAACTTGGCAATGAAGATCGCGCACAGCACCCACAGGCTGGCCGAAATTTCCTTGTACTTGCCAGTACCCGCCTTCAGCGCCACATAGCTGATGAAGCCCAGGGCAATACCATCGGCGACCGAGAAGGTCAGCGGCATCATGATCACTGTCACGATCGCCGGAATGCTGTCGGTGGCCTCGTCCCAATGAATGTGCGCCATGCTGCCCATCATCAGCATCGCCACGTAGATCAGCGCACCGGCAGTGGCATAGGCCGGAATCATCCCCGCCAACGGCGCAAAGAACATCGCCGCGATGAACAGCAGGCCGACCACTACGGCAGTCAGGCCGGTACGGCCACCTGCAGCCACGCCTGCGGCACTCTCCACATAGCTGGTCACCGGCGGCACGCCGACCACGGCACCGAACACGCTGGAGGCACTGTCGGCCTTGAGGGCCTTCGACAGGTTCTCGATACGCCCGTCCGGCGCCACCAGGTTGGCGCGCTGCGCCACGCCCATCAGGGTGCCAGCGGTGTCGAACATGTGCACGAACAGGAACGCCAGCACCACGCTGATCATGCTGACGTTGAACACGCCGGCCACGTCCATGGCCATCCAGGTCGGTGCCAGGCTCGGCGGCATCGACATCACCCCGCCGAATTTCACCAGGCCCAGGCCCCAGCCGGCCAGGGTGACACCGATGATGCTGATCAGGATGGCGCCGAACACCCGCTTGTAGCTGAGGATGGCGATCAGCAGGAAGCACACGGCCGCCAGCAGCGGCCCCGGCTCGTGCAGCGAGCCCAGCTTGATCAGGGTGGCCGGGCTGTCGACGATGATGCCTGCCGTTTTCAGGCCGATCAGCCCGAGAAACAATCCGACGCCGGCCCCCATGGCATGGCGCAAGCTGACCGGGATGCTGTTGAGCAACCATTCGCGCACTTTCGACAAGGTCAGGAACATGAACAGCACGCCGGAGACGAACACAGCCCCCAGCGCGGTTTCCCAGTTGTAGCCCATGGTGCCGACCACGGTGTAGGTGAAGAAGGCGTTAAGCCCCATGCCCGGCGCCAGGCCCACTGGCCAGTTGGCGTACAGGCCCATCAGCAGGCAACCCAGCGCGGCGGCGATGCAGGTGGCGACGAAAGCGGCACCATGGTCGATGCCGGCGTCGGCCATGATGTTGGGGTTGACGAAGATGATGTAGGCCATGGTGATGAAGGTGGTCACCCCGGCGATCATTTCGGTCCTGACGGTGCTGCCATGCTGCTTGAGTTTGAAAATCCGCTCCAGCCAGCTCGTTTCGAGCGGTGGGGCAAGATCCAGCGTAGGGGCGTCGGATTTGCGGCTTTCCACAGCGAGTACTCCTCAAGTCTTTCTTGTTGTTGTAGAGCCATTGTCCTGCGCAATGCACTTGGCGGCTCCGCGAGGGAAGGCAGACGTCTGACCGGTTTGTTGACTTATGGGTCAAGAAGTTGCTCGGTGGATTATGCTTTTGTGTACAAAGAATGCAAATAATGTTTTATCTTTTGTGTGCGCAATACGTCGTACAACGGCTATATGGGTAAAAGGCCACCTGCAGAAACGGCTCAGCCTGTGTACAATGGCGCCATACTTTCCTTCGTGCCTCGAGAGCCCATGAACGAACAGCTGCAACCTCTGAAGAAACCTGCGCGTGCCGGCAAGGCTGGCCGCAGTGGTACCCAGGATGACATCGTCTACGCGCATATTTTCGAGGCGATCCTCGAGCAGCGTCTGGCCCCGGGCACCAAGTTGAGCGAGGAAGCGCTGGGCGAGATCTTCGGCGTCAGCCGCACCATCATCCGCCGCGCCTTGTCGCGCCTGGCCCACGAAAGCGTGGTGCTGTTGCGGCCGAACCGTGGCGCGGTGGTGGCCAGCCCGACGGTGGAGGAGGCCCGCCAGGTGTTCTTCTCCCGGCGCATGGTCGAGCGGGCCATCACCGAACTGGCCGTGCAGCACGCTACCCTCGAACAGCTCAACGAGTTGCGGCAGATGGTGCGTGAGGAACGCGACAGTTTCTCCCGTGGTGACCGCGGTGCCGGCATTCGCCTTTCCGGCGAGTTCCACCTCAAGCTGGCCGAGGCGGCGGGTAATGCGCCGCTGGTCAGTTTCCAGCGCAGCCTGGTGTCGCAGACCTCGCTGATCATTGCCCAGTACGAAAGTGGCAACCGCTCGCATTGCTCGTATGACGAGCACATGCAGCTGATCGATGCCATCGAGGCGCGCGATGCCGAGCAGGCGGTGAGCCTGATGATGCACCACATGGACCACATCGACAGCAAGCTGAACCTGGACGAGGAGAGTGCCTCGGACGATCTGCATGCGGTGTTCTCGCATCTGCTGAAAAAGCCCAAGGTTTCTGCCAAGGGTTGATCGTTTGCCTGGTTGACTGAAGGGGGCTGCTTTGCAGCCCATTCGCAGCACAAGGCTGCTCCTACAGGGATCGCATAACCTCTGTAGGAGCAGCCTTGTGCTGCGAATGGGGCGCGAAGCGGCCCCCAGCCATTTCTGGCCATAAGCCTGATGTCTGCTAAATTCTTGTGAGCAAACCTTCATCAAGCAGTTGGGCTTGCGCATCTGTTGCGTTCAACTTCTTGAGGAAAGGATTCATGAGCATGTCCCTCGGTAAACGCATGGGGGCCGAACTGGTCGGCACCTTCTGGCTGGTACTTGGTGGCTGTGGCAGTGCGGTACTCGCTGCCAGTTCCCCCGTCGGCATCGGTGTACTCGGTGTCGCCTTCGCCTTTGGCCTCACCGTGCTGACCATGGCCTTCGCCATTGGCCATATCTCCGGCTGTCACCTCAACCCCGCCGTGTCGTTCGGGCTGGTGGTGGGCGGGCGCTTCCCGGCCAAAGAGCTGCTGCCCTACGTGATCGCCCAGGTGATTGGCGCCATCCTGGCGGCAGGTGTGATCTACCTCATCGCCAGTGGCAAGGCAGGTTTCGAGCTGTCTGCGGGATTGGCTTCGAACGGCTACGCCGACCACTCGCCCGGCGGCTACACGCTCGGGGCGGGCTTTGTCAGTGAAGTGGTGATGACGGCGATGTTCCTGGTGGTGATCATGGGCGCCACCGATGCCCGGGCGCCGGCGGGTTTTGCACCGATCGCCATCGGCCTGGCCCTGACCCTGATCCACCTGATCTCGATCCCGGTGACCAATACCTCGGTCAACCCCGCGCGTAGCACGGGGCCGGCCTTGTTCGTCGGTGGCTGGGCCCTGCAGCAGCTGTGGCTGTTCTGGGTGGCGCCGCTGATTGGTGCTGCTATCGGCGGCGCGCTGTACCGGGGCCTGGCAAAAGAACCTTAGCGCTGGTGCACGCAACGCCCGGCGGCGTAGGTTTCACGCACAGTGCGGTCGTCGCCGAGGGTGGTTAGCACGAACAGGGTTTCCTCGATGCTGTTGGACTGCTGGATGCGGTAGTCCAGCAGTGGCGTGGCCTTGTAGTCCAGTACCACGAAGTCGGCATCGTTGCCTGGGCGCAGGCTGCCGATGCGGTCGTCCAGGCGCAGCGCGCGGGCGCCGCCAAGGGTGGCCAGGTACAGTGACTTGTACGGGTGCAGGCGCGCGCCCTGCAGCTGCATCACCTTGTACGCTTCGTTGAGGGTGTTGAGTAGCGAGAAGCTGGTGCCGGCGCCAACGTCGGTGCCCAGGCCTACATTGACCTTGAAGCGCTCGGCCTGGGGCAGGTTGAACAGGCCGCTGCCGAGGAACAGGTTGGAGGTGGGGCAGAAGGCCACGGCCGAGCCGGTTTCGGCCAGGCGCTGGCATTCGTCATCGCACAGGTGCACGCCATGGGCGAACACCGAGCGCTCGCCCAGCAGCTCGAAGTGGTCGTATACGTCCAGGTAACCCTTCTGCTCGGGGAACAGCGACTTGACCCAGTCGATTTCCTTGAGGTTTTCCGACAGGTGCGTGTGCATGTACACGCCCGGGTGCTCCTTGAGCAGTTGGCCCGCCAGCGCCAGCTGTTCAGGCGTACTGGTCGGGGCGAAACGCGGGGTGACTGCATAATGCAGGCGGCCCTTGCCGTGCCAGCGCTCGATCAGCGCCTTGCTTTCGGTATAACCGGACTCGGCGGTGTCGGTCAGGTAGTCCGGGGCGTTGCGGTCCATCATCACCTTGCCGGCGATCAGGCGCAGGTCCAGGCGCTCGGCCTCTTCGAACAGGGCGTTGACCGATTCCGGGTGCACGCTGCCGAACACCAGCGCGGTGGTGGTGCCGTTGCGCAGCAGTTCCTTGAGGAAGATCTTCGCCACCTGGTCGGCGTGATCCTTGTCGGCGAACTGCTTTTCGCAGGGGAAGGTGTAGGTGTTCAGCCAGTCCAGCAGCTGTTCGCCGTAGGAGCCGATCATGCCGGTCTGCGGGAAGTGGATGTGGGTGTCGATGAAGCCCGGGGTGATCAGTGCGTCCTGGTAGTGCTCGACCGGGATATCGGCGTCCAGGGTCGGCAGCAGTTCGGCTGCGTGGCCAACGGCGCGGATACGGCCATCGTCGACCACCAGCAGGCCGTCCTCGAAGTATTCATGGGAAGCCTCCAGGCCCACCTCGGCCGGGTCGGCGATGCTGTGCAGGATGGCGGCACGGTAGGCTTTGCGGGTAACGGTCATAACACACTCGTCAAATGGCTTGACTGCGCCGGGAGGGCGGCAGCAACTGGGCAATGGGGCCGGCATTGGCGGCAGCGTCGTGCTGGCCGAAGCAGGCGTTGTAGGTGGCGATGATTTCACCGGCGATGGACACGGCGATCTCGATGGGCAGCTTGCCCTTGACCTCGGCCAGGCCCATCGGGCAGCGCATGCGCGCCATCACGGCATCGTCGTAGCCGCGCTCGCGCAGGCGGTGCTCGAACTTGACCCGTTTGGTCTTCGAGCCGATCAGGCCGAACCAGGTGAAGTCGTTGCGCTTGAGAATGGCGGCGGTCAGTTCCAGGTCGAGCTGGTGGTTGTGGGTCATGACGATGCAGTAGCAGCCTGGCGGCAGCTCTGCCACTTCGTCGACCGGCTCCTCGCTGACTACCTTGGTCACCCCGTCTGGGATCAGGGCAGGGAATTCCTGCTCGCGCGAATCGATCCAGCGCACCCGGCAGGGCAGCGCGGCGAGCAAGGGTACCAGAGCCCGGCCGACATGGCCCGCGCCGAACACGGCGATCTGCGCCTGCACCGCGGCCATGGGTTCGAACAGCAGCACAGTGACGCCGCCGCAGCACTGGCCAAGGCTGGCACCGAGGCTGAAGCGCTCCAGATGCGGGGTGGTGCGGTGCTCTTCGAGCATTTGCCGGGCGATGTGCAGGGCCTTGTATTCCAGGTGGCCGCCGCCGATGGTGTCGAACAGGCCGCTGGCGCTGACGACCATTTTCGAGCCGGCATTGCGCGGGGTCGAGCCGCGCTCCTCGATGATGGTAACCAGCACGCAGGCTTCGCCACGGGACTGGTGGTCGGCGAGGGCGTTGATCCATTGGTGCATGATGCAATTCCTCTTCAGGACAACGCGGTCCGCTTTGTGTAGGAGCGGCCTTGTGTCGCGAAAGGGCTGCGCAGCAGCCCCAGAAATCCATGTTGCTGTACAGTTTTTTGGGGCCGCTGCGCGGCCCTTTCGCGACACAAGGCCGCTCCTACAAAAAGCGGGCCGGCGGAGTTACTGGGTGACGGTTTCCAGCTCCGGCTCGGCAGGTTGCGCGGCAGCCACCGCCTTGCGCATCTGCTCGCAACCCCACAACACCCGCTCCGGCGTCGCCGGTGCATCCACCTGTGGCTGCACGCGGTAGTCGGCGATGCTGGCCACGGCGTCCTTGATCGCGCACCAGGCGGCGATGCCGAGCATGAACGGCGGTTCGCCCACGGCCTTGGAGTGGAACACGGTGTCTTCCGGGTTCTTGCGGTTCTCCACCAGCTTTACCCGCAAATCCAGCGGCATGTCGGCCACTGCCGGGATCTTGTAGCTGGCCGGGCCGTTGGTCATCAGCTTGCCCTTGGCGTTCCACACCAGCTCTTCGGTGGTCAGCCAGCCCATGCCCTGGATGAAGCCGCCTTCCACCTGGCCTATGTCGATGGCCGGGTTCAGCGAATCACCCACATCGTGCAGGATGTCGGCGCGCAGCATCTTGTATTCACCGGTCAGGGTGTCGACCACCACTTCCACGCAGGCAGCGCCGAAGGCGAAGTAATAGAACGGCCGGCCGCGGGCCTGACTGCGGTCGTAGTAGATCTTCGGCGTGCGGTAGAAACCGGTGCTCGACAGCGACACCTGGGCGAAGTAGGCCTGCTGCACCAGCTGCTCGAAGCTGACGATCTGGTCGCGCACGCGCACATGGCCGTTGCGGAACTCGATGTCTTCCTCGGTCACCTGGTAGTGCCGCGCGGCGAACTCGGTCAGGCGCTTCTTGAGGATCTCGGCCGCATTCTGTGCTGCCTTGCCGTTCAGGTCGGCACCACTGGAGGCGGCGGTCGGTGAGGTGTTGGGCACCTTGTCAGTGTTGGTGGCGGTGATCTGGATGCGGCTGAAATCGACCTGGAAGATCTGCGCCACCACCTGTGCCACCTTGGTGTTCAGGCCCTGGCCCATCTCGGTGCCGCCGTGGTTCAGGTGAATGCTGCCGTCGGTGTAGATATGGATCAGCGCACCGGCCTGGTTGAGGAAGGTGGCGGTGAACGAAATGCCGAACTTGACCGGCGTCAGCGCCAGGCCCTTCTTCAGGATCGGGCTGTTGGCATTGAAGCGACGGATCGACTCGCGGCGCTCGGCGTAGTCGCTGCTGGCTTCGAGCTCTGCGGTCATCTCTTCGAGCATGTTGTGCTCGACGGTCTGGTAGTAGTGGGTGACGTTGCGCTCGGTCTTGCCGTAATAGTTGGCCTTGCGTACGGCCAGCGGGTCACGGCCCAGGTGGCGGGCGATGTGGTCCATCACCTGCTCGATGGCGACCATGCCCTGTGGGCCGCCGAAGCCGCGGTAGGCGGTGTTGGAGGCGGTGTTGGTCTTGCAGCGGTGGCCGTGCACGGTGGCATCGCCCAGGTAGTAGGCATTGTCGGAGTGGAACATGGCGCGGTCGACGATCGAACCGGACAGGTCAGGCGAGTAACCGCAGTTGCCGGCCAGGTCGAAGTTGATGCCGTGCAGGCGCCCGTCGTCGTCGAAGCCCACGTCGTACTCGACGTAGAACGGGTGGCGCTTGCCGGTCATGGTCATGTCTTCGACCCGTGGCAGGCGCATCTTGGTTGGCTGGCCGGTCAGGCGCGCCACCACGGCGCACAGGCACGCCGGGCTGGCGGCCTGGGTTTCCTTGCCGCCAAAACCACCCCCCATGCGGCGCATGTCCAGCACCACCTTGTTCATTGGTACGTCGAGTACTTCAGCGACCAGCTTCTGCACTTCGGTGGGGTTTTGCGTGGAGCAGTAGACGATCATGCCGCCGTCTTCGGTGGGCATCACCGAGGAAATCTGCGTTTCCAGGTAGAAGTGCTCCTGGCCACCGATATGCAGGGTGCCCTGGATGCGGTGCGGGGCACTGGCCAGGGCAGCAGCGGAGTCGCCACGCTGGTGGGTGTGGCTGTCGAGCACGAAGTGCTTCTTGCGGAACGCCTCGACCACATCCAGCACCGGCTCCAGGTCTTCATACTCGACGATGGCGGCCATGGCCGCACGGCGTGCGGTGTCGAGGTCACGGGCGGCCACGGCGAGCACCGGCTGGCCGAAGAACTCGACCTTGTCGATGGCCAGCAGCGGGTCGCCGGCCACCACCGGGCCGATGTCCTTGAGGCCGGGGATGTCTTCGTGGGTGATGGCAATGCGCACCCCCTCGAAGGCATAGCACGGCGTGGTGTCGATGCGCAGGATGCGCGCGTGGGCGCGGTCGGCGGTGCGCGCATAGACGTGCAACTGGTTGGGGAATTCCAAACGGTCGTCGATGTACACCGCTTCGCCGGACACATGCTTGTCGGCGCTGTCGTGCTTGACGCTGCGGCCGACCCCGGTGGTCAGGTCCTGGCGGAACAGTTCGGCCATCTCGGCCTGGCTCTTGGCTACGTGATGGTTAGACATAAGCGGTCACCCGGGTCTCGATGTGCGGCGTTTGCTGTTCGATGAAGTACTTGCGCAGCAGGTTCTGCGCGGTCAGCAGGCGGTATTCCTTGCTGGCGCGGAAGTCGCTGAGCGGGGTGAAGTCTTCGGCCAGGGCCTGGCAGGCGCGCTCGATGGCAGCCTGGTTCCACGGCTTGCCACGCAGCGCTGCTTCGCAGGCACGGGCCCGTTTTGGGATCGCCGCCATGCCGCCGAAGGCGATACGCACACCGCTGACCACACCGTCTTCGATGCTGAGGTTGAAGGCACCGCACACGGCGGAAATGTCATCGTCCAGGCGCTTGGACACTTTATAGGCGCGGAACGCCCAGTCGCTGGTGGCGCGCGGCACGATGATCTTCTCGATGAACTCGCTGTCCTGACGGGCAGTGATGCGGTAGTCGATGAAGTAGTCTTCCAGTGCCATCACCCGCTGGCGCTCGCCCTGGCGCAGGACGATCTGCGCATCCAGGGCAATCAGCAGGGGTGGCGAGTCGCCGATTGGCGAAGCGTTGCCGATATTGCCGCCCAGGGTGCCCTGGTTGCGGATCTGCAGCGAAGCGAAGCGGTGCAGCAGGGCGCCGAAGTCCGGGTATTCCTCGTTCAGCGCGCCGTAGCAGTCGGTGAGCGGGGTGGCGGCGCCGATTTCCAGGTGGCTGGCGGTTTTCTCGATGCGCTTGAGCTCGGCCACATGGCCGACGTAGATCATCACCGGCAAGGTCTTGTGGAACTGAGTGACTTCCAGGGCCAGGTCGGTACCGCCAGCCAGCAACCGCGCTTCGGGGTGCGAGCTGTACAGGTCGGCCAGGTCGGCGACGGTCAGTGGCACCAGGCAGCGCTTGTCGCCGCTGTTCAGCTCGCCGGTCTGGGTTGGCGCAATGGCCTTGAGGCGGCTGATGGTCTGCGCCTGCTGGGCATCGAACTGGTCGCGGCAGGGCTGGCGGCAGCTCTGCTCGGCGGCGTCGAGGATTGGCCGGTAGCCGGTGCAGCGGCACAGGTTGCCGGCCAGGGCTTCCTGGGCCTGGTGCAGGTCGGGGCCGTTGCTGTTCTTCTGCAGGGCGAACAGCGACATGACGAAGCCGGGGGTGCAGAAGCCGCACTGCGAGCCATGGCAATCGGCCATGGCCTGTTGCACGCTGTGCAGCTGGCCTTGGTGCTTGAGGCCCTCGACGCTGATCAGTTGCTTGCCGTGCAGCGACGAAACGAAGGTCAGGCACGAGTTGAGGCTGCGGTAGCGCAAGCTGTCGTTGCCCTGGTCGTCCTGGGTCAGTTCGCCGACCACCACGGTGCAGGCGCCGCAGTCACCACTGGCGCAGCCCTCCTTGGTGCCAGGTTTGCCCAGGTGCTCGCGCAGGTACTGCAGCACCGTCATGTTCGGGTCCAGGGCATGCTCACTACGCAATTCCTGGTTGACGAGAAACTGGATCACGGGGATGGCCTCGCAATGGTTTTATTGTTGTTGGGCGGACTCTAAGCAAGAGCTGTCCAGCTGGTCAATATTTTTCTGACTCAAAGGTCAAGAAATTGCTCGTGTCCAAGTCCGGCCGCACACATTGCCCATATCCCAAGCATAGATCGCGCCGGGCGCGTGGCTGCCTTGCAGGTCAAATAAACCGCCAGGCCCCTCTGCGCGATTACTGGCCAAGTACGCTACAATTCGCCCCTTGTGCCCAGTTCAATGATTTTGAAGGAAAACCATGACGTTCAAGGCCCCGGACAGCCTCTCCGAGCAGATTGCCGATTACCTGGCCGAGCGCATCATCCGTGGCGAGCTGGCGCCAGGCGAGCGTATCCAGGAGCAGAAGGTCACCCAGGCACTCAACGTCAGCCGCGGCTCGGTGCGCGAAGCGCTGTTGATCCTCGAACGCCGCCACCTGGTGGCGATCCTGCCGCGCCGTGGGGCCCACGTAACCGAGCTCGATGAGCGCAGTGTGCGCAGCTTGTGCGCACTGATGAGCGAGTTCTACATCCTGCTGGGTAACGCGGTTGCGCAAAAATGGCGCACCGATGCCGACCTGCGCCCGTTCCTGGAAATTCAGCAGCGCCTGCAGCGGGCCCATGACCAGTTGGACATCAAGGCCTTCGTCGCCGACAGCTTCGCGGTCATGCGGGCGGCCTATCCGTTCGCCGACAACCCGTTCCTGCAGGAAACCGTGGAAAACCTGCAGCCGGCCATGAGCCGTGCCTACTATCTGTCCCTGGAGCAGCGCCAGGCCAACATGATCGACTACCTGGACCTGTTCGCCCGCCTGCTCGACGCTGTTATCGCCCGTGACCTGCCGCGCATTCGCGAGGTGCTCACCGCCTACGGCCAGCGCAGCTGCGAACTGGTGCTGGCGGCGTTGGCCCGAGGCTGACCGATGCGCCTGAAGTGCATTCGCCTGGCCGGGTTCAAGTCGTTCGTCGACCCGACCACGGTCAACTTCCCCAGCAACATGGCGGCCGTGGTCGGCCCCAACGGCTGTGGCAAGTCCAATATCATCGATGCCGTGCGCTGGGTGATGGGCGAGAGTTCGGCGAAGAACCTGCGTGGCGAGTCGATGACCGATGTCATCTTCAACGGCTCCAGTGGCCGTAAACCGGTCAGCCAGGCCAGCATCGAACTGGTGTTCGACAACAGCGAAACCACCCTGGTCGGCGAATATGCCGCCTACGCCGAGATCTCGATCCGCCGCAAGGTCACCCGCGACGGGCAGAACAGCTACTACCTCAACGGTGCCAAGTGCCGCCGGCGCGATATCACCGACATCTTCCTCGGTACCGGCCTGGGGCCGCGCAGCTACTCGATCATCGAGCAGGGCATGATCTCCAAGCTGATCGAGGCCAAGCCCGAGGAGCTGCGCAACTTCATCGAGGAAGCCGCCGGCATTTCCAAGTACAAGGAACGCCGCCGTGAAACCGAGAGCCGCATCCGCCGCACCCAGGAAAACCTGGCGCGCCTGACCGACCTGCGCGAAGAGCTGGAACGCCAGCTGGAACGCCTGCACCGCCAGGCCCAGGCGGCCGAGAAGTATCGCGAATACAAGGCCCAGGAACGCCAGATGAAGGCGCGCCTGTCGGCCTTGCGCTGGCGTGACCTGGACGAACGGGTGCGCCAGCGCGAGGCGGTGATCGGCGACCAGGATGTGTCACATGAGGCGCTGGTGGCCGAGCAGCGCAATGCCGATGCCAGCATCGAGCGCCTGCGCGATGGCCATCACGAATTGTCCGAGCGCTTCAATCAGGTGCAGGGCCGCTTCTACTCGGTGGCCGGTGATATCGCCCGGGTCGAGCAGAGCATCCAGCATGGCCAGCAGCGCCTGCGCCAGTTGCAGGATGACTTCAAGGAAGCCGAGCGCACACGCCTGGAGACCGAATCGCACCTGGGCCACGACCGCACCCTGCTGGCGACCTTGGGCGAAGAGTTGGCCATGCTCGAACCTGAGCAGGAAATGCCCCTGGCCGCTGCCGAAGAGGCCGCCGCCGCCCTTGAAGAGGCCGAGCTGTGCATGCACGGCTGGCAGGAACAGTGGGACAGCTTCAACAGCCGTTCCGCCGAGCCGCGCCGCCAGGCCGAAGTGCAGCAGGCGCGCCTGCAGCAGCTGGAAGCCAGCCTGGAGCGCCAGGCCGAGCGCCAGCGCAAGCTGGGCGAAGAGCGCGAGTTGCTGGGCAGCGACCCGCAGGATGCGGCCATGCTCGAACTGGCCGAGCAGCTGGCCAGCAGCGAAATGTTGCTGGAAGAGTTGCAGCTGTCCGAAGAGCAGGTGGTCGAGCGCCTGGAAGGCGCGCGTGAGCAACTGCAACAGGCTACCCAGGCGCAACAGCAGGCCCAGGGTGACCTGCAACGCCTGGGCGGCCGCCTGGCCTCGCTCGAAGCCTTGCAGCAAGCCGCCCTGGAGCCGGGGGCAGGTGCTGCGGACTGGCTGCAGGGCCAAGGCCTGGAGCAACAGCCGCGGCTGGCTGAAGGGTTGCGGGTAGAGCCAGGCTGGGAGCTTGCAGTAGAGACCGTGCTCGGCGCCGATCTGCAGGCTGTGCTGGTGGACGACTTCAATAATCTTGATTTTACCGGCCTCGAGCAGGGCGAATTGCGCTTGCTGGTGGCTAGCGGTACTGGTTCATCGTTGCCCGGCAGCTTGCTGGAAAAGGTCGAAGGCCGTGTCGATCTGGCGCCTTGGCTGGGCCAGGTCAAGCCCGTGGAGGGCCTTGCCCAGGCGCTGGCACAGCGCGCCTCACTCGGCGAAGGCCAGAGCCTGGTCAGCCGTGATGGCTACTGGGTTGGCCGACACTTCCTGCGGGTGCGCCGTGGCGGCGAAGCCGAAGGCGGCGTGCTGGCACGCGGCCAGGAGATCGAGCGCCTGGGCCAGGAGCAACTGGAGCAGGAAGTGGCGCTGGAGCAGTTGGAGCAGCAACTGCAGGCCCTGCGCGTGCAGCAGCTGGAGCTGGAAGAACAGCGTGAACAACTGCGCCGTCGCACTCAGGAAGAAAACCGCCTGCATGGCGAGCTGAAGGCCAGCCTGTCGGCTGGCCGCGCACGTGCCGAGCAGGTCGAACTGCGCCGCCGGCGCCTGCAGGAAGAGCTGGCCGAACTGGAAGAGCAGCGTGCCCTGGAGCATGAGCAGCTGGGCGAAGCCCGCTTGCTGCTGCAGGAAGCCCTGGAACTGATGGCCCAGGACACCGAGCAGCGCGAGCAATTGATGGCCCGCCGCGACACGCTGCGCGAAAACCTCGATCGCGTGCGTCAGGAGGCCCGCCAGCACAAGGACCACGCTCACCAGCTGGCTGTGCGCCTGGGCTCGCTGCGCGCCCAGCACGACTCCACCCGGCAGGCCCTGGAGCGCCTGGAGCAGCAGGCTGCGCGGCTGACCGAGCGCCAGGAGCAACTGAGCCTGAACCTGGAAGAGGGCGAGGCCCCGCAGGAAGAACTGCGCCTGAAGCTGGAGGAACTGCTGGAGCGGCGCATGGGCGTCGATGAGGAAATGCGCCAGGCCCGCCTGCACATGGATGAGGCCGACCGCGAACTGCGTGACGCCGAGAAGCGCCGCACCCAGGCCGAGCAGCAGGCCCAACTGCTGCGCGGCCAGCTGGAACAACTGCGCCTGGAGTGCCAGGGGCTGGATGTGCGGCGCAAGACCTTGCAGGAGCAGTTGCTGGCTGATGGCTACGACCTGCAAGGGGTGCTCGCCACCCTCGAGGCCGAAGCCAGCGAGCAGGGCACCGAACAGGAGCTGGAGCAGCTCGAGGCGCGTATCCAGCGCCTGGGGGCGATCAACCTGGCGGCCATCGAAGAGTACGAGCAGCAGTCCGAGCGCAAGCGCTACCTGGATGCCCAGGACGCCGACCTGGTCGAAGCCCTGGAAACCCTGGAAAACGTCATCCGCAAGATCGACAAGGAAACCCGCAACCGCTTCAAGGATACCTTTGATCAGATAAATGCCGGATTACAGGCACTTTTCCCAAAAGTTTTCGGTGGTGGCAGCGCTTATCTGGAACTGACGGGCGAAGATTTACTCGATACAGGGGTGACGATCATGGCGCGACCACCGGGCAAGAAGAACAGCACCATCCATCTGCTATCCGGCGGCGAGAAGGCACTGACCGCATTGGCGCTGGTGTTTGCCATTTTCAAGTTGAACCCCGCACCGTTCTGCATGCTCGACGAGGTCGACGCGCCGCTGGACGATGCCAACGTCGGGCGTTACGCCCGTCTGGTCAAGGAAATGAGTGAAAGCGTGCAGTTCATCTATATCACCCATAACAAGATTGCCATGGAGATGGCGGATCAATTGATGGGGGTGACCATGCATGAACCGGGGTGTTCACGTCTGGTTGCCGTTGACGTGGAGGAGGCTATGGCCATGGTCGACGCCTGATGCTCGACGATAAGGGCACATTCTGTAGCGAAATGCCCCCGCCATGTGCGACAGACGGTGTAAAGTTGTCTTTGGTCGTGCTAGCTTAATGTCACTCGTTTTTTGCGTGGGTAAAACGCCTGTCAGAACATAGAGTTGGCGCCACGTGTTAAAGGGCTTTGAACCCTTTGTTTTCAAGCATATTTTTATAGAGGCACGGAATTACATGGAAATCGGTCTGCGCGAGTGGCTGATCGTCATCGGCATCATTGTCATTGCCGGGATTCTTTTCGACGGCTGGCGCCGCATGCGCGGCGGGAAAGGCAAGTTGAAATTCCGTCTGGATCGCAGTTATTCCAACCTGCCGGACGAGGAAGGCAATGCCGAAGTGCTTGGCCCGTCGCGGGTGCTGGATACCCACAAGGAGCCTGAGCTGGACGAAAGCGACCTGCCGTCGCTCAGCGCTTCTGCGCGTGATCGCGAGCGCGAGCCCAGGCCGGCCAAGGCCAGCAAGCGCGGCAAGCGCGCCACCGCTGCTGCGGATGCGCAGCAGGGCGACCTGAACCTGAGCGCCGAGCCACGCGAGCCAGACCTGTTTGCCGACAGCGATGACGACTTTGCCGCGGAGAATACCCGCAGCAACGCTGCGGCGCCTGCCAGCAGCAGCGTCAAGGAGCTGCCGCCGGCCGAGGAAGTGCTGGTGATCAGCGTGATCTCTCGCGACGAGGGCGGCTTCAAGGGCCCGGCGCTGCTGCAGAACATTCTGGAAAGCGGCCTGCGCTTTGGCGAAATGGACATCTTCCACCGTCACGAGAGCATGGCCGGCCACGGCGAAGTGCTGTTCTCCATGGCCAACGCCGTCAAGCCTGGCGTGTTCGACCTGGACGACATCGACCACTTCAGCACTCGCGCGGTGAGCTTCTTCCTCGGCCTGCCGGGCCCGCGTCATCCGAAGCAGGCCTTCGACGTGATGGTGGCTGCGGCGCGCAAGCTGGCGCACGAACTGAACGGTGAGCTCAAGGACGACCAGCGCAGCGTGCTGACCGCCCAGACCATCGAGCACTACCGCCAGCGCATCGTCGAGTTCGAGCGCCGTGCGCTGACCCAGAAGCGCTGACAGATCCAGACGAAAGAGCAGCCTTAGGGCGTGCTGGTCGGTTCGGGTGTTGTTATCGCCTGCTCCGGCCTCTTCGCGGGTAAACCCGCTCCCACAGGGACATCACAGCCCTTGAGGTTTGTGGTGTCCCTGTGGGAGCGGGTTTACCCGCGAAGAGGCCGGAACAGGCAATAAATACCTCAAGCCCCCGGCACCACCCCCAGGCTGCTCTTTTGCTTTGCAAGAGAAGACAAGCCCATGACCGCCGAAACCCGCATCCACGAACTGCGTACCCAGCTCGACCAGCACAACTACCGCTACTACGTGCTCGACGAGCCCAGTGTGCCCGATGTCGAATACGACCGCCTGTTCAACGAGCTCAAGGCGCTGGAAGCCGAATACCCACACCTGGTAACCCCTGACTCGCCCACCCAGCGCGTCGGTGGTGCAGCCCTGGCCGCGTTCAGCCAGGTGCGCCACGAAGTGCCCATGCTCAGCCTGGGCAACGCCTTCGAAGAAGCCGACCTGCGTGAGTTCGGCCGCCGCGTGGTAGAGGGCCTCGACCAGCCCGGTGCGGTCGACTATAGCTGCGAGCCCAAGCTCGACGGTCTGGCCGTAAGCTTGCTGTACCGCGACGGCCAACTGGTACAGGGCGCCACCCGTGGCGACGGCACCACCGGCGAAGACATAAGTGCCAACGTGCGCACTGTGCGCAACATCCCGCTCAAGCTGCAAGGCGAGGGGTGGCCGGCGGTGCTGGAGGTGCGCGGCGAGGTGTACATGAGCAAGGCCGGTTTCGACCGGCTAAACGCCGCCCAGGCCGAAGCCGGCGGCAAGACTTTCGCCAACCCGCGCAACGCCGCCGCCGGCAGCCTTCGTCAGCTGGATTCGAAGATCACCGCCAGCCGCCCGCTGGAGTTCTGCAGCTATGGCGTCGGTCAGGTGTCCGCGAGCATCGGCGACAGCCACATCGGCATCCTCGAGCAGCTCAAGACCTGGGGCCTGCCGATCAGTCGCGAGCTCAAGCATGCTGCCGGCATCGAAGAATGCCTGGCCTACTACCGCGACATCGGCGAACGACGCAACAGCCTGCCCTACGAAATCGACGGTGTGGTGTTCAAGGTCAACAGCCTGGCCGCCCAGCGCGAACTGGGCTTCCGCGCCCGTGAGCCACGCTGGGCGATTGCTCACAAGTTCCCGGCCATGGAAGAGCTGACCGAGGTGCTGGATGTCGAGTTCCAGGTCGGCCGCACCGGCGCGGTAACGCCCGTGGCACGCCTGAAGCCGGTCAAGGTCGCCGGTGTGACCGTGTCCAATGCCACCCTGCACAACATGGACGAAATCGCCCGCCTGGGCCTGCGCATTGGCGACACGGTGATCATCCGCCGCGCCGGTGACGTGATCCCGCAGGTGATGCAGGTGGTGCTGGAGCGCCGCCCGGAAGATGCCCGCCCGGTGCAGGTGCCGAGCGAATGCCCGGTGTGCGGCTCGCAGGTCGAGCGTACCCAGCTGGTCAAGCGTAGCAAGGGCAAGGAAACCACCAGCGAGGGCGCGGTGTACCGCTGCGTCGGCCGCCTGGCCTGTGGTGCCCAGCTCAAGCAGGCGATCATCCACTACGTGTCGCGCCGCGCCATGGATATCGACGGCCTGGGCGAGAAGAGTGTCGAGCAACTGGTGGATGAAGGCCTGATTGGCTCACCTGCCGACCTGTACAAGCTGGAATTCGACCAGATCGTCGGCCTGGAAGGCTTTGCCGAAGTGTCCAGCAGGAAGCTGCTGGATGCCATTGAGGCCAGCAAGCGCCCGAGCCTGGCGCGCTTCATCTATGCCCTGGGCATCCCGGACGTAGGCGAGGAGACCGCCAAGGTGCTGGCTCGCTCGCTGGGCAGCCTTGCGCGCCTGCAGCAGGCGCTGCCGCAGGTGCTCACCTACCTGCCGGACATCGGCCTGGAAGTGGCGTACGAGATTCACAACTTTTTCGAAGACGAGCACAACCGCAAGGTAATCAGGCAACTGCTCGACAGCGGCATGCAATTGCAGGACGAAGGCGAGTTGGCTGCCGAATTCGCCGCCAGCACCACCTTGGCCGGGATGATTGCCAAGCTCGACATCGCTTCGGTTGGCCCGACCGGTGCCGAGAAGCTGGTGGCCAAGCTCGACAGCCTGGACAAGATCATCGCTGCCGACGGTATCGACCTGCGCCAGGCCCTGGCGCCCAAGCAGGCCGAAGCCGTGCGCGAGTTCTTCAAGGATGAAGCCAACCAGAAGCTGGCCCGGGACATCGAGGCGCAGTTGCTGGCGTTCGGCATGCACTGGAGTAACGAGAAGAAAGTGGCTGAAGGCTTGCCGCTGGCCGGCCAGACCTGGGTGCTGACCGGTACCCTGGAGCGCATGAGCCGCGATATTGCCAAGGAAAAGCTGGAAAGCCTGGGGGCCAAGGTGGCGGGTTCGGTTTCCGGCAAGACCTACTGCGTGGTGGCGGGGCCGGGGGCGGGGTCCAAGCTGGCCAAGGCCAGTGAGTTGGGGGTGAAGGTGCTAGACGAAGATGCCTTCGTCGCCTTCCTGGGCGAGCAGGGAATTGCTGTCTGAAGCCAAATCCCCTGTAGCTTGCCCGCTCCCACAGGTCCTGCGCTGGTCTTGCTGTCAGCGCTACCCCTGTAGGAGCGGGTTCACCCGCGAATTGGCAGCCCCAGTCCACCCCAACCCGGACAAGTCATTGAGAAATGATGACTTTTTCTCCTCCAGAGGTTGTATCTGCCCCCAAGACCGGTACAATGGCGCCACTCGCTGTTCAGCGAGCCTTGTAGTGGTGGCCCCATCGGTCCCCCCGCATTGATTACCCGTTAACCTGGTCAGGCCCGGAAGGGAGCAGCCATAGCGGGAACATCGAGTGCCGGGGTGTGGCTGGTGGGGCTGCCTCCATTACGCAAGTCCTTGAATTCTCAAGGATTTCTCGCTCAATAATCTTGAAGTGTGACAGCGTTTAGGTACACCTGAGTGGTGCATTGTGCATCATAGCTGCTTACGTCTTTCCTAGCCATCGTACCCATCTCCTGTTAGTGTGCCGCACAGCCAGCTTTTCGGCGATGTCTATTGCGAAGCGGAGTATGTTTGCTGTCTCAGCGAAGGTGTCTGGGTCATTCGTACCTTGGTAGATGATTCCACCTTCTGTCACATCCTGGACTACGCTATCGGCGTATTGGTAGAAGGTGACCACCAGTTGTGCATCCTCCGGTGGCAGGTAGCCCAGTCTTCCAACGTTAGCCACGTACACTCTGCAGTAGTGCTCTGGAATTCGTACTTGCAGCGAAGCCTCTGGTCGCTCCTCTTCGGGCAAGGCGCGGAGAGCCTCCCCAATCTCGATTAGACCGGTAAGGTATTTCCTTTCTTCAGCAATCTTTTTCAATGCCAATACTTCGGCCACGATTGCAACACGTACGCTGGTGCGTTCTTGCCAGCGTTGCCAAAGCCAGCTACCAGTGGCTACAGCTGCTGTGACAAGTAGTCCTGCGGTGCTAATGATCTCGCTAGTCTGCATCACATGGCCTTTTCGTTGGGGGCAGAGGCGTGCTAAATCGAGTTCACATATCCTATCTTTTTTTAAGGTAGCGCCGAAGTGCGTTGTCGCCTAGCTGCGTGATTGAGTACATTGGCCCACCATCAGGATCAGAGGCGGTCTCCTGCTCGATCTGAATTGCCCGTACCCCAGCCTGGCCCCATGACCTTATTCTGTGGCTCCGCCTCTCGTGATTCGGCCTTTTACGTTGTTAAAATCTTGCTCGCTTGAGCTTCAGGCGTGTTGGTCTGGCACAGGGTCAGCAGCCATGCACCACCTGCATCTTATTGGAACTGGCGATGTGTCCAGAGAGTGTGGCATTGTGCTACTTACTAAGGGGTAGGTGAGGGGCTGTAGATGTTCGAACAAATCTTCTTGGGTGGTGAAGACAAGACGTCAGAGATCAAGGAGTTCGGGGAGGTCATCGGGCTGAATCGCCTTGCACCGGACAGGTTCAGTTCTTACTTTGTCATACAGCTATATTGCCAAATGCTCCTTACTGGTAATTCTCCTAGTCGGATCATGGCGGAAGTTGAGGCGCTAGAGAATACTGAGAAACAGAGTGCGACCAAACCACCTGCTCGGTTCGATAGATTGCCACTCAAAGGGCTGTGGCATAAGCATCATCTAATTCCTGGCTTGTCTTCGATGGCGAAAAATTTACTGAACGGCCTAAAGAGAAATGGCCTTCCCGGGCTGACAGAAAAGGTTCGAGAGGCAGAGGCGTCAGGCGAGGAGCGGTTCTTAGGAGAGCAAGACATTGCTGAAATTGCGAAGGAAGCAGTTGAAGATAACTATCGACGACGATATGGTGCGGGTGAGATGACAGGAGAATGGATTGTTTATGCTGTCCATGAAGGGCGAAATTACTATCTTTGTCTGGGAACGCATAACTCCGGGGATGACGAGCTAAGAAAGCAGATTGATTCGATTTGCGTGCCGGAGTTCCCATTCTTGAAAAATATTCTCGCTCCGCTAAATTAGTAGCTTTGTCTCGCCTTAGCGTGCCTCAGTTTGCAGAAGCACGCATCTGAAGTAAGTATTAGTGAGAGACAAATGTCTTACCGTTTATCACCTCATGAAGTGCGTTTTTAAGATTCTCTAGGCGTTCGAGAGAGCAATATTTGGCAAGCCTGAACATAAGACTAGGGATGCTTGTAGATCCAGTTACTTTTGATCGTATAAAGAAGGTTAAAAGTGGGAGAAGATAATCTTTTCCAGATACCACGTCCATTGGCCTCAGGTCTTTGGATAGCTCCGTGATTTCTTGAATGAGCAAATTCCAATCTTGCTCGCCTACTTCTTTAATGCATTCATCAGAAATATCTGATTTCAACTTGATTATTTTTCCCATATCAATAACTGGCCCGGCTGCCCTTGTGTGCTGGGTGACTATTGATGATAGCCCATTTGAAACAGTCTTCAGGCTCGGCTTTGCTTTTCTTGCGGCAGCAAATACAATGAAGAGCTGTTTCAATTCAGGATGGATTGGGTCGAAATAATTATTCCATTCATGATCTGGTAGAGCGTCTTCACGTTTGACGGTGCCTGAACCTTCAACTATTAATTCTCGTGCTGCCTCGCAGCAGAATAAATAGTTTTCAATGCAGTATGCGTTGAGTTGAAATAGGTTCAAATACCCTTGCTCCCGCTCGCCAAGCAAAAGGTTCAGGTCTCCGTCGATTAAGAATAATGCAGGGCTTTCACCGTCATACTCTGAGCAGTTTTTCAGAACATGGTCGCGTCCGTGTAGAGGGACTATCTTTTTAATTTGCTGTCCGTCAACCATCATCCTATTAAATAGCTCAAGATAGAATGCTTCTGAATTGCTGTCTTCAACATAAATTTCAATAGGTTGAAGCTCCCTGTAGAGTAGACCTATACTCTCGCTAGCAGGTGCAGACCATGATGGGATTTCGTCAAGTGACATGTCAAATCCCACCGTTCAAAGGTATGTAGTATTTCTTGCGGCCTCCAATGATTGCAGGAGAGTGTGTTGCCAAAATAATTTGCAGGTCGGGACCAGCGGCTTGTATAGCCTCTACAAACATATCTTGCCATGCAATGTGCAGCGATAGCTCCGGCTCATCTACGATAAAGACACCGCTCTTTGGTAGATGCGAATTCAAGGAGAGATGAGCAAGCATAATCAATATTTGTCTTTCGCCCGAAGATAGGACGGTGAGGTTTTTTTCAACATCCGATATGAATATTTTTACTTCGCCGCGATTGGTTATGCTTATTTTCTTTTTGGTTTGTGCAAGAAAGGAGTTTACCAGGTTTACAAATTTTTTAAGTGGCTCATAAATGTTAGACTTTATCTTTTCATATTCGCCAATGAGGTTTATGAGGCGGTCGATCCTCGCCATCTGATGGCTGTTGGCAAACCAAGTGCCAAGAACACGAGACGATTCAATGGAAAGATTAATTGGCTCAGGTACTTTTGGGCTGACTTCTTTTGCGGTGTCAAGATTCTTCTTTCTGGATGTAGGGCTGCGACTCAAAGATCCGTTGGTCCCGCTAGTGTTGTTGTCGAACACTCTATGAACGTTTTTCAGAATGCTTGTAAGGTTGTCAAAGAACTTATCATACATGACTGAAAGCTCTTCGTTCTTGAAATCAAGACTAATGAGCGTGTTTTTAATTGTTTTTTGTTTGGCCTTTAGCTGTGGAAGGCTTTTGCTGTCAGGCAGTACCATTGCCCCGCCTTCGCTCTGATCAATGTAGAAAGAGTCTAAGATAATTTTATTTCTAAGGCTTCTGTCTTCAATTGTTTGTCTATCTTTGATTTCAGCACTCTTCTTGGAGATCAATGCTAGAGCATCTTTCATCCCGATATCGGCATTGGGGTCAATGTCGGGTGCTTTATCAAGCCAGATTTTGCTTAAATTGAATGGTGAGTTATCGTAAGGAGTTACTTCCTTGATGAATCTCCTATCCAAGCTAAGGTACATAGGGGAAGGTAAATTCGAAATAAATTTGAAGACAGCGTTTGAGCGAAATTTGTTAGTTACCGAATGGTCGGTGGATTGCTTAAGATCATCAAGAGAGACGATGATTCTTTCATCTGCAAGAGCATCAATCCCTTCGATAAAAATACCCAGATGGTCATCAAGCTGAAGTGCATGAATCGAGAAAGGCATTCCTCCGTCCGTGAGTACAGATAATTCAGAAGACGAGAATGTTATTTTTCCAAGGTCTTCTAGTGACGGTGCCAGTAGTGCTGCGATTATATTTAATGCTGAAGTTTTGCCCGAGCCATTTAGACCGGCGATAAAATTGACATCGTTGTTGAACTTGATGTTGAAATTTAAATATTCATGAACGTTTGATGCGGAAAATTTTATTAGTTTCATTCATCCTCCTTGAAGGTCACAAAAAATCTGTACTAAATTTCGCCTAGTTTACCGAAGAACTCTATATGGCTCAATGCCATATCTGCGTGGTGGATATGACTTTATGATCATTTTTTGATCAGTTGATTTGGCTGCTTGAGGCTTATGAGCAGCGGTGACGTTTGAATCGCCCCTGGTTTCCTAGACACTCTCCAAGCTCAGAAAATAGCGTTTCTCATACTCTACTGGCGACAGCTGCATAGCACTGCCGTGTCTCCCTATGTAGCGGAGTAGGCGCTGTCGTCCTACTCGCATCGAAAGCCGGTATCAGCAGTTACTCATTACTTTAAAGAAACCTGTTTGGCTTCAAGCTTGAGTTCCTTGAGGCGCTTCAGCAGTGTGCTGATATTCGTGCGTGCCGAGCCTTCATTGGCCAGTCGCAGGCGCTTGATCGCGATAACGGAGTCGCCTACACCAGCAGTAAAGGGCGTTCGAATGATCTCTCGAAAGATAACGGTGTTTGAAGCTGACTCGGTCAGTGTGTACTCAGCCTCGCAGGTGACTTCGAAATCCAGGCCAAAAATGGGTTGGTCGACGCGTAGCAGGTTGGCGCGCAGGGTGTAGGCAGCGGGTGCTTCGCCAAGCAGATCAGCATTGGCAAGGGATTGTTTGAGTGCAGCACCAAAGTCGGGACCGTCGATCTCCGAAGTCCAGAGCGGGTTGGTGGCGTCCCCGCCATTTACCTCGGTTACCTGGATGTTGCGATGCAGGCGTTGGTCGTAAAACTGCGCATCGGTCTGGTCGGATGTCACGGACATCCCGGAGATCTGGGCGGGTGAGGCGCAGCCTGTGCAAAGGGCGATAAATACCGAGACTAGAAACACACGGAAGTAGGTCACTTGAATAATCCTTGAGTGATATGCCAGTGATGCAAAGACGAAAGCCATACATCGTGTATGGCTTCAACGATCGAAAAGCCGCCCCGTGGCATCATTGGGGCATGCAGGCCTCAGGCCGAGCGCTGCGTTGATCGGCAGATGCCCTTACAGGTTGTACTTTTCATCAATTCTGCGTTTGTCGAGCGTGTAGCGCTTGAGGTCGATCGAGTCAGACTCCAGCTTGGCATCGAGCTCGTCCATATCGTGCTTTTTCAGCGTTGCAACGTGAGCTTTGGTGGCTTGGTAGTTGATCATCTCTGCGGCGTCATGCCCACTCACCGGGTCCCAAAGCATGGAAAGCGGCCAGAACAGCAGGTTCACCACGCCAAAGCCGTATGCGCGACCGTAGAACGACCCCCCACCTGGAAGCAGGCCAAGGCCGGCAGCAAGCCCTGGGCTTTTTTCTTCAACAGCGAGGTTTCTGGCGCGATAGCTGGCAAGTTCCGACTCTTGGGCCGTATTGAGGCCGGTAGCACAACCAGTGGTCAGCACTATCAGTGCGGCAGTGGTCAGATTTCGAATTGTGGGCATGCGACATTTCCTGAGTGTGAATACTGTTCTCGGCGCACGGCTGGGCGCGGAGGCGCGTAACTTTACACTGAGTAATGGCGTATTGATATCATGTGGCCATCATCCTGTTCAGATGATGTGGTCCGTTGGTGGTTTTATCCTGGCCGTTTCAAGACAGCTGCTGATCTGTCCTGTTTTTTTCCATGCCCCGGCGCCGACAGTTTCATCAGCCGCTGGAATTTCGGGCATGCCAAATGATCCTCCTCAGGGCACTGCGCTGCATGTCGCAAGCCCTTGCTCATCGCCTGCAAGCGCCGGATCCGTGCATCCAGTTCGTCGGCCTTGGCTATCAGCATCTGCCGGTCGACCTGCAGGTCCACCAGCATCGCCCCCACTTCATCCAGCGAAAACCCTGCAGCCTGGCCCAGGGCGATCAGCGCCAGCCGGTCTGCCACATCGGCTGCGAACTGCCGCCGCTGGCCGCGGCCGGCAAGTGATTTGAGCAGGCCTTTCTTCTCGTAGTAGCGCAGCGTAGAGGCGGGTACGCCTGTGCGTTTGGCGACGTCGGCAATGTCCATTTCGGGCCCTTGACTTGAAGTTGACTTCAACTTCTATGCTGCGCGGCATGGTGATGACCGTCAATCTTTGAGGACTTGTTCAATGACGTTTACTACGATGTTTTCCGCTGCCTTGCTGATTGGCGTAGGTGCCACGATGGTGATGGACCTGTGGGGGCTGTTGCTGAAGCGACTGGGTGTCGCCACGTTGAACTTCGCCATGGTTGGGCGTTGGGCGGGGCATTTGTTGCACGGGCGTGTGCGGCACCAGGCGATTGCCAAGGCCGAGCCGGTTCGGCATGAGCTGGCGTTGGGGTGGGGGATTCATTACGCCATCGGCGTGCTGTTCGCGATGCTGTTGGTCGTGATCGTGGGGGAGGGGTGGTTGCTGGCGCCTACATTGTTGCCTGCGCTGGTTGTCGGTGTGGTGACGGTCGTGGCGCCTTTGTGCTTCATGCAGCCGGCAATAGGCGCGGGGTTCTTTGCGTCGAGGACGCCGACGCCTGTGCGCAACTGCCTGAAGAGCTTGGCCACGCATTTTGTGTTTGGCGTGGGGATGTTCTTGAGTGCGGGTTTGCTGGCTTTGGCGTGAGGGCAGGGTGCTTGGTTAACGCGAGCGCACATTCAGCATGCCTGCTGACAGCACCACCAAGCTTGAGCTTGCAGTATAGATTGTGAATGCGCCGCACAATCCTGTGGGAGCGGGCATGCCCGCGAAGAGGGCAACTCGGTGGTAGGCACCGGCTTTGTCGGTGTTCGCGGGTTCACCCGCTCCCACAGCGGGCGTGCAAGCGTCGGGCGGGTTTGTCTTTCATCAGGTATGCGTGGCTCAGGGGCGAGCCACAGACATGGGTTCTTGGTTGCCCATCCCCCCATACCGCTGCACAATCCGCTCGATCTCCCCCGACTGCTTCATCTTCACCAGCGCCCGCAGCAGCCCTTGGGTCGGTATCGCCGGGTCGTTACGCACCATGCACCCCAGGTCCTGCTCCTCCAGCACCGCCAGCGCCTGCAGGCGCTGTTCCGCCGGCAAGCCCTGGTTGAACCACTGCAACGACAACTGGTTGCTTACCGCATGCCGATACCGCCCGGCCTGCAGCTTCTGTAGCACCAGCAACTGGTTGCGGCTGTCTTCACGGTGCAGTCGGCCCTGGTCAAGCAATGGTTGCAGGGTCGAATAGGTGTAGCCCAGCACCGTGCCGATCGCCTGGGGTGGCAGTTGTTGCGGAGATAGCGGGGGGCTGTCACCCGGGCGGCCGACCAGCAGGTCGCGCTGGTGAATCAGTGGAATGCTCCAGACAAAATTCTTCGGAGGGTCATCGAACCACTGGCTGCTGACATAGCAGCGCACGTCGATATCACCGTGGTCCATGGCCTCCTGCAAGCGCAGACGGGCCATCACATGGTACACAGGGCGTGCGCTCACCTCTTTGGCTAGCGCCTGCATCAGGTCGTACAGCAAACCTTCCACCGGCTGGTCGCTTTCGATGCGCACCAGCGGCATGCTCCAGCTTTCGGCGACAGAAAAACGCAACACGGGCTGTTCAGCCTGGCTGTAGGTGCTCCAGAGCAGCAACAGGGCCAGCAGTCTTCGCAAAGGCAATCCTCCCTGGATAGCGCGCCAGTATCAAAGCTTAGACGACTCGCGCAGGGTGCAATTTTGCCCCCGCTCCGCTAGCATTAGCGATCTTCCGCTCGATCAGGCTACGATGGTTTTTCGATGAGTTATCAGGTTCTTGCACGTAAATGGCGTCCGCGCTCGTTCCGCGAAATGGTCGGCCAGGCCCATGTGCTCAAGGCCTTGATCAATGCCTTGGACAACCAGCGCCTGCACCATGCCTACCTGTTCACCGGTACCCGGGGCGTGGGCAAGACCACCATCGCCCGCATCATCGCCAAGTGCCTGAACTGCGAAACCGGTATCACCTCCACACCCTGTGGCACCTGCTCGGTGTGTCGGGAGATCGACGAAGGCCGTTTCGTCGACCTGATCGAGATCGACGCCGCCAGCCGCACCAAGGTCGAGGACACCCGCGAACTGCTCGATAACGTGCAGTACGCGCCTAGTCGCGGGCGCTTCAAGGTCTACCTGATCGACGAAGTGCACATGCTCTCGACCCACTCGTTCAACGCCTTGCTCAAGACGCTGGAGGAGCCGCCGCCCTACGTCAAGTTCATCCTCGCCACCACCGACCCGCAGAAGTTGCCGGCCACCATCCTGTCGCGCTGCCTGCAGTTCTCGCTGAAGAACATGAGCCCGGAGCGGGTGGTCGAGCATCTCAGCCATGTCCTGGCCGCCGAGAACGTGCCGTTCGAGCCGGATGCCCTGTGGCTGCTTGGCCGCGCTGCCGATGGCTCGATGCGTGATGCCATGAGCCTGACCGACCAGGCCATCGCCTTTGGCGAAGGCAAGGTGCTGGCCGCCGATGTGCGGGCCATGCTCGGCAGCCTCGACCATGGTCAGGTCTACGGAGTGCTGCAGGCGCTGCTCGAAGGCGATGCCCGGGCCTTGCTGGAGGCCGTGCGCAACCTGGCCGAGCAGGGGCCGGACTGGGCTGGCGTGCTGGCCGAGATGCTCAATGTGCTGCACCGCGTGGCCATTGCCCAGGCGCTGCCGGAAGCAGTGGACAACGGCCAGGGCGACCGTGAGCGGGTGCTGGCGCTGGCTTCGGCATTGCCAGCCGAGGACGTGCAGTTCTATTACCAGATGGGCCTGATCGGCCGCCGTGACCTGCCACTGGCGCCGGATCCGCGTGGCGGTTTCGAAATGGTCCTGCTGCGCATGCTGGCGTTTCGCCCGGCCGACACCGACGACGCGCCGAAGCCGGTACTAAAGCCAGTGGGGATCAGCCAGGCCACAGCTGATCCTGCAAACCCGGTGGCAGCGCCGGCGGTTGCCGTGGCGCCGCCGGCCGCTGCTGTCGTGGAGCCTGATGCACCGGCTACCGCGCAACACGTGCAGGCCCCCGCACCGGTCGAACCGGCGCCACAGCCGGTTGTCGAGCCTGTGTTGGCAGCCGAGCCTGCCCCGGTTAGCGAACCTGAGCCAGAACCGGTTGATCTACCATGGGAAGAGCCCGCACCAGCGCCCGCACCGATAATGGCCGAGCCTGCGCCGGCTCCTGAGCCCACGCCGGCGCCTGCCACCCCGTCACACGACGACGAGCCGCCCTTCGACCCGTCCGCCTATGCTGCCGTGGGCATGGACCGCGACGATGAGCCGCCACTGGACGAAGACTATTACGGCGGCGAGAGCGACCCGGTCGGTTTCAGCTACCTGGACGAACTGGCCGAACATGTGCAGGAAGAAGCGCTCAAGCCGGCAGCCGAACCGCTGCCAGCGGCCAAGCCGGCCACTGGTCTGGCCCTGCAGTGGTTGGAATTGTTCCCACAGTTGCCTGTCTCCGGGATGACAGGCAACATCGCGGCAAACTGTACGTTGATTTCCGCCGATGGCGACGACTGGCTGCTGCACCTGGACCCTGGCCAGGGTGCGCTGTTCAACGCCACCCAGCAGCGGCGCCTGAACCAAGCGCTCAACCAGCACCTGGGGCGCACGCTTAATCTGCGTATCGAGCTGATCCTGCCCGAGCAGGAAACCCCGGCCCAGGCAGCGGCGCGCAAGCGTAGAGAGCGCCAGCACGAGGCTGTGGTATCGATCGAGCAGGATCCGTTGATCCAGCAGATGATCAAGCTGTTCGGCGCCAAGGTACGGCAGGATACTATTGAGCCTGTAGAAGCCCTGGCCAATCAGGGCCAGTAACGGATAACCATGCGGCCGGCCGCTGCCGGGCCGCATCACATGACCCAATCGAGGTATACCCCCATGATGAAAGGTGGCATGGCCGGCCTGATGAAGCAGGCCCAGCAGATGCAGGAAAAGATGCAGAAGATGCAGGAAGAGCTGGCCAACGCCGAAGTCACCGGCCAGTCCGGTGGTGGTTTGGTGAGCGTGGTGATGACCGGTCGTCACGACGTCAAGCGTGTCAGCATCGACCAGAGCCTGATGTCGACTGACGAGGACGACAAGGAAGTGCTGGAAGACCTGATCGCCGCTGCACTGAACGACGCCGTGCGCAAGGTCGAGCAGAACAGCCAGGAAAAGATGGGCAGCATGACCGCCGGCATGCAGTTGCCGCCGGGCTTCAAGATGCCGTTCTAAGGGCATTTGCGTTACCGAAAACCGCCGCTGACAACAGCGGCGGTTTTTTGTTGGTGAGATTTCAACCCTGGTGCGGTCTGTTTTTTTGTGGGAGCGGCCTTGTGTCGCGAAAGGGCTGCGCAGCAGCCCCGGCAATTCAAGCTGCGAAGCTGAAATCCCGGGGCCGCTGCGCGCCCCTTTCGCGACACAAGGCCGCTCCCACAAACAAGGCGGACCGCACAGGTCGTGGGGCGGATTTGACGCCATTGCCCCCCGCTGGGTATAAACCGCCTCTTATTTGTTTGTCAGGCCTTTCCCATGAGCTTCAGCCCTCTCATCCGCCAACTGATCGATGCCCTGCGTATTCTCCCGGGTGTCGGCCAGAAAACCGCCCAGCGCATGGCCCTGCAGCTGCTCGAGCGTGACCGCAGCGGTGGCCTGCGCCTGGCCCAGGCCTTGACCCAGGCCATGGAAGGGGTAGGGCATTGCCGCCAGTGCCGCACCCTGACCGAGCAGGAGCTGTGCCCGCAATGCGCCGACACGCGCCGTGATGATACCCAGCTGTGTGTGGTCGAAGGGCCGACTGATGTGTATGCGGTGGAGCAGACCGGCTACCGTGGCCGTTACTTCGTGCTCAAGGGCCACCTGTCGCCGCTGGACGGCCTGGGGCCGGAGGCGATCGGGATTCCGCAGCTGATGGCGCGGATCGAGGAGCAGGGTACCTTCACCGAGGTGATCCTGGCGACCAACCCGACGGTGGAAGGGGAGGCGACGGCGCATTACATTGCCCAGTTGCTGAGCGAGAAGGGCCTGGTGGCGTCGCGGATTGCCCATGGCGTGCCATTGGGCGGCGAGCTGGAGCTGGTGGATGGTGGGACCTTGGCCCATGCGTTTGCGGGGCGTCGGCCAATTTCGCTCTGATCGAGAATTGTTGGGGCCGCAAAGCGGCCCCAAATCCAACTCAGTACTCGCTGAGCGAAAACTCGGTCAGGCAGAAGGTCGGCACACCTGCAGCCTGCAAGCGGCGCGACCCGTCCAGCTCCGGCAGGTCGATGATCGCCGCCGCCTCGAATACCTGCGCCCCGGTCCGGCGCACCAGGTTGGCCGCTGCCAGCAGTGTACCGCCAGTAGCAATCAGGTCATCGAAGATCAACACCGAATCCCCTTCGCACAGGCTGTCGGCGTGCACTTCCAGGAAGGCTTCGCCGTACTCGGTCTGGTAGCCCTCGCTCAGCACGTCAGCCGGCAGCTTGCCCTGCTTGCGGAACAGGATCAGTGGCTTGTTCAGCTGGTGGGCGATGATCGAGCCGATCAGGAAGCCCCGCGCATCCATGGCACCGATATGGCTGAACTCGGCCTCGACATAGCGCTCGATGAACTGGTCGGCCACGTAGCGCAGCCCGCGCGGCGACTGGAACAGCGGGGTGATATCGCGGAAGATCACGCCTGGTTTGGGGAAGTCCACTACCGGGCGGATCAGGGCTTTGAGATCGAAGGCGTCGCTGTGCATTGTTGCGGGTATCCTGGGAAAACGAATGCCCAAGTATACCCGCTAAACGTCGGCCTCAGGCCTCGATTGCGCCACCGGCCAGCGCGCATAGCTGGATCGGGTCGAGGATGTGCACTTCCTTGCCTTCGGCACGGATCAGGCCGTTCTGCTGGAAGCGGGTGAACACCCGCGACACGGTTTCCACCGCCAGGCCCAGGTAGTTGCCGATTTCGTTGCGCGACATGCTCAGGCGGAACTGGTTGGCCGAATAGCCGCGAGCGCGGAAGCGCGCCGACAGGTTGACCAGGAAGGTGGCAATACGCTCGTCGGCGGTCTTTTTCGACAGCAGCAGCATCATTTGCTGGTCGTCACGGATTTCCCGGCTCATTACCCGCATCAGCTGGCGCCGTAGCTGCGGCAGTTGCACCGACAGCTCGTCGAGGCGCTCGAACGGTATTTCGCATACCGAGGTGGTTTCCTGGGCCTGGGCCGACACCGGATAAGCCTCGGTGTCCATGCCCGACAGGCCGACCAGTTCGCTGGGCAGGTGGAAGCCGGTGATCTGCTCTTCGCCACTGTCGCTAAGGCTGAAGGTTTTCAGGGCGCCGGAACGTACCGCGTAGACCGAACCGAAATTGTCACCCTGGCGGAACAGGAACTCGCCTTTTTTCAGCGGCCGCCCGCGTTTGACGATTTCGTCAAGTGCATCCATGTCTTCCAGGTTCAGCGACAGGGGCAGGCACAGGGGGGCCAGGCTGCAGTCCTTGCAATGGGCCTGGTTGTGTGGGCGCAGTTTGACTGGCTCGGACATTTTCATTCGATCCTTGTGGGAAAGCACACATAAGACGTAAGGGTAACTCACGGCGTAGGTTGTAGGCCAGCGTGCGCTGTTTCAGTGCGAGCTGGCCTGGCCCCGGCGGGTGTGCGCCGGGGCCCTCGCTGTGCCCATGGTGTGCCTGGCAAGGAAACTTGTCCATGCGGTTGAACGACTCGGTTTCAGATCACCCGCGAAAAGCGCTGGCGGTTGTGCATCGCCAGGTAGGCGTCGAACACCATGCATACCGAGCGCGCCAGCAGGCGGCCGGCCGGCAGGATGCGGATGCCTTTGTCGTCCAGGCGGATCAGGCCGTCGCGCTGCAAGGTCAGCAGTTCTGGCCAGAGGTCGTTGAAGTAGCCGCGAAAATCGATGGTGAAGGCCTGTTCGATCGGCTCGAAGTCCAGTTCGAAATGGCAGATCAGCTGCTGGATGACCGCCCGGCGTATGCGATCGTCGTGGTTGCACAGCAGGCCGCGCTGGGTGGCCAGCTGGGCGTTGGACAAGCTGTCCTGATAGGTGTTGAGGTCGCTGCTGTTCTGGCAGTACAGGTCGCCGATCTGGCTGATGGCCGACACGCCCATGCCAATCAGGTCGCAGTGCCCGTGGGTGGTATAGCCCTGGAAGTTGCGCTGCAGGGTGCCTTCTTCCTGGGCGATGGCCAGCTCGTCGTCGGGCAGGGCGAAGTGGTCCATGCCAATGTAGCGGTAGCCGGCTGCCGTCAGCTGGTCGATGGTGGCGTGCAGCATCTCCAGCTTGGCGGCCGCGCTGGGCAGGTCGTTGCTGTCGATGCGCCGCTGCGGCATGAAACGCTCGGGCAGGTGGGCGTAGTTGAATACCGACAGGCGGTCGGGTTGCAGGCGGATCACTTCTTCGACGGTACGGGCAAAGCCTTCCGGGGTTTGCTTGGGCAGGCCGTAGATCAGGTCGAGGTTGACCGAGCGGAACTGCAAGGTGCGCGCGGCCTCGATCAGGGTGCGGGTCTGCTCCAGGCTTTGCAGGCGGTTGACCGCGCGCTGCACCGCCGGGTCGAGGTCCTGCACGCCCAGGCTGACGCGGTTGAAGCCCAGCTCGCGGAGCAGGCCCATGGTCGACCAGTCGGCCTCGCGCGGGTCGATCTCGATACCGTAGTCGCCGGAGTCGTCGTCCAGCAGATGGAAGTGCCGGCGCAGGGTGGCCATCAGCTGGCGCAGTTCCACATGGCTGAGAAAGGTCGGTGTACCGCCGCCGAAATGTAGCTGTTCAACACGCTGTTTAGAGTCGAGGTGGCAGGCGATCAGCTGGATTTCCTGCTCCAGGCGCTGCAGGTAGGGCGCGGCGCGGCCGCGGTCCTTGGTGATGACCTTGTTGCAGGCGCAGTAGTAGCAGATGTTGGCGCAGAATGGCACGTGCACGTACAGCGACAGCGGCCGCACAGCCCGACGGCTCTCGCGCAGGGCGTGGAGCAGGTCGAACGAGCCCACTTCACTGTGCAGTTGCACGGCGGTCGGGTAAGAGGTGTAGCGTGGTCCGGCCAGATCGTAGCGGCGGATCAGGTCGGTATCCCAACGTAGGTCGTCGAGCATGAGGGCGGTCCCCGGAAAGAGCAGCAGTGCCCGGAGTCTATGGCCGTCTGTAGGAATCTGTGTTGATTTGTATCAAGGGCATTGGGGCTGCTCTGCAGCCCTTCGCGGGCTTGCCCGCGAAGGGTCGCCAAGCGGCCCCCATCAATGCCCCATCAGCCAATGCTGGTGTGGCCCAGGTAGGGTCCAGGCGCCAAACAGCATCACCAGCACGCCACCCGCCACCCGCACACCGCGCCGCTTCAACAACCTGTTTACTCGTTCTGCCGCCAGCCCGGTAGCCAGCAACACCGGCCAGGTCCCCACGCCGAACGCCAGCATCAGCGCCGCGCTGTACCCGGCATTGCCCTGGCTGGCCGCCCACAGCAAGGTGCTGTACACCAATCCGCACGGCAGCCACCCCCACAAAGCCCCCAGCAGCAACGCCCGAGGCATGCTGGACACCGGTAGCAAACGCGACGCCACCGGCTGGATATGCCGCCACAGTCCCCGGCCCAGCGTCTCGATGCGGGTGAGCCCGCTCCACCAGCCGGCCAGGTAAAGCCCCATGGCAATCAACAACAGCGCTGCCACCACGCGCAGCCCCAGAGCTGCCGGGCTGCTGGCCACGGCCCAGCCGGCCAGGCCCAGCAACAGGCCGGCACAGGCATAACTGAGAATGCGCCCAAGGTTATACGCCAGCAGCAGGCGCAAGCGCCGGCCACGTTGTTCGGGCGGTATGGCAAGGGTCAGCGCACCCATCAGGCCGCCGCACATGCCCAGGCAGTGGCCGCCGCCGAGCAGGCCGAGGATCAACGCCGAGCCCAGCAGGGGCAGCAGGTCAGGCACGGGGCGGGGGTTCCTTGTCGGTGTCGGCCTGGCTGTCGTCAGGCTTCACCGCCGCCTGGTGGCGCGGGTCCTGATCGTCGAACAGGATGCTGTGGGCAGGGCTTTCCAAATCGTCGTACTGGCCGCTGTCCACTGCCCAGAAGAAGATGTACACGGCCACGCCGACCAGCAGCAGGGCCGCAGGGATCATGACATAGAGGGCGGGCATGGTGACTTCCTCCCGGGCAAGGGCGCTTCATTCGTTGGCAAACCCGATGCCAAGGGCAGGCGGGTCAGGCGCAGGGCATTGAGCACCACGATCAGCGAACTGACCGACATGCCAATGGCTGCCCATACCGGGGTGATCCAGCCGAGCGCGGCGAACGGCAACATCAGGCCATTATACAGGGTTGCCCACAGCAGGTTCTCGAGGATGTTGCGTCGGGTGCGGCGGGCCAGCTCGAAGGCCTGTACCAGCGCCTGCAGGCGGTTGGACAGCAGCACGGCGTCGGCACTGGTTTTGGCCAGGTCGGTGGCGCTGCCCATGGCGATGCTGATGTCGGCGGCGGCCAGCACCGGCACGTCGTTGACCCCGTCACCCAGCATCAGCACCTTGCGGCCGGCCGCCTGCAGCGCCTTCAGCCGGTCCAGCTTGTCATCCGGGCGCAGGCCGCCGATGGCCTGGTCGATGCCCAGCTGCGCGGCCACTTCGGCAACCATTGGCGAGCTGTCGCCTGACAGCAGCAGCGTGCGCCAGCCATGGGCCTTGCAGGCCGCCAGCAGGGCAGGGGCATCGTCGCGCAGGCGGTCGTCCAGGCCGAACCAGGCCAGGGGCCCCTGGCAGTCGCCGAGCAGTAGCCACTGGCCGCGCGGCTCCGGCACCCCAGGGATTTCCGTGCCGCTCAGGGCGCAGACGAAGGCGGCCTGGCCAATGCGCAGGCGTTGGCTTTCGACCAGCCCCTCCAGGCCCAGGCCCGGTACGGTCTGCACATCGTCGGCGGGTGTGGCGGTGCGGCCGAAGGCACGGGCGATGGGGTGTTCGGACCGGTTTTCCAGTGCCGCGGCCAAGGCCAGGCAGCGGTCGGCAGGCAGGCTGCCGAGTGGGCGGATGCTGCGCAAGGTCAGGCGGCCTTCGGTCAGCGTGCCGGTTTTGTCGAAAATCACTGTGTCGATCTGGTTCAGGCCCTCCAGCACATGACCACGAGTCACCAGCAGGCCGAGCTTGTGCAAGGTGCCGGTGGCTGCAGTAAGCGCCGTTGGCGTGGCCAGGGAAAGTGCGCAAGGGCAGGTCGCTACCAGCATGGCCAGTACGATCCAGAACGCCCGCGCCGGGTCCAGGTGCCACCACCAAAGGCCGATGGCGACGGCGGCCAGCAGCGAGAACAGCAGGAACCACTGCGAGGCCTGGTCGGCGATTTCGGCCAAGCGTGGTTTTTCGGTCTGGGCGCGCTCCAGCAGGCGGACGATGGCCGACAGCCGCGAGTCGTGGCCGAGGGCTTCGACTTCCACGTTCAGGGTGCTTTCGACATTCAGGGTACCGCCAGTAACCCGCTCGCCAACCCGGCGCGGTTGCGGCAGATATTCACCGGTCAGCAACGATTCATCGACGCTGGAGTGGCCTTCGACGATGCGCCCATCGGCGGGGATTACCGCGCCTGGCAGCACCTGCACCGTGTCACCGCACTGCAGTTCGCTTAGCAGGATACGCTCGCTGCGGCCGAGGACGTCCAGGCGCAGGCACGAGGCCGGCAGCAGGTTGACCAGTTGCGCAGTGGCCGCGGCGGTGCGTTCGCGGGCGCGGCGTTCCAGGTAGCGGCCAGTGAGCAGGAACAGCGCGAACATGCCCACTGTGTCGAAATACAGCTCGCCGCTGCCGGTGATGGCGGTCCAGATGCCGGCGCCGAAGGCCAGGCCAATGGCCAGCGACACCGAAACGTCCATGGTCAGGTGGCGGGTACGCAGGTCGCGTGCCGCGCCCTTGAAGAACGGTGCGCAGCTGTAGAACACGATGGGAATGGTGAGGAACAGCGCCACCCAGCGCAGGATGGTGTGCAGTTCGGGCGACAGGTCGATGTTGAATTCTGGCCAGGTAGCCATGGTTGCCATCATCGCCTGGAACCACAGCAGCCCGGCTACGCCCAGGCGGCGCAGGGCGCTGCGGTTCTCGCGGGCCAGTTGCTCGGCGGCCTGGTCGGGCTGGTAGGGGTGGGCGGCGTAGCCGATCTGGCGCAGCTCGGCGAGCAGGCGCGAGAGCGGCAGTTGCTTGTCATCCCAGTTCAGCAGCAGGCGGTGGTTGGACAGGTTCAGGCGCGCCTCGGCGACGCCGGGCAGGTTGCGCAGGTGCTTTTCGATCAGCCAGCCGCAGGCGGCGCAGCTGATGCCTTCGACCAGCAGGGTGGTTTCGGCCAGATTGCCCGCATGACGTACGAAGGTTTGCTGTACGTCGCTGCGGTCGTAGAGGGCCAGCTCGTCCTGCAGCTGTTTGGGCAGGGCCTCGGGGTTGGCACTGTTGTCGCTACGGTGCTGGTAATAGTGCTCCAGGCCACCGGCGACGATCGACTCGGCCACCGCCTGGCAGCCAGGGCAGCAGAACTGCCGGGGCTCGCCGAGGACCACAGCGGTGAAGCGGCTGCCAGCGGGTACGGGCAGGGCGCAGTGGTAGCAGGGGGTGGGCTGGGTCATCACATCATTGCCTTAAACAAATCGGCTGGGTTGGGCGCGGCACCTGTGGGAGCGGGTAAACCCGCTCCTACAAGGAGCGGCGGAGGTGCGATTATTGGTGCTCGGCACCTTGCAGTGCTTCATCACCCAGCTGCAAGGTCACACCATGCTCGACCTTTTCCTCCTCGAACAAGCGCCACACCTGGCCGCCTTCGCTACCCAGCAGCTCGACGAAGCGCCGCCCGTCGACCTTGTCTTCCAGCTGCCCCACATAACGCCCGGCTTCGACCCTGCTCAGCAGTACCTTGCGGTCTTTCTCCGGCTGGGTCGGCGAAATCAGGTTCAGCTCCAGGCTTTGCGGGTCGCTGTTGCCGGCCAGGCGCACGTCCACTTCGCCGGTCAGCTCGTCCAGGTGCACGCCGGCCTTCAGGCCCAGGTTCTGTGCCAGCAGTTCTCGGTCCAGCGAGCGGTTGATGCCCTTGCCAGCCTCGTAGTAGTTGTCGTTCACCAGGTTGTCCGGGTTGTGCACGGCGATGCTGACCATGGTCAGGCTCAGGCACACCGAGGTGGCGAGGATGCCGATGATGATCCAGGGCCAGAGGTGCTTGTACCAGGGGCTGGCGGCGGTGGCAGGCATTGGTGGTTATCTCTCTCAGCGGATCTGTGGGCCGATGAAACGGCTCTTGGCTTCAACCTGGGCGTCGCTGTCATCGGCGCTCTTGAGGATGAAGGTGATTTCGTTGGTGGTCGACGGCAGTTTCTCGGGTGCGATCGACAGTTGCACCGGCAGGCTGACGATATCACCAGCGTCCACGCGGATCTCGCGCTGGCCTTCAAGCTTCAGGTCCGGCAGGCCGGTGGCGTCCAGCACGTAGACGTGGTCACGCTGGTCTTTGTTCATCACCTTCAGGCTGTACACGTTCTCGATCCGGCCCTGGGCGTTCTCGCGGTACAGCACACGGTCCTTGCTGACGTCGAAACCGACCAGCGAACGGGTAGCGAAGGCGGTGGCCAGGCCGACCATCATCACCAGCAGCACCACGGCATAGCCGATCAGGCGCGGGCGCAGCATGTGGGTCTTCTGCCCGGACAGGTTGTGTTCGGTGGTGTAGCTGATCAGCCCTTTGGGGTAGTTCATCTTGTCCATGATGTTGTCACAGGCGTCGATGCACGCGGCGCAGCCGATGCACTCGATCTGCAGGCCGTCACGGATGTCGATGCCGGTGGGGCAGACCTGCACGCACATGGTGCAGTCGATGCAGTCGCCCAGGCCCGCAGCCTTGTAGTCCATGTCCTTTTTGCGCGGGCCGCGGGTTTCGCCACGACGCGGGTCGTAGGAAACGATCAGCGTGTCCTTGTCGAACATCACGCTCTGGAAGCGTGCGTAGGGGCACATGTACACGCATACCTGCTCGCGCAACCAGCCGGCATTGCCGTAGGTGGCGAGGGTGAAGAAGCCGACCCAGAAGTAGGCCCAGCCGTCAGCTTCGCCTGTGAAGAATTCGGTGGCCAGTTCACGGATCGGCGAGAAATAGCCGACGAAGGTCATGCCGGTGACGAAACCGATCAGCAGCCACAGGCTGTGCTTGGCGAACTTGCGCAGGAACTTGTTGCCACTCATGGGGGCTTTGTCGAGCTTCATGCGCTGGTTGCGATCGCCCTCGGTGACCTTTTCGCACCACATGAAAATCCATGTCCACACGCTTTGCGGGCAGGTGTAGCCGCACCACACCCGCCCGGCGAATACGGTGATGAAGAACAGACCGAAGGCGGCAACGATGAGGATGCCCGAGAGCAGGATGAAGTCTTGCGGCCAGATGGTGGCGCCGAAGATGTAGAACTTGCGCTCGGGCAGGTTCCACCACACGGCCTGGTGGCCGCCCCAGTTCAGCCATACGGTGCCGAAGTAGAGCAGGAACAGCACTGCCCCGCCGACCATGCGCAAGCGTCGGAACAAACCGGTGAAGGCGCGGGTGTAGATCTTTTCCCGGGAGGCGTAGAGGTCGACGGAATCCTTCCCTTTGTTGGCAGGCGGGGTGACGTCATGTACCGGAATTTGCTTGCTCATCATCAAGTCCCACGGCAGTGGAAAAACGCCGCGGCCAGTGCATGCCGGCCGCAGTCTCGCGCAATCTGCTAGCGCTCTGCGGCCCATGATACGCCGCTGATGGCAGTACGGGGTCGAGCTGCGACCTTTAGTCGCGTTGGGTTCGTGGTATGAATCGTGTTATGGCGGGTGTCAATTGATCCAGGTCATGGGGCCTGCAACAAATGTGTTTTCAGTACCGGCCTCTTCGCGGGTGAACCCGCTCCCACAGGGACCGCACAGATCCTGACGCGAGCGCAGTACCTGTGGGAGCGGGTTTACCCGCGAAGAGGCCGGGCCTGCCTTACTCGGCCTTGGCCGGTTCGGCCTGCTGCGACAGGCTGTAAACATACGCCGCCAGCAGGTGCACCTTGTCATTTCCCTGCAACTGCTCCTGGGCCGGCATCTGCCCTTGGCGGCCATAGCGGATGGTCTGCTGCAGTTGCGCAAAGCTCGAACCGTAGATGAACGCCTGCGGATGAGTCAGGTTCGGCGCACCCATGGCCGGCGTACCCTTGCCCTCAGGCCCATGGCAGGCCACGCAGTTGGCGGCGAAGATCTTCTGCCCGTTCTCGGCATCGGCCTTCACGCCCTCTGGCAGGGTACGGCCATCGAGTTTGCTGACCACGAACGCGGCCACATCGGCCACGCCCTGGTCACCGATCACCTCGGCCCAGGCCGGCATCACGCCGTGGCGACCGCCCATGATGGTGGCCTTGATGGTGTCCGGCTCGCCGCCCCAGCGCCAGTCGTTGTCGGTGAGGTTAGGGAAGCCGAAGGCACCCTTGGCATCGGAGCCGTGGCACACCGAGCAGTTGGAGGCGAACAGCCGAGCGCCCATCTTCAGTGCCTGCGGGTCCTTGGCCACCTCGGTGATGGGCATGGCGGCGAATTTGGCGAAGATCGGCCCGAAGCGGGCGTCGGCCTTGGCCATTTCCTTTTCCCACTCGTGCACGCCGGTCCAGCCCGGCTGGCCGTTGGAGAACTCGGTCTGCTTGTCGTTATCCAGGTACGAGTAGCCCGGCAGGACGCCGTTCCAGTTGCCCAGGCCCGGGTACAGCACCAGGTAGCCGAGGGCGAAGATGATGGTGCCGACGAACAGCCAGAACCACCATTTCGGCAGCGGGTTGTCGTATTCCTCAATGCCATCGAAGGCATGCCCGACAGTTTCATCGGTAACCTCTTCGCGCTGGCCCTTGCGGGTCGACAGCAGCAGCCAGGTCAACGAGAAGATGGTGCCCAGGGTCAGGACGGTAACGTACAGACTCCAGAAGGTTGTCATTGTTTTTTGCTCCCAGAAGCTTTTGCTTGCTCGACGTGCCTGCTAGCCTCGGGGTCATCCGCGAAGGGCAGTTGGGTGGCTTCGTCGAAGTCCTTTTTACGCCGTGGGTTGAACACCCACAGCGCCAGGCCCACGAAGGCCACCATCACCACGACGGTGCCCAGGCCGCGAATCATCCCGATATCCATCAGCGTCACCGTTTGCTCTTGATGATGGTGCCAAGACCCTGCAGGTACGCGACGATGGCGTCCATTTCGGTCTTGCCCTTGACAGCAATGCGGGCCCCTGCGATGTCGGCGTCGGTGTATGGCACGCCGAGGGTGCGCAGTACTTCCATCTTCTTCGCGGTGTCCTTGCCGTCGAGCTTGTGCTCGACCAGCCACGGGTACGACGGCATCTTCGATTCCGGTACCACGTTGCGCGGGTTGTACAGGTGCGCACGGTGCCAGTCATCGGAGTAGCGGCCACCGACCCGGGCCAGGTCCGGCCCGGTACGCTTGGAGCCCCACAGGAACGGGTGGTCCCACACGCTTTCACCGGCCACCGAGTAGTGGCCATAGCGCTCGGTTTCGGCGCGGAACGGGCGGATCATCTGCGAGTGGCAGCCCACGCAGCCTTCGCGGATGTAGATATCGCGGCCTTCCAGTTCCAGCGCGGTGCGCGGCTTCATGCCTTCCACGGGCTTGTTGGTGACGTCCTGGAAAAACAGCGGGACGATCTGGGTCAGGCCACCGACGCTCACGGCGATGACCATGAAGAAGGCCAGCAGGCCTATGTTCTTCTCGACGGCTTCATGCTTCATCAGTGCGCTCCCACGACGACGATCTTGGCGGCTTCCTCGGCCTGTGCCGGGTTGGCGGCACGTACGGTACGGAACACGTTGTAGGCCATCAGCAGCATGCCGGTGGCGAAGAACGCACCGCCCAGGGCGCGGACGATATAGCCAGGGTGGCTTGCCTGCAGGGCTTCGACGAAGGAGTAGGTGAGGGTGCCGTCATCGTTGATGGCGCGCCACATCAGGCCCTGGGTGATGCCGTTTACCCACATCGAGGCGATGTACAGCACGGTACCGATGGTGGCCAGCCAGAAGTGCGCGTTGATCAGGCCGACACTGTGCATCTGCTCGCGACCGTAGAGTTTCGGGATCATGTGGTACACGGCGCCGATCGAGATCATCGCCACCCAGCCGAGGGCGCCGGCGTGGACGTGGCCGATGGTCCAGTCGGTGTAGTGCGACAGCGAGTTCACGGTCTTGATGGCCATCATCGGGCCTTCGAAGGTGGACATGCCGTAGAACGCCAGCGACACCACCAGGAAGCGCAGGATCGGGTCGGTGCGCAGTTTGTGCCAGGCACCGGACAGGGTCATCATGCCGTTGATCATGCCGCCCCAGCTGGGTGCCAGCAGGATGATCGACATCACCATGCCCAGCGACTGTGCCCAGTCAGGCAGGGCGGTGTAGTGCAGGTGGTGCGGGCCGGCCCAGATGTACAGGGTGATCAGTGCCCAGAAGTGCACGATCGACAGGCGATACGAGTAGATCGGGCGTTCGGCCTGCTTGGGTACGAAGTAGTACATCATCCCCAGGAAGCCGGTGGTGAGGAAGAAGCCCACGGCGTTGTGGCCGTACCACCACTGGATCATCGCGTCGGTGGCGCCGGAATAAGCCGAGTACGACTTGAACAGGCTTACCGGCAGCGAGATGTGGTTGACGATGTGCAGCATCGCGGTAACCACGATGAAGGCGCCGTAGAACCAGTTGCCGACATAGATGTGCTTGGTCTTGCGCTTGACGATGGTGCCGAAGAACACCAGCCCGTAGGTGACCCAGACGATGGCCAGCAGGATCGCCAGCGGCCACTCGAGCTCGGCGTATTCCTTGGTGGTGGTGTAGCCCATCGGCAGGGTGATCAGCGCCCCGACGATCACCGCCTGCCACCCCCAGAAGGTGAAGGCGGCCATGCTGTCGGAGATCAGCCGGGTCTGGCAGGTGCGCTGCACCACGTAGTAGCTGGTGCCGAACAGCGCACAGCCCCCGAAGGCGAAGATCACCAGGTTGGTGTGCAGCGGGCGCAGGCGGCCGAAACTGGTCCAGGGCAGGTCCAGGTTCAGTTGCGGCCATACCAGCTGCGAGGCGATGAAGACGCCGAGGCCCATGCCAAGGATCCCCCAGACCACCGTCATGATGGCGAACTGGCGGACGACCTTATAGTTATAAGCAGTCGGACTGATTGCTGTGCTCATTGCTAAGGTTCCACGGTTTTGATGTTCTTGTTGGTCGAAAAATCGGCGCCAGTATTGATAACCACTGGGGTTACCGCAACGCAACTTTGGTACGCCGACCCGTGCCCGAGCCCGTTCACTGATGTCCCGCAGCGATCGGGTCTGGACGATTGTACACAAATAAATATTTGTAATGTGTACCGTTTTTCGTCTTTTTCTGATCGATCGGTCAGGCTTTTAATCGGGACGGCGACAGGCTACGCGCCGCGTCTGCTTCGGTCCTTTCGGAGCGAGGCCCACTGAGGCAACAAGCTTAGTTCTGTTCGGAGGGGGTGCAAGGAGGGGGTAGAGCGGGGGAGGGCTGCTTTGCAGCCCATTCGCAGCACAAGGCTGCTCCTACAGGGGCGCATAATCTTGCGCGGTCCCCTTGTAGGAGCAACCTTGTGCTGCGAATGGGCCGCAAAGCGGCCCTGGGCGGTATTACTTGGCAGTGACGGTTTCAGCAGCACCATCCTGCGACAGGCTATACACATATGCCGCCAGCAGGTGCACCTTGTCGTTGCCCTGGATCTCCGCCTGCGCCGGCATCTGACCCTGGCGACCATAGCGAATGGTCTGCTGCAGCTGGGCAAAGCTCGAACCGTAGATGAATGCCTGCGGGTGGGTCAGGTCTGGCGCGCCCATGGCCGGAGTGCCCTTGCCTTCAGGCCCGTGGCAGGCCACGCAGTTGCCGGCGAAGATCTCCTTGCCCTTGGCCGGGTCGGCCTTGGCCCCTTCCGGCAGGGTGCGGCCATTGAGGTTGGTGAGCACGAACGCGGCCACATCCGCCACGCCCTGCTCGCCGATCACTTCGGCCCAGGCCGGCATCACGCCGTGGCGACCGTTCATGATCGACGCCTTGATGGTTTCCGCCTCGCCGCCCCAACGCCAGTCCTTGTCGGTGAGGTTGGGGAAGCCATAGGCACCTTTGGCATCCGAACCGTGGCATACCGAGCAGTTGGAGGCGAACAGGCGGCTGCCCATTTTCAGCGCCTGCGGGTCCTTGGCCACTTCTTCCACGGGCATGGCGGCGTACTTGGCGAAGATCGGGCCGAATTTTGCGTCGGCCTTGTCCATTTCCTTCTGCCATTCGTTGGCGCCGGTCCAGCCATTTTCATAGCCCGGCAGGATGCCCTTCCAGTTGCCCAGGCCCGGGTAGAGGATCAGGTAGCCGACCGAGAACACCAGGGTGCCGACGAACAGCCAGAACCACCACTTGGGCAGCGGGTTGTCGTACTCCTCGATGCCGTCGAAACTGTGGCCCATGGTCTGGTCGGCGGTGTTGTTGCTCTGGCCCTTGCGGGTGGCGAGCAGCAGCCAGGTCAGGCCAATCAGGCTACCGATGGTCAGTACGCAGATGTACGTACTCCAGAAGGTGGTCATTGCCCGTTACTCCTTTTTGCAGCAGGTTCCTGTCCGGCAGAGGGCAGGCGGTCGTCGACGAAGGGCAGCAGGCGCGCTTCGGCGAAATCATGGTCGCGGCGGCGGTTGAATACCCACAGGGTGAGGCCGATGAAGGCGATCATCACCACCAGGGTACCCAGGCCGCGGATCATGCCGATGTCCATTCCCATCGCATTCACCTCTTGTTCTTGATCGCGGTGCCGAGCACCTGCAGGTAGGCGACCAGGGCGTCCATCTCGGTCTTGCCCTTGACCGCGTCGCGGGCCCCGGCGATGTCGTCGTCGGTGTACGGCACGCCCAGGGTGCGCAGGGTACGCATCTTGGTGTCGGTATGGCTGTTGTCGACCTGCTGGGCGACCAGCCACGGGTACGACGGCATCTTCGACTCCGGTACCACGTTGCGCGGGTTGTACAGGTGCGCACGGTGCCAGTCGTCCGAGTAGCGGCCACCGACCCGGGCCAGGTCCGGCCCGGTGCGCTTGGAGCCCCACAGGAACGGGTGGTCCCACACGCTTTCACCGGCCACCGAGTAGTGGCCATAGCGCTCGGTTTCGGCGCGGAACGGGCGGATCATCTGCGAATGGCAGCCCACGCAGCCTTCGCGGATGTAGATGTCGCGGCCTTCCAGCTGCAGCGCGGTGTAGGGCTTCATGCCTTCCACCGGCTTGTTGGTGACGTCCTGGAAGAACAGCGGGACGATCTGGGTCAGGCCGCCGATACTGACGGCAAATACCATCAGCAGGGCCAGCAGGCCGACGTTTTTCTCGATGACTTCATGTTTCATCAGGCAGGTCTCCTCAAGCCAGCTGGGCGTTCGCAGGGGCGACATCGAGCGCCGGCGAACGCACGGTGCGCCAGGTGTTCCAGGCCATCAGGAACATGCCGCTGAGGAAGATCGCACCGCCGACGAAGCGCACGATGAAGCCTGGGTGGCTGGCCACCAGGGTTTCCACGAACGAGTAGGTGAGCGTGCCGTCGCTGTTGACCGCGCGCCACATCAGGCCCTGGGCGATACCGTTGACCCACATCGAGGCGATGTACAGCACGGTACCGATGGTGGCCAGCCAGAAGTGCGCGTTGATCAGGCCGATGCTGTACATGCGCTCCTTGCCGAACACTTTCGGGATAGTGTGGTACAGCGCGCCGATCGAGATCATCGCTACCCAGCCGAGGGCGCCGGCATGGACGTGACCGATGGTCCAGTCGGTGTAGTGAGACAGGGCGTTGACCGTCTTGATGGCCATCATCGGGCCTTCGAAGGTGGACATGCCATAGAACGCCAGCGACACCACCAGGAAACGCAGGATCGGGTCGCTGCGCAGTTTGTGCCAGGCGCCGGACAGGGTCATCATGCCGTTGATCATGCCGCCCCAGCTGGGTGCCAGCAGGATCAGCGACATCACCATGCCCAGCGACTGCGCCCAGTCGGGCAGCGCGGTGTAGTGCAGGTGGTGCGGACCTGCCCAGATGTACAGGGTGATCAGCGCCCAGAAGTGCACGATCGACAGGCGATAGGAATACACCGGACGTTCTGCCTGCTTGGGCACGTAGTAGTACATCATCCCCAGGAAGCCTGCGGTCAGGAAGAAGCCCACGGCGTTGTGGCCATACCACCACTGCACCATGGCATCGGTGGCGCCGGCATAGACCGAGTAAGACTTGGTCAGGCTGACTGGCAGTTCCAGGTTGTTGACGACGTGCAGCATCGCCACGGTGAGGATGAAGCCGCCGAAGAACCAGTTACCAACGTAGATATGCTTGGTGTTGCGCTTCATCAGCGTGCCGAAGAACACGATGGCGTAGCTCACCCAGACGATGGTGATCAGAATGTCGATCGGCCATTCCAGTTCGGCGTATTCCTTGGAACTGGTGTAGCCCAGCGGCAGGCTGATGGCCGCCAGCAGGATCACCAATTGCCAACCCCAGAAGGTGAACGCGGCCAGGCCCGGTGCGAACAGGGTGGTCTGGCAGGTGCGTTGCACCGAATAATAGGAGGTGGCGAACAGCGCACAGCCGCCGAAGGCGAAGATCACCGCATTGGTATGTAGGGGGCGCAGGCGGCCGAAGCTGGTCCAGGGGAGGTCGAAGTTGAGGGAAGGCCAGGCGAGCTGGGCGGCGATGAAGACGCCGAGCCCCATCCCGACGATTCCCCACACCACCGTCATGATGGCGAATTGGCGGACCACCTTGTAGTTATAGGCGGTACTGCTGGTTGTGTTCATGTATGGGTTCCCATCCACGGTTATTTGGCAGGCTTTACAGCGAGGCAAGCATGATTAATGGGCAAAGTGCCGGTATTGACGGGGATCAATGGGCGAAGGTCGCAAATGTCCCAGGCTTGCGCTGCGATCCTCCGCACGTTCAGAGCAAGGGCGGCTACAAGGGCTGCCTGATCCTGGCCCATGGCGCAGGTGCGCCGATGGACAGCGGGTTCATGGACGAAATGGCGCAAAGGCTTGCGGCGCTTGGGGTAGCGGTAGTGCGCTTCGAATTCCCTTACATGGCCGAGCGCCGGGTTACCGGCGGCAAGCGGCCACCGAACCCGCAGAAGGTGTTGCTCGAATGCTGGCGCGAGGTGTACCGGCAGGTGCGACCTTTGGTCGCGGGAAGGCTGGCGGTGGGTGGCAAGTCCATGGGCGGGCGCATGGCCAGCCTGCTGGCCGATGAGTTGGGGGCTGATGCACTGGTGTGCCTGGGCTATCCGTTCTATGCGGCGGGCAAACCGGAGAAGCCACGGGTCGAGCACCTGGCCGACTTGAAGACGCCGACCTTGATCGTGCAGGGCGAGCGGGATGCACTGGGTAACCGCGAGGCGGTGGCAGGGTATGCGTTGTCGCCGGCGATCGAAGTGAGCTGGCTAGTGGCGGGGGACCATGACCTGAAGCCGCTGAAGGCCTCGGGGTTCAGCCATGAGCAGCATTTGCAGGCGGCGGCTGAGAAGGTTGCAGCATTCCTGAAGGATTAGTGCCGGGTTCTTCGCGGGTGAACCCGCTCCCACAGGTTCACCACAGGATCTGAAAACTGTGCAGTACCTGTGGGAGCGGGTTTACCCGCGAAGAGGCCGGACCAGGCTGACGCTTAGTCGCGGTACTCGCACAGGTAAGCGGTATCCACCTTCACCTGCAGCTGGAACTTGCTGTCAGCCGGCACGTTGAACTTGTCGCCCGCCTTGAAGGTTTCCCAGTTGTCACTACCTGGCAGTTTCACGGTCAGTGCACCCGAAACCACGTGCATGATCTCGCGCTTGGCAGTGCCGAACTCGTATTCGCCCGGGGCCATCACACCGACAGTGGCCGGACCTTCTTCGCCCGCGAAGGCGATCGACTTGACGGTGCCGTTGAAGTACTCGTTGACCTGGAACATGGGCGACTCCTGAAAAGGGGGGATGAAAAAGGGCTGGCCAGTATGCCCAAGCCCAGGGGCCCCGTCATCTGCTTTCAGGTAGCCCCCGCAGGCAGGCTCAACGGCAGCAGCCGCGCGGTATTTCGCGCATCTTCCAGGGCCCGGTGCTGCTGCCCGCAAAAGTGCATGCCGGCCAGTTGCAGGGCACTGTTCAGGCCGGTGGGCCGTTGCAAGTGGCGGGCCTTGGCGAAGCGTTGCTTGAGGTTGATGTGTGGCAGGGTCCGCAGCAGGCTGTCCAGCCCGTGTTGCTGCCATTCCTGGTGCAACTGCTGGCGGTCGTAGTCGCCCCAGCTGACCCACGCCTGAAGCTGCCCACGGTGGTGCCCGAGCCAGCGCTCGAAGCTTGCCCACACCTCGCGGAACGATGCGGCACTGTCCACGCTGGCCTGGCTGATGTGGGTCAGCTCGCGGCAGAACGGGGTCAGCTGCGGCCGCCGCCGGGGCTTTACGAAGCGCTGGAAGTGGTCGACCTCGCGGCCTTCGCGGGTTACCAGGCTTGCGCCGATTTCAATGACTTCCATCTCTGTGACCGGCCACCCACCATTATCGGTGGTGGCTTCCAGGTCGATCACCAACCAATGGCCCATACCAGGCTCCCTTGCAGATCCTGCTAGAGCGTAGCCAAACTCCGGGCATCCGGCACCCCCTGGCAATTTGCCCGTGGCTTTGGCATAAAGGGCCACCTAGCCGGCTGTTGTGTCCGGCCCGGAAAACGCCTAGCTTAGGCGGACCCAGGCATGAACCGTGATGAGTGTCCTTCTTGACTCCAGCGCCCGGCCTCAAGGCCCTGTTTTGTATGATGCTGCTGGCTGTGTTCTGGCCGGCGGCGCCGTCATGGGCGGCTGGTGCCGTAGAAGTGAAGATTGGCGCGGCGCATTTCCCGCCCTACACCGTGCGCCCGGAGCAGGGCGCCGACACCGGCCTGCTACCGCAGTTGGTCGACGCGCTCAACCGCGTGCAGCAGCACTACCGCTTCGTTCTGGTACCCACGTCCGTCCAGCGGCGTTTCGGTGACTTCCAGCAAGGCCGTACGGACATGGCCATTTTCGAGAACCCGCAATGGGGTTGGCAGCAGATTCCCCACAAGACCGTGGACATGTGCCTGGAAGACGCCGAAGTGTTTGTCGCCCGCCAGGCCAATGGTCATGACCCGCATTACTTCGACGACCTGAACGGCAAGCGCCTGGCGCTGTTCAACGGCTATCACTATGCGTTCGCCGGCTTCAACCCCGACCCGGATTACCTGCGCAGGACCTACAACGCGACCCTGACCTATTCCCATGACAGCAACCTGCTGATGGTGCAGGCCGGCCGCGCCGACATCGCCCTGGTCACGCGTTCCTACCTCAGCGATTTCCTGGCGCGCAATCCGGCCAGCCGGGAGCGGTTGGTGCCCTCGCAGCGCATTGACCAGGTCTACCATCACTACGCCTTGCTGCGCCCGGGGGCGCCTATCGGCGAGCAGTCGTTCGCGGCGTTGCTGCGCGGGTTACGCGACAGTGGCGAGCTGGCGCGCATCTTCGAGCCCTACCGCATTACAGTGACTGCACCAAAAGACTGAATTCCCGCGTTGTGGCAACGTTCTCAGCGGTAAACCTTATCTTCATTGCCGTGAGCCAAGCCGATGCCTTTGAGCAACGGCAAACGCCACCCACGCCGTGCGCCCGAACCCTGTGCTTGATCAGGTCTGCCGATTGGCTGTCTTGCGGCAATGCACCAGCGCATCGCGGATCATGAAGTTGACCAGTGTCGGCGACACCCCCAGTTCCTTGGCAATGTCCTTCTGTAGCACGCCATGCAACCGGTACATCTCGAAGGCATGGCGGGTGCGTTGGGGCAGTTCGTTCAGCGCCTCGGCAATGTCATCCAGTGCGGCGAGGTTGATGTGGGTGGCTTCGGGGGAGGCATTTTGCACGACCACGTTCAGGCCTTCCTCCTCGCTGCCGGAGTACTTCAACTCCATTGCCTGCTTGCGGTAGTGGTCGATGGCCAGGTTGCGCACGATCTGGAACAGGTAGCTGAGCTGCGCCTTGAATGACGAGGTGATCTGCGGGGCGGCGATGAGCCGGAAAAAGGCGTCCTGCACCACATCTTCGGCGCGCGACCGGCAGCCGGTGATACGGGCAGCGATCTTGACCAGGATGTTGCGGTTGTCGACGAAGGCCTGCAGTAATGGTGAATCGCACTTACTTGTGGATAGTTGTTCCGTCATGGAAATCACCTTGTTACAGAGGGGGAGAGGACGCCCCCAAAGTTGGGAAGCTTCCTACGACGGGCGACAAGCTATTCAGAATGATAATAATTGTCAAATGAGAGGCGTAATTGGTTTCATGCGATTGCAGTTGTAGGGGGCAGGGGCGATCGGGGGCATGTCAGGGCATTTGTGGTGCCTGTGAGATCGAGCGCCGCCCGCGCGGCGCTACGCGGGACAAGCCCGCCCGTGAAGAGGCCGGTGCAGGCACCGTATCTTTCAGCGCTTGCCGAGAATCTTCCCAAGCAACTCCGGCCGCGGTGCGCCTTGCTGGCTCTGCAGGTTGCCCTGTTCATCCTGATAGAAAATCGCCGGGGTTGCCTGCAACCCCATCTCCTCCATCAGCGCCATGTTCGCCGCCAGTTTCTGCTGCACCGCCTCCGGCACCTGCTCCAGCGGCTTCAGCGTGCTGGCCTTGCCGGCCTTTTCATGCTGCTGCAGTGCCTTGGCCGGGTCCTTCGCCGCCAGCAGCGCCGCCGACTTGCCCGGGCTGTCCTCGCGGATGATGCCGACCATGATATGGCGCAACTGCACCTTGCCCGATTCCACCCAAGGCCGCGCCTGCTCCCAGAACATGTTGCAGTACGGGCAGTTGGGGTCACTGAACAGGTACACCTTGCGTGGCGCATCATCCTTGCCGTCGGCGATCCAGGCGGTTTTCTCCATCTTCGCCCAGATTTCCTTGCTCATCGGCGCATACACCAGCTTCTTCAGCGGCTCGGCACTGAGGTCCTTGCCCTGTTCGTCGAACAGGCTGCCGACCAGTACATGCTTGCCGTCAGGGGTAAGGTACAGGGCCAGGCCGTTGTTCTGGTACTCGGCGGCATACCCGCGCAGGCCGGCAGGCGCGTCGAAGCTGCCTTTGATCACGGCGCCCTTGGCTTGCAGTTGCGCAATCGCCTTGGGCAGCTCTTCGGCCTGCAAGATGGGGGGAGTCAGCAGGGCCAGGGACAGGGGTAGCAGTGCAGTCAGTCGCATGTCAGTTTCCTTGTGCGGCAGGGGCGGGCGCGGTGGCACGGTCGAAAGGCTCCAGGGCATGGCGCAGGCTGGCCCGGGACAGCTCGCCCAGATGGCTGCCGACCAGGCGCCCGTCGGCGTCGTAGAACAGGGTGGTAGGCAGGGCCATGGAGCCGACGCGCTGGGCCAGCAGGCCGGTACCGTCGAACAGCACGTGGGTCAGGCTAAGGCCGGTGGTGGCGAGGAAGGTGCTGACGTTTTCCGGGGTCTCGCCCTGGTTGACGAACAGGAAGGTCACGTGTGGGTAAGCGCTCTGCGCTTGTTGCAGCACCGGCATTTCGCGCCGGCAGGGTGGGCACCAGGTGGCCCAGATGTTGATGACCAGCGGCTTGCCGCGGTAGCTATGCAACGCCACGGATTGGCCGCTGGCGTTGCGCAGGCTCAGTTCCGGCAGTTCGGTGCCCTTGCTGTACAAATGGCCACCGAGGCTGGCCAGGCCCCAGAACAACGCGCCGCTGAACAGCGCCCAGCCCATTGGGCGGCGCAGGCCCGGATGGCGCCAGCCCTGCCACAGGGCGCCGAGCACGATGCCGGCAAGGCCGGACCAGAGCAGGAAGCCGCCATCACGGATATCGATGATCTGCAGCGGCTCGTCCCGGTACATCGGCCAGTAGGCCAGCACAAAGCCGGCGCGTGCGCACAACAGGCCGATCAGGAACAGGTTGAACAGTGCCGATTCCGGGCTCTCGCCGCCACGCCGGGCGACCCACCAGCCGACCACGCTGGCGATCACCAGGGCGGTGAGCATCAGCAGGTGGTTGAGGGCCATGGTCAGTGGCCCGAGGGTTACGGTCAGCATCAGCCTTGGCTCCTGGTCTGGGTCCAGTGTTGCAGGAAGGCGGCCGCATCCACTTCACCGGTGATGCGCCGCGCGCGGCGTTCGTCGCCTTCCGGGCCGATCCAGATGATGCTGGGCGGGCCGGGTACCTGGTAGCGCTGCAGCATGGCCTGGCTGGCCGGGCTGTCGGCGGTCACGTCCAGGCGCAGCAGGTGTACGCCGGCCAGGCCGGCCTGCACGTCGCTGCGGGCGAACACCTGTTTTTCCATGACCTTGCACGACACGCACCAGTCGGCATAGTAGTCGAGCATCACCCACTGGCCACGGGCCTTGGCCGCCTCCAGTTCGCGTTGCAGGTCTTCGGGGCGGCTGACGGTGACGAAGGTGTCTTCGGCATGCTGGCCGGTGGCCGACAAAGCGCTGCCACCGGCGAACGGGCGCAACGGTTGCCACAGGTCGTCGCCACCGGCCGCCGCGCCCACCAGCAGCAGACCGCCCCACAGGGCACCCAGCAGTGGCACTGCGCGCAGCGCCGGTAGCCGCTGCAAGGCGGGCCAGGCAGCCCAGGCCAGGGCGATCAGCAAGGCGCCGCTCAGGGCCAGCAGCAATGCCGCGGGCAGCAGACCGCGCACGGTATACAGCGCCATGGCCAGGAACACGAAGCCGAACACGCCCTTGACCCGGTTCATCCACGCGCCTGGGCGGGGCAGGTAGCGGTTGCCCAGGGTCACCAGCAACAGCAGCGGCACGCCCATGCCCAGGCCAAGGCTGAACAGCACCAGCGCCCCCTGCAGCACGTCGCCGCTCTGGGCGATGTACAGCAACGCGCCGGCCAACGGTGCGGTCATGCATGGGCCCATCAGCAGGCCAGACAGCGCGCCCAGCAGCGCCGCGCCATACAGGTTGCCGCCACGGGTGCCGTGCCCGGCGCGGTCGAGGCGGTCACGCAGGGCCGCGGGCAGTTGCAGTTCGAAGGCGCCGAACATCGGCAGGGCCAGCAGCACGAACAGCGCCGCCAGGCTGCCCAGCAGCCAGGGTTGCTGCAGCCAGGCCTGCAGGCTGGCGCCCAGCAGCGCGGCGACCACGCCCAGGGCGGCATACACCAGGGCCATGCTCAGTACATAGACCCCAGCCAGTACCCAGCCGCGCCGGGCACTGGCGCCATTGCCCAGCACCAACCCGGCGAGGATCGGCAGCATCGGCAGCGAGCAGGGGGTGAAGGCCAGCAACAGGCCCAGGCCGAAGAACGCCAGCAGGCTCCAGGCCAGGTGGCCTTGTTGCAGGTCACTGGCCAGGGCCTGGTCACTGGCTTGTTCGGCCACTGTTGCCACACTGCCACCCAGGTCGATCAACGTGGTTTGCGGTGGGTAGCACAGGCCGGCATCGGCGCAGCCTTGCCAGCCCAGGCGCAGCTGGCCCTGGGCATTGACCGGCAGCAACAGTTCGAGTTGGTCGCGGTACACCGCACTGTCGCCGAAGAACTCGTCGTGGTGGTTGAGGGCGACTGGCAGTTGCGGGTGCTGTTCGACGGGCAGGCCCTCGAACTTCAGACGTTTCTGATACAGGTAGTAGCCTGGCTGGATCTGGAAGAACAGGCGCATCTGGCCATCGGCCTGGCGGTCGTGGGTCAGCACGAAGGCCTGGTTGACCGGGAGGAAATCCGGTTTGACATCGAACGGGTTGGCCTGTAACGGGCCGGCCAGCAGCAGTGTCAGGAAGAGCAGGAGGACGCGCATGTCTTCGCCTTGGCAGTACGTTGAAAGGGGTCATGCTGGCTTGGGCCGATTAACCCAAGGTTAACCCTTTCCTGCCAACGCAGGTCCAGTACACCGGTGCCAGGCCGCCAGCGGTGCTTGCCATGCCGACGCAGCGGTGGTTGCATTGTTCCATGAGCCAGATATCGATGAGTTGACCATGCCTGAGGCGATAGGTACCGAAGCGTTCGGCATCGGTGTGATGGACTCCAGGGCGGTCCTGCGGCAGTGTCGGGTGGTGCTGTGAGCGTCGTCGCGCTGGTGCTGGCGGCAGGCAGCGCCAGGCGTTTTGGCGCTGACAAGCGCCGGGCGGCCCTGTCCGATGGTCGCAGCCTGCTGGCGCATAGCGTTGAGCGCGCCTGGGCAGCATTCGATGACGTGCGCGTGGTATTGCGCGAAGGCGAGCGGGGCGAGGATTTCGGGCTGCCTGCCGCTTGCCGCATTGTCGTCAGTCCCCTGGCCGCCGCAGGCATGGGGCATAGCCTGGCTGCCGGTGCCGGGTCGTTGCTCGACAGCCAGGCGCAGGCGGTGGCGATCCTGCTGGGTGATATGCCCTGGATCGAACCGGCAACCTTGCTTCGGCTGGCGGAGGCGGTTACCGCATCGACCATCGTGTTGCCGCGCCATGCGGGGCAGCAGGGGCATCCGGTGATCTTCGGGCGTGATTTCTGGCCGACGTTGGGGCGGCTGAGCGGGGATGAAGGGGCGCGGGCGGTGTTGCGGGCGCATCAGGGGTGCTGTGTGGTGGTCGAAGTGGATGATGCTGGTGTGTTGCTGGATGTGGATATGCCGCAGGCGCTGCAAGACTGAAGGCGAACGCCCTCCAAAAAGGTCCATAATCCTCCCTTAATCCGCCCAAGGTGCAATGTCAGCCACACCACTGCAGGAGCCCACCATGCACGTTCTGCTCTGCGAGGACGACGACCTGATCGCCGCCGGCATCTGCGCCGGCCTTGCCGCCCAGGGCCTGACCGTGGACCGTGTGGGCAATGCCGCCGATGCACGTGCGATGCTGCAGGCGGCGCAGTTCGACGTGATGATCCTCGACCTTGGCCTGCCCGACGAAGACGGCCTGAAGCTGCTGCGCCGCCTGCGCGAGAAAGGCGAGACACTGCCCGTGCTGGTGCTCACCGCGCGTGATGCGGTCACCGACCGGGTCGATGGCCTGCAGGCCGGTGCCGACGACTACCTGCTCAAGCCCTTCGACCTGCGCGAGCTGGCCGCACGCCTGCACAGCCTGCTGCGGCGGGTGGCCGGGCGGGCGGTGAATGTGATCCAGCACGGCCCGCTGCGCTATGACCCGAGCAGTTGCGAGGCAACCCTGGCCGGCCAGCCGGTCGACCTATCCCGGCGCGAACAGGCATTGCTCCAGGCGCTGCTGCAGAACCCCGGGCGGGTGCTGTCCAGTGAGCAGCTCAAAGACTGCGTGTACGGCTTCAGCGACGAAGTCGAGAGCAATGCCCTGAACGTGCATATCCACCACCTGCGGCGCAAGCTGGGCAACGGCATCGTCGAGACCGTGCGCGGTCTGGGCTACCGCCTGGGCCCTGCGCAGGCGCCGGAGGAGGCCGCATCATGAGCCTGCGGGTACGGCTGAGCCTGATCCTGGGCAGCGCCTTCGTGATCATCTGGGTGTTGGCCGCCGCGTGGATGCTGCGCGACTTGCGCCAGCAGATGATGTTCTCCCTCGACCAGCGCCTGGTGGCTTCGGCGCGCATGGTCGCCGGGCTGATCGATCAGCTGCCGCAGCCGCTGACCGCCAAGGGTGGGGAGGCGCACATTTCCGCCGACCAGTTCAGCGTGCCGGATGGCATGGCCTGCCAGGTCAGTTCGCTGCGTGGCGAGATCCTCGCCAGCAACCACAAGCACGATGGCGTCATGGACGATGAACGCAGCGGTTTCCGTGACCAGACCATCGACGATGCGCTGTGGCGCACCTTTACCTACAACCATGGCGATGTGCGCATCACCACTGCCGACCGGCACATGGAGCGCGAGGCGCTGAACCAGTCGATCCTGCTGGTGGCCTCGGCACCGGTGCTGATGGCGCTGCTTGGCAGCCTGGGGTTGTTGTGGATCGGCCTGGGCAAGGGCCTGGAGCCGCTTAACCGCATGCGCGATGCTTTGCGCCGCCGGCGTGCGGACAGCGTCGAGCCACTGCAGGTGGCGGGTATGCCCAGCGAGCTGCAACCGTTGCTGGAAACCCAGAACCAGCTGTTCCTGCGCATTGCCCAGACCATCGAACGTGAGCGGCGCCTGACCGACGATGCCGCGCACGAACTGCGCAGCCCGCTGACAGCGATCAAGACTCACCTGCAGGTAGCACGGATGACCGATGGCGCCGTACGCGAGCAGGCGCTGGAGCATGCCGAGCAGGGCGCTGACCGCATGCACCGCACGCTTGAGCAGTTGTTGATGCTGGCGCGGGTGGAAGGCAGCCTGTCGTTCGAGGATGGCGTGCAGTGCAGCGCCGAGCAGGTGGCCCGGCAGGCGGTACAGGATGCCGGCGGCGGTGACAATCGGCGGATCGTGTTGCGCTTGCCTGAAGCAGCTACGCAGATCTACCTGGGCATGCCGGCACCGTTGGCGGTGGCAGCGCTGCGCAACCTGCTGGATAACGCCCTGCGCCATGGCGGCAACGAGACGGTGGAGCTTGAGGTGCAGATGGCTGACGGCCAGGTGGGCTTTCTGGTGCGCGACCATGGGCCGGGGATTGCCGAGTCGGACCTGGAACACCTGACCGAGCGCTTCTGGCGTAACGGGCAAAGTGGTGGCTGCGGGTTGGGGCTGGCGATCGTGCAGGCGATCGTGCAGCGTTGTGCTGGTAGCCTGAAGTTCGACAGCCGCAGTGATGGCTTGCGAGTGCTCTTGCAGGTGCCGGCGCGCTCGGGGCATTGATCTTTATCGCTTGCCCCGGCCTCTTCGCGGGTCAACCTGCTTCCACAGGTACTGCAACAACCCTGAGATCTGTGCCAGAAGAGCGCGTATAGCTGTGGCGGCGACGGTATTGCTCAAATTCCGTCAGTCAATCACTTGATTTCCACGGCTTTCCCGACTTCTATCAAAGAAGACCTCTGCCAAACGTAGCGTTGGCAGTAGCCGTTACTGGCGCAGTATGGTCATGGAGCGTACCCATTACCCAACTGCCCAGGTCCGACCATGGCCAACAAGACCCTGCGCATCCTCATTGCCGACGCCCACCCGTGCCAGCGCCTGCAGCTGGAACGGCTGCTCAATGGCCTGGGCTACTACCGGATAGCGCCAGTGGAGAGCTTCGAGGAGCTGCAGCGCCTGGTGCTGTGTGCCTTGCAGCCTTTCAACCTGCTGTTGGGCAATATCGAACTGGCCAGCCATGTCGGGGTCGACCTGGCGCGCTTCTGCCGCGTCAGCACACAGATCCAGCATGCCCTGCTTTATCACTCTGCCCAGTTGAGAGTGCCCTCGGTGCCGCAGACCGAGCGCCAGGCCGTCAGCCTGAGCCTGCCCCAGGTGCCCGATAACGAGGCGCTGGAGGCGTTCATGGCGATCATCGATACGCCGCTACCGGTCGGCAAGCTGCCGCTGCCGGGTGCCATGCCGGCTGCTACGGTGCGGCCACGGCCGCGGACCAATTTCGCGCACACGGTGTTCAACCGCTGAAGCCGCAGCGGGCGGGGCAAGGGGGCTGCTATTTGCTATCCTCTTGCCCTTTGCCGATTTGCGGACCCTGCCATGACTGCCATCGATACCGCTCGCCCGCCCCGGTTCAGCCGCGGCGATCACCGGACCCTGGGCCTGGCGGCGTTGGGCGGCGCCCTGGAAATCTACGATTTCATCATTTTCGTGTTCTTTGCGCTGACCCTCAGCCAGCTGTTCTTCCCGCCCGAAATGCCCGAATGGTTGCGCCTGCTGCAAAGCTTCGGGATCTTCGTCACCGGCTACCTGGCGCGGCCACTGGGTGGCATCCTGATGGCACACTTCGCCGATCATCTGGGGCGCAAGCGGGTCTTCAGCCTGAGCATCCTGATGATGGCCCTGCCGTGCCTGTTGATCGGGGTGATGCCGACCTACGCCGACATCGGCTATGCGGCGCCGCTGATCCTGCTGGCCTTGCGCATCCTGCAGGGCGCAGCGGTTGGCGGCGAGGTGCCTAGCGCCTGGACCTTCGTCGCCGAGCATGCACCAGCCGGGCGCCGCGGCTACGCCCTGGGTTTCCTGCAGGCCGGGCTGACCTTCGGCTACCTGCTGGGTGCGCTGACTGCGACTTTGCTGGCACAGCTGTTCACCCCGCAGGAAATCCTCGACTACGCCTGGCGCTACCCGTTCCTGCTGGGTGGGGTGTTTGGTGTAATTGGCGTGTGGTTGCGCCGTTGGCTCAGCGAAACACCGGTGTTCCTTGCCCTGCGCGCGCGTCAGGAGCAGCCGGTGACCTTCCCGCTGCGGCGGGTGTTGGGCGAACACCGTCGGGCGTTGATCCCGGCGGCGCTGCTGACCTGTGTGCTTACGTCCGCCGTGGTGGTGCTGGTGGTGATCACCCCGACAGTGATGCAGCAGCGTTTCGGCATGAGTGCCGGGCACACCTTTGCCCTGAGCAGCGTGGGCATCGTCTTCCTCAATATCGGCTGTGTGCTGGCCGGGCTGCTGGTCGACCGCGTAGGCGCCTGGCGCGCGCTGATGCTCTACAGCCTGCTGCTGCCATTGGGCATCGGCGCGTTGTATGCCAGCCTGGTGGGGCAGTGGGGCATGACCTGGCTGGCCTATACGCTGGCTGGCCTGTCCTGCGGTGTGGTGGGTGTGGTGCCGTCAGTGATGGTAGGGCTGTTCCCGGCCGAGATCCGCGTATCGGGCATTTCCTTCACCTATAACGTGGCCTACGCGCTTTGGGCCAGCACCACACCGCTGGCGCTGATTGCGCTGATGCCTTGGAGCCCGTGGGTGTGTGTCGGCTTTTGTCTGGTCATGGGCACGGTGGGGTTGCTGACGGCCTTGTATTTCGGGCGTCGGGAGCCATTGGCGTTTGCGGCAGAGCCGATGCCGGTAATGTGTGGTGAAAAATAGTTTTCTGTTGTCTGTTCTGGCCTCGTCGCTGGTACAGGTAAAACAAAAAGCCCCCGGCTCGTAAGAACCGGGGGCTTTTCGTTACAGCAAGGGCAGGGGCCTTACATGTTCGGGTAGTTCGGCCCGCCAGCGCCTTCAGGGGTGACCCAGGTGATGTTCTGGGCCGGGTCCTTGATGTCGCAGGTCTTGCAGTGCACGCAGTTCTGCGCGTTGATCTGGAAGCGCTTGCTGCCGTCTTCCTGGGTGACTACTTCGTACACGCCCGCCGGGCAGTAGCGCTGGGCCGGCTCGTCGTACAGCGGCAGGTTGCTGGCGATCGGCACGTTCGGGTCGGTCAGCTTCAGGTGGCAGGGTTGTTCCTCTTCGTGGTTGGTACTGGAGAGGAATACCGAGCTGAGCTTGTCGAAGCTGAGCTTGCCGTCCGGTTTCGGGTAGTCGATCTTCTGTGACTCGGCCGCCAGCTTCAGGCAGGCGTAGTCCGGCTTGGTGTCGTGCAGGGTGAACGGCAGCTTGCCGCCGAACCAGTTCTGGTCCACATAGTTGAACGCAGCGCCCAGCAGCGGGCCGAACTTGTGCATGGCCGGGCCGAAGTTGCGGCTGGCGAACAGCTCTTCGTACAGCCAGCTGGCCTTGAAGGCGCTGACGTAACCGTTCAGCTGGTCACCGCCTTCGCTGCCGGCGATCAGAGCGTCAGCTACCGCTTCGGCGGCCAGCATGCCAGACTTCATAGCGGTGTGGCTGCCCTTGATCTTGGCCACGTTCATGGTGCCAAGGTCGCAACCGATCAGGGCGCCGCCATTGAATACCATCTTCGGCAGCGAGTTGAGACCACCCTTGGCCAGGGCGCGGGCTCCATAGCTGATACGCTTGCCACCTTCGAGGTACTGGCTGATCACAGGGTGGTGCTTCAGGCGCTGGAACTCGTCGAACGGCGACAGGTACGGGTTGGCGTAGGACAGGTCGACGATCAGGCCGACCACCACCTGGTTGTTTTCCAGGTGATAGAGGAACGAGCCACCGGTGTTGTCCTTGGCCATCACGTCCAGTGGCCAGCCGGCGGTGTGCACCACCAGGCCCTGCTCGTGCTTGGCCGGGTCGATTTCCCAGATTTCCTTCAGGCCGATACCGTAGTGCTGGACGTCGGCCTCGCTGTCGAGGTTGAAACGTTTGATCAGCTGCTTGCCGATATGGCCACGGCAGCCTTCGGCGAACAAGGTGTACTTGGCGCGCAGCTCCATGCCCGGCGTGTACAGGCCGTCCTTCGGGTTGCCTTCACGGTCCACGCCGAGGTCACCGGTAACGATGCCACGGACCACGCCATTGTCGTCGATCAATGCTTCCTGGGCGGCGAAGCCCGGGTAGATTTCCACGCCCAGGTTCTCGGCCTGCTGGGCCAGCCAGCGGCACAGGTTGCCCAGCGAGATGATGTAATTGCCCTGGTTGTGCATGGTCTTGGGCACGAACAGGTCAGGTACCTTGGTCGAGCTGCCGGCATCCTTGAGCACGTAGATGTCGTCGCGCTTCACTTCGGTGTTCAGCGGTGCGCCGAGCTCTTTCCAGTCAGGGAACAACTCGTTCAGGGCGCGGGGTTCGAACACTGCGCCAGAGAGGATGTGGGCGCCGACTTCAGAGCCTTTTTCCACCACGCAGACGCTGATTTCGCTACCGGCTTCGGCGGCCTTCTGCTTCAGGCGGCAGGCGGCGGACAGGCCCGCCGGGCCGGCGCCGACGATGACCACGTCGAATTCCATGTATTCGCGTTCCACAGGTTCTCTCCTACTCATCAAGGCTCGTGCTGTTGCTTTGTCTTATGGGTGCGCGGGGCATTCGCAGCGGTTCTACGCAACGGCGGAACTGTAGCTGGGCAAATGACGGACTACACCGTTTTGTCTTGGCCGCGCATTATATCTACACCACTTGGCGGGTCCAATACAAACGTTTGTTTGAATTTGCCGCAGGCCAGTAAAATCAAAGGAACGCGGCTGGAGGGTGACCGATTTGCCGTATTGACCGGATTGGGTGTTACGGTCAAGATACGAGCGGTTTTACGTTCGCCGTAGGCTTGCAGCCGGGCGCAGGTACACCTCTAAAGACCAGGTGTGGAGCAGGGTTTTGCGGCCTTGGGCCGGTTTGTAGTGGAGTTTACACGCCACGACAGAAAATGACCCGTGAGTATTGTCGCAAGAGTCCGGGCAAGACTGTTCGGTCACTGTGAACTTACCGCCTCCCGGTACGTTTTTAGAGGTGCCCTTGTACCCACGCGCATCGCAGGGCTCTGTCCCAGGCGACTATCTATTCACCGGAGAGTAACGAGGAATCCATGAAGGTTCTTGTAGCTGTCAAACGAGTGGTCGACTACAACGTCAAGGTTCGCGTCAAGGCGGACAACTCCGGCGTCGACCTTGCTAACGTCAAGATGTCCATGAACCCCTTCTGCGAAATCGCCGTGGAAGAAGCCGTACGCCTGAAGGAAAAGGGTGTTGCGAGCGAGATCGTCGTCGTTTCCGTCGGCCCGGCCACTGCCCAGGAGCAACTGCGTACAGCCCTGGCCCTGGGTGCCGACCGTGCCATCCTGGTCGAAGCCGCGGACGAACTGAACTCCCTGGCGGTGGCCAAGGCGCTGAAAGCCGTTGTCGACAAGGAGCAGCCGCAGCTGGTCATCCTCGGCAAGCAGGCCATCGACAGCGACAACAACCAGACCGGCCAGATGCTGGCTGCGCTGACCGGCTTCGCCCAGGGCACCTTTGCCTCCAAGGTCGAAGTGGCTGGCGACAAGCTGAACGTCACCCGAGAAATCGACGGCGGCCTGCAGACCGTTGCACTGAACCTGCCGGCCATCGTCACTACCGACCTGCGCCTGAACGAGCCACGCTACGCGTCGCTGCCGAACATCATGAAGGCCAAGAAGAAGCCGCTGGAGACCGTCACTCCAGACGCGCTGGGCGTTTCCCTCGCCTCCACCAACAAGACCCTGAAGGTTGAAGCCCCGGCTGCCCGCAGCGCGGGCATCAAGGTCAAATCGGTGGCCGAACTGGTCGAGAAGCTGAAGAACGAAGCGAAGGTAATCTAAATGACTATCCTGGTTGTCGCTGAATACGAGAACGGTGCCGTAGCCCCGGCCACCCTGAACACTGTTGCCGCTGCCGCCAAGATCGGTGGTGATGTTCACGTGCTGGTCGCTGGCCAGAACGTGGGCGGCGTTGCCGAGTCTGCTGCCAAGATCGCTGGCGTGGCCAAGGTGCTGGTTGCCGATAACGCTGCCTACGCCCACGTCCTGCCGGAAAACGTTGCGCCGCTGATCGTCGAGTTGGCCAAGGGCTACAGCCACGTGCTGGCCCCGGCTACTACCAACGGCAAGAACATCCTGCCGCGCGTTGCCGCGCTGCTGGACGTGGACCAGATCTCCGAGATCATCTCGGTCGAGTCCGCCGACACCTTCAAGCGCCCGATCTATGCCGGTAATGCCATTGCCACCGTGCAATCGAGCGCTGCCATCAAGGTCATCACCGTGCGTACCACCGGCTTCGACGCCGTGGCCGCCGAAGGTGGCTCGGCAGCCATCGAGGCCGTCGGCGCTGCGCACAACGCTGGCATCTCGGCCTTCGTTGGCGAAGAGCTGGCCAAGTCCGACCGCCCAGAGCTGACCGCTGCCAAGATCGTCGTTTCCGGCGGCCGTGGCATGGGCAACGGTGACAACTTCAAGCACCTGTACAGCCTGGCCGACAAGCTCGGCGCTGCTGTCGGTGCTTCGCGCGCCGCGGTCGACGCAGGCTTCGTGCCCAACGACATGCAGGTCGGCCAGACCGGCAAGATCGTTGCGCCACAGCTGTACATCGCCGTCGGCATCTCCGGCGCGATCCAGCACCTGGCTGGCATGAAGGACTCCAAGGTGATCGTGGCGATCAACAAGGACGAAGAAGCGCCGATCTTCCAGGTAGCCGACTACGGCCTGGTCGCTGACCTGTTCGAAGCGGTTCCGGAGCTGGAAAAGCTGGTCTGATCTGCCTGCTTCACTTATAAAGAACCCGGCCCTCGTACAGGGGGCCGGGTTTTTTTTGGGTCTGTACAAGGAGTGAGGAATGGTGCTGCGCAAAGCAGGCAGGGTGCTGGCATGCATGGCGGTGCTGGTTTCGCCGCTGGCCATGGCGGCAGGCAAGTGCGAACGCCTGGTGGCGACCGGTAGCCCTGATGCGCCGCCCTATTCGTGGCAGGACCCGAACGACCCGAAACACTTGGTCGGCGCCAATGTCGACCTGCTGCGCCAGGTGGCTGGCGAGCTGGGTGTGAAGGTGGAGGTGCTGAGCGCCGGCCGTCGTGACCAGGCACTGGAAGAAGTACGTAGCGGGCGGATGGACCTGCTGCTCGACACCCCCATGCAGGTGGAGCAACTGACCGCTCTGGACTACATCCACCCACCCCTGCAGCTCAATGAATACCTGGTGTGGACGCGCCACGACGCGACACTGGCCTTCGAGGGCCCGGCTGACCTGGCCCAGTACCAGGGCAGTTTGTCCGAGCGCGCGCGACTCACCCCGGCCTTTACCGCCTTCGCCAAGGCGCAGCTGAAACTGGTGCCGGCACAGAACCTGACCCAGGCGTTCCAGAAGCTGGTGCTCGGCCAGGTGGATTATGTGCTCGCTGGCCGCTATTCGGGCATGGCCATGGCGCAGAGCCTGGGCATGAGCAATGACCTGATCGCCCGAGGCCTGCCGGTGGATCGGCCGGGCCTGTACCTGGCCCTGTCGCACAATTCGGCCTGCAATGACAGCTGGTTGCGTGGGCAATTGGCGAAAAAACTGACAGAATTGCCGATCTCCGGTGCGTCCGAGGCCGTGCTGCAACGTAATGTCGAGCGCTGGAAAGCGCAGCTGCAGGTGCCGACGGACGCCCCCAAACATTAGGAAGATTGCGTGAGAACCCAACCACTAATCCTTGCCCTGGCCGTGCTCGGCCTGGCTGGCTGCGCCAACGATCCGGCCCCTAACGAGCAGATGCGCATTTCCGAACAGGCGCTGGAGCAGGCCAGGGCCGTCGGTGCTACCGAGCAGGTCGAAGCGCTCAAGCTGGCCGAAGACAAGCTGGCCCGGGCCAAGACCAATATGCTTGCCGAAAACTACCGCGATGCGCGCATGCGTGCCGAGCAGGCCGAGCTGGATGCACGTCTGGCCGAGGCCCAGGTGCTGAACCAGAAGAGTGAAGAGCAGGTGCAACTGTTGCAGTCGCGGGTCAAGCGCCTGCGCAAGCAGTTGGAGGTGCAGCCATGATCCGTCGTATGCCTCTGGCCGCGCTGGCAATGCTGGCGCTGGCGGCAGGTTTGCAAGGTTGCGCCAGCCAGCGCAGCAGCGCAGCGCTGGATGATGCCACCGCAGCCTTCCAGAAGGTCAAGGATGATTCCAATGTGCTGCGCAGCGCACCACGTGACGTGATTCGCGCGGGCGAGTCGCTGGCCCGCGCCGAGCGCCTGTCCAGCTATATCGGCACCGGTGCCGACGTGCGCCATTACGCCTATCTGAGCCAACGTTACAGCGAGATTGCCAGCGAGCATGCCAGGCTGGCGCTGAACCAGGAGCGCCAGGCCAAGCTCGACCTGGAGCGCCAGCGGCTGCAGTTGGCCCTGCGCGAGGCCAAGTTGGCCAGTGTGCAGCAGCAGGGCAAGTGGATCGAGTCGCAGATCGCCGCCCTGGCCTCGGAGCAGGCCGATCGTGGTCTGGTGATGACCCTGGGTGACGTGCTGTTCGACACCGGCCGCGCCGACCTGAAGAACTCGGCCAGCCGTACCGTGCTCAAACTGGTGCAGTTCCTCCAGCTCAACCCGCGCCGGGTGGTGCGGATCGAGGGCTATACCGACAGCACCGGCCTGACGGAGGACAACCTGAAGCTGTCCCGTGATCGGGCGCAAGCGGTGGCCGACATGCTGGTGGACCTGGGTATCGAAGAGAAGCGCCTGCAGGTCGAGGGGTATGGCGACCAGTACCCTATCGAGGCCAATGCCTCGGAGCGGGGCAGGGCGCAGAACCGCCGCGTCGAGATCGTGTTCTCCGATGACAAGGGCAAGCTGGCGCCAGCACGCTGACCGCTTGGCGGCGCGGTGGATGGCACCGGCTTTGCCGGTGTTCGCGGCTAAAGCCGCTCCCACAGGTACAGTGTTAACTTCAAGGTATGCGCAGTACCTGTAGGAGCGGCCTTGTGTCGCGAAAGGGGCGCAAAGCGCCCCCGGCTTTTCGTCGGGCTAGTCGGGCTTGATCGTTTCTATAGCTGTCACGCAACTGTATTGTTGACTATCCTGCGATCTGTCCCAGTACACTTTGCAACTGTTACGGTATCCTCTACCGTCAGTGAGCTACACAAGAATAACGAGCCCGTCCGCGTGTCGAGAGCCAGCCATGACCAACCTGCTGCTTTATCAGCGTATCGCCCAGCAACTGGCCGATGACATCCGTCGCGGTGTCTACCAGCCAGGCGAGCGGGTACCCTCCGTGCGCAAGATGAGCGCCCAGCTCAATGTCAGCCATGCTACGGTGCTGCAGGCCTATGCCAATCTCGAGGATCAGGGGCTGATCCGTGCGCGACCGCAGTCCGGCTACTACGTGCACCAGACCCCGGCCTTGACCGCGCAGACCCCGGACATCGCCCGGGTGGAGCGCCCCGGCCTGGTCACCCGTGCCAGTATCATCCAGCAGGTACTGACCGAGGCGCGCCGTGATGGCGTGTTCCCGTTCGGTGCCGCGGTGCCGCACGTCGACTACCTGCCGGTCCGTGCCCTGCACCAGCAGATTGCCAAGGTGACGCGCTTTCACAGCCCGCGCGCCTTCAGCTATATGTTCAGCCCCGGTTTCGAGCCGCTGCGCCGGCAAATCGCCATTCGCATGCGTGATGCCGGGGTGCTGGTCGACCCGCGTGAAGTGATCGTGACCCATGGCTGCGTCGATGCGCTGCAGATGTCGCTGCGCGTGCTGACCCGTCCCGGCGACTTGATCGCCGCCGAATCGCCTGCCTATTACGGGCTGTTGCAACTGGCCGATCTGCTGGGCCTGAAGGTGATCGAGATCCCCAGCGACCCGTCCACCGGTATCAGCCTCGAGGCCTTGCAGCTGGCGGCCAACCAGTGGTCGATCAAGGCCCTGGTCCTGACCGCGCGCCTTAGCAACCCGCTGGGTGGCACTGTCCCGGAAGAGCGGCAGAAGCAATTGCTACGCCTGGCGTCGGACTTCGATATCCAGATCGTCGAGGATGATATTTATGGCGAGCTGATGTTCGAGCAGGGCAAGACCAAGGCGCTTAAGGCATTCGACCGGCTGGACCGGGTGATCTATTGCTCGAGTTTTTCCAAGACCTTGTCCCCCGGTGTGCGTGTTGGCTGGATGATCGCCGGGCGCTATCAGGACGAAATCCAGCGCCTGCAAACCTTTACCACCCACTCGGCCTGCAGCGTGACGCAGATGGGTGTGGCGGCCTACCTGGAGAATGGTGGCTATGACCGGCACCTGCGTTACATCCGCCAGGAGTACCGCAAGAACCTCAGTGCCTACCAGTTGGCGGTGCAGCAGCACTTCCCCGAGGGTACCCAGATGACCCGGCCGACAGGCGGTTTCATCCTGTGGGTGAGCCTGCCCGGGCGGGTCAATACCCAGGAGCTGCATGTGCGCGCGCTGGAGCAGGGCATCAGTATTGCGCCGGGGCTGATCTTCAGTAATACCGAGCAATTCAACCACTGCATTCGCCTTAATTGCGGTATACCTTGGAACAAGGAAGCCGAGCGCGCGGTGATCACTCTCGGTTTGCTGGCCCAGCAATTATGCCGGGAGCCAGCGGCCGCACTTTTGTAGGCTTGCCACGCGCCTGCGGAACAGGGAGCATACGCACTTTTCCTGCCAGCCTGTCCATTTGCCATGAATGCTTTGCGCCGTTTTGTCCTGATCTTGTGCCTTGTGCCGCTCTGCAGTCTGGCTGGTGTTGCCCAGGCTGCGCAGCCGGCAGGTCAGGCGCAGGCAGCCAGGCCGGTGCAGAAGGCCAAGCCGGCGCAGAAGGCGACAGCCAGGCCAGTGCAGAAGCAGGCGGTAAAAAAGGCCGGTAACAGCAAGGCCAAGCCGGTACGCAAGCCAGTGAGCAAGGAGGTTGCCAAGCCGTTGCCCAAGGCAAAGCTCGACCTCAGCCTGCCTGCCGATATGGTCGATAATCTGGAACCGGATGTGGGCAGCCTTTCGCCGATCCAGCGACGCAAGCCTTTGCTGCCACCCATGTTCACTGAAAAGCCAGAGGCCAATGATAGCCCGTTCCAGCTCAATGGCCGGCTGATCAGCAACGAGATGCAGCTGCAACTGCGCAATGACAGCCGTCGCGACGTTGAAGGGGCGGCCATCGATTTCGAGTACCGCCAGTAGCCAGTGAACTGACTGCCGGGTCACGACAGTTTTTACTGTGCCAGCAATTTCAAACGCCTGTTTGAGCGGTTACTATCCAGGGACGTTCGTCCCGTTTTGTTCCAGGGAGTCCTGATTTTGGTGAATAGCCATGAATTGCCGTGAGGGTTGTGGTGCCTGCTGCATCGCCCCGTCCATCACCTCTGCAATGCCGCGCATGCCCAATGGCAAGCCGGCTGGCGAGCGCTGCCTGCACCTGACTGTCGACAACCTCTGCGACCTGTTCGGCAAGCCCGAGCGGCCAGCGGTGTGTGGCGGTTTCAAGGCGGATGTCGAGGTGTGTGGCAGTGACCGTGATGAGGCCATCAGGATACTCGGTTGGTGGGAGCAGATGACGGCGGCGTGACAGGCTGGATCTTCGACAACAAGGATAAACATGATGAGATCGTTCACGCGTATTGCTCTGCTGTGTGGCATGGGTGTTCTGCTTTCGCCTGCGGCCTGGGCGGAAAACTGGCAGGTGGCCAAGGATGAAGAGGGGATCAAGGTTTCCCTCAGCGAAGTGGCCGGTTCCAAGTACAAGGCCTATCAAGGCGTCACCGTGATCAAGGCGCCGTTGGCCAAGGTGCAGGCGTTGCAGGAAGACGTGGTAGGTGCCTGCAAATGGATTCATGAGTGCAAGTCGCAGAAGTTGCTCAAGCATGAAGGTGACCAGAGCTGGACCTACACCCAGTTCAATACGCCATGGCCGGTGACGCCGCGGGACTCGGTGTTGCATGTGACCACTGTGAAGCAGGCTGATGGCAGCCTGGTGCGCAACCTGAAGGAAGAGCCGACCTACATCCCGGAAGAGAAGGGTTTCGTGCGGGTGGCGAAGGTCGAAGGCTTCTGGAAGCTGGTGCCCAAGGGCGACAGCACGGAAGTGACCTATCAGGTACACACCGAGCCGGGTGGTAGCGTGCCGGCGATGGTGGCCAACAAGTTCGTGGTGGATGCGCCGTTCAATACCCTGAAAGCGCTGCGTGAGCGGGCTGAGAAAAACTGAGGCATTGTGTCGGCTTTGTGGGGTGGCGGCCCTGGTGGGGGCTGCTTCTTGTGGGAGCGGCCTTGTGTCGCGAAAGGGCTGCGCAGCAGCCCCGGCAATATTGCGGTAAGCCTAAGATCCCGGAGCCGCTCCGCGCCCCTTTCGCGACACAAGGCCGCTCCCACAAAACCGCATCGCGTCGAGCAGAAATAAAAAAGGCTGCCCGAGGGCAGCCTTTTTGCGTTCGGCAATTGAAGCTTACTTGCGGTCTTGCAGCGCAACGATGTCGCGCTTCTGCTCGCCGGTGTACAGCTGGCGCGGGCGGCCGATCTTGTACGGGCTGGAGAGCATTTCTTTCCAGTGCGAAATCCAGCCCACGGTACGTGCCAGGGCGAAGATCACGGTGAACATGCTGGTCGGAATGCCGATGGCCTTGAGGATGATCCCCGAGTAGAAGTCGACGTTCGGGTACAGCGAGCGCTCGATGAAGTACGGATCGGTCAGGGCGATCTCTTCCAGGCGCATGGCCAGTTCCAGCTGCGGGTCGTTCTTGATGCCCAGTTCGCGCAGGACTTCGTCGCAGGTCTGCTTCATCACGGTGGCGCGCGGGTCGCGGTTCTTGTACACGCGGTGACCGAAGCCCATGAGCTTGAATGGGTCGTTCTTGTCCTTGGCCTTGGCGATGAACTTGTCGATGTTCGAAACATCGCCGATTTCATCGAGCATGGTCAGTACCGCTTCGTTCGCACCGCCATGGGCCGGGCCCCACAGTGCGGCGATGCCGGCGGCGATACAGGCGAACGGGTTGGCACCCGACGAGCCGGCCAGGCGAACGGTAGAGGTGGAGGCGTTCTGCTCGTGGTCGGCGTGGAGGATGAAGATCCGATCCATCGCCTTGGCCAGCACCGGGCTGATCGGTTTGATCTCGCAGGGGGTGTTGAACATCATGTGCAGGAAGTTTTCCGCGTACGACAGGTCGTTGCGCGGGTACATCATCGGCTGGCCCATGGAGTACTTGTAGACCATCGCGGCCAGGGTCGGCATCTTGGCGACCAGGCGCACCGCGGAAATTTCGCGGTGTTGCGGGTTATTGATGTCCAGGGAGTCGTGATAGAACGCCGACAGGGCGCCGACCACGCCGCACATCACCGCCATCGGGTGGGCATCGCGGCGGAAGCCGTTGAAGAAGGACTTCAGCTGCTCGTGAACCATGGTGTGGTTCTTTACGGTGCTGACGAACTGGGCCTTCTGCTCGGCATTCGGCAGTTCGCCGTTGAGCAGCAGGTAGCAGGTTTCGAGGTAGTCGGATTTTTCGGCGAGCTGCTCGATCGGGTAGCCGCGGTGCAGCAGGATACCTTGGTCGCCGTCAATGTAGGTGATCTTCGACTCGCACGAGGCGGTCGCCATGAAACCAGGGTCGAAGGTGAAGTGACCAGTGGCCCCCAACCCGCGGACGTCGATTACATCAGGACCAACGGTGCCGGTTAAAATGGGCAGCTCGACGGGGGCAGCGCCCTCGATGACCAACTGCGCTTTTTTGTCAGCCATGTGGCCTCCTATTAATGCTTGAAATCATCAGACAGACCCCCCACGCAGGGCCCGCACCACTATAGAGGGATAAATTCAGATGTCAATTTGCCTAAAGGCTTGTTGAAACAGGCATTGAGGCCTGATTTTTCGCGAAATTCTCGCCCATTTACGCCTTTTGTCGGTTAAAGGCAATGCGCTATTTGGGCTACCCCGTCACGTTGTCATAAGCAGCCTAACTGTCTATACTCGCAACCCGACCGCCAGGGGCTTGCAAGCCCGAACTGCTGGGGGTCGCCGTTCCCTGGGTGGTGGGTACCTGACCAGTACACTTACCAACAACTTTGCCCTGATTCGCTAGGGGCTCTTCAGTGTGAAAAAAGCCGTGAAAAGCCAACGACCTGTAAACCTAGACCTAAGGACCATCAAGCTCCCCGTCACTGCGTACACGTCCATCCTGCATCGTATCTCCGGCGTCATCCTGTTCCTCGGCCTTGCCATCATGCTTTATGCACTGGGCAAGTCGCTGGGTTCCGAGGAAGGCTTCGGTGAGGTGAAGGCGTGTCTGACCAGCCCGCTGGCCAAATTCGTGACCTGGGGCCTGCTGTCCGCCCTGCTTTATCACCTCGTGGCAGGTGTACGTCACCTGATCATGGACATGGGTATCGGTGAGACGCTGGAAGGCGGCAAGCTGGGCTCGAAAATCGTGATCGTCATCTCCGTGGTGCTGATCGTTCTGGTGGGAGTTTGGGTATGGTAACCAATGTCACGAACCTGTCGCGTTCGGGCCTCTATGACTGGATGGCGCAGCGCGTTTCTGCGGTCGTTCTCGCGGCTTACTTCCTCTTCCTGATCGGCTACGTGGTCGCCCACCCAGGCATCGACTACACCCAGTGGCATGGTCTGTTCTCCAACAACGCGATGCGGATCTTCAGTCTGCTGGCCCTCGTTGCCCTGGGCGCTCACGCCTGGGTTGGCATGTGGACCATTGCGACCGACTACCTGACGCCTATGTCGTTCGGCAAGTCGGCAACTGCGATTCGTTTCCTGTTCCAGGCGGTATGCGGCGTTGCGATGTTCGCTTACTTCGTCTGGGGTGTGCAGATTCTCTGGGGTATCTGATCCATGGCTAGCATTCCAACCATTTCCTTCGACGCCATCATCATCGGTGGCGGCGGTGCCGGCATGCGCGCTGCGCTGCAGCTGGCTCAAGGCGGTCACAAGACTGCCGTGGTCACCAAGGTCTTCCCGACCCGTTCGCACACTGTATCCGCCCAGGGCGGCATCACCTGCGCCATCGCTTCGGCCGACCCGAACGACGACTGGCGCTGGCACATGTACGATACCGTCAAGGGTTCCGACTACATCGGTGACCAGGACGCTATCGAATACATGTGTCAGGAAGGCCCGGCTGCGGTCTTCGAGCTGGACCACATGGGCCTGCCGTTCTCGCGTACCGAAACCGGTCGTATCTATCAGCGTCCGTTCGGTGGCCAGTCCAAGGACTTCGGCAAGGGTGGCCAGGCTGCCCGTACTTGCGCCGCTTCCGACCGTACCGGTCACGCGCTGCTGCACACCCTGTACCAGGGCAACCTGAAAGCCGGCACCACATTCCTCAACGAGTACTACGCAGTTGACCTGGTAAAGAACCAGGACGGCGCATTCGTTGGTGTGATCGCGATTTGCATCGAAACCGGCGAAACCCTGTACATCAAGTCCAAGGCCACCGTGCTGGCCACTGGCGGTGCCGGCCGTATCTACGCCTCCACCACCAACGCCCTGATCAACACCGGTGACGGCGTGGGCATGGCCCTGCGTGCCGGCGTGCCGGTGCAGGACATCGAAATGTGGCAGTTCCACCCGACCGGCATCGCCGGCGCCGGTGTACTGGTCACCGAGGGTTGCCGCGGTGAGGGTGGCTACCTGATCAACGCCCACGGCGAGCGCTTCATGGAGCGTTACGCGCCGAACGCGAAAGACCTGGCCGGCCGCGACGTGGTCGCCCGTTCCATGGTCAAGGAAATCATCGCCGGCAACGGCGTGGGCCCGAACAAGGACCACGTACTGCTGAAGCTGGACCACCTGGGCGAGGAAGTGCTGCACAGCCGCCTGCCAGGTATCTGCGAACTGTCCAAGACCTTCGCCCACGTCGACCCTGTCGTCGCGCCGGTACCGGTCATCCCGACCTGCCACTACATGATGGGTGGTGTTGCCACCAATATTCATGGTCAGGCCATCACCATGGACGCCGACGGCAACGACCAGATCATCCCTGGCCTGTTCGCCGTAGGTGAAGTAGCGTGCGTATCGGTTCACGGTGCCAACCGCCTGGGCGGTAACTCGCTGCTCGACCTGGTGGTCTTCGGCCGTGCTGCCGGCCTGCACCTGGAGAAGGCGCTGACCGAAGGCGTGGAATACCGCGACGCCAGCGACACCGACGTCGATGTTGCCCTGAACCGCCTGAACAAGCTGAACGAGCGCACCACCGGTGAAGACGTTGCCAGCCTGAAGCGCGAGCTGCAGAGCTGCATGCAGAACTACTTCGGTGTATTCCGTACTGGCGAATACATGCAGAAGGGTATCGAGCAGCTGGCCGGTCTGCGTGACCGTATCGCCAACGTCAAGATCAACGACAAGTCCAAGGCCTTCAACACCGCGCGTATCGAAGCGCTGGAGCTGCAGAACCTGCTGGAAGTCGCCGAAGCTACCGCCATCGCGGCAGAAGCCCGTAAAGAGTCCCGTGGTGCTCACGCCCGTGAAGACTACGAAGACCGTGATGACGAAAACTGGCTGTGCCACACCCTGTACTACCCGGGTGAGAAGCGCGTCGCCAAGCGTGGCGTCAACTTTGCGCCGAAGACTGTTCCAGCCTTCGAACCAAAAGTCCGGACTTACTAAGGGTGGCCGCTATGTTGCAAGTCGAAGTTTATCGTTACAACCCGGACACCGATTCGGCGCCGAAAATGCAGACCTTCCAGGTCGATACCGGCGGCAAGGACCTGATGGTGCTGGACGTGTTGGCGCTGATCAAGGAGCAGGACGAAGGTTTCTCCTATCGTCGCTCGTGCCGTGAAGGCGTTTGCGGTTCCGATGGCATGAACATCAACGGCAAGAACGGCCTGGCCTGCATCACCCCGCTCTCGGCGGTGGTGAAGGGCAACAAGCTGATTCTGCGCCCGCTGCCGGGTCTGCCGGTCATTCGTGACCTGGTCGTCGACATGAGCATCTTCTACAAGCAGTACGAGAAGGTGAAGCCGTTCTTGCAGAACGACACTCCGGCGCCGGCCATCGAGCGCCTGCAGTCGCCGGAAGACCGCGACAAGCTGGACGGCCTGTACGAGTGCATTCTGTGCGCTTGCTGCTCGACTTCCTGCCCGTCGTTCTGGTGGAACCCGGACAAGTTCCTGGGCCCCGCCGCACTGCTGCAGGCCTATCGCTTCCTGGCCGACAGCCGTGACACCAAGACCCAGGAGCGCCTGGCGTCCCTGGATGACCCGTTCAGCGTATTCCGCTGCCGCGGGATCATGAACTGCGTCAACGTTTGCCCGAAAGGTCTGAACCCGACCAAGGCAATCGGTCACGTACGTAACATGCTGCTGCAAAGCGGCACCTGATACAAAGCGTTGTACCTGCAGTAAGCCTCGGTGCGGGTGGTGAGCCCGCACCGAGGTAAAACCCGAACAAGGGCTCACAAAGCCTGCGTTCATTACCTATGAAGATATGAGACCAGCAGGGGCCTTCCGGGCTGGTACCCGGAAAATCAGCAGGATCCAAGTGGCGTGGTTCAGTCGCTGTATTCGGACTTTTCCAGGTTTGCTGTGGCTCTCGCCGATCAGTCCCCTAACCGAGGGTGACCAAGCATGCAAGAAAGCGTGATGCAGCGCATGTGGGAAAGCGCCCACCTTTCAGGTGGTAACGCTGCATATGTGGAAGAGCTTTATGAGCTCTACCTGCACGACCCTAACGCTGTGCCAGAAGAGTGGCGCACCTACTTCCAGAAGTTGCCCGCCGACGGCAGCACCGCTACCGATGTATCGCACTCGACAATCCGCGACCATTTCGTACTGCTGGCAAAGAACCAGCGCCGCGCCCAACCGGTATCCGCCGGGAGCGTGAGCAGTGAACACGAGAAGAAGCAGGTTGAAGTTCTGCGACTGATCCAGGCCTATCGTATGCGCGGCCATCAGGCTGCCAAGCTCGACCCGTTGGGGTTGTGGCAGCGTCCTGCGCCCGTAGACCTGTCGATCAATCATTACGGCTTGACCAATGCCGATCTTGATACGACCTTCCGTGCCGGCGACCTGTTCATCGGCAAAGAGGAGGCGAGCCTACGCGAGATCTTCGAGGCGCTCCAGAAGACATATTGTCGCACCATCGGCGCCGAGTTCACCCACATCGTCGATTCCGAGCAGCGCAGCTGGTTCCAGCAGCGCCTGGAAAGCGTGCGCGGCCGTCCGGAGTTTTCCGCTGACGTGCAGGCCCACCTGCTCGAGCGCGTGACTGCCGGTGAAGGCCTTGAGAAATACCTGGGCACCAAGTACCCGGGCACCAAGCGTTTCGGCCTCGAGGGCGGCGAAAGCCTGATCCCGATGCTGGACGAGATGATCCAGCGTTCCGGTTCCTACGGCACCAAGGAAGTCGTGATCGGCATGGCCCACCGTGGCCGTCTGAACGTTCTGGTCAACACCTTCGGCAAGAACCCGCGCGAGCTGTTCGACGAGTTCGAAGGCAAGAAGATGAACGAGCTGGGCTCCGGTGACGTGAAGTATCACCAGGGCTTCTCCTCGAACGTGATGACCCCGGGTGGCGAAGTGCACCTGGCCATGGCGTTCAACCCGTCCCACCTGGAAATCGTCTCGCCAGTGGTCGAGGGTTCGGTGCGCGCCCGTCAGGACCGTCGCAACGACACCGTTGGCGACAAGGTGCTGCCGATTTCGATCCACGGCGACGCCGCATTCGCCGGCCAGGGCGTGGTCATGGAAACCTTCCAGATGTCGCAGACCCGCGGTTTCAAGACCGGCGGCACCGTGCACATCGTGATCAACAACCAGGTTGGTTTCACCATCAGCAACCCGCTGGACGCGCGTTCCACCGAGTACGCCACCGACGTTGCCAAGATGATCCAGGCGCCGATCCTGCACGTGAACGGCGACGATCCGGAAGCCGTGCTGTTCGTTACCCAGCTGGCTATCGACTACCGCATGCAGTTCAAGCGTGACGTGGTCATCGACCTGGTCTGCTACCGCCGCCGCGGCCACAACGAGGCCGACGAACCGAACGGCACCCAGCCTTTGATGTACCAGCAGATCAGCAAGCAGCGCACGACTCGTGAATTGTACGCTGAGGCACTGATCCAGGCCGGCCGCATCGATGCCGAGCGCGCCCAGGCCAAGATCGACGAGTACCGCAACGCGCTGGACAACGGCCTGCACGTGGTGAAGAGCCTGGTCAAGGAGCCGAACCGCGAGCTGTTCGTCGACTGGCGTCCGTATCTGGGCCATGCCTGGACTGCGCGTCACGACACCCGCTTCGACCTCAAGACCCTGCAGGAACTGTCGGCCAAGCTGCTGGAACTGCCGGAAGGCTTTGTCGTTCAGCGTCAGGTCGCCAAGATCTACGAAGACCGCCAGAAGATGCAGGCCGGTGGCTTGCCGATCAACTGGGGTTATGCAGAGACCATGGCTTACGCCACGCTGCAGTTCGAAGGTCACCCGATCCGCATGACCGGCCAGGACATCGGCCGTGGCACCTTCTCGCACCGTCACGCGGTGCTGCACAACCAGAAGGACGCCAGCACCTACGTACCACTGAAGAACCTGTTCCCGGGTCAGCCGAGCTTCGAGCTGTACGACTCCTTCCTGTCGGAAGAAGCGGTACTGGCCTTCGAATACGGTTACTCGACCACCACGCCGAACGCGCTGGTGATCTGGGAAGCCCAGTTCGGCGACTTCGCCAACGGTGCGCAAGTGGTGATCGACCAGTTCATCACCAGCGGCGAGCACAAGTGGGGCCGCCTGTGCGGTCTGACCATGCTGCTGCCACACGGTTATGAAGGGCAGGGCCCGGAGCACTCCTCCGCGCGCCTGGAGCGTTACCTGCAGCTGTGCGCCGAGCACAACATCCAGGTGTGCGTACCGACCACCCCGGCCCAGATCTACCACCTGCTGCGTCGTCAGGTCATCCGTCCGCTGCGCAAGCCGCTGATCGTCCTGACGCCGAAGTCGCTGCTGCGCCACAAGCTGGCCATCTCGACCCTGGAAGACCTGGCAGAAGGCTCGTTCCAGACCGTGATCCCGGAAATCGACAGCCTCGATCCGGCCAAGGTCGAACGCCTGGTCCTGTGCGGCGGCAAGGTTTACTACGACCTGCTGGAAAAACGCCGTGCCGAAGGCCGCGAAGACATCGCCATCGTGCGTATCGAGCAGCTGTATCCGTTCCCTGAGGACGACCTGGTGGAAATCCTGGCGCCGTACACCAACCTCAAGCATGCGGTCTGGTGTCAGGAAGAGCCGATGAACCAGGGTGCCTGGTACAGCAGCCAGCACCACATGCGCCGTATCCTGGGCCGCCACAACAAGGCACTGGTCCTGGAATACGCCGGTCGCGACGCATCTGCCGCGCCTGCTTGTGGTTACGCCTCGATGCACGCCGAACAGCAGGAAAAACTGCTGCAAGACGCGTTCACTGTCTAACGCCTTCGCGCACCTGAAACCGAATTTAAGGAAACACTGATAATGGCTATCGAGATCAAAGCCCCAACCTTCCCGGAATCGGTTGCCGATGGCACCGTTGCCACCTGGCACAAACAGCCGGGCGATGCCGTCAAGCGTGACGAGCTGATCGTCGACATCGAGACCGACAAGGTCGTCCTGGAAGTGCTGGCCACCGCCGACGGCGTACTGGGTGCCATCGTCAAGGGCGAGGGCGACACCGTTCTGTCCGACGAAGTACTGGGCTCGATCGTTGAAGGCGGTGCTGCCGCCGCTGCGCCAGCTGCCGCTCCGGCCGCTGCCGCTGCTGCTCCGGCTGCCGCTGCTGCCGACGCTGGCGAAGACGACCCGGTTGCCGCCCCGGCCGCGCGCAAGCTGGCCGAAGAGAACGGCATCGACCTGGCCAGCGTTGCCGGCACCGGTAAAGGTGGTCGCATCACCAAGGAAGACGTCGTCGCTGCCGTCGCCAACAAGAAGTCGGCACCTGCTGCGGCTGCCAAGCCTGCCGCCGCTGCCGCCCCGGTTGTCGTCGCTGCTGGCGACCGCACCGAGAAGCGTGTGCCGATGACCCGCCTGCGCGCCAAGATCGCCGAGCGTCTGGTCGAAGCCCAGTCGAGCATGGCCATGCTGACCACCTTCAACGAAGTCGACATGACCGAAGTCATGGCCCTGCGTTCGAAGTACAAGGACCTGTTCGAGAAGACCCACAATGGCGTGCGCCTGGGCTTCATGTCGTTCTTCGTCAAGGCTGCCACCGAAGCCCTGAAGCGCTTCCCGGCTGTCAACGCCTCGATCGATGGCAACGACATCGTTTACCACGGCTACGCCGACGTCGGTGTTGCGGTGTCCAGCGACCGTGGCCTGGTGGTACCGGTACTGCGTAACGCCGAGTCGATGAGCCTGGCGGAAATCGAGAACGGCATCGCCACCTTCGGCAAGAAGGCCCGTGACGGCAAGCTGGCCATCGAAGAGATGACTGGCGGCACCTTCACCATCACCAACGGTGGTACCTTCGGTTCGATGATGTCGACCCCGATCGTCAACCCGCCGCAGGCCGCGATTCTGGGTATGCACAACATCATCCAGCGCCCGATGGCCATCAATGGCCAGGTGGTGATTCGCCCGATGATGTACCTGGCGCTGTCGTACGATCACCGCCTGATCGACGGCAAGGAAGCGGTAACCTTCCTGGTCACCATCAAGAACCTGCTGGAAGATCCGTCTCGCCTGCTGCTGGACATCTAACCCTCTGGCTGCGTACCGTGCCGGCCCTGGCTCCTCAGGAAGCCATGCCGCGCGGTTCGCGGCTTGTAGCTTGTAGCTGATAAGGAATCTTTTATGACCCAGAAATTCGACGTAGTGGTGATTGGTGCAGGTCCTGGCGGCTATGTGGCTGCCATCAAGGCCGCACAACTTGGTCTGAAGACTGCCTGTATCGAGAAGTACACCGACGCCGAGGGCAAGCTGGCCCTGGGCGGCACCTGCCTGAACGTAGGTTGCATTCCTTCCAAGGCGCTGCTGGACAGCTCCTGGAAGTACAAGGAAGCCAAAGAGAGCTTCAACGTCCACGGTATCTCCACTGGCGAAGTGAAGATGGACGTCGCCGCGATGGTTGGCCGCAAGGCTGGCATCGTCAAGAACCTGACCGGTGGCGTTGCCACCCTGTTCAAGGCCAACGGCGTTACTTCGATTCAGGGCCACGGCAAACTGCTGGCTGGCAAGAAAGTCGAAGTCACCAAGGCTGACGGCACCACCGAAGTCATCGAAGCCGAGAACGTGATCCTGGCTTCCGGCTCGCGCCCGATCGACATCCCTCCGGCGCCGGTCGACCAGAATGTTATCGTCGACTCCACCGGCGCCCTGGAATTCCAGGCCGTGCCGAAGCGCCTGGGCGTTATCGGTGCTGGCGTGATCGGCCTGGAGCTGGGCTCTGTATGGGCTCGCCTGGGTGCTGAAGTCACTGTCCTGGAAGCCCTGGACACCTTCCTGATGGCTGCCGACACCGCCGTGTCGAAAGAAGCCCAGAAGACCCTGACCAAGCAAGGCCTGGACATCAAGCTGGGCGCGCGCGTCACCGGCTCGAAAGTCAACGGCAACGAAGTTGAAGTGACCTACACCGACGCCAACGGCGAGCAGAAGATCACCTTCGACAAGCTGATCGTCGCGGTCGGCCGTCGCCCGGTGACCACGGACCTGCTGGCTGCCGACAGCGGCGTGACCATCGACGAGCGTGGCTACATCTTCGTCGATGACTACTGCGCTACCAGCGTACCTGGCGTATACGCCATCGGTGACGTGGTACGCGGCATGATGCTGGCCCACAAGGCCTCGGAAGAGGGCATCATGGTGGTCGAGCGCATCAAGGGCCACAAGGCCCAGATGAACTACGACCTGATCCCGTCGGTCATCTACACCCACCCGGAAATCGCGTGGGTCGGCAAGACCGAACAGGCCTTGAAGGCCGAGGGCGTTGAGGTTAACGTGGGCACCTTCCCGTTCGCTGCCAGCGGCCGTGCGATGGCTGCCAACGACACCGGTGGTTTCGTCAAGGTCATCGCCGATGCCAAGACCGACCGCGTCCTGGGTGTACACGTGATTGGCCCATCGGCTGCCGAACTGGTGCAGCAGGGCGCAATCGCAATGGAATTCGGCACCAGTGCCGAGGACCTGGGCATGATGGTCTTCAGCCATCCGACCCTGTCCGAAGCGTTGCATGAAGCAGCGCTGGCAGTGAATGGCGGCGCCATTCACGTGGCCAACCGTAAGAAGCGTTAATTATAAGAAACCACGGCGGGCTGCCCGTCGTGAGTCTTGCGTGCATGACTCACCGCGGAAAGTCCGCCGGACCGGATCACATGGGAAAACCCGGGGTCAACGGTCACAGGTGGTGCGGCGCCAGTGATGGCGCAGCGCCGAAGCGCAGTACCTAACGAAGACGGTAAAAAGCATGAATCTTCACGAGTATCAGGGTAAGCAGCTGTTCGCTGAGTACGGCCTGCCAGTTTCCAAGGGTTTCGCTGTCGACACCCCTGAGCAAGCTGCAGAAGCCTGCGACAAGATCGGCGGGAACGAGTGGGTAGTAAAAGCCCAGGTTCACGCGGGTGGTCGCGGTAAAGCGGGCGGCGTCAAGCTGGTTCGCAGCAAAGAAGACGCCAAGGCGTTCGCTGCACAGTGGTTGGGCAAGAATCTGGTTACCTACCAGACCGATGCCAACGGTCAACCCGTCTCCAAGATTCTGGTCGAATCCTGCACTGACATCGCCAAAGAGCTGTACCTGGGCGCTGTAGTCGATCGTTCGAGCCGCCGTATCGTGTTCATGGCCTCCACCGAAGGTGGCGTGGACATCGAGAAGGTCGCTCACGAAACGCCTGAGAAGATCCTCAAGGCCACCATCGACCCGCTGGTCGGTGCTCAGCCGTTCCAGGGTCGCGAGCTGGCGTTCCAGCTGGGCCTGGAAGGCAAGCAAGTTCAACAGTTCGCCAAGATCTTCGTTGGCCTGGCCAAGCTGTTCAAGGATCACGATCTGGCCCTGCTGGAAGTGAACCCGCTGGTGATCAAGGCCGACGGCGACCTGCACTGCCTCGATGCCAAGATCAACATCGACGCCAACGCCATGTACCGTCAGCCCAAGCTGAAAACCTTCCACGACCCGTCGCAGGACGATGCTCGTGAAGCCCACGCTGCCAAGTTCGAACTGAACTACGTTGCCCTCGAAGGCAACATCGGTTGCATGGTCAACGGTGCCGGCCTGGCCATGGGTACCATGGACATCGTCAACCTGCACGGCGGCAAGCCGGCCAACTTCCTCGACGTTGGCGGTGGTGCTACCAAAGAGCGCGTTACCGAAGCGTTCAAGATCATTCTGTCCGACAGCAATGTCGCGGCCGTTCTGGTCAACATCTTCGGCGGCATCGTTCGCTGCGACATGATTGCCGAAGGCATCATCGGTGCAGTGAAAGAAGTCGGCGTTAAAGTTCCGGTCGTCGTTCGCCTTGAAGGCAACAACGCCGAACTGGGCGCTAAAGTACTGGCAGAAAGCGGTTTGAACATCATTGCGGCAACCAGCCTGACCGACGCTGCTCAACAAGTTGTCAAAGCTGCGGAGGGCAAGTAATGAGCGTCCTGATCAATAAAGATACCAAAGTCATCTGCCAGGGCTTCACCGGCTCGCAGGGTACTTTCCACTCCGAACAGGCCATCGCCTACGGCACCAAGATGGTCGGTGGTGTAACCCCAGGCAAGGGTGGCACCACCCACCTGGGCCTGCCAGTGTTCAACACTGTGAAAGAAGCTGTGGAAGCTACCGGCGCTGATGCTTCGGTCATCTACGTTCCTGCTCCTTTCTGCAAGGACTCGATCCTGGAAGCTGCCTTCGGTGGCATCAAGCTGATCGTGTGCATCACCGAAGGCATTCCTACCCTGGACATGCTGGATGCCAAGGTCAAGTGCGACGAGCTGGGCGTGACCCTGATCGGCCCTAACTGCCCAGGTGTCATCACCCCGGGCGAGTGCAAGATCGGCATCATGCCAGGTCACATCCACCTGCCAGGCAAGGTCGGTATCGTTTCGCGTTCCGGCACCCTGACCTACGAAGCTGTGAAGCAGACCACCGACGCCGGCTTCGGCCAGTCGACCTGTGTCGGCATCGGCGGTGACCCGATCCCGGGCTCCAACTTCATCGACATCCTGAAGCTGTTCCAGGAAGATCCGAAGACCGAAGCGATCGTCATGATCGGTGAGATCGGCGGTTCGGCTGAAGAAGAAGCCGCGGCCTACATCAAGGCCAACGTCACCAAGCCTGTGGTTTCCTACATCGCTGGTGTTACTGCACCTGCGGGCAAGCGCATGGGTCACGCTGGCGCCATCATTTCCGGCGGTAAGGGCACTGCGGACGAGAAGTTCGCCGCCCTGCAGGACGCTGGTGTGAAGACCGTGCGTTCCCTGGCTGATATCGGCAAGGCCCTGGCCGAGCTGACTGGCTGGGAAGTCAAGAAGTAATACTGCTACACCCCCCACGCGCACAGAGGCCACCTTCGGGTGGCCTTTGTCGTTTCCGGGGTTTGGGTATTCCTGGGCCGGCCCCTTCGCGGGTAAACCCGCTCCCACCGGAAATAACTAACCTTGAGCATTGTGAAGGACCTGTGGGAGCGGGTTTACCCGCGAAGAGGCCAGTACAGTCAGCAAAGATTTTTCGATGGGTTTGATAGGGGTTTTCACGCAGACGAAAGTTTCAATGCGAGGATAATCCCCCCTGTCCCCGGTCGCACAGACAACAAACACATACGCACATCGGACAAGCAGCACTGTGCCAGTGCGTTTAAGTGACAAAACAGTTACCCTACGCGCTCACTCTGTGCCCGTACCCCAAAAGGGAACGACACGCTAAACGGGTCTGGCCTATCAAGCCGGGCAGCATTTCCCCTCATCCAAAGGGAAATCCCCTCTCGAATCCCGATTTCAGCAGTGTGGTACTAACTTAAATGAAAGTTTTAAAAGGCCAGGACATTCTGGCGCTTGGCTTTATGACGTTTGCGCTTTTCGTAGGCGCGGGCAACATCATCTTCCCGCCTATCGTCGGCCTGCAGTCAGGTCCGCACGTGTGGATGGCCGCCCTGGGCTTCCTGGTGACCGCCGTGGGCCTGCCGGTCATCACCGTGGTCGCCCTGGCCAAGGTCGGCGGCGGCATGGATGCCCTGAGCAGTCCGATCGGCAAGTTCTTCGGTGGCCTGTTGGCGGCCGTGTGCTACCTGTCGGTCGGCCCGCTGTTCGCCACCCCGCGCACCGCGACCGTGTCGTTCGAAGTGGGTGTTGCACCGCTGACCGGCGAAAGCCCGCTGGCGCTGTTCATCTACAGCCTGGTGTACTTCCTCGTGGTACTGGCCGTGTCCATGTATCCGGGCAAGCTGCTTGACACCGTGGGCCGCTTCCTGGCGCCGTTGAAGATCATCGCCCTGGCGGTGCTGGGCATCGCCGCCTTCGCGCTGCCTGCCGGCACCATTGGTGAGGCGCAGCCGGCCTATGCCGCCGCGGCGTTCTCCAAGGGCTTCTCCGATGGTTACCTGACCATGGATACCCTGGGTGCTCTGGTGTTCGGTATCGTCATCGTCAACGCCATTCGCTCGCGTGGTGTCGAGTCGCCGAGGCTGATCACCCGCTATGCCATCATCGCCGGCCTGATCGCCGGTGTCGGTCTGGCCCTGGTATACATCAGCCTGTTCCGCCTGGGCGCCACCAGCTACGACATCGCGGCTGACGCCACCAACGGCGCGGCGGTACTGCATGCCTACGTGCAGCACACCTTCGGCTCGCTGGGCAGCGGCTTCCTCGCCGTGCTGATCGCGCTGGCCTGCCTGGTCACCGCGGTTGGCCTGACCTGCGCCTGCGCCGAGTACTTCAGCCAGATCCTGCCGCTGTCGTACCGCGCGCTGGTGGTGATACTGGCGGGCTTCTCGCTGCTGATCTCCAACCTCGGCCTGACCAAGCTGATCATGTTCTCGATCCCGGTGCTCACCGCGATCTACCCGCCGTGCATCGTGGTGGTCGGGCTGAGCTTCGTGAAGGACCTGTGGAACTCGCCAACCCGCATCCTGGCGCCGGTGATGCTGGTGTCGCTGCTGTTCGGCATGGTCGATGCGATCAAGGGCAGCAGCATTGCCCACGTGCTGCCGGACTTCATGGCGCACCTGCCGCTGAGCGACCAGGGCCTGGCCTGGCTGGTGCCTTCGGTGGTGACCCTGGTTGGCGCCGTGGCCTGCGACCGCCTGCTCGGCAAGCCGCGCGAGGCGCTGGCCTGATAGTCGAAGCCTGAGGGCGGCACCGGCCACAAGCCGAAGGGTGCTCGCCAAGGGTGGAAACTCAAGAGCCCCGTATCCGAGAGGATGCGGGGCTTTTTGTTTGCCTGCACTGGCCTCTTCGCAGCACAAGGCTGCTCCTACAAGTACAGTGCCGTACCTGTAGGAGCAGCCTTGTGCTGCGAAGAGGCCAGAACAGGCAATGCGGATTTCTGGGTGGGTGTGTGCCTTTTGCCGCTTGCCAGCGTCGAAATCCGGTCCCTATCCTTCAGGTATCTGGTCCTCTCGGGAACCCTGCATGAACTTCATCCAAAGCAACTTCAACAACCTGTTGGCCATCGCCTGGTTCGCTCTGTGCTGGGGCGGCTACACCCGCTATGCCATCTGGAAGGGCCGCGACACCGCGTGCCTGGCCAGCGTGCTGCACCTGTATCGCGAAGACTGGATGCGCCGCATGCTGCTGCGCGACAACCGCATCGCCGATGCCAGCGTGATCGGCAACCTTGAGCGCAACGCATCGTTTTTCGCCTCCAGCACCCTGATCATCCTTGCAGGTATCCTCACCGTGCTCGGGGCCTCCGACCGGGCGCTGTCACTGCTGGCCGACTTGCCGCTGGTTCAGCAGACCTCCCAGGGCATGTCGGAGATCAAGCTGCTGTGCCTGGCCATGGTCTTCGTCTACGCCTTTTTCACCTTCAGTTGGTGCATGCGCCAATACAACTTCGCTGCAGTACTGGTGGGTTCGGCGCCGATGATCGGCGAACGGCTGGTCAATGAACTGGAGCGCAAGGCATTCGCCTCTCGGGCAGCGCGGGTGCTGTCACTTGCCGCCAACCAGTTCAACTTCGGCCTGCGTTCCTATTACTTCGGTATGGCCATGTTGAGCTGGTTCATCAGCCCATGGTTGTTCATGGTCATGAGTGTCGGGGTAGTGCTGATTCTGTACCGCCGTGAGTTCCATTCGGATGTGCTGGATGTGATGGTGTTCACACCTACTGAAAGTGTCTCGCTCGAGCCCGCCAAGGAAACCACCGCACCTGCTACGTGAAACGTTTAATCCATAAACTTCAGGCACAAAAAAACCCGACAATGTCGGGTTTTTTTGTTTTAGCCGATTACTGCTTGGCAGGTTCGGCTGGGGCAGCAGGGGCAGCAGGGGCTGCTTCTGTTGCCGGGGCGGCTGGCGCGGCTTCCGGAGCCGGAGTAGCCGGAGCGGCTTCTTCGGCGGCCTTCTGCTCGGCTTCGGCCTGATCTTTGGCGGCTTCGGCGTTTTCCTTGGCAGCCTCGTTCATTTTATCCTGAGCTTCGCCCGCTTTTTCCTGGGCTTGCTCGGCGTGTTGCTGTGCGTCCTGGGCTTTGTCTTCGCTCGCTTTATCGCAAGCGGCCAGGCCCATGGCAGCGGCCAGCATCAGAGCAAAAGCAAAAGGTTTACGCATGGGGGTGTTTCTCCTTGGTGGAATAAGTGACTTGTTCCTTCGAGTGCAACTACGCGGAATAAGTTCCGCGAAGATTACACATATATAACGCCCCGTTCTATATGGACTTTTCAACGATTTTATGCAGCTGCGGCAATGCGCGGGGAAACAGCCGATGAGCGATTCAACCTTGATGGCCATGGCCGAGCGTTTTCTTTCGGCCCTGAAACATTGTCAGTTGTTGCAAATGCGCGTGGCGCAAGCCAATGCCGATGGCATGACCCTGGTTCTGCCCTGGTCACCGGCCATCGTCGGCAACCCGCAGACCGGCGCCGTGCATGGCGGCGCGCTGACCACGTTGATGGACACCACCTGCGGTATGGCCACGCTGTGCGTGCTGCCGCGCTTCGAAGTGTGCCCCACACTGGACCTGCGCATCGACTACATGCACCCGGCTGAGGCGGGCAAGGATATCTACGGCCACGCCCAGTGCTACCGGGTTACCCGCGATGTAATCTTCACCCGTGGCACGGCCTACCAGGACGATCCTGCCCAGCCGATCTGCCAGGTGGTGGGCACGTTCATGCGCCTGGGCCAGGAGATCAAGGGAGGCATCCGCTTCGGCAACAGCCTGAAGGAGGGCGGGGCATGATTCCGCGTGCGATTCGCCAACAGCTCAACGCCGCCCACGCGGTGGGAGACTATCAGCCATTACTGGCACTGATCCCCTACGCCGGCCTGATCGGCATCGAATGCGAGCGCGAGGGCGATGACCTGCTGTTCCGTCTGCCGGCCAGCCAGGACAACATCGGCAACCCGCTGCTACCGGCCATCCATGGCGGGGTTATCGCGGGGTTCATGGAGCTCTCGGCAGCGCTGTACCTGCTGATCTACAGCGAGAGCGCGAGCATTCCGAAGATCATCGACTTCTCCATCGATTACCTGCGCGCCGGGCATTTTCGTGATACCTACGCCCAGTGCCAGCTTTGGCGCCAGGGGCGGCGGATAACCAATGTGGCCATCACCGCCTGGCAGGGCGACAGGCAGTCGCCGATTGCCACGGCCCGCGCGCATTTCAAGATAGAACCGGAAAAGCCCTTGAAATCATCCGGGCAGCCCCCATCTGCATGACATCCGCCGCTAACGCAGGCCGAACCGGCCGCAAGGCGCCATCCGCCATCAGATCGGAGTTTTGAAGACCATGAGTGTGGAGACTCAAAAAGAAACGCTGGGCTTCCAGACCGAGGTAAAGCAACTGCTGCACCTCATGATCCATTCCCTGTATTCGAACAAGGAGATCTTCCTGCGTGAATTGATCTCCAACGCTTCCGACGCTGCCGACAAGCTGCGTTTCGAGGCCCTGGCCAAGCCAGAGCTGTTCGAGGGTGACGCCGACCTGAAGATTCGCCTGAGCTTCGACAAGGACGCCGGTACCGTGACCCTCGAGGACAACGGCATCGGCATGAGCCGCGAAGACGTCATTGCCCACTTGGGCACCATCGCCAAGTCCGGCACCGCCGACTTCATGAAGAACCTCACTGGTGACCAGAAGAAGGACTCGCACCTGATCGGTCAGTTCGGTGTGGGCTTCTACTCCGCGTTCATCGTGGCCGACAAGGTCGATGTTTACAGCCGTCGTGCCGGCCAGCCGGCCGCAGAAGGCGTGCACTGGTCGTCGAAAGGCGAGGGCGAGTTCGAAGTCGCCACCATCGACAAGCCGCAGCGCGGTACCCGCATCGTCCTGCACCTGAAGAAGGGCGAGCAGGAGTTTGCCGACGGCTGGCGCCTGCGCAACGTGGTCAAGAAGTACTCCGACCACATCGCCATGCCGATCCAGCTGCCGAAGGAGCAAGCTGCAGTCGAAGGTGAAGAAAAGCCGGCCGAAGAGTGGGAAACCGTCAACCGTGCCAGCGCCCTGTGGACCCGTCCGCGTACCGAGATCAAGGACGAGGAGTACCAGGAGTTCTACAAGCACATCGGCCATGACTTCGAAAACCCGCTGGCCTGGAGCCACAACAAGGTCGAAGGCAAGCTCGAATACAACTCGCTGCTTTACGTGCCGGCCCGCGCGCCGTTCGACCTGTACCAGCGCGAAGCGCCACGCGGCCTGAAGCTGTACGTGCAGCGCGTATTCATCATGGACCAGGCCGAGTCGTTCCTGCCGCTGTACCTGCGCTTCATCAAGGGTGTGGTCGATTCCAACGACCTGTCGCTGAACGTGTCGCGTGAAATCCTGCAGAAAGACCCGATCATCGACTCGATGAAGACCGCGCTGACCAAGCGCGTGCTGGACATGCTGGAGAAGCTGGCGAAGAACGAACCCGAGCAGTACAAGGGCTTCTGGAAGAACTTCGGTCAGGTGCTGAAGGAAGGCCCGGCCGAAGACTACGCCAACAAGGAAAAGATCGCCGGCCTGCTGCGCTTCGCTTCCACCCAGGACGACAGCGGCGAGCAGAGCGTTGCCCTGGCCGATTACCTGGCCCGTGCCAAGGAAGGCCAGGACAAGATCTACTACCTCACCGGCGAGTCGTACGCGCAGGTCAAGAACAGCCCGCACCTGGAAGTCTTCCGCAAGAAAGGCATCGAAGTGCTGCTGCTGACCGACCGTATCGACGAGTGGCTGATGAGCTACCTCAACGAGTTCGACGGCAAGGCCTTCGTCGATGTCGCCCGCGGTGACCTGGACTTGGGCAAGCTGGATTCGGAGGAGGACAAGAAGGCCCAGGAAGAAGTCGCCAAGGAAAAGGAAGGCCTGGTCGAGCGTCTGAAAGGCGCGCTGGGTGACAGCGTGGCCGAAGTGCGTGTATCGCACCGCCTGACCGACTCGCCGGCGATCCTGGCCATCGGTGAACAGGACCTTGGCCTGCAGATGCGCCAGATCCTGGAAGCCAGCGGGCAGAAGGTGCCGGAGTCCAAGCCAATCTTCGAGTTCAACCCGACCCACCCGCTGATCGAGAAGCTGGACAACGAGCAGAGCGAAGACCGTTTCGCCGAGCTGTCGCACATCCTGTTCGATCAGGCGGCCCTGGCGGCCGGTGACAGCCTGAAGGACCCGGCGGCTTACGTTCGTCGCCTCAACAAGCTGCTGGTCGAGCTGTCTGCTTGAGTTGATGCATAGGAAAGCCCGCTTCGGCGGGCTTTTTTCATGGCGAGCATATTGATGATGAGTGCCAAAGGAGTGCTTGATGAGCAAAGTAATCGTCGAATCGCTGGTCTATCACCTGTCCGGCAAGGCATATGAAAGCCGCCTGGTCTACGAGCCGGGCGTGCTGGGGCGACCGGGCCTGGTGATGGCGCCGAACTGGATGGGCATTGGCGAAGGGGCCGAGCGCATCGCCAAGGAAGTAGCCGAGAAGGGTTATGTGGTGCTGATTGCCGACCTGTACGGGCAGTCGGTGCGCCCATCCAATGCCGAAGAGGCCGGTGCGGCGATGATGCCGTTGAAGAACGACAGAGGCGAGCTGCGCAAGCGCATGCAGGAAGCCCTGGCGCAGTTGCTGGGGCAGTCGAAGGCGTTGCTGGAGCCGGGCAAGGTCGCCACGTTCGGCTTCTGCTTTGGTGGCTGCTGCGCCCTGGAGTTGGCCCGTACCGGTGCCGATCTGCGTGCGGCGGTGTCGTTCCATGGCACGCTGGACACGCCGAACCCTGAAGATGCCAAGCGCATCAAGGGCTCGGTGCTGGTATTGCACGGCGCCGCCGATCCGCTGGTGCCGAAAGAGCAACTGCCGGCGTTCGAGGACGAGATGAACGCGGCCAAGGTTGACTGGCAATTGCTGAGTTATGGTGGCGCGGTGCACTCGTTTACCGACCCGAGCGCCAATGTGCCGGGCAAGATGCAGTATGACCGGCGTACCTCGGAGCGGGCGTTCCGGGCGATGCATAACCTGCTGACCGAAGTGTTCCAGCGCTGAGGTTGCATGGGGCTGCTTTGCAGCCCATTCGCGGGTAAACCCGCTCCCACAGGTACTGCGCTGTCTGTGGGAGCGGGTTTACCCGCGAATGGGTCGCAAAAACGCCCCCCTTTCACCTAGGCAACTCGATTCGCGAGGTTTCCCCTGGCACCACCGGCCAATCCCTCGCAGCCCACTTGGCCCGGGCCTGTTCGATCAGTTCCACATCACTGGCGACAAAATTCCAGTTCATCCGCCGCGGCCCATCCAGTGGCGCGCCACCAATCAGCACCAGCTGGCACTCACTCTCCGCGTACAGCGTTACCTCTTCACCCTCCGGCAACACGATCAGGTTGCAGGCCTCGACCTGTTCATCGTTCAACATCAGCTCACCGTCGAGCAGGTAAAGTGCTCGCTGCACATGCTCGTTCGGCACCAGTAGCGTGGTTGCCGGTTGCATCTGTACATGCGCGTAAAGGGTAGGGGAGAGCACTGGCACCGGCGATTCCAGGCAGAACCCGCTACCGGCAATCATGCAGATGCGTACCCCGAGGCTGTCACTGACCGGCAGGCTCGCCGCCGGGTGATGGCTGTAGCTGGGTGCGCCTTGCTCATGTTCGCGCGGCGACGCCAGCCATACCTGCAACCCGTGCAGGCGTGAACCATGGGCCAGGGCATCTTCAGGCGTGCGCTCCACGTGGGCCACGCCGCTGCCAGCTGTCATCCAGCTGACATCACCAGGTAGCACCCGCTGGTCCGAGCCGAGGCTGTCCTTGTGCAGGATGGCCCCTTCGAACAGGTAGGTAAGGGTCGACAGGCCGATATGCGGGTGCTGGCGGATGTCCATGCCATGCCCCGGGGCATAGTCGGTTTCGAGCATATGGTCGAAAAACACGAACGGGCCGACGCTGCGGCATTGGGCCGACGGCAGCGGGCGCAGGATCGGTTGGCCCTCGACCGATTCGGCACGTGGGCGGATGACCAAGGGGCTGCTCATGGGAAGGCTCCAGGCGATGTGGAAATGCCCCAAGCATAGCGGTTTGCCCGCCCCGGCTGAACCGCCTCGTTGGCCGGCCGGTCTACAGGGCTGATAACCGGAGAAGGAAGCTGCCCCATGATCGCCAGAGCGCTGGCCTGCATGCTGTTGTCCACCTGGCTGTGCCACCCGGCGCAGGCGCGCGATTACCGCTACAGTGATGCGCACCTGCACTACGTCGACTTCTTCCAGGAAAGCGAAGGCATGCCTGCGCTGATCAAGGCCATGGATGCCGCTGGTATCGAGCAGTCGATGATTTCCGGCGTACCGGTGGCCAAGAAATGGCACGAAGACGAGCCCAAGCGCCCGCGCTATTACGCCGGTGATGACGCCGAGGCCTACTGGTACAGCGCCACGGATACCTACGTGGCCGCGGCGCTGCAGCAATTGCCCGACGAGCAGCGCAAGCGCTTTCATCCGTTCCTTACCGGCTTCAATCCGGTGGACAAGAACGCCTCCAGCCATATCGAGCGCATGCTCGAACTGTACCCGGGGCTGTGGCAGGGTATTGGCGAAGTGTTCACCCGCCACGATGACCTGACGGCACTGACCAGCGGTGACACGCCGCGCGCCAACAACGAGGCCATGACGCGCATCTACCACCTGGCGGCCGAGCGCGACTTGCCGGTGCTGCTGCATTCCAACATCACCTCCAAGCGCGAGCGCAATCCGCTTTACCTGACAGAGATCGAGGAGCCGCTGCGCAATCACCCACATACGCGGTTCATCTGGGCGCACGCCGGCAGCAGTATGGAGATCCACCGGCACCAGACGCAAATGGACTTTCTGCTGCCGGTGCTGACGCGGTTGCTGGAGGATTACCCGAACCTGTATGTCGACCTGTCGTGGAGTGTGCTGGAACCTTATCTGCTGGATGACCGGGGTGTGCCGCGCAAGGAATGGCTGGCACTGGTCGAGAAATTCCCGGAGCGGTTCATGCTGGGTTCGGATGTGGTGGGGCGGTTTGGCAGCCTTGGGGAGCAGATGCACGGGTTCAGGCCGTTTCTGGATGCATTGCCGGAACAAGTTGCCAACAAGGTGGCCAGGGAGAATTTTCTGGCTGTGTTGCCCAAACAATAGTATTTCGCCTGTGTCGGCCCTTTCGCGGGTAAACCCGCTCCCACAGGGACCGCGCTGCTCTTGAAACTGGCGCTGTACCTGTGGGAGCGGGTTTACCCGCGAAAGGGCCGGTACAGGCGACACAAATGAAAACGCCCCGAACCAGTCGGGGCGTTCTCGTTTACCGCATCAGCGTCTTACTTGCCTTCCCAGCGCTTGAGCACCAGGGTGGCGTTGGTGCCGCCGAAGCCGAAGCTGTTGCTCATGACCGTGTCGATCTTGGCGTTTTCTTCGGTCTTGCGCAGGATCGGCAGGTCGGCGACCTCCGGGTCCAGCTCGTCGATGTTGGCGGAGCCGGCGATGAAGTTGTTTTCCATCATCAGCAGGCAGTAGATCGCCTCGTGTACGCCAGCAGCGCCCAGCGAGTGGCCCGACAGGCTCTTGGTCGAGCTGATCTTCGGTGCATTGGCGCCGAACACTTCGCGAACGCCCTTGATCTCGGCAACGTCACCGACCGGGGTCGAGGTGCCGTGGGTGTTCAGGTAGTCGATCGGGGTGTCGACGGTCGACAGCGCCTGCTGCATGCAGCGGATGGCACCTTCGCCGCTCGGGGCAACCATGTCGTAGCCGTCGGAAGTGGCGCCGTAGCCGACGATTTCCGCGTAGATCTTGGCGCCACGGGCCAGGGCGTGTTCCAGCTCCTCGACCACCACCATGCCGCCACCGCCAGCGATGACGAAGCCATCACGGTCGGCGTCGTAGGCGCGCGAGGCCAGTTCCGGGGTTTCGTTGCGCTTGGTCGACAGGGCGCCCATGGCATCGAACAGGAACGACTGGCTCCAGTGCTCTTCTTCACCGCCACCGGCGAAGACGATGTCCTGCTTGCCCCACTGGATCTGCTCCAGGGCGGTGCCGATGCAGTGTGCCGAAGTGGCGCAGGCCGACGAGATCGAGTAGTAGATGCCCTTGATCTTGAACGGGTGGCCAGGCACGCCGAAACGGTGCTGCCCATGGTGCGGGTAACGCGGTACGGGCCGACGCGCTTGACGCCTTTCTCGCGCAGGGTGTCCAGCGCTTCCATCTGGTTCAGGGTCGAGGCGCCGCCGGAGCCAGCCACCAGGCCGGTACGCGGGTTGGAAACCTGCTCTTCGGTCAGGCCAGCGTCCTTGATCGCGTCCTGCATCGCCAGGTAGGCGTAGGCGGCAGCGTGGCCGACGAAGCGGTAGACCTTGCGGTCGATCAGTTCTTCGAGGTTGAGGTCGATGGACCCGGAAACCTGGCTACGCAGCCCCATTTCCTTGTATTCCGGGTTGTAACGGATACCCGGACGGCTGTTGCGCAGGTTTTCGGTGACGGTAGCTTTGTCATTGCCCAGGCACGATACGATGCCCAGACCAGTGATAACGACGCGGCGCATGCGAATAACCCTTAGAAATTGTCAGTGGAGGTGAACACGCCGACCCGCAGGCCTTCGGCAGTGTAGATCTCGCGGCCGTCGACGCTGACCGAGCCATCGGCGATGGCCATGTTCAGCTTGCCCTTCAGGACGCGCTTGATGTGAATGTTGTAAGTGACTTTCTTGGCTTCGGGCAGTACCTGGCCGAAGAACTTCACCTCACCCGAACCCAGGGCGCGACCGCGGCCTGGCAGGCCCTGCCAGCCGAGGAAGAAACCTACCAGCTGCCACATGGCGTCGAGGCCCAGGCAGCCCGGCATTACCGGGTCGCCTTCGAAGTGACAGGCGAAGAACCACAGGTCCGGATTGATATCCAGCTCGGCGACCAATTCACCTTTGCCGTACTTACCGCCTTCTTCACTGATATGGGTGATGCGATCGACCATCAGCATGTTCGGCGCGGGCAGTTGCGCATTACCTGGGCCGAACAGCTCACCGCGACTGCAGCGCAGCAGGTCTTCCCGAGTAAAGGCGTGTTGTTTGGTCATGCGAGCTCCTCAATAACCCCCTGCGGCAGGGGATGAATCTTCCCGGCCGGCCCGATACGCATCGCGTCCGAGGCGGCAGCCTACAGGTAGACTATTGCGTTGTGGTGAAAGTCACAGTGCACCTGGTTAAAGAAGTACAGGTGTGCACTGAAACATCTATTTTCAGGTCCGATGAAGGTCCTGTCCAGTGTTTAAGACTGCCGCACTTTAGCATTTATCGCCAGTCGCGGTTGTCCGACCGGGTAGCCAGCGCTGCAGTACGCGCTGCAGTTCGGTGCGGCGCAAGGGTTTGCTCAGGTAGTCGTCCATGCCGGCGGCCATGCAACGCTCGCGGTCGCCCTGCAAGGCGTTGGCGGTCAAGGCGATGATTGGCAGCCCGGCGCCGTTGGGTAGCTGGCGGATACGCCGGGTGGCTTCATAGCCGTCCAGGTGTGGCAGGCGGCAGTCCATCAGCACGGCGGCGAAACGCTGCCGGCTGACCCGTTCGACCGCCTCCAGGCCGTCCTCGGCCGTGCATACCGTCAGCCCCAGGCTACGCAGCATGGCTTCGATGACACTCTGGTTGACCGGATTGTCTTCTACCAGCAGCACCTGATCATTTTCGGCCACCGCCGTTGGTGCAGCGCTTGGCGGCGTCAGCGAGACCGGGGCAGTGGTGGCCAGGGCCAATGGCATCTCCAGGGTGAAGGTCGAGCCCAGGCCTTCACGGCTTTCGCCGCGCAGCTTGCCGCCCATGCGTTCGGCCAGGGTGCGGGCGATCGACAGTCCCAGCCCGGTACCGCCATAGCGGCGGGAAATCGAGCTGTCGGCTTGCTGGAAGGCGACGAACATCATTTCCAGGCGGTCGTTGTCGATGCCGATACCTGTGTCGCGTACGCTGCAGGTCAGCCAGATCAGTTGCCGGTCGAGCACCTGCCAACGCGCCTCGACCTGTACCTGGCCGCGCTCGGTGAATTTCAGCGCGTTGCCTACTAGGTTCAGCAGGATCTGGCGGATGCGCGTGGGGTCGCCGTTAACCTGCAACTGCTCGGTACCAGCCGGCAGCTGCAGGTGCAGGGCAAGGCCGCGCTGCTGGGCGCTGTGCTGGAACGACTGGACGCTACTGGTAATCAGCTCACCCAGGTTGAAGTCGATGTGTTCCAGCTGCAGTGCGGCGCGCTCGATGCGCGAGAAGTCGAGGATGTCGTTGATGACTTTGAGCAGGTGCCCTGTGGACTCGCTGGCCACCGCAGTGTACTCGGCCTGTTCGTTGCTCAGTGGCGTGGTTTCCAGCAATTGCAGCATGCCCAGCACGCCATTCATCGGCGTGCGCAACTCGTGGCTCATCATCGCCAGGAAGTCCGATTTGGCGCGGTTGGCCTGTTCGGCTTCCTCGCGGGCCTGGATCAGCTCGGCAATGGCCTGCTTCTGTTCATCGCTGGCCTGCTCCAGGGCGTGGGCCAGGTTATTGATGTGGCGCGCCAGGTGGCCCAGCTCGCTGTCATCGACCACCGGCAACAGGGTGTTGTACTCGCCCTGCTGGATGGCCTTGACCGCATGGCCCATGTCGCTGATCGGCTTGGCCAGGCTCAGGGCCAGGCGGCGCGCCAGCAAGAAGGTGAACAGCAGGGCGAACAGTGCGAGGATGCCGGCCTTGATCACGATTTCCTGCTGGCGCTGGCTGAAGGCATCATCGGACATCCCGACGATCACCCGGCCCAGGTAGTCGTCGCCGATGGCCGGGGTGGTGGCCTTGCCCTGTTGCAGGAAGTCGCTGTCCAGGCGGATTTGCTGCAGGCGGATGGGCGCCTGGAACACTTCGACGCGCTGTGCGCGGTTGGCGCTTTCGTCGGACTGCTCGACGTAGACCAGGATGTGGTTGCGGCTGTCCTGCACTTCGAGGAAGCGCACGTGGGGGATGCTCAGGGTGGCGCGCATCAGGCCCTCGAGCACTTCGTTGTTGCCCGAGATCACCCCGTACTCCGAGGCTGGCGCCAGTTGGTTGGCGATCAGTTGCCCGGTGTGGTTCAGTTCCTGGCGCAGGTCCTGGATGCGTACGAAGGTGAAAAAGCTGATCAGCAGCAAGGTCAGCAGCAGGGCAGGGCCGAGGCTGATGATCTGGGTGCGGGTGTGGATGTCCCAGCTCAGGCGCTTGCTCATGGGGTGGGTTCTCCTTCGGCCAGGGCCTTGGCGGCGGCGTTCGGATCGATCGGTTCAAGGCCCAGGGCGCGCGCCACCTGCTGGTTGCCGCTGACGCCGAAGCGTGTCGGGTACAGGCTGCGCGGCCAGCGCGCCGGTGGCTGGTCGAGCAACTGGTCGAGCACCGCCAGCCAGTCGTCCTGGTCGCTGAAGGTGCTGGCCAGGGCGCCGGCGCGTACGAACCCGGCGTTCGGGCCGATCAGTGCCATCTGTCTGCCATAGCTGCTCAACAGCAGGTTTTTCGCAGTCTTGGAGTTGTACAGGTCGGGGTCGTCCAGCCCCAGCAGCACGTCACTGTTGGCCAGCAAATGTTGCAGAGGGCGGCTGTCGCGCGGATCGGGCCAGTCCTGGGCAACGATCTCCAGGCCCAGCGGGCGGGCGGCATTGCGCAGCTCTTCGAGCAAAAAGCTGCTGTGCTCAGCGTACAGCACACCAATGCGCTGGGCCTGAGGCAGCAGGTAGTGGGCAAGGCGCAGTTGCCGGCCCAGCTGCGGGTCGCTCCACAGCAGGGTGAGGAACGCGGGACGCGACTTTCCCAGGCGCTGTTCAGCCTGTACCCGGCTGACCCGCATGGCCATGGCTGGCGGACCGGCGGTTTCCCCAAGGCGCCATTCCAGTGCGGCGTTGTCCAGCAGGATCAGGCGCAGGTCAGCCCTGAGCTTGCCCGGGCGTGGCAGGTCTGCGGTGGTCTGGAAGTGCACATGATCGTGCGGCCGGCGGCTTTCCAGCGCAGCGACGAAACTGCGAATGCCGGGCTGGTCTTCCGCGCCTACCAACAGGATTTCGTTGGCGGACAGCGGCCCCATCGGCCACAGGCACAACAGTAACAGGCGCAGCAGCAGGGCCATCAGAACTCCAGCTCCGCGCTGACGCTCAGGCGGTGGCGGCTGTCGTAGCGGTTCTGGATTACCGTGGTCGGCTCATCGTCCAGGCGTTGTTGCCACAGCGCCGCCAATTCCAGGTTGCTGCCATGCACCCGGAAACGCTTGGCCAGGCGCAGGTCCAGACGCTCGTAGCGATACTGGTTGAGTGCATCGTCACCGTAATAGAACAACGCGCTGGACCAGCCGTCGCCCCATTCGCGCATCCACCCGGCCGAGCCGCTGTTGCGGGCGCTGAGGCGGCGGTCGTCGGGGTTGCTGGCCCAGGCATCGACATAGGCGTAGGTCAGGCGCAGGCGGTCGCGCAGGGTCGGGCGCCAGTCCAGTTGCGCCTCGCTGCCGCTGAAGCGGGCCTTGTTAGCGTTGCTGGCGATGTACTGGTTGTTCTTCAGGGGCTCGCTGATCATGCCGGTGATCTCGTCGTAGAACAGCTTCACATCCATGTTCAGGTCGATGTCGCTGAAGTAGCCGTTGTAGCCCAGCTCGCGCGAGCGCATGCGTTCCTGGTCGAGGTCGCCCGGGCCGCGGGTCTTGACGAAGTACTCGCCGTTCTGCAGGCCGAAAGCGTTGGGGGTCAGGTTCTTGACTGTGTAGCTCCAGTTGACGTTGTTCTCGAACATATCGGGCGAGCGTACCGCCTCGGAGTACACCGCACGCAGGCCATGGCGCGGGGTGATCAGGTAGTTGACCGCCACGCGCGGGGTCAGCGAGCTGTCGGACAGGCGTGAGTCCTCGAACATGGCGCCGCCCTGCAGGATCCAGTGCTCGTCGGCGCGCCACTCCAGCTGGCCGAACAGGCGCCAGGTCTGGTCGTCGATGCTGCCGTTGAAGTAAGTCTGCGAGTCGGCACGATCATAGCGGTAGTTCATGCCGCTGAGCAGGCGCAGGCTGTCGGTCAGGCTCAGGGTGTCCTGGATTTCCAGGTCGTAGCGGGTTTCGCGGGTGCTCTGGTCGACGTCGCCGCAGACCTGTTGATCTCCGTCCTTCTCCTTCCATTGCTTTTGCACCTTATCCAGGAGCTCACTCAGAACGGGGTCGCTGGTCGAAAGTGGCGTTCCTCCAGCGATACCGCGCGCTACTTTCTCGGCAAAATCGGGGTTGATTTGCCAGATCTGAGTCAATTCGGGGCTGAACGATTGCAAGGCATCGCAAGCGCGCCAGACCTGCTGGCGGTCAAAGTGCTGAGCCGAGCCCTGGATATAGAGGCTGTGCTCTGAGCTGAAATCCTTGGTCCAGCGCAATGAGCCGGCGTAGTCCTTGGCATTGACGTCTGCGTTGTTTCCCGCCTCATATTTTTTGAACACCGGCTGATAGGTATAAGGCCTCTGGTTGCTGCCTTCCTTGGCCGCCAGTTGCCATTCCAGGGTCTGGTCGTGCGCCAGGCTGTGACTGGCGTTGAGGGTAAAGCGGGTCAGCCGGCGGCTGTCGCGGTAGTCCTGGCCGAACTGGTTCTCGTCGAAGCCATCGTCCTGCTGGCCGGACAGCGACAGGCGCATGTCGCCGCCCTCCCAGCCGAAGCCGTGGCTGGCGTAGAAATCGTTGATGCCATCCTGGCCGCGGGTCATCTTCAGTCGCGTGCCATGGCTGTCGGCGGGGTTGCGGGTAAGGATGTTGACCACTGCCATCAGCGCGTTGGCGCCGTAGCTGACCGTGTTGGGGCCGCGGAACACCTCGATGCGTTCGATGTCCTCCATGGCCAGGGGGATGTCGCTCCAGTCCACCGTGGCCAGGCCGGCACGGTACACCGAACGGCCATCGATCAGTACCTGCATGCGCCGGGCGTCGTTGACGTTGCTGCCGTGGTAGTTGACCGTGGGTTGGTTGCCGGCGTTGTAACCCACCATCATGCCCGGCACCAGGCGCAGCAGCTCGGGGATGTCACGGGCACCGCTGGCGCGGATCAGCTCGCTGTCGAGCACGGTCATGCTGCCTGGCACTGCGGCCGGGGATTGTTTCAGGCGCGTGGCGGTCAGAACCTGCGGCAGGTCCGTGTTGTCGATGAACAGATCATCGGCCATGGCCGGGCCACCGAGCAGGGCGGTCAGTAGGAGCAGGCGCGGGTACGGGGGCGTGCCAGGGAACACAAAGCGGCCTTGTATCAGGATTGAAACAGGCATGGTAACTGACCTTGGCGTATTTGCCAGTGAGTGTTGGGCGTACTTCTTGAGATGTGCAGTGTGGCGAAAATCGAGCGCCGCCCGCGCGGCGCTTCGCGGGACAAGCCCGCTCCCACATTTGTTGCAACGTGGCCATGCTTGTGGGAGAGGCGTTGTCAGCTTTGGTACAAGGCTTGAGGCAAGTGGGGCGGCAGCAATGCCAACTCAGGAATCCAGCCAGCCCAACAAGGCTGGCAACCATGGCCTGACAGGTTCGGCACGTTGCAACAAATGTGGGAGCGGGCTTGTCCCGCGAAGCGCCGCGCGGGCGGCGCTCGATTTCAAGCGCGCAGATGAACGCATGTCATGCACTGCCGTATAATGGCCGGGTCGCCACTTATTATTGGCTTTAACGGATTGGATATGACTGAACAGCAACCTGTTGCAGTTCTGGGAGGCGGCAGCTTCGGCACCGCCGTGGCGAACCTGCTGGCGGAAAACGGTGTGCCGGTGCGTCAATGGATGCGCGACCCGGAACAGGCCGAGGCCATGCGCGTCAATCGCGAGAATCCGCGCTACCTCAAGGGCATCCGCTTGCACGATGGCGTCGAACCGGTCAGTGACCTGCTGGCCACCTTGCAGGCCAGCGACCTGATTTTCGTCGCCCTGCCATCGAGTGCCTTGCGCAGCGTGCTGGCCCCGCATGCCGAGCTGCTGCGCGGCAAGGGCCTGGTCAGCCTGACCAAGGGCATCGAAGCGCAAAGCTTCAAACTGATGAGCCAGATCCTCGAGGAAATCGCCCCCGAGGCGCGCATCGGCGTGCTGTCCGGCCCCAACCTGGCCCGTGAAATCGCCGAACATGCGCTGACTGCGACGGTGGTCGCCAGCGAGGACGAAAAACTGTGTCAGCAGGTGCAGGCCGTGTTGCACGGGCGTACCTTCCGCGTCTACGCCAGTGCCGACCGCTTTGGCGTCGAGCTGGGCGGGGCGCTGAAGAACGTCTACGCCATCATCGCCGGCATGGCGGTGGCCCTGGGCATGGGCGAGAACACCAAGAGCATGCTGATTACCCGTGCCCTGGCCGAGATGACCCGCTTTGCCGTCAGCCAGGGCGCCAACCCCATGACTTTCCTCGGCCTGGCTGGTGTGGGTGACCTCATCGTCACCTGCTCCTCGCCCAAGAGCCGTAACTACCAGGTTGGCCACGCGCTGGGCCAGGGCCTGAGCCTGGAGCAGGCGGTCAACCGCCTGGGCGAAGTGGCCGAAGGCGTCAACACCCTCAAGGTGCTCAAGGCCAAGGCGCAGGAGGTGCAGGTGTACATGCCGCTGGTGGCGGGCCTGCATGCCATTCTGTTCGAAGGCCGTACGCTGAACCAGGTGATCGAGCACCTGATGCGTGCCGAGCCGAAGACCGATGTCGATTTCATTTCCATCAGCGGTTTCAACTGAGCCTTGAGCGGCTCTGACAACAGCAAGGAGCAACACATGAACGATACGCCCGAGCGCGCCCAGCGCGAGTCGATCATCCTGCGGGTCCTGTGGATGCTGGTGTTCCTGGTGGTCTGGCAACTGGCCGAGCTGCTGCTCGGTGGCCTGGTGCTGGTACAACTGGTCTACCGCCTGGTGTACGGCGCCCCCAGCGCAAGCCTGATGAACTTCGGCGACAGCCTGAGCCAGTACCTGGCGCAGATCGGTCGCTTCGGCAGTTTCCACAGTGACCAGAAACCCTGGCCGTTCGCCGACTGGCCGGCACCGCGTGCCCCGGAAGGCGAGGCGCCGCACGCCGTAGCCCCGGCCCCGCACCCGGTGCGTGATGAGGAGCCCAAGCTGTGAAGCTGTGGGTGCTGCGCCACGGCGAAGCGGAGTCGCGGGCCAGCAGCGATGCCGAGCGCCGGCTGACCGCCCATGGCCGCGAGCAGGTGCTGCACAGCGCCGCCCGCCTGCTGGGGCAGCCGTTGCAGGCGATCATCGCCAGCCCTTACGTCCGTGCCCAGCAAACGGCCGCCCTGGTACATGACACCCTGGGTTTCGCCGAACCGGTGCGCACCGTGCCCTGGCTGACGCCCGACACTGATGTGCAGCAGGTCATCGGCGAAATCGAGCGCCTGGGCCTGGAGCATGTGCTGCTGGTCAGCCACCAGCCGCTGGTGGGGACCCTGGTCGGTGCGCTGGAGCATGGCCACCAGCAGCAACCAGCGGGCATGAGCACTGCAAGCCTGGCGGAGTTGGAAGGGGACTGGCCGCTGGCTGGGCTGATGACGCTTCGGGCGATCAACTCGCCGGCCTGAGTTCTCAGGCTATCTCGGTTTCCTGTAGGAGCAGCCTTGTGCTGCGAAGAGGCCAGTAGGGCAATAGCTCTTCTCCGGCAGTTATGGCCTCTTCGCAGCACAAGGCTGCTCCTACAGGCAGTGCCCGCGCCCACAAGCCTGACCTGATAGCCCTCGCCGATGACCTTTCCGGACGTTGCCGAACCGCCCCACGATACCGACAATGGGCCATCATCCCCCATCCGGACCTGGCGCCATGTCGCAGCAGATCTTCTTCGCCCATGCCAACGGTTTCCCCTCGGCCACCTACGGCAAGCTGTTCGCTGCCCTGGCGCCGGACTACCAGGTGCAGCACCTGGCCCAGCACGGGCACGATCCGCGCTTTCCGGTGGACGACAACTGGCAGAGCCTGGTCGATGAACTGCTGCACCACCTGGCCCGGCAAGACCAGCCCGTATGGGGCGTCGGCCATTCGCTGGGCGGGGTGTTGCACTTGCACGCAGCCTTGCGCTGCCCCGAGTATTACCGCGGCGTGGTGATGCTCGACTCGCCGGTGCTCACCCGCGCCGACCAGTGGCTGCTGCGCACCGCCAAGCGCTTCGGCTTCATCGACCGTATCACCCCGGCTGGCCGCACCCTGGGGCGCCGCGAAACCTTCAATGACCGCGACAGTGCCCGGGACTATTTCGCCGGCAAGTCACTGTTCCGCCATTTCGACCCCGACTGCCTGGATGCCTATATCGAGCATGGCCTGCAGGCGAAGGAGCAGGGGCTGCAGTTGCGCTTCGACCCGGCCACGGAAATCAGCATCTACCGCAGCATCCCGCATACCAGCCCTGCACCTGCACGGCAGTTGCAGGTGCCACTGGCCATGGTCCGCGGCGAGCGCAGCAACGTCATTCGCCGTCACCATACCTTGGCCGTGCGCGGCATGCCCAAGGGCGAATACCACAGCGTGCCGGGTGGGCACATGTTCCCGCTGGAGCGGCCAACTGACACCGCCAGCCTGATCAAGGGCCTGTTCGACCGCTGGAGCCAGGCATGAGCGCGCAGGTCGAGGAAATCCGCCTGAGCCTGGGCCATATCGAACTGGCGGCGCACCTGTTCGGCCCCGAGGACGGGCTGCCGGTGATCGCCCTGCATGGCTGGCTGGACAACGCCAACAGCTTCGCCCGCCTGGCGCCGCAACTGAAAGGCCTGCGCATCGTCGCCCTGGACCTGGCCGGGCATGGTTACTCGGAGCACCGGCCGCTCGGTGCCGGCTACGCCCTGGCCGACTACGCCCATGACGTGCTGCGGGTGGCCGAGCAGCTGGGTTGGCAACGTTTCGCCCTGCTGGGCCATTCGCTGGGGGCAATCATTTCGGTGCAACTGGCTGGCGCGTTGCCGGAGCGGGTCAGCCATCTGGCCCTGATCGACGGCGTCATCCCGCCGACTGGCGCCGAGCAGGATGCCGGTGAGCGGTTGGGCATGGCACTGCAGGCCCAGTTGCGCCTGGATGGCAAGCGCAAGTCGGTATACACCACACTGGAGCAGGGCGTGCAGGCGCGCATGAAAGGCATGGTCGCGGTCAGCCGCGAGGCCGCCGAGCTGCTGGCCCAGCGTGGCCTGATGCCGGTGCCCGGAGGCTACAGCTGGCGCAGCGACAGCCGCCTGACCCTGCCATCGCCAGTGCGCCTGAGCGAGGCCCAGGCCATGGCCTATGTGCGCAGGGTGAGCTGCCCGGCGTGCCTGGTGGTGGCCGCCGACGGCATGCTGGCGCGCCACACCGGGTTGCTGGAACAGCTACCCTTTGAGCAGGTGACGCTGCCCGGTGGCCATCACCTGCACCTGAACGATGAGCAGGGCGCGGCCCTTGTCGCAGACTGTTTCAATCGCTTTTTTGGCTTTGCTTGACTTGCACCGGACAAGTGTCGAGGCTTGGTGGGTTGAACAGGGAGACAACCATGCAACTGCCAGACATCCTGGAGCTTCACCCCGGCGCTGAGCGCCGCCTGGTTCGCCAATGAGCGCGCCTGTTGCCATCCGTAATGCCTTCGCTGCCTGCCTGCTGTTCGCCAGCCCAGTGTCGTGGGCCGGCAGCCTGCCGGTGCCGGTGGACGCCAAGGTAGTCGACCAGCGTCCGGGTGTGGAGCAGGAGCGCGTCTACCCCATGGGCCCGCTGCGCAAGATCAGCGGCCGCCTGCGGGTCGAGGACAAGATAGAAAGCCGCGGCCAGGTCAGCTCGGTAACCTATGAACTGCCGGTCGAACGTACCGCCCGCGAAGCCTTTACCAGCGCTCGTGAAGCACTGCAGCGTGATGGTGGCTACCCGCTGTTCTGGTGCCAGGGCCGCGATTGCGGCGAGGCCAGCCTGTGGGCCAATGACGTGTTCGGCAATGCCCGCCTCAACGGCGGTGACGAGCAGCAGGCGTTCATTCTGCTGCGCCGCTCGGCGGAGCAGGCCGACACCCTGGTCGCGCTGTACAGCGTCACCCGCGGCAACCGCCGCGCTTACCTGCACGTGGAAGAGTTTGTCGCCGGCAGCCCGCTGGGCGAACTGCTGCCGACCGCCGCCACGGTGCTGCGCGAGATGCGCGATACCGGCAAGCTCGACTACCCTGACCTGGCCGCGCCGCAAGACACCTGGGCCAACCTGCTGGCTCGCAGCCTGAACCTCGACAGCACCCTGCGTGCCAGCCTCAGTGGCGCCCAGGCTGAAGCCTGGCGCGAGGCGCTGGTCAAGGCAGGGGTGCGCAATAGCCGCCTCGAAGTCGGTAGCGCGCCTACCGACGGCCTGCACCTTGAACTGATCCGTTGAAGAGCACCACCATGGCTAACAATGACCGCTTGCTGGTCCAGATTCTGCTGCTGGCGCTGCTGGGTGCCGGCCTGTGGGTAATGGCACCTTTCATTTCAGCGCTACTGTGGGGTGCCATTCTGGCCTTTGCCAGTTGGCCCTTGATGCGTTTGCTGACGCGTGTGCTGGGCGGGCGCGAAACCCTGGCGGCAAGCCTGCTGACCACCGCCTGGATCCTGATCGTGGCGCTGCCGCTGGTGTGGCTGGGGTTCAACCTGGCCGATCACATTCGCGATGCGACGGCGTTCGTGCGTGACGTGCAGGTGGACGGCCTGCCTGATGCCCCGGCCTGGCTGGGTGGCATCCCGTTCGTTGGCGAGCGCCTGGTCAGTTGGTGGCAATCGCTGGACCAGCACGGCGCGGCCTTGCTGGCCTCGGTCAAACCGCACCTGGGGCAGGTGGGCAACTGGTTGCTGGCACGTAGCGCCCAGATCGGCAGTGGCGTGCTGGAACTGACCCTGAGCCTGGTGTTCGTGTTCTTCTTCTACCGCGACGGCCCGCGCTTGTCGGCGTTCGTCCTGCGCTTGCTGCACCGCTTGATGGGCGACCGCGGCGAGTACTACCTGGAGCTGGTGGCCGGTACGGTGCAGCGGGTAGTCAACGGGGTGATCGGTACGGCCGCCGCACAGGGCGTGCTGGCGTTGATCGGCTTCCTGATCGCCGGTGTACCCGGGGCCATCGTGCTGGGTCTGGTGACCTTCATGCTCAGCCTGATCCCCATGGGCCCGCCACTGGCCTGGATCCCGGCCACCGGCTGGCTGGTATGGAAGGGCGAGTACGGCATGGCGGTGTTCCTGGGAGTTTGGGGCACCTTCATCATCAGTGGCGTGGACAACGTGCTCAAACCGTACCTGATCAGCCGTGGCGGCAACCTGCCGTTGGTTATCGTGCTTCTGGGGGTGTTCGGTGGTTTGATTGCCTTTGGCTTCATTGGCCTGTTCATCGGGCCGACCTTGCTGGCGGTCGGCTACAGCCTGCTGCTGGACTGGAGCCGCAACGCGGCGCAGCAGCCGCCTCAGCAATAAACCTGTACTGGCCTCTTCGCGGGTTCACCCGCGAAGAGGCCGGTACAAACAATACAAAACGTTGATCTTTACACCTTCTTTATAGCCACCCCCACCCCTCGATCTCGCCCCTTTACGCCCCTCGCTCGGACAATTTCCCCAAAGCGGCCCAAGCCGCACCACGGGGAGAACCACACATGAACATGCTCGACGGGCTGTCACTGCTGCTGGCAGTGGCATTGGCGTTTTATCTGCTGGTGGCGCTGCTGCGCGCCGATCGCAGCTAGGGAGCGGCCATGCACAGTTACGACTTCGCCTTGCTCTTGGCATTTTTCGCCATCGTGCTGCTACCGGCACCCTGGCTCGGGCGGTTCTACTTCAAGGTCATGGAAGGCCAGCGCACCTGGCTTTCGCCTGTGCTGGGCCGGGTCGAACAGGCCTGCTACCGGCTGGCGGGTGTGCGCTCCAGCCAGGAGCAGAACTGGCAGCAGTACACCCTGGCCCTGCTGGCCTTCAACCTGACCGGGTTCCTGCTGCTGTTCACCGTGCTGCTGTTGCAGGGCTACCTGCCGTTGAACCCGCAGCACCTGCCCGGCCAGGAATGGTCGCTGGCGTTCAACACCGCGGTCAGCTTCGTCACCAACACAAACTGGCAGGCCTACAGCGGTGAGGCGTCGGTCAGCTACTTGAGCCAGATGCTTGGCCTGACCGTGCAGAACTTCGTCAGCGCCGCAACCGGCCTGGCCGTGTTGGTGGCGCTGTGTCGTGGCATCGCCCGGCGCAGCGCGACGACGCTGGGCAACTTCTGGGTCGACATGACCCGCGCGACCCTCTATTGCCTGCTGCCGCTGTGCCTGCTGCTGGCATTGTTGCTGGTGTGGCAGGGCGTACCGCAAACCCTGGCCGATTACGCCCACGCCGTCACCCTGCAAGGCACCGAGCAGACCATCCCGTTGGGCCCGGCCGCCAGCCAGATCGCCATCAAGCAACTGGGCACCAATGGCGGTGGCTTCTTCGGGGTCAACTCGGCGCACCCGTTCGAAAACCCCACGGCCTGGAGCAACCTGTTCGAGGTGGCTTCGATCATCCTCATTCCGGTGGCGCTGGTGTTCACCTTTGGCCACTACGTGAAGGACCTGCGCCAGAGCCGCGCCATCCTCGCCTGCATGCTTGCCCTGTTCCTGATCGGCGGCAGCACGGCGTTGTGGTCCGAGTACCAGCCCAACCCCGCCCTCGAGAGCGCGCAGGTACAGCAAAGCGCCCCTATGGAGGGTAAGGAAAGCCGCTTCGGCACCACCGGTTCGGTGCTGTGGACGGTGACTACCACCTCTGCTTCCAATGGTTCGGTCAATGCCATGCACGACAGCCTCAACCCGCTGACCGGCATGGTGGCAATGGTCAACATGATGGTCGGTGAGGTGATCTTCGGCGGCGTCGGTGCAGGGTTGTACGGCATGCTGCTGTTCGTGCTGATCGCGGTGTTCCTGGCCGGGCTGATGATCGGCCGCACCCCGGAATACCTGGGCAAGAAGCTGCAGGCACGCGAGGTGCAGTTGTTGGTGGCGACCCTGCTGGTGATGCCTGTCGGCGTGCTGGTCCTCGGCGCCGTCGCTGCCAGCCTGCCAGGCCCGGCGGGTGCGGTCAGCAACCCCGGTGCGCATGGCTTCAGCCAGCTGCTGTACGCCTACACCTCCGGCGCGGCCAACAACGGCTCGGCCTTTGCCGGCTTCGGTGCCAGCACGGTGTACCACAACCTGATGATCGGCCTGGCCATGCTCATCGGTCGCTTCGGCTACATCCTGCCGGTGCTGGCGCTGGCCGGCAGCCTGGCGGCGAAGAAAAGCGCGCCCCAGGGGCTGAACAGCTTCCCCACCCATGGCCCGCTGTTCACTGGCCTGCTGCTGGTCACCATCCTGCTGGTAGGCGGCCTGACCTTCCTGCCGACCCTGGCCCTTGGGCCAATCGCCGAACACTTGAGTCTGGGTTTTTGAGGACCGACCATGAACATGCCCATTCCTGAAGTACAAGCCCGGCACAGTGCCAAGGACCAGACCCGCTTCGCCGCGTTGTGGCGTCCGGCGCTGGTGCAGGCATTCGTCAAGCTCGACCCGCGCCAGCTCAAGCGCTCGCCGGTGATGCTGGTAGTTGCCCTGACTGCTGTGCTGACCACCGTACTGTGCTTTGCCCCCGGCAGCGGTGTGAGTACCGGTGTGGCCGTGCAGATCGCCCTGTGGCTGTGGTTCACCGTGCTGTTCGCCAACTTCGCCGAGGCCCTGGCCGAAGGCCGTGGCAAGGCCCGCGCCGACAGCCTCAAGGCAGGCAGCCAGGGCCTGACCGCCCAGCGTCGCAAGCGCGATGGCAGCTACGAAACCGTCGCGGCCAGCGCGTTGCGCAAGGACGATGTGGTGCGCGTGGTGGCCGGCGAAATGATCCCCGGTGACGGCGAGGTGCTCGACGGTATTGCTGCGGTCAACGAGGCCGCCATTACCGGCGAGTCCGCGCCGGTGATCCGCGAATCCGGCGGCGACCGTTCGGCGGTGACCGGTAATACCCGGCTGGTCTCCGACTGGCTGTTGATCCGCATCACCAGCAACCCCGGCGAATCAACCCTCGACCGTATGATTGCCCTGGTCGAAGGTGCCAAACGGCAGAAGACCCCGAACGAGATCGCCCTTGACATCCTGCTGATCGGCCTGACGCTGATCTTCCTGATCGTGGTAGTGACGCTGCAGCCGTTCGCCCACTTCGTGGGTGGCAGCTTGCCGCTGATCTTCCTTGCCGCGCTGCTGGTGACGCTGATCCCGACCACCATCGGCGGCCTGCTGTCGGCCATTGGCATTGCCGGCATGGACCGGCTGGTGCGGTTGAACGTCATCGCCCGCTCGGGCCGCGCGGTGGAAGCGGCCGGTGACGTGCATACGCTGATGCTCGACAAGACCGGCACCATCACCTTCGGTAACCGCCGCTGCAGCGCGTTGCACGCCGCACCGGGCATCACTGCCCGCGAGCTGGGGGAGGGCGCCTTGCTGGCTTCTCTGGCGGATGACACCGCCGAGGGCAAGTCGATCGTCGAGTACCTGCGCCAGCTGCACGACTTCGTCGAACCGTCCGCCGGGCAGTTCGAGGCCGTGGCTTTCAGTGCCGAGACGCGCCTGTCGGGCATCGACTTCCAGCAGCACTGCTATCGCAAGGGTGCCGTCGATGCCGTGCTGGCGTTCGTCGGCATGCAACGCCTGGAAATGCCCCCGGCGCTGGCCCGTGAAGTGGAGCGTATTGCCCAGAGCGGCGGCACACCGTTGCTGGTGTGCCTCGACAAGCGCCTGCTCGGCGTGATCCACCTCAAGGACGTGGTCAAACCCGGCATTCGTGAGCGCTTTGCCGAGCTACGCAAGCTGGGCATCCGCACGGTGATGGTGACCGGCGACAACCCACTGACCGCCGCCGCCATCGCCGCCGAGGCCGGCGTGGATGACGTACTGGCCGAGGCCACGCCGGAGAAGAAGCTGGCGCGCATCCGCCAGGAGCAGAACGACGGCCGCCTGGTGGCCATGTGCGGCGACGGCGCCAACGACGCCCCGGCACTGGCCCAGGCTGATGTGGGCATGGCCATGAACGACGGCACCCAGGCTGCGCGCGAGGCAGCCAACATGGTCGACCTGGACAGTGACCCGACCAAGTTGCTGGATGTGGTTCAGGTTGGCAAGGAGCTGCTGGTGACCCGCGGCGCGCTGACCACCTTCTCCATTGCCAACGATGTGGCCAAGTACTTCGCCATCCTGCCGGCGCTGTTCGCTGCTATCTACCCGCAGTTGGGCGTGCTCAACCTGATGCACCTGGCCAGCCCGCAGAGTGCGATTCTGTCGGCCATCGTGTTCAACGCGCTGATCATCATCGTGCTCATCCCGCTGGCGCTGCGCGGCGTGCGGGTGCAGGCGGCCAGTGCGGCGCACCTGCTGCAGCGCAACCTGTTGATCTATGGGCTGGGCGGCATTGTCGTGCCGTTTGCCGGGATCAAGCTGATCGATCTGCTGCTCAATGCCCTGCACCTGGTCTGAGGAGGCCACCATGAATGCTTATGTACGCCCGGCGTTGAGCCTGGCCTTGTTGATGACGCTGGTGACCGGCGCGCTGTATCCCTTGGCGGTGACCGGTATTGCCCAGGTGGCTTTCCCCAGCCAGGCCAATGGCAGCCTGGTGCGCGATGACCTGGGTCAGGTACGTGGCTCGGCGCTGATCGCCCAGGATTTCAAGGGCGATGGCTGGTTCCACGCGCGGCCATCGGCAGGCGGTTATGCCACCGTGGCCAGTAGCGCCAGCAACCTGTCACCGAGCAACCCGGCGCTGGCCGAGCGGGTCAAGGGCGATGCGGCTGCGTTGTATCAGGCGCAGCAGGGGCCTGTGCCTCAGACACTGCTGACCACCTCGGGGAGTGGCCTCGACCCGCACCTGCCGCCGGAGGCCGTGGCCTACCAGATCCCGCGGGTGGCGGCGGCACGGCAATTGCCGGTGGAGCGCTTGCAAGGCTTGCTGGAAGAGGCCACCCTCCACCCATTGATCGGCCCGCCGGTGGTCAATGTGCTGGCCTTGAACCAGGCCTTGGAAAACCTCAGCCATTGATGGATGACTTGAAGGGCTAGCAGGGCCCCTTGTAGGAGCGGGTTTACCCGCGAATGCGTCGGTGGCACCACTATCGCATTCGCGGGTGAACCCGCTCCCACAGTTACGGTGTCTGGCCCTGAGTTGGCTGATTGCTGGAAATAGCAAAGGATGAAAGATGAGTGACTCCGCCCGCGCAGACGCGCTGTTGGCTACCCTCCCGCGAACAGGCCGGGGCCGTCTGAAGGTATTCCTTGGCGCCGCCCCCGGCGTCGGCAAGACCTTCGCCATGCTTCAGGCCGCCCACGCCCAGCAACGCCAGGGCGTGCAGGTGCTGGCCGGAGTGGTAGAAACCCATGGCCGCGCCGAAACCGAGGTCCTGCTCGGCGGCCTTCAGCAGCAGCCCCTGCTGCGCAGCCAGTACCGCGGCGTCACCCTCGAGGAAATGGATCTCGACGGCCTGCTCAAGGCAGCCCCGGCCCTGGTGCTGGTCGATGAACTGGCCCACACCAATGCTCCCGGCAGCCGCCACGCCAAACGCTGGCAAGACGTACAGGAACTGCTGGCCGCCGGCATCGATGTATACACCACGGTCAACGTCCAGCACCTGGAAAGCCTCAACGACAAGGTCCGCGACATTACCGGCGTGCAAGTGCGCGAAACCCTGCCGGACTGGGTGCTGCAGGAAGCCTTCGAGCTGGTGCTGATCGACCTGCCACCCCGTGAGCTGCTCGAACGCCTGCGTGAAGGCAAGGTGTACGTGCCCGAGCAGGCGCGGGCCGCCATCGATGCATTCTTCTCACAAACCAACCTCACCGCCCTGCGCGAGCTGGCCATGCAAACCGCCGCCGCCCAGGTGGATGCCGACCTGGCCCACGGCTATCGCCAACGCGGCCAGGAAGCTCCTGCCCTGCGTGGGCGCTTGCTGGTGGGTGTGGATGGCGACGACCAGGCGGAACGCCTGGTGCGCCATGCCAGCCGCGTGGCCCAACGCCGCCACCTGCCCTGGAGCCTGGTGCACGTGGACAACGGCCGCCTGCGTGACGAAACCGCACGCCAGCGCCTGCAAGCTGCCCAGCAACTGGCCGAACGCCTGGGCGGGGAGGTGGTGCTGCTGCGCGCCGGCGAAGTAGCGCGCACGCTGATCCAGCATGCCGCTGAACGACGGGCTAGCCTGGTGCTGGTCGGGCAGTCCCGCGACCGCCTGCGCCGGCGCCTGTTCGGTGCCGGTGTGGCCACGCGACTGCTGCGCGAAAGCCACGGCCTGGAAATCAACGTGCTGGACCGCGACGCGCAGCCGCAAGCGCCACGTTCGGCGGTGCGGCGAGTGTGGGTCTGGCGCCATTACCTGCTGGCGCTGCTGGCCACGGTCATGGCCGCGGGCCTGGCCTGGGCGGTATCGAGTGTGCTGGCCCTGCCCAACATCTCGCTGGTGTTCCTGGCAGCGGTGTTGCTGGTGGCGGTGCGCAGCAGCCTGGGGCCTGCGCTGGCTTGCGCGGTGCTGTCGTTCCTGACCTACGACTTCCTGTTCATTCCGCCCAACCTGTCGTTCAGGATCCAGCGCGAAGAAGACGTGTTGACCCTGGTGTTCTTCCTGTTGATGGCGGCGCTGACCGGCAACCTGGCCGCCCGTCAGCGCCGCCAGTTGCAGGCGCTGCGCGAGACCCAGGCGCAGACCAGCCAACTGCTCGACCTGTCGCGCCGGCTGACCGTGGCCACCGACCGCCAGGCGGTGTTCAACGCCGCCGGTCAGCACCTGGACGGTTGGCAGGACATGCAGGTGTGCCTGCTGGAGCGAAATGTCGAAGGCCAGTTGCAACTGGTCAGCGGCGAAGCCCATGCCTTCAGCGATAACGAGCGCGCCGCTGCAGAGTGGGCCTGGCAGCATGGCCAGGCCGCCGGTCATGGCAGTGACACCCTGCCCAATGGCCGCTGGTGGTGGTGGCCGCTGGCGGTGGATGAACAGCCCTTGGCATTGCTCGGTGTGCGCCCACGCTCTGGCCAGCCGCTGAGCGATCCACGCCGGCGCCTGCTCACCGCCCTTGGTCAGCCATTGGCCCAGGCCTTGGCCCGCGCCCGCCTGGCCGAGCAGCTGGAGGCCGCGCGCCTGCATGGCGAAACCGAGCAACTGCGCAGCGCCTTGCTGGCGTCCGTTTCCCATGACTTGCGTACCCCGTTGACCGCCATGCGCGGCAGCATCGACAGCCTGCTGGCACTGGGCGAGGCGATCCCGGCCGCAGACCGCCGTGAACTGCTGGAGGGCACCCGCAACGAGGCCGAACGCCTCGACCGCTACATCCAGAACCTGCTCGACATGACCCGCCTGGGCCACGGCGGCCTCAAGCTGGCCCGCGACTGGGTGGCCCCGGCTGACATCGTCGGCAGTGCGCTTAACCGCCTGCGCGTGGTGCTGGCACCGCTGCGCGTGCACACCGACGTGCCGGCCGAGCTGCCGTTGCTGTTCGTGCATGCGGCGTTGATCGAGCAGGCGCTGGTCAATGTGCTGGAAAATGCCGCGCGCTTCTCGCCAGGCAATGGCCGGCTGGAACTGCAAGTGTCGGTGCAGGACGCCCAGTTGCGCTTTGCCGTCAGCGACCAGGGCCCCGGTATTCCCGTGGCCGACCGCGAGAAGATCTTCGACATGTTCTACACCGCAGCCCGCGGCGACCGCGGCGGGCAGGGCACCGGCCTGGGCCTGGCGATCTGCCAGGGCATGATCGGCGCCCATGGTGGGCAGATCCTGGTGGGCGAAGGCATCGATGGCCAGGGCACCAGCATCACTTTATGCTTGCCGCTGCCCCCTCAACCTGAAGCTGAAAGCGAAGCCCCATGAGTCAGTCCGCCACCCTCCTGGTCATCGACGATGAACCGCAGATCCGCAAGTTCCTGCGCATCAGCCTGGCCTCGCAAGGCTACAAGGTGCTCGAGGCTGCCACCGGCGCGGAGGGGCTGGCCCAGGCCGCTTTGGGCAAGCCGGACCTGGTAGTGCTCGACCTGGGCCTGCCGGACATGGACGGCCAGCAGGTGCTGCGTGACCTGCGCGAATGGAGCGCGGTACCGGTGATGGTGTTGTCGGTGCGCGCCAGTGAGGTGCAGAAGGTCGACGCGCTGGATGGCGGCGCCAACGACTATGTGACCAAGCCGTTCGGCATCCAGGAGTTTCTGGCGCGGGTACGTGCCTTGCTGCGTCAGGTGCCGCAGGCTGGTGGCTCGGAAGTGGCGGCCAGCTTTGGGCCGCTGATGGTGGACTTTGCCTTTCGCCGGGTGACCCTGGATGGCGTGGAAGTGGCGCTGACGCGCAAGGAGTATGCGCTGCTGGCGCAACTGGCCGGGCACCCGGGGCGGGTGATTACCCAGCAGCAGCTGCTCAAGGATATCTGGGGGCCTACCCATGTGGATGACACCCATTACCTGCGGATTGTGGTCGGGCATCTGCGGCAGAAACTGGGGGATGACCCGACGGCGCCGCGGTTCATCATCACCGAGCCGGGGGTGGGGTACAGATTGGTGGCTCCGACCATGTAACCCCTGTGTGCGGGCGTGCCCGCGAAGAATCCAGCGCGAAGCATGGCAACGGCTGTGCCGGTGTTCGCGGGCATGCCCGTTCCCACATTGACCGCATTGCCTTCAAGTCTTGCGCAGTACCTGTGGGAGATCACCCAGCCCTTCCGGGCTGCGCTGTCGCGCAGCAAACATGAGGCGCATGACTTCAGATCTGCGGCGGCGCTGACATTTTGAAAAAGAAAAGGCGGCTGGCCCATTAGGGCCAGCCGCCTTTTGCTTTGTTAGGGTTTGAGCGCGCGGGACAGAGATCGTAGCCAGCACTGGTGTGTGTCAGCACACCCGCGTGGGAGAGTGATCCGCACGGTATCGGCGTGAAGTTGATCCCCGGTACGAGAACGCCGTTCAGTCACTCACGTCCTTTACCTCGATAGCTTGGCCATCAAGGTCGTAGCCATGGAGTCCACAGGCGTTTACTGGATTCCGATTTACGAAATCCTCAGCGAGCGGGGATTCGAGGTCTATCTCGTTAATGCCCGAGCTACTCGGCAAATAACGGGGCGCAAGTCTGACGTGCTGGATTGCCAATGGATCTGGCAACTGATGACTCACGGTCTCTCGCAAGGCGCTTTTGGGCTGACATGTGCCTGCCGCTTGATCCACTTCTCGCTCAGCGTTGAGCAAAACCTCTCAACCAGATTCAGCCAGGATCACCAGGGCTCGCTCAGGTGGGTTCAAGTAGAGCCCAACGATGTCGTGCACCTTGTCGACAAACAAGCGTGGTCGGCCAGAGCGCGGTTCATGGTTCAGCCCCAGCAGCCCCAATTTAGAGAAGCGCTGGGCCACCGCGAACCACATCCTTACTCGTGCCCAAGCGCTGAGTGATGTCATTGCCTGACTCGTCTGCGGCACAGGTGAGGATTATCTCCGCGCGCAGTCGAGCATCCTGAGGGCCTTTGCGAAAGTTGATCCAGCGTAGCAGTTCCGACTTTTCAGTTTCGGGAAGGGTAATGGCGGTTGCTGGTCGCCCCATATCGATGCCCTTGAATAGTGAGCTTCTACATAGCCTGGCTCAGATGTTCACCGGTATTTCTGAAACACCCACTAGAATGGGGCTTCTTTAGGTCGAGGAAGCACAATTCGACCTGGCCTACCTACTCGGACAGCAAGCATATGATATGCCGCCGTCCTGAAAACCATCTCCATTTCTCTACGATGAGTAAACTGTTCGGGAAGCTGGGAAAATTCAAAATCCCTTCCCAGCTTGAGACGCGCCATATTTTCGGTATACACTGAATAAATCATAGGGTCTTTTTTATCAAACTCTTGAATGGCCCTGGCAATTTCAACGGGTATGTTAAGCTCCGGCGCACCGTAGAATCCCGAACCAAAGTCCTCACGACCAGGGGAACCTTGAAATATCGGATCAAGGTTCGCTTGCAAGCCTTTCTTACTGTCAGCCGCACCGGCATGATACGCAATCATATCCCAATTTTTTATAATCTCATCGTTTGAAGGTCTGGCAGGAAGTGAAGGCATCGAGGTCCGCCTCACTCTTGATCGGCTGGCTTCCTGATAGGCGTTCATAACAACTCGTCTATACCTTCCGAATCTAAAATTCTCTGGAAACAAAGGCCAGCCTGCATGCCCACTTGGATCTTGTCGATTTATGGGGTCTCCTACACAAAAACAATATGCATTCACCCCACCAACTCCGAACGGACTCATACTATCTGGAGAGTTGAAGCGCATTAAAATCGGATTGAAATTTCGATAGCCATTCCCTAGCAAGTAACCTTGGCCAGCTGGATCTTGCCGCTCACCGTTAAAACCTAGCGCGGGCGTTACATCCACCTCACGAGCACAGTAACCATATGGCGAATACGCCATGGTTAACTGGAAAGATGGCCCGTATGAGCCAGGCACAGAGTGCTGCGAATCGTCTAATGTCCTTTGTGTGTTGTTTATCATGGTATCGCTCTCGATGCTGAGGGTTTTACACTCTATTTTTTTGCCTTTTAAACTGAAATTTGAATGCTCGCAAAAATAATAAAATCCAGAGGCGAAATCCCGATGTTCACCACTGAGTCCAAGGAGGGACTTTCTAGATGCAACCTGATCAAATACATAATGGCTATAATGCCGACTGCTCCGCACCTTGAGTATGGAATTGTGCCGATCTACCGCCAGCAGCGATTGCGCCTTTTCAGAAATTTCACCTAATACAAAGTCACCCCCCCCCCCAGCAAACACACAGTCCGCAGTAAACTTAGTAGCTAATGGCTGACCCCTGTAAAAATATCTGGACATCGACTGCTTCTTTACCGATCAACCCTTGCTAAAGATTTGACCAATCTCAACAGCGACGCAACTATCAAAAATGTCAGTGCGAAATGGTCCTGCACCAGCCCGCTGCAGTCGATGCGCGTTACGGCAACGACTTCCTAACCAGTTTAGGATTTTTCGCTTTCGGACAAGACAGTCGTATCGCTCAGGACCTCGGGGATTCTGTTTCAAAGCATTGGCGCATCACGTCAAGATAACGCCGAGCACCCAGGCCCAACGGGCGCGACTTCACCCAGATGATGTCCACCCACAAGCGCAATCGGCTGGCCATGTTGTCGAAGCGCACCTCCGCCAGCGCGCCCGAAGCAATCAACGGCTCGACCAACGGCTGCGGCAGATAGGCCCAACCAAGGCCCGATTGCACCAGATCCAGCGTGGCCAGGTAGCTGTCGGTCAGCCAGATGCGCCGCGACAGCACCATGCGCGGGTCCGACCCGGTGGCCTTGCCCGAGGCCACGATGATCTGTCGCTGTTCGGCGAAAGCCTCTTCCGGCAACGGCGTGCCGCTGTTCTGCCCGGCCGGGTGGCGGGGGGAGGCGACGGCCACCAGCAACTGGCTGCCGGCCTCCAGGTATGACTCGCGCTCGTCGATACCATGCCGTTCGAAGACCAGCGCCAATTGCACGCTGCCGTCATGCAGCAGGCGGATGGCTTCGGCCTGGGTGGCCGAGCGCACCTCGATTTCCAGGCTGGGAAATTCCTGGGCGAGGATTTCCAGCGGCTGGCTCCAGCGGCCGGTTTGCAGCTCGGGCGCCATGGCGATGGTCAGGCGCTTTTCCAGGCCCTTGTGCAGTTGCAGGGCCTGGGCGTCGAGCAGGTTGAGCTGGCAGATCACCTGCCTGGCCTGGGGCTCCAGCGCCAGGGCGGCGCTGGTCGGCAAGGCTTTGCGCGTGGCCCGGTCGAACAGCACCAGGTCCAGTTCGGCCTCCAGTTGGGCGATGGCCATGCTCACGGCCGAAGGCACACGCCCCAGCTTGCGCGCGGCGGCGGAGAACGAGCCTGCCTCCAGCACCGCGAGGAAGATTGCCAGGGAGTCGCTGGTAAAGGCCATTGTCAGTAAACCTGATGATGGGGGAGTGTTATGGAAGAAAATTATGGGGCTTTTGTTTGAGAATGCACCAGGGCGCAGAGTGGTTCGGCAGGGGATTGTCAGCGCCTGTGAGATCGAGCGCCGCCCGCGCGGCGCTCGATCTCACAGGCGCTGAAAGACCAAAGCCAAGCACCTACAGCCCTTCACCCAGCACCCGATCAATGCTGTCGACAAAGTAGTCCACGCTCGCCCGGCTGGTGCACATCGGTGGCTTGATCTTGAGGATGTTCAGGTAGTCGCCGGTCGGCTGCATGAAGATACCCAGGTCACGCAGGCGGTTGCACAGGGCCATGGTTTCCTCGGTGGCCGGTTCCAGCGTTGTACGGTCGCGTACCAGTTCCAGCCCCAGGTAAAAGCCCGAACCATGCGCCGCGCCGGCCAGCAGGTGTTTGTCGACCAGTGCCTGCAGGCGTGCCTTGAAGTAGCGCCCGGTGTCGCGGGCGTTGTCCCACAGGCCTTCCTCCTGCATCACGTCCAGTACCGCCATGCCGATGCGGCAACTTACCGGGCTGCCACCGGCCGAGGAGAAGAAGTAGCCCTCGTCCTCCAGTGCTTCGGCAATCTCGCGGCGGGTGATGACCACCCCCAGCGGCTGGCCGTTGCCCATGCCCTTGGCCATGGTGATGATGTCGGGCACCACACCCTGTTCCTCGAAGCCCCAGAAGTACTCGCCCAGGCGGCCATAACCGACCTGTACCTCGTCGGCGATGCACACGCCGCCCCGCGCACGGACTTTGGCATAGGCCTCGTGCAGGTAACCGGCCGGCAACGAAATACCACCAGCATTGCCGTATACCGGCTCGCAGATGATGCCCGCCAACTGGCGGCCACGGGCGTCGAGGTCGGCCAGCTTGGCATCGACGTCGCGCAGGTAGTCGGTGGCGCTGTCGGCACCACGGAAGCGGCCACGGAAGGTGTTCGGCGCCTCGACCGGGTGCACCCAGTCCGGGCGGGTTTCCAGGGCCTGCGGGTTGTCGGCGATGGAGGTGGAAATGGCATCGGTGGCCACCGACCAGCCGTGGTAGGCCTCCAGTACACTGAGCAGGTCGCGCCCGCCGCTGTAGGCCCAGGCCAGGCGAATCGCCAGGTCGTTGGCTTCGGTGCCGCTGTTGACCATGAACACCCGATCGAAGCCTTCGGGTGCCAACTCCAGCAGGCGTTCAGAGAACTCGGTGATGGCCGCGTAATGGAAGCGCGAGTTGGTGTTCAGCAGCGACCACTGCCGTGCAGACTCGGCGACCATGCGCGGGTGGCCGTGGCCCAGCACCGCGACGTTGTTGAGCATGTCCAGGTACGAGCGGCCTTGCATGTCGATCAGGTAGTTGCGCCAGCCACGTTCGATATGAGGTGGTTGCGCGTAGTAGTGCTTCTGCGAGCGAGCGAAGCTGGCGTCGCGGCGGGCCAGCAGGGCCTGTGGGTCGGGCAGCGGCTCGGCATTGCAGTCGAAGCCCAGCAACACAGCTGGCGACGGGCACAGGGCCAGCCAGGCGGCTGCCTGGGATGGGGTGGCGAAGAACGGCGGCTGGATGCCGTTATCCAGGCACAGCTGCACGCTGAGGAAGCCACAACTGCTGCCCAGCGGCTGGCCTTTTTCCACGGCCTGGCCATCTGCGGGCGTGTCTTCCAGGCCTTGCAGCCACAAGGCCCAGTGCGCGCTGCGCAGGCAGCCACGGCCGTCGCCATGGCGCTGCCAGGTGCCGGTATCTGGCGCTTGCACCAGGCTGCCGTTGGGTACATGTAGCTCGACGCCAAGGGCGCAGGTGGCCGGCTCTTCGGGGCGGTCGATATGGGTTTGCGACAGGCGATACTGCCCGTGCAGGCTGCAGGCCGGGGCCGGCTGTGTGGTCAGCAGGTGCTGGTCGAAGCCAGGTTGTTCCCAGTTGCCCGCGTCGCAATGCACGCTGAGCACGCCCAGGTCGACGCGCGTCACTGCCTGCCCATCCAGTTCAGGGAGCAGGGGTGCGCAGCCGCTCAGGTCCGGCGTGGCGGGTTGCAACCCTGCAGCTTGCAGGATGGCCGCTTCCATCAACGCGAAAGGTACGGCGGTGGCAGTGTCGAAGATTTCCCATTCATGGGTGATGTTGTCGCGGGTGTACTGGTTGCCCGGGTCGACGGCGAGTTGCTGCTCGCTGCTCAGCACCAGTACGGCAGCGCGGTTCAACACCAGCGGCCACAGGGCGCGCAGTTCGGCTTCGCTCAGAGGGTTGAGCGCCTGGTAGGCACGCACGGCCGGCAGGATGCGCAGCGGGTCGCCCTCGGCATGGTGCAGCAGCGCCGCGCAGGTCACCGACAGGTCGGCGATGCGCCAGGTGCGCACCAGGTCGCCGAAATCGATCACCCCTTGCAACTGCCACTGGCGCTCGCCATCGCGGGCCCAGACGGCGTTGTCATCGGTGATGTCCAGGTGCACGGCCTGGCTTGGCAGCTGGTCGACCAGCGGCGCCAGATGCTCGGCGGCCAGCTGGGTGGCCCGCTCGATGCGGGCGCGTTGCTCGGCGTTGCGCAGCACGGGCAGCAGGTGCTGGATCAGTACCTGGGCATGTTGCGGGTCCCATTGCAGGGTGCGTGTAAGGCCCGGGTGCTCGAAAGTGGCCAGGGCCTTGTCCAGCCGCGCGCAGAGCCCGCCGAGTTCGGCCATCAGGCGCGGTTCCATGTGCTTGAGGCGGGTCAGGGGCTGGCCTTCGATGTAGTCGAGCAGGCGCATGCGCAGTGGTTGCCCGTCTATTTCCAACGCCAGCAGCATCTGGCCATCGCTGGCCGGGCGCACGGCGGGCACTGGCAAGCCCTGTTCGCGCAGGTAGGCCAGGGCGGCGTGCTGGGCTTCGAGTTCCAGCTGGGCATAGCTGCCGTGGCAGGCCTTGAGCACGAAGCGGCCTTGTTGTGCGTCTACGCGGAAGTTCAGGTCCTGCTGGCTGCCCATTGCAGAGAGGTTGCCGGCAATGCCGTAGTGCGCTTGCAGCACGGCATGTGCCTGGGCTTCGCTGAGCACAGGGCTGGGCAGGCCGGAGCGCTGGATCAGCGTGGCCAGGGCAGGGGAGGCGGGCTGGTGTTGTGGGCTGGACATGGGGCTCTACCGTTGCTGCTGGGGTTGACGGTGGAGAATTTATGCCCGATCTGGCTGATGATGGAAGACGATTGTTGTCAGGAAATTTGATGATGGCTTTCGAGCCGATCTGCCGCGGCGGCCGAGTATTCGAAGTCTGTGGGGCGTGAAGTGCGTGTCGAAGAGATACAGCCGGTTGCCAACGAACTGCTGGCCGCTAACCTGATCATGCGTCGGGGGCAATGGCCTGTGATGCCAATCAGCGCATCATGCCCAGCTCGGCGTCATCCATGAGGGCCTTGGCCATCGCACTCAGGTAGTGGGCAGCCCAGATCATCATCGGTTTTTCATCCATCAGGCCGATGATGGTCAGTTCGCGGCCATAGCCCATCAGCTCTGAAGATTGCTCGCGGGCGTCGCGGCAGGGGATGCCGGGCTCGATGCGGAACAGTGGGTGGGTGCCGTTTTCGCCTTGGTAGAACGTGGTTTTACCGACAGTGAATTGCGTGTCTTCTGTGGTCATTTTTGAATCCCTTGAAAATTCTCGACTGCCCGGACGGGCCCTTTCGCGGGTGAACCCGCTCCCACAGGTACTGCATCTACCTCAAGGCCTGTGGAGATCGTGTGGGAGCGGGTTTACCCGCGAAGAGGCCGGCCCAGACAACGCAACACTAAAGCCTCAGTGCAAAGTCCGAGGCTCAGCGGGTATCTGCAGCTGAACCAGTGCCGACTCCAGCAAAATCCGAAGCGCCTCCAGCTCATGCATCGAGGTCATCATCAGGATCGAAGCCGGCGATTTGGGCTGCAGTAGCAAGGCCTTATGCACCACGGTGGCCGCGCATAGCGCGTAGTCGGTGGCCTGGATCAGGGTGTCTTCGAGGGAATGGGGGGGGTTGGGGTGGATCGGGGACAATCTTCAGCATCGTGATTAACCATTGGCTGTGCGGCCACCTGTCTGCTGTCAAACAGTCGGGTGGCAGCTGTACGTGGGTTGACAGACCGGCGGTAAATCACGCAAAAGTTCCGGCGCACGCAAGCGTGCCCACACGCACAGCCACCATGAAGCGGAGACTGCCTGCGTGAATTAACCGTCACAGCCTGTCAAAGCTGTATCGCTGATCTTCAGCGACCAACCGAGACTAGAGCCCAGAGAGCAGCCGCAACGGAAAACACGCGGCAGGAGTATGTTTGGGAAATGGCCTACAGGGAAGGGGTTAAATCCGACATGTCAGGTGTTCTGCGCCCGATTGCGTCAGGGCAGCGAGGTGCCTGCCTTGGTTTTTGCGGTGTTGCGTAGATCGAGCGCCGCCCGCGCGGCGCTTCGCGGGACAAGCCCGCTCCCACATTTGTTGCAACGTGCCGAACCTGTCAGGCCATGGTGGCCAACTTTGGTGGGCTGCCTGGATTTCTGAGTTGGCACTGCTGCCGCCCCACTTACCTCAAGCCTTGCACCAAGGCTAACAACGCCTCTTTCACAGGCATGGCCACGTTGCAACAAATGTGGGAGCGGGCTTGTCCCGCGAAGCGCCGCGCGGGCGGCGCTCGGTCTCACAGGCGCAGAAAGTGTCAAGGCGAACACCCGCGAAGCGCCGCGCGGGCGGCGCTCGATCTTGAGGACTCTACAAAACTTAAGGCGAACCTGCCTCAACTTCCAAGAACGCCGCCTCCAGCAACTGCCGGGTATACGGATGCTGCGGTGCATGGAAGATCGCCTGCGCATCCCCTTGCTCCACCACATGCCCGTGCTTGATCACCATCAACTGGTGGCTCAACGCCTTGACCACCGCCAGGTCATGGCTGATGAACAGGTAGGTCAGGTTGTACTTCTGCTGCAGATTGCGCAGCAGTTCCACCACCTGCCGCTGTACCGTGCGGTCCAGCGCTGACGTAGGCTCATCCAGCAGGATCAGCGCCGGCTTCAACACCAACGCCCGGGCAATGGCAATGCGCTGGCGCTGCCCACCGGAAAACTCATGCGGATAGCGATGCCGTGTGCGTGGGTCCAGCCCCACTTCCTCCAGGGCCGCAATAATTGCAGCTTCCTGTTCCTGCGCCGTGCCGATGCGGTGAATGCGCAACCCTTCACCGACGATGTCCTCCACGCACATGCGCGGGCTCAGGCTGCCGAACGGGTCCTGGAACACTACCTGCATCTCGCGCCGCAACGGGCGCACGGCCTTCTGGTTCAGCCCTTCCAGGTTCTGCCCATGAAAGCGAATGCCGCCCTGGCTGGAGATCAGCCGCAAGATCGCCAGGCCCAAAGTCGACTTGCCCGATCCGGACTCGCCGACAATCCCCAGCGTCTGCCCTTGCGGCAAGCTGAAGTTGATCCCGTCTACCGCCTTCACATGGTCGACCGTGCGCCGCAGCAAGCCCTTCTTGATCGGGAACCACACCTTCAGGTCATTCACCTCCAGCAACGGCGCGCCCACCGGGTTGTGCGCCGGCAGCCCGCTGGGCTCGGCATTGATCAGCATCTGCGTGTAGTGGTGCTGCGGTGCGCTGAACAGCCTGGCGCATTCGGCCTGCTCGACAATCTGTCCGCGCTGCATCACGCACACGCGGTGGGCGATGCGCCGCACCAGGTTCAGGTCATGGCTGATCAGCAGCAGGGCCATGCCCAAACGCGCCTGCAGTTCCTTGAGCAGGTCGAGAATCTTCAACTGCACGGTCACATCCAGCGCCGTGGTCGGCTCATCCGCAATCAGTAGCTCCGGCTCGTTGGCCAGTGCCATGGCGATCATCACCCGCTGGCGCTGCCCGCCGGAAAGTTCGTGGGGCAGGGCCTTCAGGCGCTTGCGTGGCTCGGGAATGCCGACCATCTCCAGCAGTTCCAGGGTGCGCGCGGTTGCTTCCTTGCCGGTCAGGCCTTTGTGCAGCAGGAGGATTTCGTTGATCTGCTTTTCGATGCAGTGCAGCGGGTTCAGCGAGGTCATCGGTTCCTGGAAGATCATTGCAATGCGGTTACCGCGAATGCGCTGCATGGTCTTCTCGTTCTGCTGCAGCAGGTCCTTGTCCTCGTAGCGGATGCTGCCGCTGGGGTGGCGCGCCAAGGGGTAGGGCAGCAGGCGCAGGAGCGAGTGCGCGGTGACCGATTTGCCCGAGCCACTCTCGCCCACCAGTGCCAGCGTCTCACCCTTGCGGATGTCGAAGCTGATGCCGTCCACCACGCGGTGGGCCTGGTCACCGGTGACGAACTCCACCGCCAGGTCCCGCACTTCGATCAGGTTCTGTTCACTCATGTCACTTCCTCGGGTCGAAGGCATCGCGGGCGGATTCGCCGATGAACACCAGCAGGCTCAGCATCAGCGCCAGCACGGCGAAGGCGCTGATGCCCAGCCATGGGGCCTGCAGGTTGGACTTGCCCTGGGCCACCAGTTCGCCCAGCGACGGTGCGCCAGGCGGCAGGCCGAAGCCGAGGAAGTCCAGGGCGGTGAGGGTGCCGATGGCACCGGTGAGAATGAACGGCATGAAGGTCATGGTCGAGATCATGGCGTTGGGCAGGATGTGCCGGTACATGATCGCGCCGTTGCGCATCCCTAACGCGCGGGCAGCGCGCACGTATTCCAGGTTGCGCCCGCGCAGGAACTCGGCGCGCACCACGTCCACCAGGCTCATCCACGAGAACAGCAGCATGATGCCCAGCAGCCACCAGAAGTTGGGCTGCACGAAGCTGGCGAGGATGATCAGCAGGTACAGCACCGGCAGGCCCGACCAGACTTCCAGAAAGCGCTGCCCGGCCAGGTCGACCCAGCCGCCATAGAAGCCCTGGAGGGCGCCGGCGATCACGCCGACGATGGAGCTGAGCACGGTCAGCGTCAGGGCGAACAGCACCGAAATGCGGAAACCGTAGATCACCCGCGCCAGCACGTCGCGGCCCTGGTCGTCGGTACCCAGCCAGTTGTCCGCCGACGGTGGGGCCGGGGCGGGTACCCGCAGGTCATAGTTGATGCTCTGGTAGCTGAACGGGATCGGTGCCCACAGCACGAAGCTGTCTTTCTTCTCCAGCAGTTCGCGGATGTACGGGCTCTTGTAGTTGGCTTCCAGCGGGAATTCGCCGCCGAAGGTGGTTTCCGGGTAGCGCTTGAATGCCGGGAAGTACCATTCGCCGTCGTAGCGCACGGCAATCGGCTTGTCGTTGGCGATCAGCTCGGCGCCCAGGCTCAGGCCGAACAGGATCAGGAACAGCCACAGCGACCACCAGCCACGGCGGTTGGCCTTGAAGCGCTCGAAGCGCCGGCGGTTGAGGGGGGACAAGGCCATGTCAGTGCTCCCGGCTGGCGAAGTCGATACGTGGATCGACCAGGGTGTAGGTCAGGTCGCCGATCAGTTTCACCACCAGCCCCAGCAGGGTGAAGATGAACAGGGTGCCGAAGACCACCGGGTAATCGCGGTTGATGGCTGCCTCGAAGCTCATCAGGCCGAGGCCGTCGAGGCTGAAGATCACCTCGATCAGCAAGGAGCCTGTGAAGAAGATGCCGATGAACGCCGAAGGGAAACCGGCAATCACCAGCAGCATGGCGTTGCGGAATACATGGCCGTACAGCACCCGTGGTCGGCTCAGGCCCTTGGCCTTGGCGGTGACCACGTATTGCTTGTTTATCTCGTCGAGGAAGCTGTTCTTGGTCAGCAAGGTCATGGTGGCGAAGTTGCCGATGACCAGCGCGGTGATCGGCAGCACCAGGTGCCAGAAGTAGTCCAGCACCTTGCCGGTGGTGCTCAGCTCGTCGAAGTTGTTGGAGGTCAGGCCGCGCAGCGGGAACCAGTCGAAGTAGCTGCCGCCGGCGAACAGCACGATCAGCAGGATGGCGAACAGGAATGCCGGGATGGCGTAGCCGACGATGATCGCCGAACTGGTCCACACGTCGAAGTGGCTGCCGTGGCGCACGGCCTTGGCAATGCCCAGCGGGATCGACACCAGGTACATGATCAGCGTGCTCCACAGCCCCAGCGAGATCGACACCGGCATCTTCTCGATGATCAGGTCGATGACCTTGGCATCGCGGAAGAAGCTGTCGCCGAAGTCCAGTTGGGCGTAGTTCTTGATCATGATCCACAGGCGCTCGGGCGGCGACTTGTCGAAGCCGTACATGCGCTCGATTTCGGCGATCAGCGCCGGGTCCAGGCCTTGGGCGCCGCGGTAGTTGGAGCCGGCCACGGACACTTCGGCGCCGCCACCGGCAATGCGGCTGGTGGCGCCTTCGAAACCTTCGAGCTTGGCGATCATCTGCTCGACCGGGCCGCCGGGGGCGGCCTGGACGATGATGAAGTTGATGATCAGGATGCCGAACAGGGTCGGGATGATCAGCAGCAGGCGGCGCAGGATGTAGGCGAGCATTTTATTCGGCCTCGTCCGCAGAGGCTGAGCTGACGGCCGGGGTCACGCCGGGCTTGATCCACCAGGTGTCGATGCCGATGTCGTACTTGGGCGAAACGTCCGGGTGGACAATGTGGTTCCAGTAGGCCACGCGCCAGGTTTTGATGTGCCAGTTGGGGATCACGTAGTAGCCCCACAGCAGCACGCGGTCGAGGGCCCGGCAGTGGTCGATCAGGCTCTGCCGCGAATCGGCGTTGATCAGCTGTTCCACCAGCTGGTCGATGGCCGGGTCGCGCAGGCCGATGAAGTTGCGGCTGCCGGGGTTGTCGGCGGCGGCACTGGACCAGAACTCGCGCTGCTCGTTGCCCGGCGAGTTGGACTGCGGGTAGCCGCCGACGATCATGTCGTAGTCGCGCGAGCGCAGGCGGGTGATGTACTGGGAAACGTCGACCCGGCGGATGTTCAGGTCGATGCCGAGGTCGGCGAGGTTGCGCTTGAACGGCAGCAGGATGCGTTCGAACTCGGTCTGTGCCAGCAGGAACTCGATGTTTACCGGTTTGCCCTGGGCGTCGACCATCTTGTCGTCGACGATCTTCCAGCCGGCTTCCTGCAGCAGCTTGTAGGCCTGGCGCTGCTGTTCACGGATCATGCCGCTGCCGTCACTGACCGGGTTGTGGAAGGCTTCGCTGAATACCTGCTCGGGGACTTTGCCACGCAGCGGTTCGAGGATTTTCAGCTCGCTGGGGCTGGGCAGGCCGCGGGCGGCCATCTCCGAGTTTTCGAAGTAGCTGCCGGTACGGGTGTAGGCGCCGTTGAACAGCTGCTTGTTGGTCCACTCGTAGTCCAGCAGCAGGCTCAGTGCCTGGCGCACGCGCACGTCCTGGAACACCGGGCGGCGGATATTGAAGATGAAGCCCTGCATGCCGGTGGGGTTGCCGTTGGGCAACTCTTCCTTGATCAGGCGGCCGTCGCGTACGGCGGGTACGTTGTAGGCGGTGGCCCAGTTCTTCGCGCTGACTTCCAGCGCATAGTCGAACGCTCCGGCCTTGAGTGCTTCCAGGGCGACGGTGGTGTCGCGGTAGGAATCGAAGGTCATGACGTCGAAGTTGTAGAAGCCGCGGTTGATCGGCAGGTCCTTGGCCCAGTAGTCCTTGACCCGCTCGTAGCGCACCGAGCGCCCGGCCTTGACCTCGGCGACCTTGTACGGGCCGCTGCCCAGCGGGATCTCCAGGTTGCCGCGGTTGAAATCGCGGTTTTCGTACCAGTGCTTGGGCAATACCGGCAGCTGGCCGAGAATCAGCGGCAGCTCGCGGTTGTTCTTGTGCTTGAAGGTGAACAACACCTTCAGCGGGTCTTCGGCGACCACTTCGGCGACGTCGGCGTAGTACTGGCGGTACAGCGGAGCGCCGTCCTTGATCAGGGTATTGAAGGTGAACACCACGTCGTCGGCGCGCATCGGGTGGCCGTCGTGGAAGCGTGCCTCGGGGCGCAGGTAGAAGCGCACCCAGCTGTTGTCCGGGGCCTTTTCGATCTTGCCGGCCACAAGGCCGTACTCGGTGAACGGCTCGTCCTGGCTCTGGCGCATCAGGGTGTCGTAGATGCTGCTGATGTTCTCGGCCGGAACGCCCTTGTTGATGAACGGGTTGAGGCTGTCGAAGCCGCCAAAGCTGGACTGGCGGAAGGTGCCGCCCTTGGGTGCGTCCGGGTTGACGTAGTCGAAGTGCTTGAAGTCGGCCGGGTATTTGGGCGGCTCGTCATACAGGGTGAGCGCGTGTTGCGGTGCGGCCAGGGCGGGAAGGCTCAGGCAGGCGAGCAACAGGCTGCCTGCCAGCCGGCGCAGTCGGTGCGTTGGCGTCATTGGGCTTTCTCCGAAGTCTTGATCCACCAGCTGTTCAGCCCAAGGGTGTAGGGCGGCGTAGTGACGAAGGCGAACCGGTTGCGGTAGGCCAGGCGATGATTGTCGAGGTACCAGTTGGGAATCATGTAGTACTGCCATGAGAGCACGCGGTCCAGGGCACGGGCGGCGGCGATCTGGTCATCACGAGTGCGAGCGGCGAGCAGGGTGTCGAGCAGATGGTCGACCACCGGGTCCTTGACCCCAGCATAGTTCTTGCTGCCCTTGGTCGTGGCCTGGCTGGAATGGAAGTACAGCCACTGTTCCAGGCCGGGACTCAGGGTCTGGTTCAGGGTCATCAGTATCATGTCGAAATCGAACTGGTCCAGGCGTTGTTTGTACTGGGCGCGGTCCACGGTGCGCAAGCGCGCATCGATGCCGATACTGGCCAGATTTTCGACATAAGGTTGCAGGATGCGTTCAAGGTTGGGGTTTACCAGCAGCAGCTCCATGCGCAGATGCTGCCCCTTGCTGTCGACCAGGCGCTGGCCGTTCAGCTTCCAGCCAGCCTCGGCGAGCAGGCCGAGGGCCTGGCGCAGGGTCTGGCGGCTGATGCCACGGCCATCGGTGTGGCTGACCTTGTAGGGCTCGCTGAACAGGCTGGCCGGCAACTGGTCACGGAACGGTGCCAGCAGCAGCCACTCCTTGCCGGTGGGCAGGCCAGTGGCGGCAAACTCGCTGTTGGGGTAGTAGCTGGTCGAGCGGCGGTAGGCGCCGCTGAACAGCGCGCGGTTGGTCCACTCGAAGTCGAGCATCAACCCCAGCGCCTGGCGTACCCGTGGGTCGCTGAAGGTGGCCCGGCGGCTGTTCATGAACAGGCCCTGGGTTTGCGTGGGGATGCGGTGGGGAATTTGCGCCTTGATTACCTCGCCCCGGCGCACGGCCGGGAAGTTGTAGCCGTTGGCCCAGTTCTTCGCCTGGTGCTCGATATAGATGTCGAACTCACCGGCCTTGAACGCCTCGAAGGCGACCGTGGCGTCGCGGTAGAACTCGTATTCCACGCGGTCGAAGTTGTACTTGCCACGGTTCACCGCCAGGTCCTTGCCCCAGTAGTTCTTCACCCGTTCGAATACCAGCCGGCGCCCAGGCTGGACCTGGGTAATGCGGTAGGGGCCGCTGCCCAGCGGGGGCTCGAAGGTGGTGGCCTTGAAGTCACGCTTTTGCCAGTAGTGCTTGGGCAGCACCGGCATTTCGCCCAGGCGCAGGATCAGTAGCGGGTTGCCGGCGCGCTTGAACACGAAGCGGATGCGCAGTGGGCCGAGGATGTCCACCCGCTGCACTTCCTGCAGGTTGGTGCGGTAGATCGGGTGGCCGTCCTTGAGCAACGTGCGGTAGGAGAAGGCCACGTCTGCCGAGGTGATCGGCTTGCCGTCATGCCAGTGGGCTTCCGGGCGCAGGTTGAACACCACCCAGCTGCGGTCCTCGCTGTACTCCACCGAGCGAGCGATCAGGCCGTAACTGGAGGTCGGTTCGTCGCCGGACGGGTCGTACTGGCCGGTGCCGACCATCAGTGGCTCGTTCAGCTCGCTGATACCGTATTGCTGGAAGTTGGGCGTGGTAATCGGGCTCGACCCCTTGAAGGTATAGGGGTTGAGGGTGTCGAAGGTACCGAAAGCCATGGCCCGCAAGGTGCCGCCCTTGGGCGCTTGCGGGTTGACCCAGTCGAAATGGGTGAATGTGGCTGGGTACTTGAGCGTGCCGAACTGCGCGTATCCGTGGCTTTCGCTCACCATCGCGGCTGCGGGAAAGCTCAAGGCCAGGCTGAGTGACAGCAGGAGGGGACGTATCAAGTCGGCATCCGATCCAGAGGCGTTGGGCTTTGATCGGGGTACAGTAACAGCTTGGTGGGGTTGGAAAAAGAGAGGTTTTGAAGGAGAGGGTGGCGGTACAGCCCCTTGCCGGTTTTCGCGGGTGGCACGGTACCTGCGGGTGCGGCCTTGCGTCGCGAAAGGGGCGCGGAGCGGCCCCAGGATTTCAGCTTCGCAGCATCGGTTGCTGGGGCTGCTGCGCAGCCCTATCGCGACACAAGGCCGCTCCCACAGGGCCGCGTAAAGGCCACGATCACTGCATCAATGCGAAAGGTAGACGGTGAGGGTCTGGCCTGGCTTCAGGGCATGGCCGCTGCGTGGGTTCCAGCGCTTGAGGTGCTTCATTTCCACGTTGAAGCGCTTGGCCACCAGGTACAGCGAATCGCCTTTGCGTACCTTGTACTGCGTGGAGCGTTGCCCGGAGGCGGCTACCCGATTGCCAGCAGCGCTCGGCGCGCTGCCACCGCGCAGTGCCAGGACCTGGCCTGCGCGCACGCTGTTGCCGGAGAGGCGGTTCCAACGCTTGATGTCCTTGACCGAAACGCGGTTAGCCCTGGCGATGGCACCCAGGTTGTCGCCGCGCTTGACCCGGTAGCTGCGCGCCGCCACAGGTGCCTTGGCTTCGGCCACGGCGCGGGCGAATACGGCCTTGTTCGGCTGCAGGCTGACCAGTTGCTCGGGCTTGAGGTTGGACAGGCTGTCGCTCAGCAACTGCGCCTTGGCGGTCGGTACCAGCAGCTGCTGCGGGCCGTCCACGGTCATGCGTTTCTTGAATGCCGGGTTGAGCTGGATCAGCTCGTCTTCGTCAATGTTGGCGAAGGCTGCTACCCGTGACAGGTCGAGGCGGTCGTTGATGGCCACCGCCTCGAAGTAGGGTTCGTTGGCGATCGGGTTCAGGTTCACGCCATAGGCTTCCGGCGTGAGTACTACCTGCGATAGCGCCAGCAGCTTGGGCACGTAGTCACGGGTTTCCTGCGGTAGCGGCAGGTTCCAGTAGTCGGTGGGCAGGCCGAGCCGTTCGTTGCGCTCGATGGCGCGGCTGACCGTGCCTTCGCCGGCGTTGTAGGCAGCCAGGGCCAGCAGCCAGTCGCCGTTGAACATGTCGTGCAGGCGGCTGAGGTAGTCCAGCGCGGCGTTGGTCGAGGCGGTCACGTCGCGACGCCCGTCGTAGAAGTTGGTCTGGCGCAGGTTGAAGTGGCGGCCGGTGGAGGGGATGAACTGCCACATGCCCGCGGCATGGGCACGCGAGTAGGCCATCGGGTTGTAGGCGCTTTCGATGGCTGGCAGCAGGGCCAGTTCCAGCGGCATGTCGCGTTCTTCGAGGCGTTCGACGATATAGTGCAGGTAGAGGCTGCCACGCTCGCCGGCGCTTTCGATGTAGCTTGGGTTGCTGGCGAACCACAGGCGCTGCTGCTCGATGCGCGGGTTGACGTCGATGTTGTCCTGCAGGGCAAAGCCCTGGCGCATGCGTTCCCACACGTCCTGTGGCGCCTGCTCGGCCGGCTTGACCAGCAGCGGTGAAGGCTTGTGCTTGATCCGCGCCTGGTAGTTGTGCGCGCGAACGCTATCGGATTCGTCGAGCTGACGGGTGCTCTGGCAGCCCACCAGGGTGGCGGCCAGGGCCAGCGCACTGATTTGGGCCAGGCGCGTCAGGGCGACGGAATGAGAGGTTCTGCGGCTACGTGAAGACATCGGCTGACACAGGTTTCCGGGCGAAAAATTTCGGCGATTCTAGAAACCGCTCCGGGCCTGGTCAACCTTTGACCATCGCTTGCGATATATCTTGAGGTTATCAGAAGGTGTCCTTCCAAGACCTCAAGGCAGCAAAAACAGCGACATGCGTGGGGTTTGAATGCCCCTTCCATTCGTCTGCTTTTTGTTTAACTAATGTTTCAGCGGTGCGCAGGAAAGGGTTGGTCAGGCGTTCCAGGCCAATCGTTGAGGGCAAGGTGATGCGATTGTCGGCGCGCAAACGGCTAACGTCTTCGAACCGCTGTTGAACGTGCGGATTGGCAGGCTCCACTGCCTTGGCGAAACGCAGGTTGCTCAGGGTGTATTCGTGGGCGCAGTACACCTCGGTATGCTCTGGCAGGGCCGCCAGGCGGGCGAGGGCGGGCTGCATCTGTTCGGCAGTACCCTCGAACATGCGCCCGCAGCCGGCGGCGAACAGGGTATCGCCGCTGAACAGCAGCGGCGTCGCCGGCTGGTCGCTGAAGAAGGCAATATGCCCCAGGGTATGGCCGGGCACGGCCAGCACCTGGAAGGTCACCCCCAGCACGGTCACCTGGTCACCCTCGTCCAGCGCCAGGTCACGGCAGGGAATGCGCTCGCGGGCCGGGCCGCAGACCCGGGCGTCGGTCAGTTGCCTGAGCCGTTCCACGCCGCCAACATGGTCGTTGTGGTGGTGGGTGACCAGGATGTCGCTCAGTACCCAGTCGGGGTTGGCTGACAGCCAGCGTTCCACTGGGCCGGCGTCACCCGGATCGACCACCGCGCAGCGGCGTTTGGCAGTATCCTGTAACAACCAGATGTAGTTGTCGGAGAAAGCGGGGAGAGCATCGATCTGTATCATGGTGCGGATCCGATTCGCCTAGCGTGGCACATGAGGGCCATCTTAGCCGCGATGGCGCGGTGCGAGAACCTTCGAGGGAGAGCGCAATGACCGACCAAGCCTTTGCCCAGGCCGACCCGGACTGGGTCAAGCTGATCAGCCTGGCCCGTGAGTGGTTCAATGGTCCACTCGGCCAACTGATGCTCAAGGAGGAGGAAAAACTGCTGGAAGAAGAGCTCGGGCGCTTCTTCGGCGGATACCTTGTGCACTACGGGCCATGTGCCGAACCGCCGCCCAGCGCGCCCCAGGTGCAGCGCAACGTGCGCCTCGGCGCGCCGCTGCCGGGGGTGGAGATTGTCTGCGAAGAGCAGGCGTGGCCGCTGAGCGAGCACGCCGCCGACGTGGTGGTGCTGCAGCATGGCCTGGATTTCAGCCTGTCGCCCCATGGCTTGCTGCGTGAGGCGGCCAGTGCGGTGCGCCCCGGCGGGCACCTGCTGATCGTCGGGATCAACCCCTGGAGCAGTTGGGGTATGCGCCATTTCTTCAGCCATGATGCCTTGCGCAAGGCTCGCTGCATCTCGCCGTCGCGGGTGGGCGACTGGCTCAACCTGCTGGGCTTCGCGCTGGAGAAACGCCGCTTCGGGTGCTATCGTCCGCCGCTTGCCTCACCGGCCTGGCAGCAGCGCCTGGCAGGCTGGGAACGGGTGGCCGGCGGCTGGCAGAGCTCTGGTGGCGGGGTATACCTGCTGGTAGCGCGCAAGATGGTGGTGGGCCTGCGGCCGTTGCGCCAGGAGCGTCGCGAACCGATGGGCAAGCTGCTGCCGCTGCCACTGGCCAAGGTCAACCGCACGGCGGCCAACCCGGATACTGAAAAGCACTGAACATGAGTGGTACATGAGCGAAAGCGTCGAGATGTTTACCGATGGTGCCTGCAAGGGCAACCCTGGCCCTGGCGGTTGGGGCGTCCTTATGATCTACAAGGGCGTCGAGAAGGAACTGTGGGGCGGCGAACGCGAAACCACCAACAACCGCATGGAGCTGATGGCCGCGATCCAGGGCCTGATGGCGCTGAAGCGCGAGTGCGAAGTCGTGCTGACCACCGACTCGCAGTACGTGATGAAGGGCATCAACGAGTGGATGACCAACTGGAAGAAGCGCGGCTGGAAAACCGCGGCCAAGGAGCCGGTGAAGAACGCCGACCTGTGGCAGCAGCTGGACGAGCAGGTCAACCGCCACAAGGTGACCTGGAAGTGGGTGCGCGGCCACATCGGCCACCCCGGCAACGAACGCGCCGACCAGCTGGCCAACCGTGGGGTCGATGAGGTGCGCGCCCAGCGTTGAGCTGGGGTACAATTGCGATCTTTGTAACTGATGCAAGTTGGAGCGCCCCGCGTGGAGCAGCAGCAAGATAAACGGTTCGTCATTCTCGATACCGAAACCACGGGCATGCCGGTCAGCGAAGGCCACCGGATCATCGAGATTGGTTGTGTCGAGGTGATTGGCCGACGCCTGACCGGGCGGCACTTCCACGTCTACCTGCAGCCGGACCGCGAGAGTGACGAGGGCGCCATCAACGTCCACGGCATCACCGATGCTTTCCTGGTCGGCAAGCCACGCTTTGGCGATGTCGCCGAGGAGTTCTTCGACTTCATCCAGGGTTCCACGCTGGTCATCCACAACGCGGCGTTCGACGTTGGCTTCATCAACAACGAATTCGCCTTGCTGGGCCAGCACGACCGCGCGGACGTTTCGCAGTACTGCACCGTGCTCGACACCCTGCTGCTGGCGCGCTCGCGCCACCCGGGGCAGCGCAACAGCCTGGATGCGCTGTGCAAACGCTACGATATCGACAACTCGGGGCGCGAGCTGCACGGCGCATTGCTCGACTCGGAACTGCTGGCGGACGTTTACCTGGCGATGACTGGTGGCCAGACCAGTCTGTCGCTGGCCGGGCATGGTGCAGAAGCCGAGGATGAAGGAACGGGTGCTGGCGGCAGCGAGATTCGCCGTATTACCGGGCGGGTGCCTGGGCGCGTGATCATGGCTAGTGCCGAGGAGCTGGAGGCGCATGCCGAGCGCCTGGCGGCCATTGCCAAGTCGGCGGGTGGGCCATCCATGTGGCAGACTCTGACCGAGGCACCTGCGGGCTGATTTTTTTGCTTGCCTTGGGGTGTTTGATGTCTGTGAGATCGAGCGCCGCACGCGCGGCGCTTCGCGGGGCAAGCCCGCTCCCACATCTGTTTCGGGCCAGTCACTCCTGTGAAGCAACCTCCGTCCGCCTTGAGTGTTCCATTCGATTTTGAAGGGTACGCCACTGCATCCCATCAATCTCCAGCCATGCACCAAGGCTGCAACCCACTGGTGCAGGAATAATTGGCCCGAAACAGATGTGGGAGCGGGCTTGTCCCGCGAAGCGCCGCGCGGGCGGCGCTCGATTTACGCGCCACCTCAACACTCAAGACAGGCACGTCAACTACCCTGAAATGGACGCCATGTCCTTCGGAGGTAGCCGCCTGATGTACAAGGACCTCAAGTTCCCTATCCTTATCGTCCACCGCGCCATCAAGGTCGACAGCGTCGCCGGCGAGCGCGTGCGGGGTATCGCCGAGGAGCTGCGGCAGGACGGCTTTGCCATCCTCGCCGCCGCCGACCACGCCGAGGCCTGCCTGGTCGCGGCCACTCACCACGGCCTGGCCTGCATGCTGATCGCCGCCGAAGGCGCAGGTGAGAATACCCACCTGCTGCAGAGCATGGCCGAGCTGATCCGCCTGGCCCGCCTGCGCGCCCCCAACCTGCCGATTTTCGCCTTGGGCGAACAGGTGACCCTGGAAAACGCCCCCGCCGAGGCCATGAGCGAGCTCAACCAGCTGCGTGGCATCCTCTACCTGTTCGAAGATACCGTGCCGTTTCTCGCCCGCCAGGTGGCGCGTGCCGCACACACCTACCTCGATGGCCTGCTGCCACCGTTCTTCAAGGCCCTGGTGCAGCACACCGCGCAGTCCAACTATTCCTGGCACACCCCAGGCCACGGCGGCGGCGTGGCCTACCGCAAAAGCCCGGTGGGCCAGGCCTTTCACCAGTTCTTCGGGGAAAACACCTTGCGCTCGGACCTGTCCGTATCCGTGCCAGAGCTGGGCTCGCTGCTCGATCACACCGGCCCCTTGGCCGAAGCCGAGGCCAGGGCCGCGCGCAACTTCGGCGCCGACCACACCTTCTTCGTCATCAATGGCACCTCCACGGCCAACAAGATCGTCTGGCACGCCATGGTCGGCCGCGACGATCTGGTACTGGTGGATCGCAACTGCCACAAATCGGTGGTGCACGCGATCATCATGACCGGCGCCATTCCGCTGTACCTGTGCCCGGAGCGCAACGAGCTGGGCATCATCGGCCCGATCCCGCTCAGCGAGTTCAGCCCCGAGGCGATTCAGGCGAAGATCCAGGCCAACCCCCTTGCCCGTGATCGCGGGCAGCGCATCAAGCTGGCGGTGGTGACCAACTCTACCTACGACGGCCTGTGCTACCACGCCGGGTTGATCAAGCAGACCCTGGGTGCCAGTGTCGAGGTGCTGCATTTCGACGAAGCCTGGTTCGCCTACGCGGCGTTCCATGACTTCTTCTCCGGGCGTTACGCCATGGGCACGGCCTGTGCCGCGGACAGCCCGCTGGTGTTCAGCACCCATTCCACCCACAAGCTACTAGCCGCGTTCAGCCAGGCCTCGATGATTCATGTGCAGGACGGGGCCAGGCGCCAGTTGGACCGTGATCGCTTCAACGAAGCGTTCATGATGCACATCTCGACCTCACCGCAGTACAGCATCCTTGCCTCGCTGGACGTGGCCTCGACCATGATGGAAGGCCCGGCCGGGCGTTCGCTGCTGCAAGAAATGTTCGACGAGGCGCTGAGCTTTCGTCGTGCCCTGGCTAACCTGCGCGAGCACATCGCCGCCGACGACTGGTGGTTCAGCATCTGGCAGCCGCCGAGCGCCGAAGGCATCCATCGCCTGGCCGCGCAGGACTGGCTGCTGCAGCCGGGGGCGGAGTGGCATGGCTTTGGCGAGGTGGCAGACGACTATGTACTGCTCGACCCGCTGAAGGTGACCCTGGTGATGCCGGGCCTGAGCGCGGGCGGTGCGCTGGGCGAACATGGCATCCCGGCGGCGGTGGTCAGCAAGTTCCTCTGGGAGCGCGGGTTGGTGGTGGAAAAAACCGGCCTGTACAGCTTCCTGGTGCTGTTCTCAATGGGTATCACCAAGGGCAAGTGGAGTACCTTGCTGACCGAGTTACTGGAGTTCAAGCGCCACTATGACGGCAATACTGCCCTGAGCAACTGCCTGCCGAGTGTGGTGGTTGCCGATGCCTCACGCTACCAGGGTATGGGCCTGCGCGACCTGTGCGATCAGTTGCATGGTTGCTACCGCACCAATGCCACGGCCAAGCAGTTGAAGCGGCTGTTCACACGCTTGCCGGAGGTGGCCGTGAGCCCGGCCCAGGCCTATGACCAGATGGTGCGCGGGGAGGTGGAGGCGGTGCCGATCGAGGCGCTGCCGGGGCGGGTGGCGGCGGTGATGCTGGTGCCTTACCCGCCTGGTATTCCGTTGATCATGCCGGGGGAGCGGTTCACCGAGGCGACCCGCTCGATAATCGATTACCTGACATTCGCCCGGGCGTTCAACCAGGGCTTCCCAGGTTTCGTCGCCGACGTGCATGGCCTGCAGAACGAAAGTGGTCGCTACACGGTGGATTGCATCAAGGAATGCGAATGATCTCGACGCCACTGCGCGCCAGTTCGAAGCGGTTTTCACCCAGGTGGTTGACCTTGTCGCCGATGGCCAGGCGGTAGGTGGTGATGGGGGCGCCCAGCGTGCTGCCGTCGGTTTGCAGGGTCGACTCCTGGAACTCGTGCACGGGGTAGATGCGGCCTTCGGCGTCACGGGCGTGGAACTGGCCGATCATTACTGCTGCCATTTGGGTGGAAACCTCTGAATTACGTGGGAAATGTCTGCAGGCATAGACCGTGGAACAGCGTCGGAAGTTTTCGCCCCGTGGAAAAAAAACCAAAGTGCCGAGGAACGGTCATCTATAACTACAACGTCCCTTTCCCCAGCAAAGGTTGGAAATTGCCATGAGTCAGGTGTATTCGGTAGCGGTGGTCGTCGGCAGCTTGCGCAAGGACTCCTACAACCGCAAGGTCGCCCGCGCACTCTCGGAGCTGGCCCCGTCCAGCCTTGCCCTGAAGATCGTCGAGATTGGTGATTTGCCGTTGTACAACGAGGATGTCGAGGCCGAAGCGCCGCCGGAAGCGTGGAAGCGTTTTCGCGACGAGATCCGCCGCAGTGATGCGGTGCTGTTCGTCACCCCGGAGTACAACCGCTCGGTACCTGGCGGCCTGAAGAATGCCATCGATGTGGGCTCGCGGCCCTACGGGCAAAGCGCCTGGAGTGGCAAGCCGGCGGCGGTGGTCAGTGTGTCACCGGGGGCCATTGGTGGCTTTGGCGCCAACCATGCCGTGCGCCAGTCGCTGGTGTTTCTGGATATGCCGTGCATGCAGATGCCCGAGGCCTATCTTGGCGGTGCGGCTAGCCTGTTCGAGGATTCGGGCAAGCTCAGTGACAAGACCCGGCCGTTCTTGCAGGCATTCATTGACAAGTTCGCTTCCTGGGTGAAGTTGAACAGGGCGGTGTGATCCGCGATCGTTGAATGGACGGTCTCTTTGTAGGAGCAGCCTTGTGCTGCGAAGAGGCCGGTACAAATCACGCATCAACAGGATCTGTACCGGCCTCTTCGCAGCACAAGGCTGCTCCTACAGAAGCGGGGCGCGGCATGTTCTAGCGGAAACTGTAGGAAACCCCGGCATACACGGCGAAGCCTTCGCCCGGGGTCAAGCGGGCTTTGTCCAAGTCTGCATCATAGGTAGGGGCCACCGTCGCCGCATAGCGCTTGTTGGTGAGGTTGCGCAGGTCCAGCCAGGTCTGCCAGTCCTGCTTCGGTGAGTCCCAGCCCAGGCGCGCGCCGAGCAAGGCATATTCATCGGCGTGGTAGCTGTTGGCGTAGTCCACCTGCACCTTCGACGCCATCTGCGTATTCACCCCGGCATAGAAGCCGCTCGGCCAGTCATAGCGCAGCTCGGCCTGGTAGTAGTGCATGGGGATGCCCGGCAGGCGGTTGTCGCCGAACTTGTCGTCATCACGGAAGTGGAAGTCACTGAAGGTATAGGCCTGACGCAGGCTGAGCTTGCCAGTACCGGCGCGTTCCCACAGGGTACTGTCGAGGCCTGCCTCCACGCCCTGGTGCACGGTGGGGCTGGCGTTGAATTCCGAGGTGAAGTTCGGCACCACTTCCACGGCCAGCAGCTCGTGGCGCACTTGCGAGTAGTACCAGGCCAGGTCCCAGCGGCCAAGCGTCGAATCGCCACGCGCGCCCAGCTCCAGGGTCGTGGCGGTCTGGTTCTGCATCTCGATCGGCTGGATCTGCTTGCCGCCTACTTTGGGCGAGCTCCAGATCAGCGACCACGGGTGAGGTGGCTCTACCGAGCGGCTCAGGTTGCCATACACCTGCAGGTCCGGGCTGATGTCATAGCGCAGCCCTAGGCGTGGTGCATAGTCCCAGTCATGCATGCTCACCTTGCCGCCCTCGGCAGGGTAGGTGACATCACTTTCACGGCGGGTATAGATCATCGCCAGGCCTGTGGTCAGCCATAGGTCGGGGACCAGTTCCAGGTCGTTGCCCACATGCAGCACGGTGTCCGAGCCCTGGTAGGTGAAGTCACGGGTGCGCTCACCGAACACGTCGCCGTTGCGGGTGAACTGCGATGCACCGCTGTTGGGCAGGTGCTTGGTGGTGCGCCAGCCGACGGTGGTCTTGCTCTCGTGGCCGAACAGGGTGTCGCGGCGGAAGTAGTTCAAGGTGCCGCTGACATCGGTGTAGGCCACCTTCAGGCGCATCGGGCCTTCGCGCAGGTCCATCGGGTAGTCGTGGTAGACCAGGCCGGCCTCCAGGCGCGCATCGTCGTCAAGGTAGAAGGTGGTCTTGTTGCCCACCCAGGTGCTGCCCGGTTGCGGGCGGCTGTCGTCGCGGGCCAGGTAGGCCGGGTTGGCCGCGCGCGGGTGATGCTTGATCTGCTCCTTGGTCAGGCGCCCGGCCAGCTCGTTCTCGGTTTCCCGGTAGCGCAAGTAGAAGCGGGTTTCCAGGTTCGGGTTGAAGCGGTAGCCGACGTTGGCGGCAACGCCCTTGGCGCTGCCGCTGCTGTGCGCCTGGTAGCCGTCATATTCCGCATCGGTCAGGGCAACGTAGTAGTCGAGGTTGCCCAGCACCTGCCCCGAGCTGATGTGCCGGTGCTGGTAGCCGCGGCTGCCGATTTCGTAGCGCACCTGCAGCGGTGCGGCGTCGTAGCCGGTGTGGGTGACGTAGTTGATCGCACCGCCAAGGGCCAGCGCGCCCTGGTCGAAGCCGTTGGCGCCGCGCAGCACTTCGGCACGGCTCAGCCACAGCGGTTCGAACAGCTCGTAGGGCGTACCGCCCGGGCCGGTCAGGGGTAGGCCGTCGAACATCGTGTACACCCCGGAACCGTGGGCCCCCGGTGCGCGGTTGATGCCCGAACCGCGGATCGACAGCTTGATGCCATCGTTGCCCGCGGACTGGGCGAACACCCCGGGCTGGTAGGCCAGCACGTCCTGGTTGCTGGCCACCCGGCCTTGCCCCACGCGCTGCATGTCCACCAGGTTGCTGGCGCCTGGCACTTCGCGCAGGCGTTCGCTGGCTGCGCTCAGTTCGTTCTGCTCCTCATCGGTGATCAGCACCTGGCCCAGCTCGACCGAAGGTGCCGCCAGGGCGGGCTGGGTGGTAGCGAAAGCAGCCAGCAGGCCAAGGCAGGATGGTAGGGGCAAAACGCAACGCATTGTACGACTCCAGGCGAAAGGCGAATGGACAACGGCCTTGAGACGAGCGAAATGCCGCTTGGAGCACGAAGAAAGTCGGCAAATCTCGGACAGCCTTCGTCAGACGGTCTTGTATGAAAGTTCTTTACAAGCCGCAGCGGTGGAGCAGGGGGGGGCGAGCTTCGTAAGGTGACAGCAGATCCGGCAGCGATGCCTCACTCACCCGAGGAGTTCAAAAATGACTGACAACGCACGACACTCGCAGCAACCCCTGGCGGACGCCCCGGTTCGCCTGACGCCACGTGAACGGCAAGTGCTGTTGTGGTGTGCCTATGGCAAGAGCTCGTGGGAGATTGGCCAGATCCTGGCATGCAAGGAATCGACGGTGAACTTCCATGTGTCGAACATCCTGCGCAAGTTCGATGTGCCCACCCGGGTGGCTGCGGTGATCAAGGCCATCCGCTACGGCATGCTGGCCGAGCAGTGAGGGGGTGAAGCATGGGCAACGATCCTCGGTTACCGCGCTTTGCCGATTGCCATGATCCGTTCTGGCCACGGGTGGACCTTGGCAGGCTGCGTGAGCGGCTGAACCTGCAGCGGCCTGTCAGTGAGGCGGCGCTGGAAGTGGCCGCGCGCTGCGCCGCCATCGATGCGGCACGCGAATTCGCGCGCTGGCGCGCGGTGTTGCGAGAGCGGGGCTACAAGCGCCTCGAGGATGTGGCCGGGCATGACCAGGGGCGTGCATTGCGGGTGTGCTACATCCGCTTTGTCGAAGCCGCGGTCCTGTATAACCTCGGCTCGAACGCTTACCTGCCCATTGCGCACCGGGGAGCTGCCCATGGCTGAGGAATCTGTTCTCGACAGTTTGACCTCGGCGTTGCTGGAGTTGCTGGGCGTGGATGGCAACGTATTGTTCGCCGCGCTTCTGGGGGCTTTGTTGGTGAGTGCGGCGCGCGATCGGTTGATCACCAACACTGCCAGGCGCCTGACGCTCGGCAAGAAACTGTTGCTGGTGTTCGTGACTGTGGGGGTGGGCCACCTGTTCGAGCCCCTGGTTTCGTCACTGGTGCCTTTGCTGACCCGTGGCATGGCGGCGTTCGTGGCTGCCGTGGTGGTGATCCCCATCAGCCTCAAGGTGATGGTCTGGCTGGATACGCTGGACCCGCGCGAACTCATCCAGCGCTGGCGCCGGCGGGGCTAGCCGCTGGCGGCATTGGGCAAGCGACTGGTCAGCGCGCTCAATTGCCGTTCCAGCTGCTGGATGCGTTGCTTGTCCTGGACCAGCAGGAGAACGGCTTGACGATCGGCACGCGACAAGGTGCGCAGTCGCGCGAGCATGTCGCATTCCCAGTCTTCTTCGTCCAGGCATGTGCGATGCGGTTCGGGTTCACCCAGCAGAAGCCAGTCCAGTGAGCATGCATACTGCCTGGCGACATCTATGCAAAGTGAATATGGAATGCTGTCGCGCACCTTCCAGCTGCTCAATGTTTGCGGGCTGATTGAAAGCGCTCGGGACAGCTCGGCATCAGATTCCGTAGCGGTCAGTTGCTTCAGTCTGGTCAGCACCGAAGCAAGTACGTTGGTACTCATAACAAATATCCATGACTGGTTTAATGATATTCCATGGGCTTAAACTACTCGTTATGAATACAGCCCTGCGATTTAAGGAGCATTCCTGCAATGAGAAGCATCAAACTGAAGAATACACCTATATATGCAGCTAATACTGACAAAACTGGACGACTATTCTCACAGAATGTAAACCTGAACAATGCTTGCAGGTATTTGCCGTGAGTACATACAAGCTGGTTTGCCCGCATTGCCACAGCCGGATGCGTATACGCACCAGTGAAGGGCGTCATATTTTCCTGCGGATCGCCTATTTGCAATGCACCACCGAGGCATGTGGCTGGTCAGTGCGGGCCGAGTTCGAAATGACCCATGAACTCTCGCCCAGCGGCATGCCCAACCCGGAAGTGTACCTGCCTTCGGCCAATGGTGATTTACGTAAGGCAGCGCTGCAGGGTGCCGCCCAGGACAGCCCTGGTGAATGAGCCTTCATGCTCACAAATAAAAAACGCGCAGATAAAAAAACACCCCGCATAAGCGGGGTGTCTTGTTTTGCCGGGGCGATCAGCCGATCAGTTGCAGGCCTGCTTGCTGGACCATTTCCAGCAGCGGTTGCGGGTACACACCCAGCACGAAGGCGAGAATGGCGATAGCCAGCAGCATGACACCGCCGGTGCGCTGTTCCCACTTCAGCGGTGCATCGTGGCGACGCAGGTTCGGCTCGACCAGGTACAGGGTGACCATCACGCGCAGGTAGTAGTAAACGCCGATGGCGCTACCGATCACCAAGGCACCGACCAGCCACCACAGGTGCGACTCGACGCCGGTGGCAATGATGTAGAACTTGCCGATGAAGCCGGCGGTCAGCGGGATACCCGCCAGCGACAGCATCATCACGGTCAGTACTGCGGTCAGGTACGGACGGCGCCAGAACAGGCCACGGTACTCGTACAGCGCATCGGCGTCACGGCCACCGTAAGGCGAGGACATGAGGGTGATGACACCGAAGGCGCCCAGGCTGGTGATCACGTAGGTGACCAGGTAAACGCCCATGGCCTCCAGGGCCAGGCCCTTGCTGGCGACCAGGGCGATGACCAGGTAGCCGAAGTGGGCGATGGACGAGTAACCCAGCAGGCGTTTGAGGTTGCTCTGGGTCAGTGCCAGCAGGTTGCCGATCAGGATCGAGGCCACGGCAATCACCGCCAGTACGGTGCTCAGCACGCCGCTGCTGGCAGCAGGGGAGAGCATGAACAGGCGCACGACCACGGCGAACACTGCGACCTTGCTGGCGGTGGCCAGGAAGGCGGCGACCGGTGCCGGGGCGCCTTCGTACACGTCCGGGGTCCACAGGTGGAACGGTACCAGCGACAGCTTGAAGGCCAGGCCGACCAGCATCATGCCCAGGCCCAACTGGGCCACCAGGCTTGGCATGCTGGTGGCGGCCAGGGCCTTGCCGATCTGGTCGAAGCTCAGGCTGCCGGCGTCGGCGTACAGCAGGGCCATGCCGAACAGCAGGAAGGCCGAGCCTGCGGCCGACAGCACCATGTACTTGATGCCGGCTTCCAGCGAGCGCTTGTTGAAGAAGGCATACGCCACCAGGCCGTAGACCGGTACCGACAGCAGCTCCAGGCCGATGAACAGGCCGGCCAGGTGGTTGGCGCTGACCAGCACCAGGCCACCGAGGGCCGACATCAGCAGCAGCAGGTACAGTTCTTCACGGTTGCCCGGGAAGCCCTTGGAGCCTTCGCCGAGGTAGGCGTGGGCGAGGGTGACGCAGGCCAGCGTCGCCACCAGCATGATCGCCATGTACAGGCAGGCGAACTTGTCGATGGTGACCAGCGAGGTGACCGCCAGCGGCGCAACCTTCAGCGCCGGCAGGATCGACAGCAGGGCCAGGTTGAGGCCCACGGTGGACAGCAGGAAGGTCTGCGAGTGGTTGCGCTTCCAGGCGATCGCCAGCATCACCACCACCGTGGTGATGGTGGTGATCAGCATCGGCGCCAATGCGATGAAGTGTTGAGTGGTGAATTCCATAGCGCTCTTACCGGGCCGAAGCGAGTTGAGTGAAAGCGGAACCGAGCCACTGCTGCACACCACTCATGGTGGCGGCAGAGGTGTCGAGGAACGGCTGCGGATACACGCCCAGCAGGATCAGCAGTACCGCCAGACCCAGGACCATGATCAGCTCGCGACCATCCATGCCGGCCAGCACGGTTTCGGTCTTGGCCGGGCCGAAATAGGCGCGGTGGATCATGATCAGCGAGTACACCGAACCGAACACCAGACCAGTGGTGGCGATCACGGTGATCCACGGTACGCTGGCGAAGCTGCCGATCAGGATCAGGAACTCGCCGACGAAGTTGCCGGTACCGGGCAGGCCCAGAGATGCGGCGGCGAAGAACAGGCTGATGGCCGGCAGGTAGGCGATGCGGTGCCACAGGCCACCCATCTCGCGCATGTCACGGGTGTGCAGGCGCTCGTACAGCTGGCCGGCCAGGATAAACAGCGCGGCAGCCGACAGGCCGTGGGCCAGCATCTGGATCACCGCGCCTTGCAGGGCCTGCTGGCTACCGGAGTAGATACCGATCAGTACGAAGCCCATGTGCGAGACGCTGGAGAAGGCGACCAGGCGCTTGATGTCGGTTTGCGCGAAGGCCAGGAAGGCACCGTAGAAGATACCGATCAGACCCAGGGTCATGGCGATTGGTGCGAACTCGGCCGAGGCGTTCGGGAACAGCGGCAGGGCGAAGCGCAGCAGGCCATAGGCCGCAGTCTTCAGCAAGATACCGGCCAGGTCCACGGAACCTGCGGTCGGTGCCTGGGCGTGAGCGTCAGGCAGCCAGGAGTGGAATGGCACCACCGGCAGTTTCACCGCGAAGGCGATGAAGAAGCCCAGCATCAGCAGGTACTCGGTACCAGCTGGCAGTTCGGCCTTGAGCAGGTCGCTGTAGTTGAAGGTGATCACGCCGGTGTTGGTGTAGTTGACCAGCACCAGGCCGAGGATCGCCACCAGCATGATCAGGCCGCTGGCCTGGGTGAAGATGAAGAACTTGGTAGCGGCGTAGATCCGGGTCTTCTTGCCATCCGAGGAGCTGTGACCCCAGAGCGCGATGAGGAAATACATCGGCACCAGCATCATTTCCCAGAAGAAGAAGAACAGGAACAGGTCCAGGGCCAGGAACACACCGACCACGCCGCCGAGAATCCACATCAGGTTGAGGTGGAAGAAGCCGACATGGCGCTGGATCTCTTTCCAGGAGCACAGTACCGACAGCACACCGAGCAGGCCGGTGAGCAGGATCATCAGCAGCGACAGGCCGTCGAGGGCCAGGTGGATGCTGATGCCGAAGCGCTGGATCCACTGGACTTTGTATTCCAGGGCCCAGGCCGGCTCGGCGCCCGGGGCGGGGGCCAGGGTGTAGTCGCCGTTACCCCACAGCCACAGGCCGATGCCGAGCAGCAGGGACATGGTCAGCAGCGCGATCCAGCGCGGCAGGGTGGCGCCGAAGCGCTCACCCAGCCAGCACAGGAAGCCGCCGATGAAGGGGATCAGGATCAGCCAAGGCAAAATCATGACGGGTTCGTTTCCTTTTGCAGGGTCGCAAGGTTCGCAAAGTTCATGGTCATACCGCGGCCACTACCACAGCGCCGAGTACCAGCACTGCGCCAACGGCGATCGAAGCGGTGTACCAGCGCAGCTGGCCGGTCTCGGTCTTGCTCATGGCGACGTGGCCGCCGCGAGCCAGGCGAGGGATCAGGCCGATGCTGCGGTCAACCGGATCCTTGCGCAGGATGTGGCTGATCAGCAGGTAAGGTTTGACGAACAGCTTGTCGTAGATCCAGTCGAAGCCCCAGGCGGCGAACCACCAGGCCGACAGGACACGACCGATACTGCTGTTGGCGACGGCGCTGACGAAGCGGCGCTTGCCCAGGAACAGCAGGGCCGACAGCAGGATACCGGCGATGGCGATGGCGCCCGAAGTGAGCTCCAGCGCGTGCTTGGCTTCGCCACCGGCGTGGCCGGCGCTTTCAGGCAGTACACCTGCCAGCGGCGGGGTGATCCAGGCGCCGACGAAGGTCGACAGCACGATCAGCACGCCCAGCGGCAGCCAGTGGCTGATGCCGTGGCCAGCGTGGGCTTCGGTCTTGGCTTCGCCGTGGAAGGCGATGAAGATCAGGCGGAAGGTGTACAGCGAGGTCATGAACGCACCGACCAGGCCGGCGTACAGCAGGCCGGTGTTGCCGCTGGCGAAGGCTTCCCAGAGGATCTCGTCCTTGGAGTAGAAGCCCACGGTCACGATCGGCAGGGCAGCCAGGGCAGCACCACCGACCACGAAGCTGGCGTAGGCCAGCGGCAGTTTCTTCCACAGGCCGCCCATCTTGAAGATGTCCTGCTCGTGGTGGCAGGCAACGATCACCGCACCGGAGGCAAGGAACAGCAGGGCCTTGAAGAAGGCGTGGGTCATCAGGTGGAAGATCGCCGCGTCCCAGGCGCCAACGCCCAGGGCCAGGAACATGTAGCCGATCTGGCTCATGGTCGAGTAGGCGAGGATACGCTTGATATCGGTTTGCACCAGCGCGGCGAAGCCGGCCAGAACCAGGGTTACGCCACCGACCACGCCTACCAAGTGCAGGATGTCCGGCGCCAGCAGGAACAGGCCGTTGGTACGGGCGATCAGGTACACGCCCGCGGTCACCATGGTTGCCGCGTGGATCAGCGCGGAGACCGGGGTCGGGCCGGCCATCGCGTCGGCCAGCCAGGTCTGCAGTGGCAGCTGGGCCGATTTGCCGACCGCACCACCCAGCAGCATCAGCGTTGCCAGGACCATCCAGGTGTCGCCAGCCTGGAACTTCTGCGGTGCCAGCACCAGCAGTTCCTGCACGTTCAGGGTACCCAGCTGGACGAACAGGATGAACAGGCCAATGGCCATGAACACGTCGCCGATACGGGTGACGATGAATGCCTTGAGCGCCGCGTTACCGTTGTTGCGGTTGCTGTAGTAGAAACCGATCAACAGGTACGAGCACAGGCCCACGCCTTCCCAGCCGAAGTAGATGAACAGCAGGTTGTCGCCCAGCACCAGGAACAGCATGCTGGCGATGAACAGGTTGGTGTATGCGAAGAAGCGCGAGTAGCCGGCTTCGCCACGCATGTACCAGGACGCGAACAGGTGGATCAGGAAGCCGACACCGGTGACCACGCCGAGCATGGTGACCGACAGGCCGTCCAGGTACAGGGTGAAGTTCGGCGTGAAGCCATCCACCGACATCCACTGCCACAGCAGCTGGCTGTACGCGCCACCTTCAGGCGGGGCGACGTTGAATTGCCAGATGACGTAGGCGGCCACGGCGGCCGACAGGCCTACCGAGCCGACGCCGATCAGGGCGGACAGGTTCTCCGAGAACCGCCCGCGCGAGAACGACAGCAGCAGGAAGCCGACGAGGGGGAAGACGAAAGTCAGGAAGAGAAGGTTCATCCGCGCATCTCACTGGCAGCATCGATGTCGAGAGTGTGGAAGCGGCGATACAGCTGCAGCAGGATGGCCAGGCCAATACTGGCCTCGGCGGCTGCCAGGCTGATCACCAGAATGAACATCACCTGGCCGTCGGGCTGGACCCAACGGGCACCGGCGACGATGAACGCCAGGGCAGAGGCGTTCATCATGACTTCCAGGCTCATGAGCACGAAGAGGATGTTGCGGCGGACCATCAGGCCAACCAGACCTAAGCAGAACAGGATGCCGGCGACCGCCAGACCATGCTCGAGAGGGATAGCACCCATGATTTACTCCTTCGCCTCGTTGCGGCCCAGGTGGAAGGCGGTGACAGCTGCGGCCAGCAGCAGCATCGAAGCCAGTTCGACCACCAGCAGGTAGGGACCGAACAGGCTGATGCCGACTTCTTTCGGACCCACGGTAGTGCCGCTGATGCCGGCACCGCTCGGGGCGACGAACAGCACGTACAGCAGCTCCAGCAGCAGCAGGGCGGCAAGGATCACAGGCCCCGCCCAGATACCGGGCTTGAGCCAGCCCCGTTCCTGGGCGACCGAAGCCGGCCCGAGGTTGAGCATCATCACCACGAACACGAACAGCACCATGATGGCGCCGGCGTAGGCGATCACTTCCAGGGCGCCGGCGAACGGCGCACCCAGGGCGAAGAAGATCATGGCCACGGAAATCAGCGAAATGATCAGGTAAAGCAAGGCGTGCACGGGGTTGGTGCCGGTCACCACCCGAAGGGTGGAGACCACGGCGATCCCGGATGCGAAGTAGAAAGCGAATTCCATCTTTCTGTCCTTATGGGAGCAAGCTCTTCACGTTGATCGGCTCGGCTTCGTTCTGTGCAGAGCCTTTCGGCTTGCCAGCGATTGCCATGCCGGCAACACGGTAGAAGTTGTAGTCAGGGTTCTTGCCGGGGCCGGAGATCAGCAGATCTTCTTTCTCGTACACCAGGTCCTGACGCTTGAACTCGGCCATTTCGAAATCCGGAGTCAGCTGGATCGCGGTGGTCGGGCACGCTTCTTCACACAGGCCGCAGAAGATGCAGCGCGAGAAGTTGATGCGGAAGAACTCCGGGTACCAGCGGCCGTCCTCGGTCTCGGCCTTCTGCAGCGAGATGCAGCCGACCGGGCAGGCCACCGCGCAGAGGTTGCACGCTACGCAGCGCTCCTCGCCATCGGGGTCGCGGGTGAGGACGATGCGGCCGCGGTAGCGCGGCGGCAGGTACACGGGTTCTTCTGGGTACTGCAGGGTATCGCGCTTGCGGAACCCGTGGGAGAACACCATTGCCAGGCTGCGCAGCTGGGTGCCGGTGCCCTTAACGATGTCGCCGATATACTTGAACATGGGTCAAATCCTCACTGGGCCGCGACGGCTGGCGTGTTGTAGAGCACGATCGCAGCGGTCACCAGCAAATTGATCAGGGTCAGCGGCAGGCAGAACTTCCAGCTGAAGTCCATCACCTGGTCATAGCGTGGGCGCGGGATCGAGGCGCGCAGCAGGATGAACAGCATGATGAAGAACGCGGTCTTCAGTGCGAACCACAGGAACGACAGTTGCGGCAGGATGCCGAACGGGCCGTGCCAGCCGCCGAAGAACAGGGTTACCAGCAGCGCCGAGATGAGGATGATGCCGATGTACTCACCGACGAAGAACATGCCCCATTTCATGCCGGCATACTCGATGTGGTAACCGTCGGCCAGTTCCTGTTCCGCCTCTGGCTGGTCGAACGGGTGACGGTGAGTCACGGCGACGCCAGCGATGAAGAAGGTGCAGAAGCCGAAGAACTGCGGAATGATGAACCACAGGTTCTGCGCCTGGTATTCAACGATGTCGCGCATGTTGAACGAACCCACCTGCACCACCACGCCCATCAGCGCCAGGCCCAGGAACACTTCGTACGACACGGTCTGAGCAGAGGCACGCAAGCTGCCCAGCAGGGCGTACTTGTTGTTCGACGACCAGCCGGCGAACAGCACTGCGTAGACCGACAGGCCTGCCATGGCGAAGAAGAACAGCAGGCCGATGTTCAGGTCGGCAACGCCCCAGGTCGGGGTGATCGGGATGACCACGAAGGCGATCAGCAGGGCGCTCATGGCCACTACCGGTGCCAGGGTGAAAATCACACGGTCGACGAAGGGTGGGTTCCAGTCTTCCTTGAAGAACATCTTCAGCATGTCGGCAGCAATCTGGAACATGCCGAACGGGCCGACGCGGTTTGGACCATAACGGTCCTGCCACCAGCCCAGCAGGCGACGCTCGACGAAGCTGAGCAGTGCGCCGCAGACCACCACCGCCAGCAGGACCACGATGGCCCGCAGCACGGAGAGGATCACATCGATCACTTCGGGGGTGAACCAGCTCATTGTGCTGCCTCCTGCAGACCTTCGACGGATGCACCGAAGATGGCAGGCGGAATGCCGGCCAGGCCTTTCGGCAACGCGACCAGGCCAGCGCCCAGCTCTTCATTGATACGCAGTGGCAGGCGCAGGGTGACACCGGCGACGTTCAGGCTCAGCAGGGCACCGTCGTTGACGCCCAGGCGGTCGGCTTCGGACTTGGCCAGGGCCACGTAGGCTGCCGGGATGCGCTCTTGCACCGGGGCGGCGCGCGAGGAGCTTTCTTCGCTGCCGAACAGGTGGAAGAACGGTACGGCAGTCCAGGTGCCACGGGCCGGACTGAAGGCGCCCGGAATGGCGTTGAACCAGTGCAGGCGGTCGCCTTGCGATTCGATCAGGCGTACGCCCGGGTCGCCGGCACGCAGGTGGCCACCGACCTCGTCCTGGAACTTGTTCCAGGCTTGTGGCGAGTTCCAGCCCGGCGACCAGGCGAACGGCACTTGCTGGCGCGGTTCGGCCGAACCCGAGTAGCCTTCCATGGAGAAGGCGAACGCGGTGTCTTTGTCTTGCGGGGTACGCGGCTCATGCACGCTGATGTTGGCGCGCATGGCGGTACGGCCGGAGTAGCGCAGCGGCTCACGGGCCAGTTTCAAGCCCTTGATGCGGAATGCGGCGCCTGGCGCAGCGTTGACAATGCCGGCCAGTTGCGGGACGGCTTCGGCGCAGGCGCTGGTGACGTGGTCCAGCTGGGTCCAGTCGACCGGCTTGTTCAGCAGGGTGGCACGCAGGGCGTGCATCCAGCGCCAGCCTTCGTGGATCTGGATGCTGCTGTCCAGGTACTGCGGGTCGAATACCTGGAAGAAACGCTGGGCACGGCCTTCCTGGCTGACCAGGGTACCGTCGCCTTCGGCGAACGAAGCAGCTGGCAGCACCAGGTGGGCGCGATCGACTGTCGGGGTTTTGGAGTGGTCGGCAACGATCACCACCTTGGCCGCAGCCAGGGCAGCGTCGACCTTGGCGGCCGGTACGCGGGTGTACAGGTCGTTTTCCAGTACGACGATGGCGTCGGCCTTGCCGCTGATGACTGCGTCCAGCGCGGCGTCGACCGACTCGCCACCGAGCATGGCCATGCCGAGGCTGTTGGCTTCAGGTACCACCAGGCTCAGCGAGCCGTTCTTCTCGCGCAGCTTCAGCGCCTTGGCGATGTTGGCGGCGGCTTCGATCAGTGCCGGGTCGGCCAGCGAGGTACCGGCTACAACCAGTGGGCGCTTGGCGGCGACCAGGGCGTCGGCGATGCGCTGCGCCAGAGCTTTCGCTTCGGCGTCCAGGCCTTCGACGGCAGGGGCGCTCGGGTCGATGGCGTGGGCGACGGCAAAACCGATGCGAGCCAGGTCGGCCGGGGCAGCGTGCACGCATTCTTCGGCGACGTCGTCCAGCTTGGTTTCAGCCAGCGAAGCGATGAACAGCGGGTACAGCGCGTGCTGGCCGATGTTCTTCACGGCGGCGTCGAGCCAAGGCTGCACTTTCATCGCTTCGGCCATGGCCTCGGCCTTGCCCTTGGTGGCCTGGCGCACGGCCAGGGCGACGCGGGCAGCGGTCTGGGTCAGGTCTTCACCGAGCACGAACACGGCGTCGTGGTCTTCGATGTCGCGCAGGGTCGGAACCGGCAGCGGGCTGTTGTTCAGCACGTTCAGGGCCAGGCGTACGCGGGCCAGCTCGCCGGCTTCCATACCCGAGTAGAAGTACTCGGCACCGACCAGCTCACGCAGGCCGTAGTTGCTTTCCAGGCTGGCGCGTGGCGAACCGATACCAACGATGGTGCGGCCGCGCAGCAGGTCGGCAGCCTTGTCCAGGGCGGCGTCCAGGCCCAGCTTGGTGCCGTCGGCCAGGTATGGCTGGCGCGGGCGATCCTTGCGGTTGACGTAGCCATAGCCGAAGCGGCCGCGGTCGCACAGGAAGTACTGGTTGACCGAACCGTTGAAGCGGTTTTCCACGCGGCGCAGTTCGCCGTAGCGCTCGCCCGGGCTGATGTTGCAGCCGCTGGAGCAGCCGTGGCAGATGCTCGGGGCGAACTGCATGTCCCACTTGCGGTTGTAGCGCTCGGAGTGGGTCTTGTCGGTGAACACGCCGGTCGGGCAGACCTCGGTCAGGTTGCCGGAGAATTCGCTTTCCAGCACGCCGTCTTCGACGCGGCCGAAGTACACGTTGTCGTGGGCGCCGTACACGCCCAGGTCGGTACCACCGGCATAGTCCTTGTAGTAGCGCACGCAGCGGTAGCAGGCGATGCAGCGGTTCATCTCATGGGCGATGAACGGGCCGAGGTCCTGGTTCTGGTGGGTACGCTTGGTGAAACGGTAGCGGCGCTCGTTGTGGCCGGTCATTACCGTCATGTCCTGCAGGTGGCAGTGACCGCCTTCCTCGCACACCGGGCAGTCGTGCGGGTGGTTGGTCATCAGCCATTCGACGACGCTGGCGCGGAACGCCTTGGATTCTTCATCGTCGATGGAGATCCAGGTGCCGTCGGAGGCAGGGGTCATGCAGGACATGACGATACGACCACGGGTGTCGTTCTCGTCGGTGTACTGCTTGACCGCACACTGCCGGCAGGCGCCAACGCTACCAAGCGCCGGGTGCCAGCAGAAATAAGGGATGTCGAGGCCGAGCGACAGACAGGCCTGTAACAGGTTGTCTGCACCGTTGACTTCGAGCGCTTTGCCGTCTACGTGGATAGTGGCCATTGTTCAAAGTTCTTCGTTGGCCCGCGTGAGCGGGCGTGGCTAATGGAAATCGGTGAGCTTGCGACACGCCACGATTTCTCGGGCCTGCCGGCAAGCTGGCGAGTGGCACGGACCACCCGCCTCAATCATCTTGTTATGCGCCGACCACGATCGGCTTGGCCAGGTTGGGGCGCAGGGCATCGCCCGCCGCAGCGGGAGCGACACCGGCCTCGAACTCGGACCGGAAGTATTTGATGGCACTGCCCAGCGGCTCGACGGCACCTGGTGCATGAGCACAGAAGGTACGGCCAGGGCCGAGGAAGTTGACCAGGCCCAGCAGCGTCTCGATGTCTTCGGCGCGGCCCTGGCCTTTTTCCAGTGCGCGCAGCATCTTCACGCTCCACGGCAGGCCGTCACGGCATGGGGTGCACCAGCCGCACGACTCGCGGGCGAAGAACTCTTCCATGTTGCGCAGCAGCGAAACCATGTTGATGCTGTCGTCCACCGCCATGGCCAGACCAGTACCCATACGGGTGCCAACCTTGGCGATGCCGCCGGCGTACATCTGCGCGTCGAGGTGCTCGGGCAACAGGAAACCGGTACCGGCGCCGCCTGGCTGCCAGCACTTGAGCTTGAAGCCGTCGCGCATGCCGCCGGCGTAGTCTTCGAACAGTTCGCGGGCGGTGACGCCGAACGGCAGCTCCCACAGGCCCGGGTTCTTCACCTTGCCGGAGAAGCCCATCAGCTTGGTGCCATGGTCTTCGCTGCCTTCGCGGGCCAGCGACTTGTACCAGTCGTTGCCGTTGGCGACGATGGCCGGGACGTTGCACAGGGTTTCGACGTTGTTCACGCAAGTCGGCTTGCCCCACACGCCAACGGCAGCAGGGAAGGGTGGCTTGGAACGCGGGTTGGCGCGGCGACCTTCCAGCGAGTTGATCAGTGCGGTTTCTTCACCGCAGATGTAGCGGCCGGCACCGGTGTGCACGAACAGCTCGAAATCGAAGCCGCTGCCAAGGATGTTCTTGCCCAGCAGGCCGGCGGCCTTGGCTTCCTCGATGGCGCGGTTGAGGTGCTTCGCTGCGGTGGTGTATTCGCCACGCAGGAAGATGTAGCCACGGTAGGCCTTCAGGGCACGGGCGCTGATCAGCATGCCCTCGACCAGCAGATGGGGCTGTTGCTCCATCAGCATGCGGTCCTTCCAGGTGTTCGGCTCCATTTCGTCCGCGTTGCACAGCAGGTAGCGGATGTTCATGGATTCGTCTTTGGGCATCAGGCCCCACTTCACGCCAGTGGGGAAGCCTGCACCACCGCGCCCCTTGAGGCCGGAGTCCTTGACGCTTTGCACGATGTCGTCGGCCGACATCTGCGCCAGCGCCTTGCGGGCGGCAGCGTAGCCGTTTTTCGATTCGTACTCGGCAAGCCATACCGGCTCGCCGTCGTCACGCAGGCGCCAGGTCAGCGGGTGGGTTTCGGCCGTGCGCGCGATGCGGTTGGCCGGGCCGAAGGAAGTAATGGTCATACGTAACCCTCCAGCAGTTTGGAAACGCCTGCCGGTTGCACGTCACCGAAGGTGTCGTCGTCGATCATCAGCGCCGGGGCCTTGTCGCAGTTGCCCAGGCAGCATACCGGCAGCAGGGTGAAGCGGCCGTCGGCGGTGGTTTGGCCGAGGCCGATGCCCAGTTCGCTCTGGATCTGGCTGACCACGGATTCATGGCCGCCGATGTAGCAGACCATGCTGTCGCACACGCGGATGATGTGGCGGCCGACTGGCTGACGGAAGATCTGGCTGTAGAAAGTGGCGACACCTTCGACGTCGCTGGCCGGAATGCCCAGTACTTCGCCGATGGCGTGGATGGCGCCGTCCGGCACCCAGCCACGTTCCTTCTGGACGATCTTCAGGGCTTCGATGGACGCCGCGCGCGGGTCCTCGTAGTGATGCATTTCGTGCTCGATGGCCGAGCGCTCGGTTTCGCTCAGGGCGAAACGGTCTGTCTGGATAAGCGTGCTGTTCATGCTTAGCGGTCCACGTCAGCCATAACGAAGTCGATACTGCCCAGGTACGCAATGAGGTCGGCGACCATGCTGCCTTTGATCACCGAAGGGATCTGCTGCAGGTGCGGGTAGCTCGGGGTACGGATCCGGGTGCGGTAGCTCATGGTGCCGCCATCGCTCGTCAGGTAGTAACTGTTGATGCCCTTGGTCGCCTCGATCATCTGGAACGACTCGTTGGCCGGCATGACCGGGCCCCACGAGACTTGCAGGAAGTGCGTGATCAGGGTCTCGATGTGCTGCAGGGTGCGCTCTTTCGGCGGCGGCGTGGTCAGCGGGTGGTCCGCCTTGTACGGGCCTTCCGGCATGTTGCGCAGGCACTGGTCGATGATGCGGATACTCTGGCGCATCTCCTCGACACGGACCATGCAGCGATCGTAGGCATCGCCGTTGTGGGCCAGCGGTACTTCGAACTCGAAGTTCTCGTAGCCGGAGTAGGGGCGGGCTTTGCGCAGGTCGAAGTCGCAACCGGTAGCACGCAGGCCGGCACCGGTGGTACCCCAGGCCAGGGCTTCCTTGGTGTTGTACGCGGCAACGCCGATGGTACGGCCCTTGAGGATGCTGTTCTGCAGGGCAGCCTTTTCGTACTCGTCGAGGCGCTTGGGCAGCCATTCGACGAAGTCCTTGACCAGCTTGTCCCAGCCGCGTGGCAGGTCGTGGGCGACGCCACCAATGCGGTACCAGGCCGGGTGCAGGCGGAAACCGGTGATCGCTTCGATCACGGTGTAGGCGCGCTGTCGGTCGGTGAAGGTGAAGAACACCGGGGTCATGGCGCCGACGTCCTGGATGTAGGTACCCAGGAACAGCAGGTGGCTGGTGATACGGAAGAACTCGGCCAGCATCACGCGGATGGTGTCGACCTTCTGTGGCACCTTGATGCCGGCCAGCTTCTCGACCGCGAGCACGTACGGCAGGTTGTTCATTACCCCGCCGAGGTAGTCGATACGGTCGGTGTAAGGGATGAAGCTGTGCCAGGACTGGCGCTCGGCCATTTTCTCGGCGCCACGGTGGTGGTAGCCAATGTCCGGCACGCAGTCGACGATCTCTTCACCGTCCAGTTGCAGGACGATACGGAAGGCACCGTGCGCAGAAGGGTGGTTGGGGCCGAGGTTGAGGAACATGTAGTCCTCGTTGGCGCCCTGGCGCTTCATGCCCCAGGCTTCCGGGTTGAAGCGTGCCGATTCCTCTTCAAGCTGCTGCTTGGCCAGGGTCAGGCTGTAGGGGTCGAATTCGGTGGCGCGTGCCGGGTAGTCCTTGCGCAGCGGGTGGCCTTCCCAGGTAGGCGGCATCATGATGCGGCTGAGGTGTGGGTGGCCGGCAAAGTCGATGCCGAACATGTCCCAGACTTCGCGCTCGTACCAGTTGGCGTTCGGCCAGATACCGGTCACGGTCGGCAGGTTCAGGTCGCCTTCGCTGAGCGACACCTTGATCATCACATCGCTGTTACGCTCGATCGACAGCAGGTGGTAGAACACGCTGAAGTCGGCGGCGGGCAGGCCGCGGCGCTGGGTGCGCAGGCGTTCGTCGACGCCGTGCAGGTCGTACAGCATGCTGTACGGTTTGGCCACGCCGCGCAGGAAGCTGAGCACTTCCTTGAGTTGCTCGCGCTTGACCCACAGCACGGGCATGCCGGTGCGGGTTTCCTGGGCGACGAATGCTTCGGCGCCAAAACGGTTGTGCAGTTCGACGACCACATCCTGGTCGTCAGCCTTGTAGGGCGGAATGAAAATAGCGTTGTCCGCTGTCATGGTCTCGGTCGCTTTGGGCAAACGTTAAGAATGAAGCCAGGCCGCCGGCTCCAGGGGAGCGGGCGGCAGGTCGCTGGATCAGACTTCGTCGGGGCTGCGCAGGTTGGTTACTGCAATGCGCTGCTCACGACGCAGGTCTTTCTGGGCTGGCATCTCGGCACGGTAAATACCTTGATCACCAACAACCCAGGAAAGCGGGCGTCGTTCTTGGCCGATCGACTCCTGCAGCAGCATCAAGCCTTGCAGGAAAGCCTCAGGGCGTGGCGGGCAGCCAGGCACATAGACGTCCACGGGGAGGAACTTGTCGACCCCCTGAACGACCGAGTAGATGTCGTACATGCCACCGGAGTTGGCGCACGAACCCATGGAGATGACCCACTTCGGCTCGAGCATCTGCTCGTACAGGCGCTGGATGATCGGCGCCATTTTGACGAAGCAGGTACCGGCGATGACCATGAAGTCGGCCTGACGCGGCGAGGCCCGGATGACTTCGGCGCCGAAGCGGGCGATGTCGTGGGGCGCCGTGAAGGCCGTGGTCATTTCCACGTAGCAGCAGGACAGGCCGAAGTTGTACGGCCAGAGGGAGTTCTTGCGACCCCAGTTGACCGCGCCACGCAGCACATCTTCAAGCTTGCCCATGAAGATGTTCTTGTGGACCTGGTCCTCTAGCAGTTGATCGGTGACGGTTTCCCGTTCACCGACCGGGTACTGCTCGTTGGGCGCATCCGGATCGATTCTGGTGAGATTGTATTGCATGCCAAAGCCTCATTGTTTCAGCTTCGCTTGCCGCTTGCGGCGACCTTCGGGAGCCCAATCAAGTGCCCCGACGCGCCATAGGTAGACAAGACCAGCCAACAGAATTGCTATGAAAACGAGTGCTTCGACGAATCCGGTCCAGCCGCTTTCGCGGACGGACACAGACCATGCAAAGAGAAAGAGGGCTTCGATATCGAAGATCACGAACAGCATCGCGACCAGATAGAATTTGGCGGACAGGCGCAGGCGGGCGCTGCCGACGGGCAGCATGCCGGATTCGAAGGGTTCGTTCTTGGCGCGGCCCCAGGCCTTGCTACCGAGCAGGCTGGACAGGCCGAGCATGAAGGCGCACAGGCCGACGACACCCAGGAGGAAGATGGCAAAGCCCCAGTTGTGGGCGATGAGTCCTGCCGAATCGGACATGCTAGAGATCCTTATACAGAGACCCAGCTCTGCAGTCTGAAATAAGTGTAGAGCGGCGACCTGGTGTCGCACATGCAGTGACCAAATGTCGCAGCTGAATCAATCGCGCTGATTTTATGGGTAAACCCCGTGCAAGTAAAATTTCTGTCGCAAATTTATTCGTAGGATTAAGTACAAAACCTGCTCGTAAATGGCTGAAAGCCTTGAGATTAGGGCATTGCGTGCGGTTTTGTTAATTATGTTTCTTGCGACGGGTAACGAATTGCAAGTTTCGTAATGATAATTGATATCATTTGGTCTGGTGCCTGATATTTCTCCTCTTCTGCCCCTTGTAAAGTTCATCTGACGATTCCCGCTACTTGCAAATGCAAAAAACGCCTGTTCTAGCAGCTTCTGACACCGCTCGTACCGCTCTGGGTCAATACTTTATCGATTGGGCGATGACCGGCTGATGAAGCGATCGCCCACTGGCCGAGCCAGTAGGTGAGGATGATCAGGTATGGCGCGGCGGCGAACGGGCTGACGAAGCGGTCGATGCCTATCAGGCTGTCGGAGAGCACGAACAGGCAGGCGCCGAGCGTGGCGAGCCCGCCACAGGCCAGGGCGCGCCAGAGCATGGCGCTGATGGCCAGGGCGTACAGTGCGACCGGGATCAGTAGTGGGCCAAGGCCGTGGCTGGCCAGCACGCCGAGCAGAGTGATACCGGTAATGGCGCTCAGCAGCAGTGCGGGCAGGGCTGGACGCAGGGTCTGGCTGCAATAGGCGCGCAGGTAGGCCAGGTGGGCGCAGAGGAAGGCAGCCAGGCCGAACACGAACAGGTCGGCGGGGATGGCCAGCAGGATGTCGCCGAGTACCGAGAAGGCCAGGCCGAGGGTAATCCAGCGGCGATAAGGTGTGGCGCGAGCACTGCGCAGCCAGGCGATCAGGGCCAGTACCGGGATCGGTTTCGCCAGCAGGGCGAGCAGGGTGTTGTCGCTGGCCAGTGCATATATATAGAGGGCGGCGGCGACCAGGGCGAGAATCGTCAGGTGGCTTGGGCGAGGCATGAGCGGTCCTTGCGGCTGGGCTGCCTCAAGCATAGACCTGAATTTGGGTTTTGCTGGTGATGCCTTTGGATTGTGTTGGGGCTGCCATGGGCTTGATGAAAGGAATGCGCCGCCTGTGAGACCGAGCGACGCCCGCGCGGCGCTTCGCGGGACAAGCCCGCTCCCACATTTGTTGCAACGTGCCGAACCTGTCAGGCCATGGTTGTCAGCCTGGTTGCCCTGGCCTGATTTCTCGACTGGCGCTGCTGCCGTCCCATCTATCTCAAGTCATGCGCCAAGGCTGACAACGCCTCTCCCACAGGCATGGCCACGTTGCAACAAATGTGGGAGCGGGCTTGTCCCGCGAAGCGCCGCGCGGGCGGCGCTCGATCTACGCAGCACCGCAAAAACCAAGGCAGGCACCTCGCCGCCCTGACGCAATCGGGCGCAGAACACCTGACATGTCGGATTTAACCCCTTCCATGTAGGCCATTTCCCAAACATACTCTTGCCGCCTTTTTTCCGTTGCGGCTGCTGTGGCAGCGCTCTAGTCTCGGCGAGTCGTTGCACATCAACGACACGGCTTTGACAGGCCGGAATTGAAAGAAGGTGCACTCGCTTTGCCTCAATGGCAGCTGTGCGTGTGGGCACGTTCGCGTGCGCCGGTCTTTCTTTCTTTCCACCGGTCTGTCAACCCGCGCATAGCTGCCACCTAACCGTTTGACAGCGGGCGGATGGCAGCCAAACAGGAAAGAAAGGAGCGAGTCATGCTAAAAGTTGTCCCCGATCTACCCCACAACCCCCATTCCCTCGAAGACACCCTGATCCAGGCCACCGTGGTGCATCAGGCCTTCGGCATTGGTTCAGGCGCAGATGCACACAGGGCCTCGGACTTTGCACTAAGGCTTGATTGATGTGTTGTCTGGGTGTGCCTCTTCGCGGGTAAACCCGCTCCCACAGGTTCATCACAAGCGCCAAGACTTGCACAGCACCTGTGGGGGCGGGTTTACCCGCGAAAGGGCCGGCCCAGGCAGTAGAGAATTTTCAGGGGAATGAACAATGACAACAGAAGACACCCAGTTCACCGTCGGCAAAACCACCTTCTACCAAGGTGAAAACGGCACCCACCCACTGTTCCGCATCGAGCCCGGCATTCCTTGTCGGGATGCCCGCGAGCAGTCCTCGGAGCTGATGGGCTATGTGCGCGAACTGACCATCACCGGCCTGATGGACGAGAAACCGATGATGATCTGGGCTGCCCATTACCTCAGCGCCATGGCCAAGGCGCTGATGGATGACGCAGAGCTGGGCATGAAGCTTTGAGGTTGTTCCAGTCACAGGCTGCTATTTGAACCCATGCAAAAAGGCCCAGGGCTTTCACAAACCCCGGGCCTTTCTTCAACAGCAACCCACTATCAGTGGAACTGCTCTTCCTCGGTCGAACCAGTCAGTGCAGTCACCGACGAAGCCCCGCCCTGAATAACAGTGGTCATGTCGTCGAAGTAGCCAGTGCCCACTTCCTGCTGGTGCGCCACGAAGGTGTAGCCTTTGTTGGCGTCAGCGAATTCCTGCTCCTGCAGCTTCACGTAGGCGGTCATGTCGTTGCGGGCGTAGTCGTGCGCCAGGTTGAACATGCCGTGCCACATGTTGTGGATGCCAGCCAGGGTGATGAACTGGTGCTTGTAGCCCATGGCCGACAGCTCGCGCTGGAACTTGGCGATGGTCGCGTCGTCCAGGTTCTTCTTCCAGTTGAAGGAAGGCGAGCAGTTGTACGACAGGATTTGGTCCGGGTACTCCTTCTTGATCGCTTCGGCGAAGCGGCGGGCTTCGTCCAGGTCCGGCTTGGCGGTTTCGCACCAGATCAGGTCGGCGTACGGGGCGTAGGCCAGGCCGCGGGCAATGGCCTGGTCGAGGCCGGCGCGTACCTTGTAGAAACCTTCGCGGGTACGCTCGCCAACCACGAACGGCTGGTCGTACGGGTCGCAGTCGCTGGTCAGCAGGTCGGCGGCGTTGGCGTCGGTACGGGCCAGGATAATGGTCGGTACACCCGACACGTCAGCGGCCAGGCGCGCAGCCACCAGCTTCTGTACAGCTTCCTGGGTCGGTACCAGCACCTTGCCACCCATGTGGCCGCATTTTTTAACCGAGGCCAGCTGGTCTTCGAAGTGCACGCCGGCGGCGCCTGCTTCGATCATGTTCTTCATCAGCTCGTAGGCGTTCAGTACGCCACCGAAACCGGCTTCGGCGTCGGCCACGATTGGCGCGAAGTAGTCGATGTAACCGTCGTCGCCCGGGTTCTTGCCGGCTTTCCACTGGATCTGGTCGGCGCGGCGGAAGGCGTTGTTGATGCGCTTGACCACGGTCGGTACCGAGTCGACCGGGTACAGCGACTGGTCAGGGTACATGGACTCGGCCGAGTTGTTGTCGGCGGCAACCTGCCAGCCGGACAGGTAGATGGCCTGGATGCCGGCCTTGACCTGCTGCACTGCCTGGCCACCGGTCAGGGCGCCCATGCAGTTGACGAAATCTTTTTCTGGGCGGAAGGACGGGTGGGCACCTTCGGTGACCAGCTTCCACAGTTTTTCTGCACCCAGGCGGGCCAGGGTGTGCTCCGGCTGCAGGGAGCCACGCAGGCGAACGACATCAGCGGCGGTGTAGGTACGGGTCACGCCTTTCCAGCGCGGGTTTTCGGCCCAGTCTTTCTCGAGGGCTGCAATTTGCTGTTCGCGTGTCAGTGCCATGGAAATAAACCTCGTCGCATCGATCTTGGGGTAATTGTGCTGATGCTCGGAGCAGATCAGGGAGCTGGCGGCTGTCCTGTTCGCAGGAGTGCGGCGGCGAACGCGAAGGCTCGAAGGGGAAGGGTGTGCAGGCCAGGCGAAAGGAGCTCCGGCAGGTCGGCTCGTGGTTGCCTTGCTGCGGTGCTGCGCGATTGCCAGTACTGCGGTGATGCGCTTCCGTCCCTCGGGACAACTTCTTCGTTGCAGTCGCAATCCCGTCGAACCGCCTTGTGGGCCGTATAGACACGAGGCGCCTCCAGGGGTGGGAGGAGTGCGTCTCGAAGGCCCTTGCCAGGGCCCCTGATTAGCGGGAGCGAGGCCATCATGCCCTTGGGAAAAAGACCCTGTCAAATGTTTTGTAGTGGTTTTTTTCGCTTACTACATCTTTGGTCTAATACGACTTGGCAGTCAGTTTCAAGGCCTTTGGTCGAGGCCTTGAATTGCCTGGGATCAGTCGAGAAGGTCGACTTTGACACGTAAAGTCATGTTTTCACCGCGCTGGGTGCTGTAGCTGAGGCTTGACGCGCTGCGATCAGCCTGACTCTGCTGATTGTACCCCGCCAGGTTGATCCACTCGCCGAGCTTTCCGGTGACTGTTGTGTCGGTGCTCTGTACTTTCACTACATCCGCGCGTTCCTGGCTGATGCGGTCATTATTGCTGCTTATTTGCAGACGAACCGTTTCGCCGCTCAGGCTAGGGGTGACGTAGAAACCCTGGGTCACGTTGCGGTATTCGGTATTGCTCTGAATGCGCCCGTAGCCGTCGGTGCTGGTGCTGGTGATCGGTATGCTCTGGCCTACCTGGATCAGCGCCGGTTGACCTTCGCTGGCCTGAATCTGCTGCATGCCGCCGTCACGGTTGCTGGTCCCGTAATGGATGACGCGCGCGTTGCCGCGGTTGTCCTGGAAGTTGCTGTCATTGTTGTCGACACTGATCAGCAGGCGCTTGGGGGCGGTGTCCAGCTGTTGCAGCAGGGCGCGCAGGTCGTCGATGCGTTCGGCGCTGGCGTTGACGATCAGCTTGTTCTCGAAGGCGCTGACCGTGCCGTCCTTGCCAATGAAGGCCTGGGCGGCGGGTAGCAGTTCGGCGCTGCTGCGGTGTTGTAGCGGTACGACCTCGGTGGCGGCCTGGGCGGTGAGGCTGGCGGCCAGCAGCAGGGAGGCGAAAAGGGGGCGTAGCGGCATGTCCATGATCTCCGCAGGTGGAATGTTCATGATGGCAAATTTGCCCGGCTTGTGCTGGCTTCACGTTACAGAACCTCTTTGAGCGGTGGCTGCTATCAGACAAATTCCGTAACATCGCGCCCCTTGTTTTCCATCCGTCCATCCGGACTGCGCCACAGGATGCCCATGAAACCCGCCCGACTCCGTGCCGACCTGCTCGCCGGCCTGACCACCTCGTTCGCCCTGGTGCCCGAGTGCATCGCCTTTGCCTTGGTGGCTCACCTCAACCCGCTGATGGGCCTGTACGGCGCCTTCATCATCTGCACCCTGACGGCGCTATTCGGTGGCCGGCCGGGGATGATTTCCGGCGCTGCCGGCTCGATGGCGGTGGTGATCGTCGCCCTGGTGGTGCAGCACGGTGTGCAGTACCTGCTGGCCACGGTGCTGCTGGGGGGCGGGGTGATGATCCTGTTCGGCCTGTTGCGCCTGGGCAAATTGGTGCGGTTGGTGCCGTACCCGGTGATGCTCGGCTTCGTCAACGGCCTGGCCATCGTCATCGCCCTGGCCCAGCTGGAGCATTTCAAGGAGGGTGAGCACTGGCTGAGCGGTGCGCCGCTGTACCTGATGATCGGCCTGGTGGCGTTGACCATGCTGGTGGTCTATGTGTTGCCGAAGCTGACCCGGGCGGTGCCGCCGGCGCTGGTGGCGATCCTCGGCGTTGGTGTGCTGGTCTACCTGCTTGACCTGCCCACCCGTACCTTGGGCGACATGGCACGCATCGCCGGTGGCCTGCCACAGTTGGCCTTGCCGGACGTGCCGTGGAACCTTGAGACCCTGAAGATCATCGCACCCTACGCGGTACTGATGGCCATGGTCGGCCTGCTGGAAACCCTGCTTACGCTCAACCTGACCGATGAGATCACCGAGAGCCGTGGCTACCCGGACCGCGAGTGCGTGGCACTAGGGGCGGCGAACATGGTTTCGGGCCTGTGCGGTGGCATGGGCGGGTGCGCGATGATCGGCCAGACGATGATCAACCTCAGCTCCCATGGCCGTGGCCGGCTGTCGGGCGTGGTGGCCGGGGTGATGGTGCTGCTGTTCGTGCTGTTCCTGGCGCCGCTGATCGAGCGCATTCCGCTGGCGGCGCTGGTCGGGGTGATGTTCGTGGTGGCGCAGCAGACGTTTGCCTGGGCGTCGTTGCGGGTGCTGCACAAGGTGCCGGCCAGCGATGTGCTGGCGATCATCGCGGTAACCGTGGTCACGGTGTTCACCGACCTGGCCGTGGCGGTGCTGTTCGGCATCGTCATCGCGGCGGTGAACTTTGCCTGGCAGCATGCGCGGGAGCTGTACGCCGACAGCCGTGAAGATGGAGAGGGAGGCAAGCATTACCAGGTGCATGGCACGCTGTTCTTTGCCTCGACCACGCAGTTCCTGAATCAGTTCGATCCGGCTAATGACCCGGCCAATGTGACTCTGGATTGCCAGCATTTGAGCTTTGTCGATTACTCGGCGATTGCTGCGCTGAAGACCTTGCGCGAGCGGTATTCCAGGGCGGGCAAGCAATTGCGGGTGGTGCATCTGTCGGAGCGCTGCAAGAAGCTGCTGAAGCGGGCTGGCGAGCAGCACTGATGGTTGGTTGTTGTCTGTGCCGGCCTCTTCGCGGCTAAAGCCGCTCCCACAGGTACTGCACAGTATTCACTGGCTGTGATGTCCTTGTGGGAGCGGCTTTAGCCGCGAAGAGGCCGGTGCAGGCGAAAGGTTTATTCGCCGCGGTTCTTCTTGACGATGGCATCGGCAATGCTCGCCGGCGCCTCGGCATAGCGGGTGAACTCCATCGAGAAGCTGGCCCGGCCCTGGGTCATCGAGCGCATCGAGGTGGCGTAGCCGAACATCTCGCCCAGCGGCACCTCGGCACGGATCACCTTGCCGGCCGGCGTTTCGTCACCATCCTGGATCATCCCGCGGCGCCGGCTCAGGTCGCCGAGGATGTCACCCTGGTATTCCTCCGGCGTCACCACTTCCACTTTCATCACCGGCTCCAGCAACACTGCTCCACCTTTCTGCGACAACTGCTTGGTGGCCATCGAGGCGGCGATCTTGTAGGCCATTTCGTTGGAGTCGACATCGTGGTATGAGCCGTCGTACACCGCCGCCTTCAGGTTGATCAGCGGGTAACCGGCGAGCACGCCGTTCTTCATCTGCTCCTCGATGCCCTTCTGGATAGCCGGGATGTACTCGCGCGGTACCACGCCGCCGACGATTTCGTTGATGAATTCCAGGCCTTCCTTGCCCTCGTCGCCGGGGGCGAAGCGGATCCAGCAGTGGCCGTACTGGCCTCGGCCGCCGGACTGGCGGACGAAACGGCCTTCGATCTCGCAGGTGTTGCGGATTTTCTCGCGGTAGGCCACCTGTGGCTTGCCGATGTTGGCCTCGACGTTGAACTCGCGGCGCATGCGGTCGACGATGATGTCCAGGTGCAACTCGCCCATGCCCGAGATAATGGTCTGGCCGGTCTCTTCGTCGGTGCGCACGCGGAATGACGGGTCTTCCTGGGCCAGTTTGCCCAGGGCGATGCCCATTTTTTCCTGGTCGGCCTTGGTCTTCGGCTCTACTGCCACGGAAATGACCGGGTCGGGGAAGTCCATGCGTTCGAGGATGATCGGCTTGTCCATGTCGCACAGGGTATCGCCGGTGGTCACGTCCTTCATGCCGATCAGCGCGGCGATGTCGCCGGCGCACACGTCCTTGATTTCGGCGCGCTGGTTGGCGTGCATCTGCACCATGCGGCCGATGCGTTCCTTCTTGCCCTTGACCGAGTTGAGTACCGCGTTGCCGGAGCTGAGCACGCCGGAATAGACCCGGGCGAAGGTAAGGGTGCCGACGAAGGGATCGGTGGCGATCTTGAACGCCAGGGCCGAGAACGGCTCGCTGTCGTCGGCGTGGCGCTCCAGGTGCTTTTCTTCGTCATCCGGGTCGGTGCCCTTGATGGCCGGGATTTCCGAAGGCGCGGGCAGGTAGTCGATGACCGCGTCGAGCATCAGCGGCACGCCCTTGTTCTTGAACGACGAGCCGAGGATAGTCGGCACGATCTCGTTGTTCAGGGTGCGTTTGCGCAGGCCGGCCTTGATCTCTTCGATGCTTAACGCTTCGCCTTCGAGAAACTTGCTGAGCAGTTCGTCATCGGCCTCGGCTGCTGCCTCGACCATGTGCGCACGCCATTCGTCGGCCAGCGCCTGCAGCTCGGCGGGGATGTCTTCTTCGCGGTAGCTGGTGCCCTGGTCCGCGTCGTTCCAGTAGATGGCCTTCATCTTCACCAGGTCGATCTGGCCGACGAAGTTTTCTTCGCTGCCGATGGCCAGCTGGATAGGTACCGGGTGGTGGCCCAGGCGTTGGTCGATCTGCCTGACCACGCGCAGGAAATCGGCGCCCTGGCGGTCCATCTTGTTGATGTAGGCCAGGCGTGGCACATGGTACTTGTTGGCCTGGCGCCAAACGGTCTCGGACTGTGGTTCGACCCCGTCCGCGCCGCTGAACACCACCACCGCGCCATCGAGCACGCGCAGCGAACGCTCCACCTCGATGGTGAAGTCGACGTGGCCTGGGGTGTCGATGATGTTGAAGCGGTACTTGTGGGCGAACTGCTTTGTCGAGCCCTGCCAGAAGGCGGTGGTCGCCGCCGAGGTGATGGTGATGCCGCGCTCCTGCTCCTGGGCCATCCAGTCCATGGTCGCGGCACCATCGTGCACTTCGCCCATCTTGTGGTTGACCCCGGTGTAGAACAGGATCCGCTCGGTGGTCGTGGTCTTGCCGGCATCCACGTGGGCGACGATGCCGATATTGCGGTACAGCTCGATGGGCGTTGTGCGGGCCATGGCGGACTACCTGTGGATGAGCGGATTCTCCCACGGTAGCAGACCGGGAGAATCCTGCCCTGCCGCCTGACCGTCAGTCGGCCTGGGCTTGCAGCATCCACTGGCCGTCCACTTCGCGGGCCAGGCCGCTGGCGGGCAGCAGGGCCAGCAGGCGCGTGTGCAGGGCGGCTTCGGTGAAGGTCTTGAGGGTGGCCAGGTCCAGTGCACCTACCAGGTTGAGATCGGCCTTGGTGTACGACAGCCAGGCTTTTTTCAGGGCCTGGGCGACGTCGCTGCCGGAGGTGCTGGCGAAGCGGCGGTGCCATTGGCGGCCGTCGAAGGTGAAGGTGTGGGCGTGGCTGTAGGTGCTTTGGTCGCCACCTTCGGTGCAGCGGTGGCAACGGCACGGGCCTTCGCCGAAGGCATTGCGCAGGTAGCTGTTGAAGTCCACCACGGGCTTGAGGGACAGGCGTTTGTCGACTTCGAACAGGTCGGCGATCAGGGGTTCTTCGGCGCTCACTCGGTATCCTCGTGTGGTGTGGCTTGCATCGGCGGGCACCCTAACAGATCGGACCCTTCAGATCACCTTTTGCAGGCCCGGCCTCTTCGCGGGTTTACCCGCGAAGAGGCCAGTAGAGACAATGGAGATCACCTGCCGTACTCTACGCGCCCATACGCCTACACACCCACTGAGGTAACCCCGCTTGAGCACCAAGTACCCGTACATCGCCACCATCACCATCAGCGCCGAAGACCGCGGCGGCGACACCGAAGCCTCGGAAAACCCAAACATGCGCGTTGGCCTGGAAGCGGTGACCGAAACCCTGAAGAAGGTGCATTTCGTCGGTACGCTCGCGGCCCCTGAAAAGAACGCCACGCACATCTGCGTGACCCTGGAAAACGGCCTGACTTACTATGGCCCGATCGTCAACGGCCACGCCGAACTCGAAGGCGGCTGGATTGCCTTCGAGTCCGACATGCTCACTCCCGCAGAACTGGGCTTGTAAGTATCAGTTCAGCTCGGCCAGGCACTGCTCAAGGATATCCAGACCTTCTTCGAGCACCGCGGCCTCGATGGTCAGCGGTGCCAGCAGGCGGATGATGTGCCGTGCCTTGCCGCTAGGCATCAGCAACAGGCCCTTGGCTCGCGCCGCTTCCATCACCTTGGCCAGCTGCGCCGGTGCCGGGCTGCCGTCGGCATTGACGAACTCGATCCCGCGCATGGCGCCGACGCCGGTCAGGCGGCCGATGAACGGGCTCAGCCCAGAAGCCTTCCAGCGCTCGTAGCGGCGCACGATTGCCTGCTCCTGGCGCTCACCCCAGGTAGCGACGTTCTCGTCGGTCATCTGCGCCAGGCTGGCCAGGGCCGCCGCGCAGGCGATCGGGTTGCCTGAATAGGTGCCACCCAGGCCGCCTTTGGGCAGCGCTGCCATCAGTTCCTTGCGCCCGACCACCGCACCCAGTGGCATGCCGCCGGCAATACTCTTGGCCAACAGCAGCAGGTCGGGCTCAAGCCCTAAGCGCGGGAAGGCGAAGCGCTGGCCGGTGCGACCGAAACCCGACTGGATCTCGTCGATGATGATCAGGATCCCGCGCTCGTCGCAGAAGCGGCGCAGGGCCTGGGCGAAGGCTGGGTCAAGGGCGAGGAAGCCGCCTTCGCCCTGCACCGGCTCGAAGATGAACGCCGCCACGTCCTCCACGGCCAGCTCGACGCTGAACAGGCGGTCCATGGCCTTGAGGGCCTGTTCGCAGGTTACCCCGGTGTCGGCGCTGGGGTAGGGCAGGTGGTACACCGGCCCCGGCAGTTCACCGACCCGTTGCTTGTACGGGGCGACCTTGCCGTTGAGGTTCAGCGTGGCCAGAGTGCGACCGTGGAAGCCGCCGTCGAAGGCGATGATGGCGCGTTTGCCGGTGGCACCGCGGGCTACTTTCAGGGCGTTTTCCGCAGCTTCCGCGCCGCTGTTGGTGAGCATGCCGGCCAAGGGGTAGCTGACCGGCACGAATTGGCTCAGTTGCTCCATCAGTGCCAGGTATGGCCCGTGGGGGGCTGCGTTGAAGGCGTAGTGGGTCAGGCGAGTGGCCTGGGCCTGGATCGCCTCGACCACGGCCGGGTTGCAGTGGCCCAGGTTGAGTACGCCGATACCGCCGACGAAGTCGATGTAACGCTTGCCATCGGTGTCCCAGACTTCGGCATTACGGCCATGGGAAAGTGTGATCGGGTGAACGATGGCAATGGATTGGCTGATACTTTCCTGGTTCATGGGCACGCGGACCTTTGTTCGAATTTCTTATTATCCAAGCGTGTTGGCGGGTTATTCCGCAAACGAATTATTCGATTGCGGTCATTCCCTGGATTCGTGATCTTGGCTGATTATGTATTGCTAGCACTGGCCTCTTCGCGGGTGAACCCGCTCCCACAGGTACGGCGCCACACTTGAAAGCTGTGCGATCTCTGTGGGAGCGGGTTTACCCGCGAAGAGGCCGGTACAGGTCAAATCAATCCCCCTCGGCCACCCGCTCCCGAATCCACTGCACGAAGGCCCTGACCTTGGGCACTTCGGCCGCATGCTCGGCGTGGGCGATGAAGTGCCGGCCATTGCTCGCCACCGGGTGGTCCCAGGCCACCACCAGCTTGCCCTCGCTCAGTTCTTCGGCCACCAGGTAGCGCGGAATCAGGGCGATTCCGCAGCCGGCAATGGCCGCGCGGATGCACAGGTAGAACGTGTCGAAGCGTGGCCCGTGGTAGCTGTTCTGGCTATGTAAACCCAGCCCCAGGAACCATTCGTGCCAGGCCTCCGGGCGCGACACGCACTGCAGCAGGCGGTGTTCGGTCAGCGCCTGGGCGCTGTCGAAACGGTGGTCGGCCAGCAGTTGCGGGCTGCATACCGGCACCACTTCCTCGCTGAACAGCTCTATGCAGGTTGCCCCAGGCCAGGTGCCCTGGCCGAAGAAAAATGCAATGTCGGCCTTGGCCTGCACCAGGTCGAACGGCTCCAGCTCGTTGCGGATATCCAGGTGAATGCGCGGGTAGCGGTCGCCAAAACCCTTCAGCCGGGGTACCAGCCAGCGCGCGCCGAAGGTGGGCTGGGTGGCGATACGCAGCACTTCGGTCTCGTCGCCGTAGCTGAGGATGTAGCGGCTGGAAATATCGATCTGGGTGAGGATCTTGTTCACTTCGGTGAGGTACAGCGCGCCGGCCGGGGTCAGGTGCAGGCGCCGGCGAATGCGCTGGAACAGTGAGTGCGACAGCATGTCCTCGAGCTGCGCCACCTGCTTGCTGACGGCGCTCTGGGTCAGGTGCAGTTCCTGGGCCGCGCGGGTGAAGCTGAGGTGGCGGGCGGCCGCTTCGAAGCACTGAAGGGCGGTGGTCGAAGGCATCAGGCGTTTGGACATGACGGGCAAATACCGAGCGAAAAAGGAAGGAGTTCATTCCATAAAGGAATCATGTGTTTCGAAAAGGTCGTTTGTTGACCCCGGCCTATAGATTAATACTGACCTGGATCAACGATTACAACCGGTCGTACGAAGAGGAGGTCAGTACCTGTTCCGGCATTTGCGAAAACAACAACAACGAACATCAGAAATTTATAAGAATTCTGCTCCAGTCTTCCGCCGCTCCGCCGCGGCCGACCCATTCGAGGGTTCTTCATGGCTTCGCTACACAACAACAAACAGCGCTCTCTGCAGCACGGCCTGACGTCCCGTCAGGTTTCCATGATCTCCATTGCTGGCATCATCGGTGCCGGCCTGTTCATCGGTTCCTCCAACGCCATCGCCACCGCCGGCCCGGCCATCCTCATCTCCTACGCCATGACCGGCCTGCTGGTCTTGCTGGTGATGCGCATGCTGGGCGAAATGGCCATCGCCAACCCCAACAGCGGTTCGTTTTCCACCTATGCCTCCGAAGCCATCGGCCCTTGGGCAGGCTTTACCATCGGCTGGCTGTACTGGTGGTTCTGGGTACTGATCATTCCGGTCGAGGCCATTGCCGGCGCAGACATCCTGCATGCCTACTTCCCCGGTGTGCCGTCGTGGCTGTTCGCGTTCCTGATCATGCTGGTGCTGTCGGGTACCAACCTGATCAGCGTGAAGAACTTCGGTGCCTTCGAGTACTGGTTCGCGCTGGTCAAGGTGGTGGCGATCATTGCCTTCATCGTCGTCTGCAGCCTGGCGGTGTTCGGCGTCTGGCCGCTGGCCGAGGTGTCCGGGGTCAGCCGGCTGTGGGACAACGGTGGCTTCATGCCCAACGGCTTTGGTACCGTGCTCGGTGGCGTGCTGATCACCATTTTCTCGTTCTTCGGCGCTGAAATCGTCACCATTGCCGCAGACGAAACCGCCAACCCGAAAGACAAGATCCGTCGCGCCACCAACCTGGTGGTGTACCGCATCGCCATCTTCTACCTGGCGTCGATCTTCCTGGTGGTATCGTTGGTGGCCTGGAACGACCCGGGTCTGAAAGCGGTGGGTTCGTTCCAGCGTGTGCTTGAAGTGCTGAACGTGCCGGGCGCCAAGCTGCTGGTGGATATCGTGGTGCTGGTGGCCGTGACCAGTTGCATGAACTCGGGCCTGTACACCGCGTCGCGCATGCTCTATTCGCTGGGCGCCCGTGGCCAGGCGCTGAGCGTAACCAAGCGTATCTCCGGCTCTGGCGTACCGACCGTGGCGGTCATCTTCTCGACCTTGGCCGGCTTTGCCGGGTGCTTCGTCAACTATGTGTTCCCAGGCAAGGTATTCGGCTTCCTGCTGTCCACCACGGGCGCCATCGCCTTGCTGGTGTACCTGGTGATTGCTGTGTCGCAGCTGCGCATGCGGGCCCGTGCCGATCGTGAAGGGCGGCCGCTGGAGCTGAAGATGTGGCTGTTCCCGTGGCTGACCTGGCTGGTGATCGGCACCATCGTCATGGTGCTGGGCTACATGCTGTTCAGCGATGCCTACCGCTACGAGACGCTGATGACTGCCGGGGTGACCGTATTCATCCTGCTGGTTTCGCTGACCCAGCGGCGCGCCAGGGTGGTTGCCCAGACGGCCTGATGTTTCTGGTTTAATGTGGGGGCGTTGCGCGCCCCCATATCAATAAGCACAGGAAGCGTATGAACGACCACTCCCTTTCCCTCCAGGCCCTTGCGGCGCCCGACGGCACTTGCTACGGCTGCGGTTGCTCCCACCCCAGCGGCCTTCACCTGCAAAGCCATTGGGACGCCGACGGCATTCACCTGTTGTGCCGGCATGCGCCCGACAGCACTTTCATCGGCTGGCCCGGACTGGTCTACGGCGGCCTGCTGGCGATGCTGGTCGACTGTCACTCCAACTGGACGGCGATGGCTTACCACTACCGTAACGAAGGCCGCGAACCGGGCAGCCTGCCGCGTATCGACTGTGTCACTGGCAGCCTCGGCCTGAACTACCTCAAGCCCACACCCATGGGCGTCGAATTGTTGCTCAAGGCGCGTGTGGAAGGTGAGGTCGGGCGCAAGACCCGGGTGATCTGCGAAGTCTGGGCTGGCGATGTGCTGACAGTGACTGCCGATTCGGTGTTCGTCCGCGTCGATACCGAAAAGCTCAAGCTCAAGGCCCACGGCCAAGCTTGACGCGCCCGTGCGGACAAGTGGTCGGTGATGGTCAGCGGCCGGGGATGTCTCTAGAGTGAGAGGTTCATTCCCCCAGGCAAGGTTGATCATGACCGATCTCAGTGCTTTCCCCATTACCCGCAAGTGGCCCGCCAGACACCCCGAGCGCCTGCAGTTGTATTCACTGCCAACGCCCAATGGCGTCAAGGTGTCGATCATGCTCGAGGAGATCGGCCTGGCCTATGAGCCGCACAAGGTCAGTTTCGACAATGATGATCAGCTGAGCCCCGAGTTCATCTCGCTTAGCGCCAACAACAAGATTCCCGCCATCCTCGACCCCAATGGCCCGGGCGGCCAGCCGCTGCCGTTGTTCGAGTCGGGGGCGATCCTGCAGTACCTGGCGGAGAAGAGCGGCCAATTGCTCAGCCAGGATCCGGCCCAGCGTTACCAGACCCTGCAGTGGCTGATGTTCCAGATGGGCGGCATCGGCCCAATGTTCGGCCAGGTCGGCTTCTTCCATTTCTTTGCTGGCAAGGAATACGAGGACAAGCGCCCGCGGGACCGTTATGTCAACGAATCCAGGCGCCTGCTCGGTGTGCTGGACCGGCATCTGAAAGGCCGGGAATGGATGGTCGACGAGTACAGCATTGCCGATATCGCGATCTTCCCGTGGGTGCGTAACCTGGTTGAGCGTTACAACGCCCGAGACCTGGTCGGCTTCGATCAGTTCAAGGAAGTGCAGCGGGTGCTGGCGGCGTTCCTCGAGCGGCCGGCGGTGCAGCGTGGTCTGAAAACCCCGGCTTGAACAGTTGGCACTGATCTTGTGGGAGTACAGATTCAGAATATGTGATGCAGCAGCCAGTACAGGCTCCCGGCCAACAGCATCGCTGCCGGCAAGGTCAGCACCCAGGCCATCAGCAGGTTGACCAGCGTGCGCTTCTGAATCCCCGACCCGTTGGCCACCATGGTCCCGGCCACCCCGGAGCTCAGCACGTGGGTGGTCGACACCGGCAACCCGAACATGTCCGCCGCACCAATGGTGCACATTGCCACCACTTCGGCCGAAGCACCCTGGGCATAGCTGAGGTGGGTCTTGCCAATTTTCTCGCCTACCGTCACCACGATACGCCGCCAGCCGACCATGGTCCCCAGCCCCAGTGCGATGGCCACGACCACTTTCACCCACAGTGGGATGTAGCGGGTGGCGTCGTCCAGCTGGGTTTTGAACAGCAGCACATGGCTGCGTGTGTCGGCATCGAACACCACCAGCTGGTTCTTCTCGATCAGGCGGATGGCTTCGCTGGTCAGGTACATGTCGTTGCGCACGTTGGCCATGGCTTCGGCTGGTACGCGCTTGAGCGAGCCATAACCTTTGACCTCTTCGCCGATCATGCCGGTCAGCGCCGCCAGCGCCGGTACCAGTTGCGGGTTGGCCTTGGGTTCGGCAATGAACGTGGTCAGCACCTGGCGCGGGTCAGCCGGTGCCGCTTGCGGGGCGTTGCGCACCAGTGCCTGGCGGGTTACCTCGGCGACGGCGGAAAACTGCAGCGCCTGCTCATTGGGCATGGTCTTGTTTAGCGCATAAGCCATCGGCAGGGTGCCGACCAGAATCAGCATGATCAGGCCCATGCCTTTCTGGCCGTCGTTGGAGCCGTGGGCAAAGGACACCCCGGTGCAGGTCAGGATCAGCACGCCGCGGATCCACCACGGTGGTGGTGTCTGGCCTTCCGGCGCCTGGTACAGCGCCTTGCGCTTGACCAGCGCGCGCAGGGCCAGCAGCAACAGGGCAGCGCAGGCAAAGCCGATCAGTGGCGAGAACAGCAGGGCATAACCGACCTTGCTGGCCTGGGCCCAGTCCACGCCACTGGTACCGTCGCGCCCGTGCATCAGCGCATTGGCCACGCCCACGCCGATGATCGAACCGATCAGGGTGTGCGAGGATGACGCCGGCAGGCCCAGCCACCAGGTGCCGAGGTTCCAGATGATCGCCGCCAGCAGCAGGGCGAAGACCATGGCGAATCCGGCCGAGGAGCCGACCTGCAGAATCAGCTCCACCGGCAGCAGGGCGATGATGCCGAACGCCACCGCGCCGCTGGAAAGCAGCACGCCGAGGAAGTTGCACAGCCCGGACCAAACCACGGCGATGGGGGCAGGCAACGAATGGGTGTAGATGACGGTGGCCACTGCGTTGGCGGTGTCATGGAAGCCATTGACGAACTCGAAGCCCAAGGCAATCAGTAACGCCAGGCCCAGCAGCAGGAATGGTGTGACCGTGGTGATTACCGTGCCGCTGGCCGTCACATCCTGCTTCAGGCTCCAGGCGGTGTAGGCGATACCGGCCAGCAGCAGGCCGAAGAACAACACCAGGGTGGCTCGCCCGGGCTTGTGGGCAAGTTGCGGGCGGGCATCGCGTTGGGCCAGTTGCGGCAGACTGGCCAGTGAAGGGGTTGCCATGGTGGCTCCGGTTGGGGTGAGGCAAAGGTGCCGAAGGCCTTGAGCATAGAAACAATTCGTAACCCGGCCGTGACCTCGATCAATGATTTATCTAGGCTCAAGACGGACGGTAGTGGCAGGAGAAACCCATGATTCGCTGCAAGCGTGTCTACGATGCGGTTGAGCAAGACGATGGCCAGCGCGTGCTGGTCGATCGCCTGTGGCCGCGTAACAAGCGCAAGGAAGACCTGCACGGACAGTGGTTGCGCGAAGTTGCACCCTCGGATGAATTGCGCAAGGCGTTTCACCAGGGTGAAGTGGATTTCGCCGGTTTCACCCAGCGCTACCAGCAAGAGCTGGCTGCCCACCCCGAGCACTGGTACCTGCTGCTGGACCTGGCCGGAAAGGGCACGCTGACATTGCTTTATGCGGGCAAGGATACCGAGCACAACAATGCCCGGGTGTTGGCTGAATGGCTGGAGGACGAACTGGACCGGCGTGGGCCCGGCAGTTCGCCCGTGTGCTACGTCCAATGATTGATATTCGTTGTGCCGGCGATAGGGCCGGGCCTGGCAAACCGAAGAGTCCGAAATGTGATGTCCCTGAAACTGACCCCCGCTAACGACACCCACTGCACCTTCGCCCGCGATCTCACGCGCCGCGCCATGCTGCCGTACTACCGTGAATACGACCTGTTGTGGCTTGAGCAAGCCTTCGACGAAGCCTGGGGCTGGCGCGAGCAGTGGCTGGTGACTGAAGGTGACACCGTGCTCGGCTTCTGCAGCCTCAGCCAGGACCGCCAGGCACTGTTCATCCGCGAGCTGCACCTGCTGCCTGAGTACCGTGGGCGCGGTGTCGGTAGCTGGGTCCTGGAGCAGTTGGCGCTGTGGGCCCGCCAGCGGCATCTGCCGCTGCTACGGCTGATGGTGTTTCGCAGCAACCCGGCGCGTGTGCTGTACCAGCGCCATGGTTTCGTCGAAATGGGTGAGGACGAATGCTTTGTGCGCATGCAGCGTACGATCGACTAATAGCGCAATGATGGCTTGTCGCGACTGGTGAGCATGGGCATAGTGAACCCAGGCGTTTACGGCTGCCTGCAGGCGGGTAGGCCGTACATGAGTGTGAACAGGGACAAGGAGCCCCCCATGAATGGAATCGGTCCGCGGCTGCGGGAAGAGCGTGAGCGTCTGGGGATGACCCAGCGCGTGTTTGGCGATATCGGCGGGGTCGAACCCAATGCCCAGGGCAAATACGAGAGTGGTGAACGCTCGCCGCGGGTCGATTACCTGGCGGCATTGGCGGCCAGGGGCGTGGATGCGCTATATGTGCTCAGTGGTATCCGTACCCCGGCACCGCTCGAGGGGCTGAGTACCGATGAGTCCGGTTTGCTGGGGACTTTCCGGCAGTTGTCGCGTGACGATCAGGCGGCAATCTGGCACCTGCTGCTGCGGTTGACCAACAATGAAAAATCCCGGCTGGCAGCGAGACCGCTCATGGTTGAACGTCAGGCGTTTCTTACGGAAGGAATGCGTTAGGCCCGCCGTGAAAAATTTTGTTAAGGTGACGGGATCCAATCGCCCTGCTGACGAGGTGTGTGCTTGATTAGGGTCTTAGTGGTCGACGATCACGATCTGGTACGAACCGGTATTACACGCATGCTTGCCGACATCGATGGCCTGCAGGTGGTGGGCGAGGGTGATTCGGGCGAATCGGCACTCAAGCTGGCCCGTGAGCTGAAGCCGGATGTGGTGCTGATGGACGTGAAAATGCCCGGCATCGGTGGCCTGGAGGCCACCCGCAAGCTGCTGCGCAGCCACCCCGACATCAAGGTGGTTGCCGTGACCGTGTGTGAGGAAGACCCGTTCCCCACGCGCCTGCTGCAGGCCGGTGCCGCTGGGTACCTGACCAAGGGCGCCGGCCTTGACGAAATGGTCCAGGCCATCCGCCTGGCCTTTGCCGGCCAGCGCTACATCAGCCCGCAGATTGCCCAGCAGCTGGCGCTGAAACCGTTCCAGCCACAGGGCTCGCCGTTCGATGCCTTGTCGGAACGGGAAATCCAGATTGCCCTGATGATCGTCGGCTGTCAGAAAGTGCAGATCATCTCCGACAAGTTGTGCCTCTCGCCCAAGACCGTCAATACTTACCGTTATCGGATCTTTGAAAAACTCTCGGTCACCAGCGACGTCGAACTGACCTTGCTGGCCGTTCGCCACGGTATGGTCGACGCAAGCCTGTAAAACCTCATGTCCCAAGTTTTCGATGCCAGCGCATTCCTGGCGACCTGCAGTGGCCGCCCGGGCGTCTACCGGATGTTCGACGGTGAAGCCCGGCTGCTTTACGTGGGCAAGGCCAAGAACCTCAAGAAGCGCCTGGCCAGCTATTTCCGCAAGACCGGCCTGGCGCCCAAGACTGCCGCGCTGGTGGCTCGCATCGCCCAGGTCGAAACCACCATCACCGCCAACGAAACCGAGGCGCTGCTGCTGGAGCAGAACCTGATCAAGGAATGGCGGCCGCCGTACAACATCCTGCTGCGCGACGATAAATCCTACCCCTACGTGTTCCTTTCCGACGGCGAGTTCCCGCGGCTGGGTATTCACCGTGGGGCGAAGAAGGCCAAGGGCCGCTACTTTGGCCCGTACCCCAGTGCCGGGGCCATTCGTGAAAGCCTCAGCCTGCTGCAAAAGGCCTTTTCGGTGCGCCAGTGCGAAGACAGCTACTACGCCAACCGCACCCGGCCGTGCCTGCAATATCAGATCAAGCGCTGCAAAGGGCCCTGCACGGGCCTGGTGACCGCCGAGGAATATGCCGAGGACGTGCGCCACTCGGTGATGTTCCTCGAAGGGCGTAGCCAGCAACTGGGCAACGAGCTCAATGCCGAGATGGAGAAGGCCGCCATGGCCCTCGATTTCGAAAGAGCCGCCGAGTTGCGCGACCAGATCGCCTTGCTGCGCCGGGTCCAGGACCAGCAGTACATCGAAGGCGGCAGCGGCGATGTCGATGTCATCGCCGCCTTCGTCAACCCCGGTGGCGCCTGCGTGCACCTGATCAGCGTGCGCGGCGGGCGAGTGTTGGGTAGCAAGAACTTCTTCCCGCAGGTAGGCATCGAGGAGGAGGTGGCCGAAGTGATGGCGGCGTTCCTTTCCCAGTACTACCTGGGCAATGCCGAGCGCGAACTGCCGGGCGAGCTGATCGTCAACGTGGTGCACGAAGACTTCGAAGCCATCACTGAAGCGCTGCACACGCTGCGCGGCCGCGAGCTGACCATCAGCCACCGGGTACGCGGTACCCGCGCCCGCTGGCAGCAACTGGCGGTAACCAACGCCGAGCAGGCGCTCAATGCCCGCCTGGCCAACCGCCAGCACATGGCTGCACGTTTCGAGGCCCTGGCCGAGGTGCTGAAGCTGGACGAGGTGCCGCAGCGCCTGGAGTGCTACGACATCAGCCATTCCAGTGGCGAGGCCACGGTGGCCAGCTGCGTGGTGTTCGGCCCCGAAGGCCCGCTTAAGTCCGACTACCGCCGCTTCAACATCGAAGGCGTCACTGCCGGCGACGACTACGCCGCCATGCACCAGGCCCTGACCCGCCGTTACGGGCGCATCAAGGACGGCGAGGGCAAGCTGCCAGACGTGCTGCTGGTGGACGGCGGCAAAGGTCAGCTGAACATGGCCCGTGACGTGATGCAGGAGCTGGGCTTCAGTGACCTGACCCTGCTTGGCGTGGCCAAGGGCGTGACGCGCAAGGCCGGTTTCGAAACCCTGTACCTGAACGACGTGCACCACGAGTTCACCCTCAAGGGTGACTCACCGGCCCTGCACCTGATCCAGCAGATCCGCGACGAAGCCCACCGTTTCGCCATCACTGGCCACCGCGCCCGCCGTGGCAAGGCCCGCCGGGTGTCCAGCCTGGAGGATGTGGCCGGGGTAGGGCCCAAGCGCCGGCGCGACCTGCTGAAACATTTCGGCGGCCTGCAGGAGCTCAACCGCGCCAGTATCGATGAAATCGCCAAAGCACCCGGCATCAGTAAAAAGCTTGCCGAGTCGATTTATGCCAGCCTGCATAGCGAGTAGAATGCGGGCTCAACTTGCGGCCAGTCGTACCGATGAATATTCCAAACCTGCTCACCGTTCTACGCGTCCTGCTCATCCCGATCTTCATCCTGCTGTTCTATATGCCTTACCACTGGAGCTATATGGCCGCCAGCAGTGTGTTCGCCGTTGCCGCCGCCACCGACTGGCTGGACGGTTACCTGGCGCGTCGCCTGCAGCAGAGCACGCCGTTCGGTGCCTTCCTCGACCCTGTGGCCGACAAGCTGATGGTGGCGGTGGCCCTGGTGCTGCTGGTGCAGACCCACGCCAACTTCTGGCTGACCCTGCCGGCCGCGGTAATCATCGGCCGCGAGATCGTGGTGTCGGCGCTGCGCGAGTGGATGGCCGAACTGGGCGCGCGGGCGCATGTGGCAGTGTCCAACCTCGGCAAGTGGAAAACCGCGGCCCAGATGCTGGCGCTGGTGATCCTGCTGGCCAACCCGCCGGCGGTGACCTTCTGGGTAATCCTCGGCTACGCGCTGCTGCTGGTGGCGGCGGGGCTGACCCTGTGGTCGATGGTGCACTACCTGCTGGCCGCCTGGCCGCACCTGCGCGAAGGCTCGGAGCAGAAATAAAAGTTTTTTGAATCAAGGGGTTGACGCTGTTTTAGAAATCGCTAGAATGGCACCCATCACGACGCGGGAATAGCTCAGTTGGTAGAGCACGACCTTGCCAAGGTCGGGGTCGCGAGTTCGAGTCTCGTTTCCCGCTCCAGATTAAAGATCTGCAGATTTTCTTTTTTGTCTGCAAATTGTGAAAAAGGGCATGCGCACGCTGCGCAAAGTCTGGCAATCTGCCAGAGCCCGTCAAGAGAATGCCCCGTATCGAAAGATACGGGGCATTTTTCGTTATGGGCTGCATCCAGGGAGAGTCCCGCAGCCAGGCCATAGTCGCCCCTGAGTGGCTAAGCTTGATCTATCGCCAGAACCTTCTGCCCACAGCGTGAAAGGAGGTGCTTGATGCAACTCATCGCTCTGAAAATCGACAAGCCAGAAACGACGAACTTCATTTTTGGCCAGACGCACTTTATCAAGTCAGTCGAGGACATCCACGAAGCGTTGGTAAATACCGTGCCAGGTATCCAGTTTGGACTTGCTTTCTGTGAGGCGTCCGGCGAACACCTGGTGCGCTGGTCTGGTACCGATACCACGATGATCGAGCTTGCCCGGAAAAATGCACAAACCATTGCGGCTGGCCATAGTTTCATCATTTTTCTCGCTGATGGTTTCTATCCGCTGAACGTGCTGAACACCATCAAGCTGGTTCCAGAGGTGTGCCGCATTTTTTGTGCGACAGCCAATCCGGTTGAAGTGATTCTCGCCGAGACGGAACAGGGGCGAGCAGTCCTGGGGATAGTGGATGGGGTATGTGCCACTGAAATTGAAGGCGATGAGGACATTTTGCGGCGTAAGGGCTTGCTACGGCAGATTGGCTATAAATTGTGAGCTGGCGAGCGGATACGCGTGAGTGGGGCATTGCACGATGCCAAGCGGTAACAGCATCGCCATTCAGATGTTGCCTCTTTGATTGGACGTGTCGTCAGGCACCTGGCCGCATCATGTGCTCAGTACCTGACCTCGACGGCCACCTACGCGCCAACCCCATCCCCCGGCCAGAACAACACCCGTTCGTGTTGTACACCGGCGTCACCGCCGTCACGTACGCCTTGTTCGTCAGGTTCTTCAGGTCCAGCGACGCCCGGCAATTGGTTGTCACCGAAGGTGTTGTCATGCCGGTAGTAGGGCGGACTAGTCAGCACGCGAACACCACGTTCGTGCGCGATGCCGCGTTGCGGATATGCTCCTGCATCGCACGCTGCGCGCCGGCCTGGTTGCCACGGGCAAGCTGGCGCAGGATCTTGCGGTGTTCCTGCCAGGTCTCCATGGCGCGTTCAGGGCGAATGAACGGCAGCTTCTGGCTCTCCAGGAAAATGTCCTGGTTGGTGGTGATCACCTGCAGCATGGCGTGGTTGCCACTCGCTTCCAGCAGGCGACAGTGAAAGGCGAAGTCCAGGCGCGCGGCGGCCTCGAAATGGCCAGCACGCAGCTCCTGGCGCATCGACTCGACATTGGCTTCGAGCGCATCGATGTCCGCTGCCGTCAGGTACAGCGCCGCCAAGCCGGCGGCGAACCCTTCGAGTGCATAGCGCAACTGGAACGTATCGACAGCGGATACCTGTTCGGCATAGGGCCAGGAGAAGCCGGTGGCGGGTGGTGGCGCCTGGACGAATACCCCCTTGCCCGGTTGTACGCTCACCAGCCCCAAGGCGCTCAAGGATGACAGCGCCTCGCGCAGGGAGGCGCGGCTTACACCCAGCTGCTCTGCCAGATCGCGTTGGGAGGGCAGAGCATCACCAGGCTGGTAGTCGCCGTCCTGGATCAGCTTGCGGATAGCCTGCAAAGCGATTTCCGGAACTGCACGGGGGAGTGTGTCGAGCATCTGTTCAGACCAGCTGGCAAGGGGTCTGCGCTTTTTAAAGGCTTTACCGGTTGCCTGGCAAGTGTCGCCCCACGCTGACGCAACGGAGCAGGTGGTTGCACGAAAGGGGGGCGATGGCAGGGAGTGGGCGCTATCTGTTCAGACCAGTAAGACCGCCTGATGCCAAGAGGCGAGAGCATGTTCCGAGGCTGCCGGGCAACACTGGCACGGCCTGTGCTTTTCGGGCAAGGCGAACTTCTTCGCATGCACCCGAGGCATTTCCCATGAAAAAAATCCGTTCCCTGCTTCTGGCCAGCCTGCTTTGCGGCGGCGTCATGACCGTTTCCCATGCCCAGGCCGATGCGCTGGCCGACATCACTGCCCGGGGCGTGCTCAAGGTAGCCGTACCCCAGGACTTCCCTCCCTTCGGCTCGGTAGGGCCGGACCTCAAACCTCGTGGCCTGGACATCGACACCGCGCAACTACTGGCTGACAGGCTCGGCGTCAAGCTGGCGCTGACCCCGGTCAACAGCACCAACCGCATTCCGTTCCTCACTACCGGCAAGGTCGACCTGGTGATTTCCAGCCTGGGCAAGAACGCCGAGCGAGAAGCAGTGATCGATTTTTCCCGCCCCTACGCGCCGTTCTACCTGGCAGTGTTCGGGCCGGCTGAGACGTCTATCGACGATATCGGTGCCGTTGCCGGCAAGACCATCAGTGTCACGCGTGGCTCGATCGAGGACATGGCGTTATCCGCGGTCGCCCCACAGGGTACGATCATCAAGCGCTTCGAGGACAACAACTCGACCATTGCCGCCTACCTGTCGGGCCAGGTCGAACTGATCGCCAGCGGCAGCGTGGTGATGGCCGTCATTGCCGAGAAGAACCCGAGCAAGGTGCCGGTGATGAAGGTCAAGCTCAAGGACTCGCCCGTGTACGTGGGCCTGGCCAAGCAGGAGCCGGCCTTGCTCGAGAAGGTCAACGCCACCCTGGATGCGGCCAAGGCCGACGGCAGCCTCAACCGCAATGCCGAAAAATGGCTGAAGCAGCCATTGCCGGCCGACCTTTGAATGGCCCTGGAGTCGTTGACCCATGGCCTATCAATTTAACTTTTCCCCTGTGCTGGCCCAGGGCGGCCTGCTGCTCGAAGGGGCTGTGTTCACGCTTGAGCTGACGTTGATCGGCACCCTGTTCGGGGTGGCCATCGGTGTGCTTGGCGCGGTGGTGCGCGCCTGGCGACTACGGCCGTTCGATGCCCTGTTCGGCCTTTACGTGGAGCTGATCCGCAACACGCCCTTCATCGTCCAGTTGTTCTTCATCTTCTTCGGCCTGCCCGCGCTTGGCGTTCGGCTGACGGAATGGCAGGCGGCGGTACTGGCCATGGTGATCAACCTTGGCGCCTACTCCACCGAGATCATTCGGGCGGGTATCCAGGCCATCCCCAGAGGGCAACTGGAGGCTGCGGCGGCATTGGCCATGAGCCGTTTCGAGGCTTTTCGCCATGTGGTGCTGCAACCGGCACTGGCCAAGGTCTGGCCGGCCCTGTCGAGCCAGATCGTGATCGTGATGCTCGGGTCGGCGGTGTGCTCGCAGATCGCCACAGAGGAACTGTCGTTCGCTGCCAACTTCATCCAGTCGCGCAACTTCCGGGCTTTCGAGACATATCTGCTGACCACGGCCTTGTACCTGGTCATGGCCATCCTGGTGCGCCAGCTGCTGACATGGTTCGGCCGGCGCGTGTTGACGGGGAGACGCTGAATGGATTTCACCTTGTGGGACATCGTGCGCAACCTGCTCGCTGGCTTGCAATGGACCTTGCTGCTGTCGCTGGTGGCATTCGTCTGCGGTGGTATTGCCGGGCTGTTACTGCTGTTGGCGCGAATCTCCGATAGCCGGCTGTTGCGTGGCGCGGCAAGGAGCTACATCGAGCTGTTCCAGGGGACGCCGCTGCTGATGCAGCTGTTCATGGTGTTTTTCGGCATCGCCCTGTTCGGCATCGATGTTTCGGCCTGGATGGCGGCGGCCATCGCCTTGACGTTGTTCACCAGTGCCTTTCTCGCCGAGATCTGGCGGGGCTGCGTCGAGTCCATACCACATGGCCAGTGGGAGGCCTCCGGCAGCCTGGCCATGAGCCGTCTGGAACAGTTGCGCCACGTGATCCTGCCCCAGGCCCTGCGCATTGCCGTCGCGCCGACCGTCGGGTTCTCGGTGCAGGTGGTCAAGGGCACGGCGGTGACCTCGATCATCGGTTTCACCGAACTGACCAAGACCGGCGGCATGTTGGCCAACGCCACGTTCGAACCGTTTCTGATCTACGGCCTGGTGGCCGTGGGTTACTTCGTCCTTTGCTACCCGCTCTCGCTGAGCGCCCGTTACCTAGAAAGGAGGCTGCATGCCCCTGCTTAGAGTGTCCGCATTGCACAAGTACTACGGCGACAACCATGTGCTCAAGGGTGTCGACCTGGCGATCGAGGAGGGCGAGGTGGTCGCCATCATCGGCCGTAGCGGTTCCGGCAAGAGTACCTTCCTGCGTACCCTCAACGGCCTGGAGTCGATCAGCGACGGGGTGATCGAGGTGGATGGCGAATACCTGGATGCCAGCCGTGCCGACTTGCGCTCGCTACGGCAGAAGGTCGGCATGGTGTTCCAGCAATTCAACCTCTTCCCTCACCTGACCGTGGGCCAGAACGTCATGCTTGCGCCCCAGGTGGTGAAGAAGGCCGACAAGGCCGAGGCTCGCCAGTTGGCTGAGCAGATGCTCGCCAGGGTTGGGCTGGGCGACAAGTTCGATGCCTACCCGGACCGCCTTTCCGGCGGCCAGCAGCAGCGGGTGGCGATTGCCCGGGCGCTTGCCATGTCGCCAAAGGTGTTGCTGTGCGACGAAATCACCTCGGCGCTCGACCCCGAGTTGGTCAATGAAGTGCTTGGTGTGGTGCGCCAGCTGGCCAGTGAAGGCATGACCCTGATCATGGTCACCCACGAAATGCGTTTTGCCCGGGAAGTCGGGGACAAGCTGGTCTTCATGCATCAGGGCAAGGTCCACGAGACGGGGCATCCGCGCGAGGTTTTCGCGGCACCCCGAACAGCAGAGCTGGCGAACTTCATCGGTAGCGTGGCAGGGGGTTAGGTGTCTTTCGCGGGCACGACCAGGCAGCCGAGAATCTTCAGGGGATTGAACACGGACCACAGACGACACTCGATTCACCGTTGGCTAACCACCTCCTGCTAGGGCGAAAACCGCATTCCCTGCCGTGATGCCCGTGAGCAATCTTCGGAACTGGTGGGCTATGTACGGGTACTGACCATCACCGGCCTGATGGACGATGGCGAGTTGGGCATGCAGCCGTGAAGGCGCTGGCATCTGATAGCCTTGAGCCTATCTTCCGGCGAGCACATCGCCGGTTGCCCTGCGGCTGTCGTTTCAATCACCTGAGGTCGTGTGAAATGAGTAACCCGATTCAAGTGCCCAAGATCGTCGATCAAGGTACTGAAGATATTGATACCGTCGAGACGAACGAGTGGCTGGATGCCCTGGAGGGCGTCGCTCGCGTCGAGGGAAGTGCGAGGGTGGAGTTCCTGCTGCAACGCCTGGCCGAACACGCCGGCCACCTGGGGGCTCGAATCGCGGCCAACCCTTACTCGCTTTACCAGAACACCATCGCACTGGAACAGCAGCCGGAGTACCCCGGTGATCTGGCGATGGAAGAGCGCATTACCTCAATCATTCGCTGGAACGCGTTGGCCATGGTGGCCAAGGCGAACAAGGCCTATGGCGAGCTGGGCGGCCACATTGCCAGCTACGCCTCTGCCGCGGAAATCTTCGAAGTGGGCTTCAACCATTTCTTCCGTGCCGATACTGAACAGGGCAAGGGCGACCTGGTGTATTTCCAGCCGCATTCCGCGCCAGGTGTCTATGCGCGCGCTTTCCTGGAGGGCCGGCTGGAGCAGCAGCAACTCGAGCGTTATCGGCAGGAGGTGGACGGCGGCGGGCTGTGCTCTTATCCCCACCCTTGGCTCATGCCGGATTTCTGGCAGTTTCCGACCGGCTCCATGGGCATTGGCCCGATCAGCTCGATCTATCAGGCCCGCTTCCTGCGTTACCTGCAACACCGTGGTATTGCCGCGACCGAAGGTCGCCATGTCTGGGGGGTATTCGGCGATGGCGAGATGGACGAGCCGGAATCCATCGCAGCACTGTCGCTTGCCGCACGGGAGAAGCTGGACAATGTCACCTTCGTGATCAACTGCAACCTGCAGCGGCTTGACGGGCCTGTGCGCGGTAACGGGCAAATCATCCAGGAGCTGGAGTCGCTGTTCAAGGGAGCTGGCTGGAATGTCATCAAAGTGGTCTGGGGGTCGGGCTGGGATGCCCTGTTCGCCAGGGACCACCACCACGTTCTGCTGCGCCGCCTGGCCAGCACCGTCGATGGCCAGTACCAGGCCCTGGGTGCCAACGATGCTGCCTACAACCTTGCACACTTCTTCGACCTGGACCCGGAGCTGCACGCGCTGGTCGCTCACATGAGCCCGGCCGAAATCGATGGCCTGCGTCGCGGCGGCCACGATTTTCGCAAGTTGCACGCTGCATTCGACGCAGCGAAGCGCCACAAGGGGCACCCGACGGTCATCCTGGCGAAGACCAAGAAAGGCTTTGGCATGGGCCAGGCCGGCGAATCGCGCAACACCGCGCACCAACAGAAGAAACTGGACGTCGAGGCCCTCAAGGCGTTTCGGGACCGTTTTGCGCTGCCGCTGGATGACCAGGCAGTGGAGGAGATGCGCTTTTATCGACCGCACGATGACAGCCCCGAACTGCGCTACTTGCATGCCCGTCGGCAGTCACTGGGTGGTTACTTGCCTCGACGCACCAGCCTGGCCCCCAGCATCGCGGTACCGCCACTCGCTGACTATGCACGGTTCGCCCTGGCCCCTGACGATCGTGAGATTTCCACCACGATGGCTGTGGTCCGGCTCTTCACCAACCTGCTCAAGGACAAGCAGCTCGGCCCACGCATAGTGCCCATCGTGGCCGACGAGGCGCGTACCTTTGGCATGGCCAATCTGTTCCGCCAGGTTGGCATCTATTCACCGGTTGGCCAGCTCTACGAACCGGAAGACGCCGGTGCATTGCTGTACTACAAGGAATCCACCGACGGCCAGTTGCTGGAGGAGGGCATTACCGAAGCCGGTGCTGTCTCTTCGTGGGTCGCCGCAGCGACCTCCTACAGCGTCAACGGCGAGCCGATGCTGCCGTTCTATATCTACTATTCGATGTTCGGTTTCCAGCGTATCGGCGATCTGATCTGGGCGGCTGCCGACCAGCGAGCCCGTGGCTTCCTGATTGGCGCCACCGCTGGCCGCACCACCCTGGCAGGCGAGGGCCTGCAACACCAGGACGGTACCAGCCAGCTCATCGCCTCCACGGTGCCGAACTGCCGCGCCTACGACCCGGCGTTCGCCAGCGAGGCGGCCGTGATCATCGACCATGGCAGCCGACGCATGCTCGAGCAGCAATGCGATGAGTTCTACTACCTGACGGTGACCAACGAGAACTACACCCAGGCCCCGCTGCAGGACAGCGAACACGACGATGTCATCCGCGGCATGCGCCTGTACGGCACGCGCGGAGCCGATGAGCCTGCGGTACGCCTGCTGGGTTCCGGCGCCATCATGCGGGAGGTGATCGCCGCCGCCGATTTGTTGCTGCAGGACTGGGGTATCAGTAGCCAGATCTGGAGTGTCACCAGTTTCTCGGAGCTGGCACGCGATGCTCGCGAGGTAGAGCGCCAGCGCCTTTTTGGCAGCCAGCGCGAAGGGCAGAGCCACTTGCAGCGCTGCCTGCCCGGGCCTGTGCCGGTGGTGGCGGCCAGTGACTACGTGCGCGCCTATGCCCAGTTGATCGCTGCCCATGTCTGCGCGCCGTTCACCGCCCTGGGTACCGACGGCTTTGGCCGGAGTGACACGCGCTCTGCACTGCGTCGCTTCTTCGAGGTTGATCGTCAGCACATTGCCCTGGCGGCATTGGCAGGCATCGATCCTGGCAAGCACGCCGAAGCGCGGCAGCGTTATGGCATCGACGCACGTGCCGAGGCACCCTGGAACCGCTGAGCCTCGGCAGCCTTGGCCTGGCCTACGCCATCCGGCGTAACGCCACGGCCATGGCCCCGCCAAGTACCGGCATGCCCAGCAGCAGTTCGAATGAAGATTTCACGGTGTTGCATGAAAGGTCTCAAGTCGTTCGAAATATGACTTGGACGGTCTTGGTGGGTGGGGCATAGGATTGCAGCCACTGGAGTTCACAACCGACTCCCTCATCAGGAAAATGCACATGAACCTCAAATCCCTTATCGCCAACCCGCTGGGCTTCGGTACCGCCCCACTGGGCAACATGTTCCGCAACGTACCTGAAGACGAAGTACAGGCTACCATCGATGCCGCCTGGAACAACGGTGTGCGTTACTTCGACAGCGCCCCGTTCTACGGTGCCGGCCTCTCCGAAACCCGCCTTGGCAATGCCCTGGTCGGCCGCCCACGTGACGAGTACGTGCTCAGCACCAAGGTCGGCCGCATCATCCTCGACGAACTGGAAGACCCGGCTGCCCGTGAACTGGGCGAAAAAAGCGGCCTGTTCGAGCACGGCAACCGCAACCGTATCGTCAACGACTACAGCGCCGACGCCACCCTGCGCTCGATCGAAGACAGCCTGCGCCGCCTGAAGACCGACCGCCTGGACATCGTCTGGATCCACGACATCGCCCAGGACTTCTACGGTGACGAATGGCTGAGCCAGTTCGAAGTCGCCCGTACCGGTGCCTTCCGCGTACTGACCCGTCTGCGTGAAGAAGGTGTGATCAAGGCCTGGGGCCTGGGTGTGAACCGCGTCGAGCCGATCGAGCTGACCCTCGACCTGGAAGAAGCCCGTCCGGACGGCTTCCTGCTGGCCGGCCGCTACTCGCTGCTGGACCACGACCGCGCGCTGCAACGCGTCATGCCGCAAGCGGTGGAGCAGGGTGTCGGCATTGTCGTGGGTGGCCCGTACAGCTCGGGTGTCACCGCCGGCGGCGAGCACTTCGAGTACCAGAAAGCCACCCAGCCGGTGCTGGCCAAACTCGAGCGCATCCGCGCCGTGGCCCATGCCCATGGTGTAGATGTGAAGGCGGCCGCCCTGCAGTTCGCCCTGGCCCACCCGGCCGTGGTCTCGGTGATCCCGGGTTCCACCCGCCCTGCGCACGCCAACGAAGACTTCGCCGCCCTGAGCAAGGTGATCCCGATGGCCTTCTGGAACGACCTGCGCCAGCAAGGGCTGATCAACGCCCAGGCTCCGGTACCTGCTGTTTAAACCGATCTTGCAGGGCCGCATTGCGGCCCTGTCTACCCGAATCAATGGGGCCACGCCCCGAGGAGAATCACCATGGCAACTGCACAAGCTTCCATCACCCTGGCAACCGATGCCAATCGCGTCTGGCAGCTGATTGGCGGTTTCGACGCGCTGCCCGACTGGCTGCCGTTCATTCCCGAAAGCACCCTGAGCGAAGGCGGCCGCGTCCGCACCCTGAAGAGCGTGGCTGGCGACACCATCATCGAGCGCCTGCTGGACTTCAACGAAGCCGGCCGCAGCTACAGCTACACCATCCTCACGGGCCCGGCGCCAGTACGTGACTACCAGTCGACCCTGCGTGTGGTGGCTGAAGGTAGCGGGTCTCGCGTGGAATGGTCCGGCTCGTTCGTGCCGGTGGGTATCAGCGATGCTGAAGCAACCGCGCTGTTTGCCGGCATCTACGAAGATGGCCTGGCGGCGCTGAAGAAAGGGCTGGAAGGCTAAGCGGTTTTCTGGAAGGGCTTGCCCGGCGACAGTGTCAGGATTCGAACCCTGGAACGTCGCTGGGGGCCGGCTAACACGTCGGCAGAGTTTCCAGGTAGCACCAGAACTCATCGGCAATCAGTGACAAGGGAGAGGTCCTACGGCTCTATCGGAAGTTTCACTGCCCAGTCCGGTTTGTACACCTTAAGGGTGTCGCTACCATCAGGGTTCGGCGCTTCCAGGGAGATTCCAGTGACCTTTTCCGGCAATACAAGAAAACCGGGGTTAGTAGCGTGAACCGGCCCTTGTGTTCACCCAGGAGCTTTCTGTGCTCGGCCTTGTTGATTCTGTTGTGTCTATTGGGTGTATTCCCGCTGGATGTAATCCTGCCATCATTCCCTGCGCTCGCAGACGAGTTTCACGTCGAGTCACAGCAGATAGCCTACTCGGTGAGCTTCTTTGCGTTTGGTGTTGCCTTGGCGCAACTGGTGATCGGGCCATTGTCGGATGGCATGGGACGCAAGCCGTTGTTGCTCGCTGGGCTGGGTGTGTCCATTGCAGGGGCGGTGGGTTGTGTATTTTCAACCCGCTATGAGACGTTCATGGCGTTCCGTTTGCTGCAGGCCGTGGGGTGCGGGAGTTTCGTGCTGGGCCAGGCGCTTGTGCAGGATCTGTACAGTGGTAAACAGCGCAATGCCATGCGGATCCTGCTGACCAGCGCAAGTGGGCTGTTCATCTCGTTGTCACCGGTCGCAGGCGCTTTTCTCCAACAATCCTTTGGCTGGAAGGGCAGCTTTACGGTATTCGCTTTCATCGCCGTGGTCGTTTCATGCCTTTCGTATGCACTGTTGCAGGACACGCCTGCATCGCGAGGCCGTACTTCAGGCATGCGCAGCTATTGGGTCATGCTGCGTGATACGACCTATCTTGCGCACTCCCTGCTGTCCAGTCTCGCGTTTGCCTGCCATTTTTCCGTCATCGTTGTCGCGCCATTGGCGTTGATGGACAGCCTGGGGCTGACGCCATATCAATTCTCGGTGGTATTTATCGCCTATGGGCTTGCGTATATCGCTGGCGGAGCAGCCGCGACCTACTTGAACAATCGTGTAAGCCCGCAGGTTCAGATCAAGACAGGGTTCCTGCTTATAGCTGCCGGGGGCATCACACTGGTGATCTGGGAACAGGTAGCAGGATTGACGGTGGCGGGGCTGCTGCTGCCGATGATCATCTGCACGACCGGGACAACGCTGGTGCGTCCGGCTGCAACGACCCAGGCCTTGGCGCGTTACCCGCAGCAGGCCGGTGCGGCTGCGTCGCTCAATACGACATTGTTGTTCGCAGGTGGTGGTTTGGCTGGCAGTCTGGTTGCTGGCGTCGAAAGCGCGTTGCCGATGAGCCTGGGGCTGCTGTTCCTGGGTGTCAGTTTGTGCGGATGGCTACTGCTTGCATGCCTGACGGAAACGCTATCGAGCACTCGAACTTGATAGCAAGCGAGCCATCCTCGGTGAAAACGATTACGGCGTAGCTGGGGTGTTGATCAGGCCCAGAAACCAAACAGCACCAACGCCACCACGCCAAGCCCGACCGCAACCGAACAGCCGCCCAACGACAGCGCCGCCCGACCTTGCCGATACCAGCCGTCCTGGCCCAGATGCCGTGCCGGTGCCAACAGGCTGCGCCAGTGCAGTTCCGTATCATGGAACGCCTGCAGATTCGCCATGTCCGCATCCAGCCAACGGCGAAAATCAATCCGCTCGCAGGCCGTTACCTGTGGGCTCTGCAAGCGCACGTACCATTGCCCGGCAACACTCGCCAGCACATCCCGGCGCGAGCGGCCGGCCTGCAGTGCCTGGTCCATGTGCCGCTCTATGCTCGCCAATGGCAGGTCGAGGCGGGCGGCGATGCTGGCGAAGTCCAGCTGGTCGAGGCGGTTGAGCAGGAACACTTGTTGCACACGCCGTGGCAGGCGTTTCAGGGCGTGTAGCAGGGCGTCGTCGGCATGATGTTCGGCAGCAGAGGTTGGGTGCTCAAGGGGCAGCAGCAGACGGGTCATGGACAGCTCCTTGCTCTAGTAAGGGGAGAGGGTGGGGGCATCTTCCGTGATGCACGATCAGCGTAGGTGAAACGAGATTGATTCTCAAGTGCTGATTTCGCAAAGTTTTGTAATGAGCGTTCACGCCCTGAAACACCTTTGCTATCATGCGCGCCATCACGATCTTCATTAGCCTGAAGAGCCAAAAAAAAAGACCCAGCAAAAAGCCGGGTCAAAAACCGTGATTAGCCTGATGAGGAGATAATCTGAGAGCGACCTAAGCTCCAGGTTATCCAGCAGATCTTGCGATCAGCTGAGTGCAATAATAATCGTTATCATTTGCCAGTCAAATGAATTTTCGCTAATCCGGTAAAAAAGTTTTACCGATGCGCTTCCTTGTCCCGGCAATCGGGGCCTTTGCCGTTACCCGGCCATCACGTTCTCTCCCTTCTTTTCGTGTCTACAAACCCGGTTCCCCGGTGCGTTTGTGCTCCAGCAGTGCGCGGGCCATGTCCATCATGTGCATCAGGGCGAAGGTCAGTTCGCGCTGGCTGCCCTGCTGATGGGTGGCGGTTTCCTGTGCGGTGGCGGCGGCGCAGCGCAGCAGGGCGATGGCGTGCTCCTGGGCCTGGTCGGTGGTTACGCCCTCGTGCAGGGTCCAGATCCTGTTCTCCAGGGTGGGGCGCGGCGGGTTGGGGTTGAGGTAGTAGTCGAGAGCGCGGCGGGCGGCTTCGCTGTCGAGATCTGTTTCGTCGTTTTTCGGATGTTTCATCGCGATACCTTCTGATGTCCCTTCAAACACGCGGGAATCACAGGATAGGTCAGTCTGTACTATCTATCGAAAAATAAATAATTCAGATTGTGTATTGCTGCGAGTAATACAGTCCGTATTGTTGCCGCTCATGGAAAACTGGAACGCATTTCTCAAGCGCTACAAGCGCGAACACAATCTCAGCCAACTGAAGCTGGCCGAACGCCTGGGCATGACTCAGGGGGGCGTGGGGCATTGGCTGCGTGGCACGCGGCGGCCGACGCTGGAAACCATCAACGAAAAGCTCGAAAAACTTGGGCTGGTGTTTCTGGAAGCCCAAGTCATGGTGGTGGAGCGCGATATCGTGCGCGAATCGCCTGGTCACTATGCGGCTGAACAGCCGGTTTCGGCCGAAGCGCTGCTGTATGCGAGCTTTCGCTTCCCGGTGCTGAGTTGGGCTGACTTGCAGGGGCCTTTGCCAGAGACAAGCAAGGCCCACGAACAGACGGACTATATGCCCGCAGGCAATGCATTCTGGTTGGTGGTAGAAAACGACTCGATGAATGCCGCCAGCGGCAAGAGCGTGCCTGAGGGCATGCGTGTGCTGGTGGATACCGGCCTGCCGGCAGAACCAGGGAGGTTGGTAATCGCGCGGCAGCCCGGGCGGCCGGCAGTATTGCGGCAGTTGGTCGAGGAGGGCGGAGACAAGATGCTCAAGCCGCTGAATACGCGCTATCCGACAGTCCTGTGTGAAGAAGGCTGCGAGTTTCTGGGCGTGGTCGTGCGGGGGCACGAGGTTTTCTAGCTTGCCGGGGGCTGCTGTGCAGCCCTGTCGCGACACAAGGCCGCTCCTACAGCGGTCGTGTCGGGTTTGATCGTGACGCACGCCTTTGCAGGAGGCTCATGGCAGCGATGAATATGGATAAATGGATCGCCCTGGTCCGTAACCGGATGGAAGAGCTAGGGCTCACTCAAGAACAGCTGGCCGAGCGCGTTGGCGTGTCTCAAGGCAGCGTGGGGCATTGGGTGAACAAGCGGCGTCAGCCGAAGATCGAGTCGATGAATCGCACGCTCGTCGAGATTGGCATGCCCCATTACAGCGTCAGCTTGCAGCTGCGCATTCAGGGGCAGGACGGGGAGCCGAGCGTTTACGAGGTGGATGGCGCCGATGACGATCTGGACCTCATGCAATACATCGTGTGCTTCCGCTACCCGGTGCTGGGTTGGGATGAGCCAGGTGTTGCAGAGGGCGCGGAGCCTGGCGTTTTCGAGCAGACGGACTACCTGGCCCAAGGCAAGGCGTTCTGGCTGACCGTCGAGAATGATGCGATGAGTGCTGTCAGTGGGCGCAGTGTGCCGCAGGGCATGCGGATGTTGGTGGACCCTGGGGTAGATGCCGAGCCAGGGCGTCTGGTTATTGCTCGTCAGCCGGGCAAACCGGCGATCTTCCGTGAGTTGGCGGAGGAAGGTGGGCAACGGTACCTGAAGGCACTTAACAGCAACTACCCGGCGCTGTTGTGTGAGGATGGCTGCGAGTTTCTGGGGGTGGTAGTGCGGGTGCATGGGGTCTTTTGATCGGGGTTGGCGGGTGCAAGGCATGGGTGTTGCGGCGCCCTGTCGATCGAGCGCCGCCCGCGCGGCGCTTCGCGGGTATTCGCCTTGACACATTCTGCGCCTGTGAGATCGAGCGCCGCCCGCGCGGCGCTTCGCGGGGCAAGCCCGCTCCCACATTTGTTGCAACGTGCCGAACCTGACAGGCCATGGTTGTCAGCCTTGGTGGCATGGCTGTAGTTCTGGGTTGGCACTACTGCCGCTCCACTTGTCTCAATCCTTGCACCAAGGCTGGCAACGCCTCTCCCACAGGCATGGCCACGTTGCAACAAATGTGGGAGCGGGCTTGTCCCGCGAAGCGCCGCGCGGGCGGCGCTCGATCTCACAGGCGCAAAAAAAACCAAGCCAAGCGCCCCAAACTCACTCCGCCAGTTCGACCAGCACCGTCCCTTCGCTGACCATATCCCCTTCCTGGCAGAACAACGCCTTCACCGTGCCGCCATGCGGCGCGCGAATGCTGTGCTCCATCTTCATGGCTTCCAGCACCACCAGCGCCGTACCCGCTTCCACCACCTGCCCCGGCTCCACCAGCACCCGCACGATGCTGCCGTTCATGGGCGCGCCCAGGCCGCCTTGATGGCTATGGCTGGCCTCGGCCTCGGCAATCGGGTCGAAGGCTTCGATGGCATGCATCTCACCCTCCCAGTGCAGGTACAGCGTGCCACCGCGGCGGATCGCCAGATGCTGGCGACGCACGCCCGCCTGGTCATGTACCAACTGCTCGCCCACCAGCTGCCAGGTAGACGCAGCGCTGCGCTCCAGGGCAACTGCCTGGTCCTGCCCGCCACTCACCAGATGCAGGCTGCTGCGCGCCGGCAAGCCAAGGCGCAGGCCGTTGCGTTCGGCCCATGGCGAACTGCGGTCGTCGTCCCGCTGATGTGCGGCCTGACCCTGCAGCCAGGCCTCGGCCGCTGCTTCCCAGAAGCCTGCCGGCAGCGCTTGCGGCGCGGGCAGCAAAACTTCCTGGTGACGCGGAATGAAGCCGGTATCCAGTTCCGCTGCAGCAAACGCCGGGTGGGCGAGAATGCGCCGCAGGAAGGCGATGTTGGTCTTCAACCCGCCAATGGCAAACTCGTCGAGCATGGCCAGCAAGCGCAGGCGTGCCTGTTCGCGGTCTTCGCCCCAGGCGATCAGCTTGCCCAGCATCGGGTCGTAGAACGGCGACACCACATCACCTTCGCTGACCCCGCTGTCCACCCGTCGCCCTTCGCCGGCTGCCGATTCACGGTACAGCGCCAGCTTGCCGGTCGCGGGCAGGAAGTCGTTGGCCGGGTCCTCGGCATACAGGCGCACTTCGATGGCATGGCCGATCAGCGGCACCTGGTCCTGGGTAATCGGCAGGGCCTCGCCGCAGGCCACGCGAATCTGCCAGGCCACCAGGTCGAGCCCGGTAATGGCTTCGGTAACCGGGTGCTCCACCTGCAGGCGGGTGTTCATCTCCATGAAGAAGAATTCGCCGCGGGCATCGAGCAGGAACTCCACGGTGCCGGCGCCCACGTAGCCGATGGCTTGGGCCGCGCGTACCGCTGCCTCGCCCATGGCCCGGCGCAATTCGGGTGACAGGCCTGGTGCAGGGGCTTCTTCGACCACCTTCTGGTGACGGCGCTGGATCGAGCAGTCACGCTCGTTGAGGTACAGGCAGTTGCCGTGCTGGTCGGCGAATACCTGGATTTCTACGTGGCGTGGCTTGAGCACGTACTTTTCCACCAGCATGCGCGCATCGCCGAACGACGACTGAGCCTCGCGCTGGGCCGAGGCCAGGGCGTCGGCCAGCTGGCTTTCTTCCTCGACCACTTTCATGCCCTTGCCACCGCCGCCGGCGCTGGCCTTGAGCAGCACCGGGTAGCCGATGCGTTCGGCGGCGGCGCGGAAGGTGTCCAGGTCCTGGGCTTCGCCGTGGTAGCCCGGCACCAGCGGCACGCCGGCGGCTTCCATCAGCGCCTTGGCCGCCGACTTGCTGCCCATGGCGTCGATGGCGCTGGCCGGTGGGCCGAGGAAGATCAGCCCGGCCTCTTCGATGGCGCGGGCAAAGCCTGCGTTCTCGGACAGGAAGCCATAGCCCGGGTGGATGGCCTGGGCGCCGCTGGCCTTGGCGGCGGCCAGCAGCTTGTCCACCAGCAGGTAGCTTTCGGCAGCCTTGGTGCCGCCGAGGTCAACGCGGATATCGGCTTCGCGGCTGTGCCGGGCGTCACGGTCGGTGGCGCTGTGCACGGCGACAGTGGTCAGGCCCATGGCCTTGGCGGTGCGCATCACCCGGCAGGCGATTTCGCCGCGGTTGGCGACCAGCAGGGTGGTCAAAGCGGGGCGGCTCATGGGCGCGGCTCCTTCTTGTCATCGGTTTGCCAGGCGGGGCGGCGTTTTTCCAGGAAGGCGCGCAGGCCCTCCTGGCCCTCGGCGCTGACGCGGATGCGGGCGATGGTGTTTTCGCAGTAGCGGCGCAGGGCCGGGCTGAGTTCGCCGTCGTCCACTTCGCGCAGCAGGTCCTTGGTGGCGCGCAGTGCTTGCGGGCTGTTCTGCAGCAGGTTGGCCACCCAGGCTTCGACCTGGGCGTCCAGTTCGCTGGCCGGGTACACCTCGGCCAGCAGGCCCAGCTCGCGGGCCCGCACGCCGCTGAAACGCTCGGCGGTGAGGGCATAGCGGCGCGCGGCACGCTCGCCGATGGCCTTGACCACGAACGGGCTGATCACTGCCGGTGCCAGGCCGATGCGCACTTCCGACAGGCACAGCTGGGCGTCTTCGGCGCCGATGGCCATGTCGCAGCAACTGATCAGGCCTAGCGCGCCGCCAAAGGCAGCGCCTTGCACAACAGCCAGGGTCGGCGCCTTGAGGCGGTGCAGGGCATACATCAGCTCGCCCAGCTCGCGGGCATCATCCAGGTTGGTGTTGAAGTCCAGTTGCGCCGACTGCTGCATCCAGGCCAGGTCGGCGCCGGCGCTGAAGTGTCGGCCACGGCCGCGCAACAGCACGAAGCGCAGGCTGGCGTCTTCGGCCAACTGGTCGAGGGCGACGATCAGTTCGCGGATCATCAAGGCGTTGAAAGCGTTGTTCTTGTCCTCGCGGCTCAGCCACAGGGTGGCGAAGCCGCGCGGGTCGCGGATCACTTCGAGGGTGCTGAAATCGCTCATGGTCACATCCGGAAAATGCCGAAGCGGCTCTGTTCGATCGGTGCGTTCAGCGCTGCGGACAACGCCAGGCCGAGCACGTCGCGGGTCTGTGCCGGGTCGATGACACCGTCGTCCCACAGGCGGGCGCTGGAATAGTAGGGGTGGCCCTGGTGCTCGTACTGGTCAAGGATCGGCTGCTTGAGCCGGGCTTCGTCTTCGGCGCTGAACGGGTGGCCACTGCGCTCGCTCTGTTCGCGCTTGACCTGGGCCAGCACGCCGGCGGCCTGTTCGGCGCCCATCACGCCAATCCGCGCGTTGGGCCACATCCACAGGAAGCGCGGGTCGTAGGCACGACCGCACATGCCGTAGTTGCCGGCACCGAAGCTGCCACCGATGATCACCGTGAACTTCGGCACCTGGGCGCAGGCCACGGCGGTGACCAGCTTGGCTCCATGCTTGGCGATGCCGCCTTCCTCGTACTTTTTACCGACCATGAAACCGGTGATGTTCTGCAGGAACAGCAGCGGGATGCCGCGCTGGCAGGCCAGCTCGATGAAGTGTGCGCCTTTTTGCGCGGCTTCGGCGAACAGGATGCCGTTGTTGGCCAGGATCGCTACCGGGTAGCCGTGCAGGTGGGCGAAGCCGCACACCAGGGTGGTACCGAACAGCGCCTTGAATTCATCGAACACCGAGCCGTCGACCAGGCGTGCGATCACCTCACGCACGTCGAACGGTTGCTTGGCATCGGCCGGCACCACGCCATACAGCTCATCGGCGGCATACAGCGGTGCCACCGGGGCCAGGCGCTGCAGCTTGCCCAGCTTGTGCCAGTTGAGGTTGGCCACGCTGCGTCGGGCCAGGGCCAGGGCGTGTTCGTCGTTGTCGGCATAGTGGTCGGCCACGCCGCTGGTGCGGCAGTGCACATCGGCACCGCCGAGGTCTTCGGCGCTCACCACCTCACCAGTGGCGGCCTTTACCAGTGGGGGGCCGGCGAGGAAGATGGTCGCCTGCTGGCGCACCATGATCGCTTCGTCGGCCATCGCGGGCACGTAGGCACCGCCGGCGGTGCACGAGCCCATCACCACGGCAATCTGCGGGATGCCCAGTGCGCTCATGTTGGCCTGGTTGAAGAAGATCCGCCCGAAGTGCTCGCGGTCGGGGAACACTTCGTCCTGGCGTGGCAGGTTGGCGCCGCCGGAGTCCACCAGGTAGATGCACGGCAGGCGGTTCTGCAGGGCGATGGTCTGCGCACGCAGGTGCTTCTTTACGGTCAGCGGGTAGTAGGAACCGCCTTTGACCGTGGCGTCGTTGGCCACGATCATGCATTCCACGCCTTCGACGCGGCCGATGCCGGCGATCACGCCGGCAGCGGGCACGTCTTCGCCATACACCTCATGGGCGGCCAGCTGGCCGATTTCGAGGAACGGCGAGCCCGGGTCCAGCAGGCGGTCGATACGCTCGCGCGGCAGTAGCTTGCCACGCGAAGTGTGCCGCTCCTGGGCCTTGGGCCCGCCGCCCTGGGCCACCTGGGCGAGCAGGCCGCGCAGGGCATGGACCTGTTCGAGCATGGCCGCGCTGTTGCTGGCGAACTCCGCCGAACGCGGGTTGATCTGGGTGTGCAAGGTAGCCATATGCGCCCGTCCCCTGTGCTCAGCGGGTTTCGTTGAACAGTTCGCGGCCGATCAGCATCCGGCGGATTTCGCTGGTGCCGGCACCGATCTCGTACAGCTTGGCGTCGCGCAGCAGGCGGCCCGCCGGGAATTCGTTGATATAGCCGTTGCCACCCAGAATCTGGATCGCCTCCAGGGCCATTTGCGTGGCGCGCTCGGCGGTGTACAGGATTACCCCGGCGGCGTCCTTGCGGGTGGTCTCGCCACGGTCGCAGGCCTGTGCCACGGCATACAGGTAGGCGCGGCTGGCGTTGAGCTGGGTGTACATGTCGGCGATCTTGCCCTGGATCAGCTGGAACTCGCCGATGCTTTGGCCGAACTGCTTGCGGTCGTGGATGTAGGGCACCACCAGGTCCATGCAGCTTTGCATGATGCCGGTCGGCCCGCCGGACAGCACCACGCGTTCGTAGTCCAGGCCGCTCATCAGCACGCGCACGCCACCGTTAAGCTGGCCGAGGATGTTTTCTTCCGGTACTTCGACGCCATCGAAGAACAGCTCGCAGGTGTTGGAGCCGCGCATGCCCAGCTTGTCGAACTTGTTGCTGCGGCTGAAGCCTTTCCAGTCACGCTCGACGATGAACGCGGTAATACCGTGCGCGCCCTTGTCCAGGTCGGTCTTGGCGTAGATCACGTAGGTGTTGGCATCCGGGCCGTTGGTGATCCAGGTCTTGCTGCCGTTGAGCACATAGTGGTCGCCGCGCTTTTCCGCGCGCAGCTTCATCGATACCACGTCGGAGCCGGCGTTTGGTTCGCTCATGGCCAGGGCGCCGATGTGCTCGCCGCTGATCAGCTTGGGCAGGTACTTGAGCTTCTGCTCGTGGCTGCCGTTGCGGTTGATCTGGTTGACGCAGAGGTTGGAGTGGGCACCGTAGGACAGGGCCACCGAGGCCGAGCCGCGGCTGATCTCTTCCATCGACACCACGTGGGCCAGGTAGCCCAGGCCGGCGCCGCCGTATTCTTCCGGCACGGTGATGCCCAGCAGGCCCATGTCGCCGAACTTGCGCCACATGTCGGCAGGGAACAGGTTGTCGTGGTCGATTTGCGCGGCGCGCGGGGCCAGTTCGGCGGCGACGAAGGTGCGCACCTGGTCGCGCAGCATGTCGATGGTTTCGCCCAGGGCGAAGTTCAGGGTGGGGTAATGCATGCTGGGGCACCTTCTTGTTCTTGAAATTGGGTAACACCGTAGCTCAAGGGCTATCCACCGGCCCTGTGGGAGCGGGTTTACCCGCGAATGCGTCAGCAGGGCCACCGTCATTGCCTGGATGATCGCATTCGCGGGTAAACCCGCTCCCACAGGGTCGGTGATACGCCGACAAACCCGATGTCGTTTTCACCTTTACGTTAACGTAAACCTGCATGAGCTCACTGTCAATCGACTCATCACCTTTACGTAAACGTAAATCTGCGCCAGAGTATTCCCCGCTTGCTTCAGTCGTGCCCAGAACAACCACAAGAAGGGACACCCATGAGTCAACCAAGCTATACCCGCGGTCGTCAGGACCAAGCCTTGCTGACCCAGACCATCGGCCAGGCCTTCGACGCCACCGTGGCCCGTTGTGCCGATGGCGAGGCCTTGGTGTCGCGCCACCAGGGCTTGCGCTACAGCTGGCGGCAGCTGGCCGGGCAGGTCGAGGTGCATGCTCGTGCCTTGATGGCCTTGGGCGTGAACACCGGCGATCGGGTCGGCATCTGGTCGCCCAACTGCGCCCAGTGGTGCATCCTGCAGTTGGCCAGCGCCAAGGTCGGCGCCATTCTGGTTAATATCAACCCGGCCTACCGGGTGGGCGAGCTGGAATACGTGCTGCGTCAGTCCGGCTGCCGCTGGCTGGTGTGTGCCGATGCCTTCAAGACGTCCGACTACCACGCCATGGTCCAGGAACTGGCACCGGAGCTGGCCAGCGCCACCCCGGGCGAAATGGCCAGTGAACGCCTGCCCGACCTGCGTGGTGTGGTCAGCCTGGCCGCCAACCCGCCGACGGGGTTCCTGCCTTGGCAAGCGTTGGCCGAGCGGGCAGGGCAGACCTCGCCCGAGGCCTATGCGGCGCGCCAGCAAAGCCTGCAGTTCGACCAGCCGGTGAACATCCAGTACACCTCCGGCACCACCGGCGCGCCGAAGGGCGCCACGCTGAGCCACTACAACATCCTCAACAACGGCTTCATGGTCGGCGAAAGCCTGGGCCTGACCGCGAGCGACCGCATGGTGATCCCGGTGCCGCTGTACCACTGCTTCGGCATGGTCATGGCCAACCTCGGCTGCATCACCCATGGCAGCACCATGGTCTACCCCAACGACGCCTTCGACGCCGAACTCACCCTGCGCGCCGTCGTCGAAGAGCGCGCCAGCATCCTCTACGGCGTGCCGACCATGTTCATCGCCATGCTCGACCACCCCGCGCGCGCGCAAATGGATTTGTCGACCCTGCGCAGCGGCATCATGGCCGGTGCCACCTGCCCGATCGAGGTGATGCGCCGGGTCATCGACCAGATGCACATGGCCGAAGTGCAGATCGCCTACGGCATGACCGAAACCAGCCCTGTGTCGCTGCAGACAGGCCCGGACGACGGCCTGGAACTGCGCGTGACCACCGTCGGCCGCACTCAGCCGCAACTGGAGACCAAGCTGGTGGATGCCGACGGCTGCATCGTCCCTCGCGGCGAGATCGGCGAGCTGTGTACCCGCGGCTACAGCGTGATGCTCGGCTACTGGGACAACCCCGAGGCCACGGCGGATGCCATCGACCCGGCTGGCTGGATGCATTCGGGTGACCTGGCGGTGATGGACGAGCACGGTTATGTACGCATCGTCGGGCGCAACAAGGACATGATCATTCGCGGCGGCGAGAACATCTACCCGCGTGAGCTGGAAGAGTTCTTCTACACCCACCCGGCGGTGGCCGATGCGCAGGTGATCGGCATTCCGTGCAGCCGTTATGGCGAGGAGATCGTCGCCTGGATCAAGCTGCACCCGGGGCACAGCGCCACGGTCGAGGAACTGCAGGGCTGGTGCAAGGCGCGCATTGCACACTTCAAGGTGCCGCGGCATATCCGCTTCGTCGACGAGTACCCGATGACGGTGACCGGCAAGGTGCAGAAGTTCCGCATGCGGGAGATCAGTGTGGCGGAGATTTCGGCTGTATCTGCCGGTTGATCGGCCAGGTCCGCCGGCCCTTTCGCGGGTAAACCCGCTCCCACAGGTATTGCGCCGCCTTCGAGGTTGGTGCTGTACCTGTGGGAGCGGGTTTACCCGCGAAGAGGCCGGCCCTGCCAGCACAGAATCCTGGTCTACCCTTAAGCCTCTACCGGTGGCTCCTGGTTGGGTGGGTCGCCCACCGTCGGCGGCACGGTCGGCTTGATCGGCAGCTCGTCCGGGTCTTCTTCCGGCACGGGTGGCGGCAGGCTCGGGTCGTCGATGTTGGGGTCGGGTGTCTCCGGTGGAATGGGAATGTTCATGGCCTGACCTCGCATGGGTAATTGAAGAGGTGCTGCAGGCTTCGACCCCTGGCAGCTGCCGTTCGCTCATTTTTTTTGAACCCCACGCCTGTGCCCGGCTCTGAACCCTTACCGCTACCAGCCTGAGGGAGCAAGGTCCGATGTCACGAAACGAGCCCTTCGAAAGCGTGCCCATGGCCAACGATCACCCGGATCAGGCCATCAGCCTGTCCCAGGCGCTGCTGGCGCCGCGCATCGTTATCGAAGACACCCAGCCGGTGCTCGACGCTGGGGCGTTCGCCGCCAAGGCGGTCAGCGGCCAGGTGGTTGCCGTCAGCAGCAAGGTCTTCACTGACGGCCACGACCGCCTGGCGGTAATGCTCCACTGGCGCCAGGCCCACAGCCGGCGCTGGCATTGCGTGCCCATGCACTCGCCGGGCAACGACCTGTGGCTGGCCGAGTTCACCCCCATCGAACTGGGCCCGCACCTGTTCAGCATCGAGGCCTGGATCGACCCGTTCGCCACCTATTGCCACGACCTGGAGAAGAAGTACCACGCCGGTGTCGAGGTCAGGCTGGAACTGGAGGAAGGCCGGTTGATGCTGGGCAAGGGCATCGAGCTGTGCAACGGTGCCCTGCGCGAGGAACTCCAGGCCATACAGCAGCGCCTTTCCACGTTGGATGCCGACGACCAGGTGGCGCTGTTTCTCGACCCTGCCACCGCCCGCCTGATGGGCGACGCCGAGCACCGCAGCTACCTGGCCCGCAGCCGTGAGTTCCCCGTCGATGTCGACCGCCCGGCGGCGCAATTCGCCAGCTGGTACGAGCTGTTCCCGCGCTCGATCACCGACAGCCCCGAGCGCCACGGCACCTTCAATGATGTGCACGAGCGCCTGCCGATGATCCGCGACATGGGCTTCGACGTGCTGTACTTCCCACCCATTCATCCCATCGGCATGCAGCATCGCAAGGGCCGTAACAATGCCCTGAAAGCCGAGCCCGGCGATCCGGGCAGCCCGTATGCCATCGGCAGCCCGGAAGGCGGCCACGAGGCGATTCACCCGCAACTGGGCAGCCGCGACGACTTCCGCAGGCTGGTGGCCGCGGCGGCCGAACATGGCCTGGAAATCGCCCTCGACTTCGCCATTCAGTGCTCCCAGGACCACCCCTGGCTCAAGGAGCACCCCGGCTGGTTCAGTTGGCGCCCGGACGGCACCATCCGCTACGCCGAGAACCCGCCGAAGAAGTACCAGGACATCGTCAACGTCGATTTCTACGCTCCCGACGCCGTGCCCTCGTTGTGGCTGGCCCTGCGTGACGTGGTGGTCGGCTGGGTCGAGGAAGGGGTAAAAACCTTCCGCGTCGACAACCCGCACACCAAGCCACTGCCGTTCTGGCAATGGCTGATCGCCAATGTGCGTAGCCAGCACCCCGAGGTCATCTTCCTCGCCGAGGCTTTTACCCGGCCTGCGATGATGGCTCGCCTGGGCAAGATCGGGTATGCGCAGAGCTATACCTATTTCACCTGGCGCAACCACAAACAGGAACTGCGCGAGTACTACGAGCAGCTCAACCAGCCGCCGTGGAGCCAGTGCTACCGGCCGAACTTCTTCGTCAATACGCCGGATATCAACCCATACTTTTTGCACACCTCCGGCCGTGCCGGTTTCCTCATCCGTGCGGCGCTGGCGACCATGGGCTCGGGCCTGTGGGGCATGTACTCGGGCTTCGAACTGTGCGAAGGCACGCCGCTGCCGGGCAAGGAGGAGTACCTGGATTCGGAGAAGTACGAAATCCGTCCGCGCGATTTCAGCCAGCCGGGCAACATCATCGCCGAGATCGCCCAGCTCAACCGCATCCGCCGGCAGAACCGTGCCTTGCAGACCCACCTGGGCGTAGCGTTCTTCAACTGCTGGAACGACAACATCCTGTACTTCGCCAAGCGCACGCCCGAGCGTGACAACTACATCCTGGTGGCAATCAGCCTCGACCCGCACAACGCCCAGGAGGCGCATTTCGAGCTGCCGCTGTGGGAGCTGGGGCTGGACGACAACGCCGAAACCCAGGGTGAAGACCTGATGAACGGCCACCGTTGGTCGTGGTACGGCAAGACCCAATGGATGCGCATCGAGCCTTGGCATTTGCCGTTCGGCATCTGGCGCATCGAAAAGGCCCGTTAACACGGTGCACGCCATCCCCTGTGGGAGCGGGTTTACCCGCGAAGCAGGCGCCGCGGAGCATGGCACCGGCTTCGCCGGTGTTCGCGGGTAAACCCGCTCCCACAGGGATCGTGTCAAGTCAGTTGCGTGTGCATTGGGGCCAGAGCAACCTGGAATTGAAAGGAGTCGCACATGGCCAAGCGTTCCCGCCCGGCAGCCTTCATCGACGACCCGCTGTGGTACAAGGACGCCGTCATCTACCAGCTGCACATCAAGTCGTTCTTCGATTCGAACAACGACGGCATCGGCGATTTCGCCGGCCTGATCAGCAAGCTCGACTACATTGCCGAGCTGGGCGTCAATACCCTGTGGCTGCTGCCGTTCTATCCCTCGCCACGCCGTGACGACGGCTACGACATCGCCGAATACAAGGCCGTGCACCCCGACTACGGCAACCTGGCCGATGCCCGCCGCTTCATCGCCGAAGCGCACAAACGCGGCCTGCGGGTAATCACCGAGCTGGTCATCAACCACACCAGTGACCAGCACCCCTGGTTCCAGCGCGCCCGGCATGCCAAGCGCGGCAGCAAGGCGCGGGACTTCTATGTGTGGTCGGATGACGACCAGAAGTACGACGGCACGCGCATCATCTTCCTCGACACCGAGAAGTCCAACTGGACCTGGGACCCGGTCGCCGGCCAGTACTTCTGGCACCGCTTCTACTCGCACCAGCCCGACCTCAACTTCGACAACCCGCAAGTGCTCAAGGCCGTGATCAAGGTGATGCGCTTCTGGCTCGACCTGGGTGTCGATGGCTTGCGCCTGGATGCCATCCCCTACCTGATCGAGCGCGACGGCACCAACAACGAGAACCTCGCCGAAACCCACAACGTACTCAAGGCGATCCGCGCCGAAATCGATGCCAACTACCCCGACCGCATGCTGCTGGCCGAGGCCAACCAGTGGCCCGAGGACACCCGCCCGTACTTCGGCGAAGGCGAGGGCGACGAATGCCACATGGCTTTCCACTTCCCGTTGATGCCGCGCATGTACATGGCCCTGGCCATGGAAGACCGTTTCCCGATCACCGATATCCTGCGCCAGACCCCGGAAATCCCCGCCAACTGCCAATGGGCGATCTTCCTGCGCAACCACGATGAGCTGACTCTGGAAATGGTCACCGACCGCGAGCGTGACTATTTGTGGAACTACTACGCCGAAGACCGCCGCGCGCGCATTAACCTGGGCATCCGCCGCCGCCTGGCGCCGTTGCTGCAGCGTGATCGCCGGCGCATCGAACTGCTCACCAGCCTGCTGCTGTCGATGCCCGGCACGCCTACCTTGTACTATGGTGACGAACTGGGCATGGGCGACAACATCTACCTGGGCGACCGCGACGGCGTGCGCACGCCCATGCAGTGGTCACCGGACCGCAACGGCGGTTTCTCCCGCGCCGACCCGCAGCGCCTGGTGCTGCCGCCGATCATGGACCCGCTGTACGGTTACCAGACCGTCAACGTCGAGGCCCAGGCCAACGACCCGCACTCATTGCTGAACTGGACCCGGCGCATGCTGGCGGTGCGCAAGCAGCAAAAGGCCTTTGGCCGTGGCAGCCTGCGCACCCTCACACCGAACAACCGGCGCATCCTTGCCTACCTGCGCGAGTACACCGACGCCGAGGGCAACACCGAGGTCATCCTGTGCGTGGCCAACGTTTCCCGTGCCGCCCAGGCGGCCGAACTGGAATTGTCACAATACGCCGACAAAGTACCGGTGGAGATGCTCGGCGGCAGCGCCTTCCCGCCGATCGGCCAACTGCCGTTCCTGCTGACCTTGCCACCCTACGCCTTCTACTGGTTCCTGCTGGCCTCCCACGACCGCATGCCCAGCTGGCACATCCAGGCCTCCGAGGGGTTACCCGAATTGACCACGCTGGTACTGCGCAAACGCATGGAAGAACTGCTGCAAGCCCCCGCCAGCGATACCCTGCAAAGCGCCATCCTGCCGCAGTACCTGCCCAAGCGGCGCTGGTTCGCCGGCAAGGAAGGGCCGATCGACGCCGTGCGCCTGTGCTACGGCGTGCGCTTCGGCACGGCCACCACGCCGGTGCTGCTCGGTGAAATCGAAGTGCTCAGCGACGGTGTGGCCAACCGCTACCAACTGCCGTTCGGCCTGCTGCCCGAAGAGCAGATCAACAGCGCGCTGCCGCAACAGCTGGCCCTGGCGCGGGTACGCCGTGCCCATCAGGTTGGCCTGATCACCGACGCCTTTGTTCTCGAACCGTTCATCCGCGCGGTGCTGCGTGCCTGTGAGGAGGGCATGCAACTGCCTTGTGGCAACGGTGAGGGCGAGCTGCGCTTCGAAAGTACGCAGCAGTTGGCGGGCCTGGCGTTGAACGACGAAAGCACCGTGCGCTACCTCAGCGCCGAGCAGTCCAACAGCTCGGTGGTGATCGGCGACCATGTGGTGCTCAAGCTGATCCGCCGGGTCAACCCGGGCGTGCACCCGGAGCTGGAAATGAGTGCCTACCTGACCGCTGCAGGCTTTGCCAATATTTCGCCGTTGCTGGCCTGGGTCAGCCGGGTGGACGAGCAGGGCGCGCCACACCTGCTGATGATCGCCCAGGGCTACCTGAGCAACCAGGGTGATGCCTGGGCCTGGACCCAGAACACCCTGGAGCGGGCCATCCGCGACCAGATGGAACCTTCCAGCCTCGACGCCGACGCGCACACCGACGCACTGGCCGAACTCACCGGCTTTGCCGCCTTGCTAGGTCAGCGCCTGGGCGAGATGCACCTGCTATTGGCCGCACCGACCAGTGACGAGGCCTTTCAGCCGCGCCCAAGCGATGCCGACGACAGCGAGCGCTGGAGTGCCCAGATCAGTGCCGAACTTACCCATGCTCTCGATCTGTTGGCCCAGCACCGCGACAGCCTCGACAGTGACAGCCAGGTGCTGGTCGACGACCTGCAGCAACAGCGCGACGGCCTGGCCCAGCACATTGCCAACCTGACCCGTCAGGCCCAGGGCGGCCTGCTGATGCGCGTGCACGGCGACCTGCACCTGGGCCAGGTGCTGGTGGTGCAGGGCGATGCCTACCTCATCGATTTCGAAGGTGAACCCGCCCGGCCGCTGCAAGAGCGCCGGGCAAAACACAGCCCGTACAAGGATGTCAGCGGCGTGCTGCGATCCTTCGACTATGCTGCTGCCATGATCTTGCGCAGCGCGTCTGCGGTCGACCTTTCCGACCCGGCACGCCAAGCCCGGCAACGGGTTGCCAGGCAGTACCTGCACCAGTCGCGGCATGCCTTTGTCGAAGCCTATGGTCTGGCCACTGCGGCCATGCCCCATGCCTGGCAGCAGGCCGAGGGCGAGCGTGCCGCACTGGAGCTGTTCTGCCTGGAAAAAGCCGCCTATGAAATCACATACGAAGCCGAGAACCGTCCGAGTTGGCTGGCCGTGCCTTTGCATGGTCTGCATGGACTGATCAGTACCTGGGGAGAGTCATAGATGAATGCAACCACGCGTGAAAACGGCGGCCTTTGGCAACGGGACCTCGACGCCCTGGCCCGCGCCGAGCACGCCGATCCATTTGCGGTACTCGGCCCCCACGGCGACGGCGCGGGGGGGCAGGTGGTCCGTGTCTTCCTGCCCAATGCCCTGAATGTGCGCATCCTGGCCCGGCATGACGGGCGCATCCTCGCCGAAATGGAGCAGGGCAGCCTGCCCGGGTTGTTCTGGGCGCACCTCGATGAGGCACACCCGTACCTGCTGCAGATCGGCTGGGCCGGCGGCGAGCAGGTCACCGAAGACCCCTACAGCTTTGGCCCGCAGTTGGGTGACATGGACCTGTACCTGTTCGCCGAAGGTAACCATCGCGACCTGTCCGGGCGCTTCGGCGCCCAGCCGATCCAGGCCGATGGCATCGACGGCGTGTGCTTTTCGGTGTGGGCGCCGAACGCGCGCCGGGTGTCGGTGGTGGGTGATTTCAACAACTGGGACGGCCGCCGCCACCCCATGCGCCTGCGCCACAGCGCCGGGGTCTGGGAACTGTTCGTCCCGCGCCTGGGTGTGGGCGAAACCTACAAGTTCGAAGTACTGGGCAAGGACGGCATACTGCCCCTGAAGGCCGACCCGCTGGCGCGCGCCACCGAACTGCCGCCGAGCACCGCTTCCAAGGTGGCGGGGCCGCTCAGCCACGACTGGCAAGACCACGACTGGATGGCGCAACGCGCGCAGCGCCATGCCTACAACGCGCCGCTGTCGATCTACGAGCTGCACCCAGGTTCGTGGCGCTGCGAGCTGGATGAGGCGGGTGAAGTCGGGCGTTATTACAACTGGCGCGAGTTGGCCGAGCGCCTGGTGCCGTACGTTCAGGAACTGGGCTTCACCCACATCGAACTGCTGCCGATCATGGAGCACCCGTTCGGCGGCTCCTGGGGCTACCAGCCGCTGTCGCTGTTCGCGCCCACCTCGCGCTACGGCAGCGCCGAGGACTTCGCCGCCTTCGTCGACGCCTGCCACCAGGGCGGCATTGGCGTGCTGCTGGACTGGGTGCCAGCGCATTTCCCCACCGACGAACACGGCCTGGCGCGTTTCGATGGCACCGCCCTGTACGAATACGACAACCCCCTGGAGGGCTACCACCAGGACTGGAATACGCTGATCTACAACCTTGGTCGCAACGAAGTGCGCGGCTTCATGATGGCCTCGGCGTTGCACTGGCTGAAGCACTTCCACATCGATGGCCTGCGCGTCGATGCGGTGGCCTCGATGCTATACCGCGACTATTCGCGCAAGGCCGGCGAGTGGGTGCCCAACCGCCACGGCGGGCGCGAGAACCTGGAGGCCATCGACTTCATCCGCCACCTCAACGGCGTGGCGGCCCACGAGGCCCCGGGCGCGCTGATCATCGCCGAAGAGTCCACTGCCTGGCCCGGCGTCAGCCAGCCGACCCAGCAGGGTGGCCTGGGCTTTGCCTACAAGTGGAACATGGGCTGGATGCACGACACCTTGCATTACATCCAGAACGACCCGGTGCACCGCACCTACCACCACAACGAGATGAGTTTCGGGCTGATCTATGCCTATTCCGAGCACTTCATCCTGCCCATCTCCCACGACGAAGTGGTGCACGGCAAGCACTCGCTGATCGACAAGATGCCCGGCGACCGCTGGCAGAAGTTCGCCAACCTGCGAGCCTACCTCACCTTCATGTGGGCGCATCCGGGCAAGAAGCTGCTGTTCATGGGCTGCGAGTTCGGCCAGTGGCGTGAGTGGGACCACGATGGCGAGCTGGACTGGTACCTGCTGCAGTACCCTGAACACCAGGGGGTACAGCGCCTGGTGGGCGACCTCAACCGCCTGTACCGCGAAGTGCCGGCGCTGCACGAGCAGGATTGCCAGCCGCAGGGTTTCCAGTGGTTGATTGGTGACGATGCGCAGAACAGCGTGTATGCCTGGCTGCGCTGGAGCAGCAGTGGCGAGCCGGTGCTGGTGGTGGCCAACTTCACCCCGGTGCCGCGTGAGGGGTATCGCATTGGCGTGCCGTTCGGCGAGCGCTGGCAGGAACTGTTGAACAGCGATGCCGAGCTGTATGCCGGGTCCAATGTCGGCAACCTGGGGGTGGTGGAGAGTGACGAGATAGCCAGCCATGGCCAGCCGCTGTCGCTGGCCCTGAACCTGCCGCCACTTGGGGTTCTGATAATGAAACCAGCCTGATGTGTTGCTGGTACTGGCCTCTTCGCGGGTAAACCCGCTCCCACAGGTATTGCACAAGCTTCAGACCCTGTGCGGTCCTTGTGGGAGCGGGTTCACCCGCGAAAGGGCCGAACCTGCCTACCACCGCATCCGCACCCCAAGGCTGCCAATCAACCCATTCAGGTCATTGTCATCCACGTCACTGCTGTAATCGGCACTGACAAACAGCGCCACCGAAGGCGTCACCCGCGCCACCAGCCCCAACCCCAGTTCCACCGTGGTCGAGTAGCGCGAGCTGGAGATCTTGTCGACCTGGTCCAGTTTCACCTCATCGGCATTGCTGAAGTCATACCATACGTTGGTCCGCACATAGGGCTCGATCGGCATACCGCGCACTTCATAGCGCCCGGACAGTCTGGCACCGACCCGGCCGCTCCAGCTCGGCTGGCTGTCGAAGGCCTGCAGGGTCTCTTCCTGCGCCCGGCTGCCAGGGAAGAACTGCTGATTGATCAACTGCGCCTGCGGCTCGATCACCCAGCCACCACCCAGGCCGATGGGGATGCCACCTTCCAGCGAGAAAGTCATCGCGTGACCGCTGTCGTCCAGCCGCTTGCCGTTTTCGCCACGGCCATTGACGTCGATGCGCGAACCCATGGCCACGGCATCCAGGTGCCAGCCCTGTTCATGGGTCATGCTCCAGTACACTCCCAGGCTTTCACCGCTCAGGTTCACCGCATTGCGCTGCTTGTCGCCCAGCAGCCGGCGCATGCCGTTGAAATTGGTCTGCAGGTTGTTTTGCCCCACGAAGATCCCCGCGCGGTGCACATTGCCCGCTGCCGTTTCACGCACGAACAGGTCCGGGCCGATCATCAATTGCTGGCTGGGGGCCTCCAGCTGGTCGGGGGGCTGCGCGCCACTGCGAGCAGTGCCGGGGAAGAACTGCGCCCACTGGCTGGCGACCAGGTCCGGTGCAGCTTGCCTATGGCGCTCGCTCATCTCGTGCGAAAACGCATTCAAGGTACTGATATTCAAACCGCTGGCGTTGACCGGGTCGAGCGACAGCTGTGGTACTGCCGGTTGTTGCAGGAAACCGGGCGAGGCCGGGTCGTCCTGCAATTCATACGCGATAGTTTCCACCGGGGTTGCCAGAAGCAGCGACGTGGAAACCGCGTAGAAAATGCTGTCGAAGCGCAAGGGTTTCGAGGTGCTTTTCATGGCGGATCTCCTTTGTTTTTGTGTTACAGCCCTAGGACCTGGCCTGTTGTCACGAGCTGTACGGCAAAAACAGTGGGCGACCCAAACCAGCACGCCAGGCTTTCGTCAGCGCGCACGAAGGCGCGAGCTAGAGGCCCGGCGCGAGATCATTACTGCCAGATATGTTCAGCTAAGGAGAGGGAGCCGCTTGCGTCAAGAAATCGTTAAAGAAGTGTTCGTGTTCCGTAACTTTGCTCAACCATTTGATTTAAATGATAAAAAAACAGGTTATAGCGGGGTTCGCTATTTGCCGTTCCGTGGCTATGAAGAATGATTGCTAGAGCCTGACTTCGACCGCCAACGGCAGATGGTCCGAGAGGTGCGACCAAGGTTTGTGCCCCAGAATCCGCGGCCCATGGCTTTCGGCGTTGCGTAGGTAGACGCGGTCCAGACGCAGCAGCGGCAAGCGCGCAGGATAGGTGCGGGCCAGGTGGCCGTGGTGGCGTTCGAAGGCCTCGTGCAGGTCGCGCTGCAGGCCCAAGGTGCGGTTGCCGTGGGATTTCCAGTCGTTGAAATCGCCGGCGATGATCACCGGGGCGTCGGCAGGCAAGGATTCGAGCAGCTTGCGCAGCAGTTGCAGTTGCTTCTGGCGGTGGCTTTCCAGTAACGACAGGTGCACGCAGATGGCATGCACCTGGCGCTGGCCGGGCACGTCGAGGATACAGTGCAGCAGGCCACGACGTTCGGGGCCGGTGATCGACACATCGAGGTTGCGGTGTTCGATGATCGGGTATCTGGACAGTAGCGCGTTGCCGTGGTGGCCGTCGGGGTAGACCGCGTTCCGGCCGTAGGCGAAGTCGCTCCACATGCTGTCGGCGAGGAACTCGTACTGCGAGGTCTGCGGCCAGCCGGGGTAGCGCGCGGCGTGGCGGTCGTGGCTGCCGAGCACCTCCTGGAGGAAGACGATGTCGGCCTGGGTACTGCGCACCGCCTCGCGCAGTTCCGGCAGGATGAAGCGCCGGTTGAAGGCGGTGAAGCCCTTGTGGGTATTCACCGTCAGCACCCGCAGCCGCTTAACGGCCGGGGCCTGGTTGACGCTGGCGAAACCTTTACTGCCGGCTTCGGGGTTCACGGTTACTCCTCAATCAACGGTTTGCGCGGATCCTTGCAGGAGCGGCCTTGTGCTGCGAAAGGGCCGATAAGGCAAACCATTTGCTGTGCCGGTAATGGCCACTTCGCAGCACAAGGCTGCTCCTACAACGGACAGATACCAGGCTGTCAGGTTCATTCCTCATCACGCTGCAACACCATCAGCAGCAACGACCGCCCCTTCACCTCGAAAGCGCTGTCGAATTGCAGGTGCTGCCCCTTGCGCAGCTCTGGCCGGTCGGTATCGACCAGGCAGCTCCAGTAATCCCCATCGGGTACGGTAGGCAACTTGAACGGTACGATGTCATGGTGGGCATTGACGATCAGCAGCACGGTGGCCTCGGCGCCTGGTCGGGCAATGCCGCTGACCTGCGCGCGGCCATCGATCAACATGCCCAGGCATCGCCCGTGCGGGTCTTCCCATTGCTCCACGCTCATCTCGTTGCCATCCGGTGCCAGCCAGGTCACGTCCTTGACCCCGATTGCCTCATTGTAGTCGCCCACCAGAAAGCGCGAGCGGCGCAGTACCGGGTAGGCCAGGCGCAGGCGGGTCAGGCGCTTGACGAAGGCCAGCAGCTCTTCACCCTCCTGGTCCAGGTCCCAGTTCACCCAGCCGATTTCGCTGTCCTGGCAATAGGCATTGTTGTTGCCGTGCTGGGTGCGGCTGAATTCGTCACCGGCGACGATCATCGGCGTGCCCTGGGCCAACAGCAGGGTAGCGAAATAGTTGCGCATCTGGCGCATGCGCAGGGCATTCACGCCCGGGTCGTCAGTCGGCCCCTCGACACCGCAGTTCCACGAAAGGTTGTTGTCGGTGCCGTCCTGGTTGTTCTCGTCGTTGTCTTCGTTGTGCTTGTGGTTGTACGACACCAGGTCGCGCAAGGTGAAACCGTCGTGGGCGGTGACGAAGTTGACCGAGGCATAGGGGCGCCGGCCACGGTTGTTGAACATGTCCCCCGAGGCGGTCATGCGCGAGGCAAAGTCGGCCAGTTGGCCTTCGTCGCCTTTCCAGAAGGCGCGCACCGTGTCGCGGAAGCGGTCGTTCCACTCTGCCCAGCCCGGGGCGAAGTTGCCCACCTGGTAGCCGCCCGGGCCGCAGTCCCAGGGTTCGGCGATCAGCTTCACCTGGCTCAGCATCGGGTCCTGGCGGCAGGCAACGAGGAACCCGTGGCGCTCGCTGTAGCCGTCGTGGTAGCGGCCAAGGATGGTCGCCAGGTCGAAGCGGAAGCCGTCCACGTGCATTTCGCCGGCCCAGTAGCGCAGCGAGTCGGTGACCAGCTGCAGCACGCAGGGGTGGCTCAGGTCCAGGGTGTTGCCGGTGCCGGAATCGTTGATGTAATAGCGCTTGTCGTCCGGCATCAGGCGGTAGTACGAGGCGTTGTCGATGCCGCGCATCGACAGCGTTGGCCCGCGCTCGTTGCCTTCGGCGGTGTGGTTGTAGACCACGTCGAGGATTATCTCCAGCCCGGCGTCGTGCAGGTGCGCGACCATTTCCTTGAATTCGGCGATCTTGCCGCTGGCCAGGTAGCGCGGGTGGGGGGCGAAGAAGGCGATGCTGTTGTAGCCCCAGTAGTTGTTCAGGCCCTTGTCCAGCAGGTGCTGGTCGTTGACGAAGGCGTGAATCGGCAGCAGTTCGATGCTGGAAACACCCAGCTCCTTGATGTGCCTGAGCAGCTCGTCATTGGCCAGGCCGGCAAAGGTGCCGCGCAGTTTTTCTGGCACCGCCGGGTGGCGCATGCTGATGCCACGGGTGTGAGCCTCGTAGATGATCGTGCGTTCCCAGGGGATCTGTACGCGCTGGTCGCGGCCCCAGGTGAAGGCAGGGTCGATCACCTTGCATTTAGGCACGAAGGGCGCGCTGTTACGCTCGTCGAACGACAGGTCGCCGTCGGGGTGGCCGATGGTGTAGCCGAACAGCGCTTCGGACCATTGCAGGCTGCCGACCAATTGCTTGGCATAAGGGTCTATCAACAGTTTGTTGGGGTTGAAACGGTGGCCGTTCTCCGGCTCGTAGGGGCCGTGCACGCGGTAGCCGTAGACCAGGCCGGGGTGCGCGTCGGGCAGGTAACCGTGGTAGATCTCGTCGGTGTATTCGGGCAGCTCGATGCGTTCGATTTCGTGCTCGCCAGTGGAATCGAACAGGCACAGCTCGACCTTGGTGGCGTTGGCCGAGAAGAGGGCAAAGTTGACACCCAGGCCATCCCAGGTGGCACCGAGGGGGAAGGGCAGGCCTTCGCGGATGCGCGATGGGGCGACCGAGCGGGTTTTCTTCGGGATGCGGGGGCTCATGGCGGTCCTCTGTGGCCGTGGCGGAGGGGGAACTGTGCAGTCCTGCACCGGCCTCTTCGCGGGTGAACCCGCTCCCACAGGAATGGGGCCAGGCCTGAGCATTACGCCGTACCTGTGGGAGCGGGTTCACCCGCGAAGAGGCCAGTGCCGGGTCAACCGGCAGCCGGCTTTTTCACCGCCCGGGGCTTCTTCGCTGCCACGGCCTTCTCAACCGGCTCAGCGGCTACCTTGGGCTTGGCCGGTGCCCGCTTGCGCGGCGCCGCCTTGGGAGCCAAGGCCTCGGCTTCGGCCAGCTTGCGGGCCATGTCCCAATGGCGGTCCTCCTGGCCGGTGGGCTTACCCTCGGATTCCCAGATCTGGTAGGCAAATTCGCGGATACGTTTTTCATCGACACTCATCATGACGCTCCTGATGCTCAAGATTGTTGTATCAGCAGGTTGACCGGAAACTCCGCCAGCACGGCGCTCAACAACAGCTCCTTGGAAGAGCTGACCGCAGCACTGGGGAAAAGTCCTGTCGAGTTGGCAGGCGACAAGGCAAACGGCAGGCTTACCCGGGTGTCGTCCCAGTTCTGTGCCGGGATCAGGGGTATCGGTGCTCCCGCCAGCAGGGTACTGGCCAGGCGTGGCGCGATGATGACGGCCCGCTCGCCTTCGCCCAGGCGGGCGAAGGCCACCACCTTATCGGCATGCCGGCCGTGCGCGGTCAGCGGCAGGTAGCCACCACGGCGGAACAGTTCGGGGTGGGCCTGGCGGCAGTCCAGCACCCGGGCGATCAGCGCCTGCTTGAGGCGGCCGTCGCGCCAGTGCGCCAGCAGCTCGGCTACTGGTGTTGCATCGTCCAGGGTGCGACGCCGGCAAGCGTAGTCCACGGCGCGGCGGTTGTCTGGGTCGACCAGGCTGAAGTCCCAGTATTCGGTGCCCTGATACAGGTCAGGCACGCCCGGCGTGGTCATGCGCAACAGGGCCTGGACCAGGCCATTGAGGGCGCCGGGGCAGGCCAGAAGGTGCGCGGCATCGGCCAGTGATTTGCGCAGCTGCTGGTTCTCGCTGTCCAGCAGCAGGCCGTCGATATAACGGGCGCAGGCGCTTTCGCAGGCCTCGTTCGGCGCGCTCCAGCTGCTGCGCAGCTTGGCCTCGCGCAGGGCCTTCTGCTGCCACTGGCGAATGCGTTCGGCGTACTGGCGCAGGGCGTTGTCATCGTGCAGGTCGAGGTCCAGTGGCCAGCTGCCAAGCAAGGTCTGCAGCAGCATCAGCTCATCGCCGGGGCTGGGCGCCAGGCCGTCGTCCAGTTGCGTGCGCAACGGTGTCGCCAGTTCGCGCCAGTGTTCCATCCGGCTGGCCAGCCACGGGCCGCGCTCACTGAGCACGGCCAGGCGCGCGCGGGTGTCTTCGCCGCGCTTGTGGTCATGGGTGGCGCTGGCGAGCAGGTTGTCGGGGAAGTCGCGCAGGCGCCGCTGGGCCTCGTTGTGGAAGTGTTCGAGCGGGGCGCTGAAGCGCTCGGCGTCGAAGCCCACGTCGTTGCGCGACAGCAGCCGGGCGCTGCGGTAGAAGGCGGTGTCTTCCACGGCCTTGGCGGCGCTGGGCGCAGTCAGTTGCTGGAAGCGCACGCAGGCGTGGCGCAGCTGCTTGCGTGCCCGCCCCGCCGGCAGGCGGCGCCAGGCTTGCCCGCCCAGCCATTTGTCAAGCTGATCGAGCAATGGCCAGTCGGCTTCGCCGAGGTCCTGGCGGGCATTGGCCAGGGCCTGCTGGAAAAACCCTTCGTCTTCTGCCGGGCGCCCGCAGGCATTGAAGTAGGTGCGGTACACCGGGTAATGCGCCACCAGCGCCTGCAAGGCGCGACGGATAGCGCCCAGGGTCAGGTCGCGGGTCATCAGGTCGTTGCGCGCTACCTGCAACAACGCCTGGGCCACCGATTCGCAGTCGCCGGCCAGGCTGGCATTGAGCACCAGATGGCGGGCCTGACGCACTTCTTCGGGGAAGTCCGGGCGTTCGCTCACATTGCTCCACAGCTCGGTCAGCGCTGCTTCGCCCGCCGGGTCGTGCTGCAGCAGCGAGACCTGGTTCATGAACTCATAGCCGGTAGTGCCATCGGTAAGCCAGTCGCGGTGCAGGTGTTCGTTGGCACCGAGAATCTTCTCCACGTAGATCGGGAAATGCTCCAGGGCAGCATTCAACGGCCGCCGCGCCAGCAGGCCATCGACCCGTCGGCGCAGCTTGCGGCAATAACCGCGCGGGTCGGCCAGGCCGTCGATATGGTCGATGCGCAGGCCATCCACCAAGCCACGTTCGATCAGTTCGAACAGCTTGGCGTGGGTGGCCTCGAATACCACGGCGCGCTCAACCCGCAGGCCGCCCAGTTCGTTGATGTCGAAGAAGCGTCGCCAGTTGATGTCGTCGGCGGCGGTGCGCCAGCTGGCCAGGCGGTAGGTCTGGCGTTCCAGCAGCAGGTGCAGGCGCTTGAAACCCTTGTCGCTACGGCTGTCGAATGCCGCCAAGGCCGATTCGATATCGGCGCCTTCGCGGATCAGGCGCGCCAGTTCGGCTTGCAGGGGCAGGGCGTCAGCCAGCGGGGTGGCAGACGCGCTCAATGCGGTGAAGCGTTCGGCCAGGGCCTGGAGTGCCGGCTCCGGGCTCAGGGCGAGAATCCAGCCGTAGTCGATCGGGCAGATCGGGAAGCGATGCTCGTAATGAGCGACCTGCAGGAGCCCCAGGTGCTTGTCGAACTGAAGCGGTATCTCGCCATTTTCAAGCGCCACGCCATAGTCGCTGGCGAGGAACGGTAACAGCAGTTGGCCGGCCAGCAGCGGGTCGCTGGAGTGCCACTGGATGTCGAAGAACTCCGCATACGGGCTGCGCCGGCCCCAGGCCAGCAGGTTCTGCCACCAAGGGTTATCGGCACCGCCCACGGCCATGTGATTGGACACCGTGTCGAGGATCAGCCCCATGCCGTGCTGGCGCAGGGCTGCGACCAGCCTTTCCAGCGCCGCCTCGCCACCCAGCTCGGGGTTGACGCAGGTCGGGTCGACCACGTCGTAGCCGTGACGTGAGCCGGTGCGGGCCTTGAGGATGGGCGAGGCATACAGGTGGCTGATGCCCAGCTGGGCGAAGTACGGCACCAGCGGCACGGCGTGATCAAGGCTGAAGTCGCTATGGAACTGCAGGCGCAGGGTCGCGGTCAGCGGTTTCATCGGTCACGCTCCCAGGCCTGTTCGCGGGCTTGTGCCAACAACTCCAGGCGCCTGGCGGCGTCTTCGTCGTCGAGCAGCTCGCGTACCGGCCGGGCAAAGCGCCGGCGCCAGTTGGGGTGGCCGGTGGTGGTGCCCGGCAGGTTGGGTTGCTCGTCACAGCCCAGCAGGTCTTCCAGCGGTACCAGCACCAGCGGTGCGCGGGTGTGGCCAACGTAACGGATGGCCGCGTCGATCAGCGCGTTGTTGTCCGCCAGCGTGCCGTAGTTGGCCTCCAGGATGCGGCGCAGGCCGTCGTGCTCCTTCTGCCGCTCGTGGCGCCAGTGCAATTCGGTGGCGGCGTCGATCAGTTGCAGTCGGTGGTTCCAGTCGATGTCGCGGTTTTCCAGCCAGCCGGCCAGCGGCGCCAGGTCGTGGGTGCCGGTGGTGGCCAGGGCGTTGTCCGGCCAGTCGAGAATCGGCTTGAAATGGCCTGGCTGGGTCTGCTCGAAGGGCAGCACGCGCATGCCCAGCACGGCCTTGGCCGCCAGTTGCTCGCGCAGACCGTCAGGCACGGTCCCCAGGTCTTCGCCGAGGATGATTGCCTGGTGGCGCACCGACTCCAGCGCCAGCAGGCGCAGCAGGTCGTCCACTGGGTAGTTGAGGTAGGCGCCTTCGCTGGGCTTGGCCCCCTGCGGGATCAGCCACAACCGGCGCAGGCCCATGACATGGTCGATGCGCAGGCCGCCGGCGTGGGCGAGGTTGGCCCGCAGCATTTCGATGAAGGCGCGGTAACCGTTGCGTTTGAGGCCCTCGGGCGAGAAGGCGCAGATGCCCCAGTCCTGGCCGGCACGGTTGAGGATGTCGGGCGGTGCGCCCACCTTCAGGTCTGCCAGCAGCTCGTCCTGACGGCTCCAGGCCTGGCTGCCGGCCCCGTCGGCACCCACCGCCAGGTCAGCGATCAGGCCAACCGCCATGCCGTTGCCGCGTGCTGCTTCCTGGGCGCGTTGCAGGCCCCGTTCGGTCAGCCATTGGCAGAAAGCATGGAACTCGATCTTGGCCGGGTAGGTGTTGGCGAAGGCCTCTACTTCCGGGTGGTACGGGTCGTGCCAGGCTTTGGGCCAATGGCGCCAGTCGGCGCCCAGGCCGTGCTCCACGGCTTGGGCCTGCAGCACCTCGAAGCGGCAGTGGTGTTCCAGGGCCTGGCCGCCCGCGTCACGGAAGCTGTCGAAATCCTTGCGCAGCGGGTGGTCGCCCTGGCTGAAACCCTGGTACAGGGCTTCGAGCAGGCGCTGGCGGGCGCTGGCGGCACGCGGCCAGTCGACCAGCGGGCATTGCTCCAGGTCTTCCAGTTGCTGCTCCAGGCCGCAGGCTTCGATGGCCATGCGCACCTCCCGCTCGCCCAGCAGCGCGGCGGGGCTGGCGTACAGGGTATTGAGCAACAGGCGGCTGGAGGGTGAGTAGGGGCTGTAGTGCTCCTGGTCGATGGCCGACAGGGCGTGGATCGGGCTGATGGCCAGGGCATCGGCACCGCGCTCGGCGGCCGCGCGGGCCAGTTGCTCCAAGGCCAGGCAGTCACCGTAGCCACCATCGCCGGGGCGGCGCAGGCTGTACAACTGCACGGCAAGGCCCCAGCAGCGCGGGGGCGGCTGCTGCACCCGGTCTTCAAGGCTGTGGCAGCGTGGCGGGGCCACGGCCACGGTGAAGCGGCGGCTGTCGATTTCCACCTGGTGGTAGCCGATGGGCAGTTCACCGGGCAGGCGAGCCTGGTTGTCGAGGTTGAGGGTGAGTGAGGCGTGGTCCTCCAGGGTGCAGTGCGCGACGCTGGCGGCGCTGAAGTAGCGCGCCAGTGGCAGTGGCTGGCCCAGGTCGGCGGTCAGCAGTGGCGGCAGGTGCTCACTGTCTTCGGCCGCGTCGACGGCGCGCAGGCTGGCGGCAATGGCGGCGTCATCGGCGGCTGGGTGGCCCAGGCCTTCGAGGATATTGCGCAGTACCTCGTCGCTGACGCGCTGGGGCCGGGCGTTGGCGTCGATCCAGTCGCGGCTTAGCCCGACGCGGGTCGCCAGACGGTGCAGGGCGGTTTCGCTCATGGGCGCTCCTGGGCAGGGGGAAGCAGGCTGACCACGCAGCTGTACGCGGCCAGATGAGTATCGGGGTGCCGGGTATCGGCGCTGTCGAACAGCCGGGTGGCTGGCGCGGGCAGCTCGACTGCCTGCGGGGTGGCGGCCAGGTTCAGGTCGATGCGCAGGGTGCTGCCATCGCCCAGGCGCCAGCGTGCGGTCAGTGCCTTGTCGCCGAGTACCTCGGCGCCCAGCGCACGGCTGCCAGGCAGGTGCGGGATCACATGGCGGCGGCGCAGGTCGAGCAACTGCTGGTACAGGCCGTGCCAGCCGGCGACCACTTCCGTGGCCTGCGGGCGGGAGGCCTCGAAGGTCTGTTCGGCATTGGGGTCGGGGATGCGTTGGCGCTGCTCCGGGTCGGCGAAGGCGGCGAAGTGGGCGAACTCGCTACGCCGACCCTCGCGCACAGCGTCGGCCAACTGGTCATGGAAGTCGGTGAAGAACAGGAACGGCCGGCAACTGCCGTCGTCGTCGCCCATGAACAGCAGCGGTATCATCGGGGCCAGCAGCAACAGGCCGGTGGCCGCCCGTAGCGCCGGCGGCGGGCACAGGCGGGTCAGGCGCTCGCCCAGGGCGCGGTTGCCGACCTGGTCGTGGTTCTGCAGGAACAGCACGAAGGCGGTGGGCGCCAGGTGCCCGCTGGGTTCGCCGCGGGGCGTGCCATGGCGGTTGGCCTGGCCCTGGAACACGAAACCTTCGGCAAGGCAGCGGGCCAACTGGTCGATGGGGCGCTGTTGGTAGTCGGCGTAGTAGCCTTGGGTTTCGCCGGTCAGCAGAACATGCAGGGCATTGTGGCCGTCGTCGTTCCACTGGGCATCGAAGCCTTGTTCCAGCAAGAAGGCCTGGTTGTGCTCGTTCTCCAGAACCAGCCATACGTGACGACCTGGTTCCATAGCAGCGCGTACCCGTTGCGCCAGCTCGACCAGAAAGTCGGGCTGGTCGATGGCGTGCACGGCATCCAGGCGCAGGCCGTCGCAGCGGTAGTCGCACAGCCACATCAGGGCGTTCTGGATGAAATACTCGCGAACCTGCGGGCGACGGAAGTCTATGGCTGCGCCCCACGGGGTCTGCCGGTCGTCGCGGAAGAACGTGCTGGCGTACTGGTGCAGGTAATTGCCGTCGGGGCCGAAGTGGTTGTACACCACGTCGACCAGTACCATCAGCCCCTGGCCATGGGCCTGATCGACCAGCGCGCACAGTTGCTCGGGGCTGCCGTAGGTGTTTTGCGGCGCATAGGGCAGCACGCCGTCGTAGCCCCAGTTGCGCTCGCCGGGGAACTGCCCCAGCGGCATCAGCTCGATGGCGCTGATGCCCAGTTCGGCCAGGCGAGGCAGTTGCCGGGCGACCCCGGCGTAGCCGTCGAGCAGGCCGACATGCAGTTCCTGGATTACCGCCTCGTGCCAGGGCCGGCCCTGCCAGGGGTGTTGCCAGACGTAGCTGGCCACATCCACCACCTGGCTCGGCCCCTGCACGCCCTCGGGCTGGTAGCGCGAAGCCGGGTCGGTCACCTGCAGTTCACCGTCGATACGGTAGTGGTAACGGTCACCGGCCTGGCACGGGGCTACGCCGGTGTACCAGCCATCATCATCAGGCAACAGCTCGATGGCCGGCTGTTGCTCCAGTTCCAAGCTCACGCTGCGCGCATCCGGGGCCCAGAGGGCGAAGCGCGCCGACGTGGCGTCCAGCAGGTGTGCGCCATGCCTGTGCATCTTCTGCTCCCCGTTCAGTAATGGCTGTGCTGCGCTTGCTTGACCAGATCCTCGTACAGGCGTGCATAGGGTTCCACGGCCTGGCACCAGTTGAACGGTTGGGTCATCGACAGGCAGCGCATGGCGTTCAGCAGGTCCTTCTTGCCGTATACATAGAAGGCGCGACTGAGTGCCTGGCGATAGCTCTCGACGGTGGACTCATTGAACAGGAAGCCAGTAACACCGCACTCGATGGTGTCGGCCAGGCCGCCGGTGTTGCGCGCCACCGGCAGCGAGCCGAAGCGCTGCGCATACATCTGGCTGAGACCGCACGGCTCGTAGCGTGACGGCATCAGCAGGAAGTCGCTGCCGGCGAACATGCGTCGGGCATCGGTTTCGTTGAAGCCGATGCGCACGCCGATGCGACCCGGGTGGCGTAGCGCCAGCTCGCGCATGGCCTGCTCCTCTTCCGGCTCGCCACGGCCGATGATCGCAATCTGCCCGCCTTGCTCGACGATGTAGTCGGCCACACCCAGGGTCAGGTCCAGGCCTTTCTGGTAGACCAGGCGCGAAACCACGGCGAACAGTGGGCCTTCGGAGGGCTGCAGTTCGAACAGCGCGCGCACTGCCTGGGCGTTGCGCGCCTTGCCTTCCCAATCGTTGATGCTGAAGTTGTGCTGCAGGTGCTTGTCGGTAGCCGAGTCCCAGCTTTCGTCGATGCCGTTGGGAATGCCGCCGAGCAGGCCTTGTTGGGCCTTGCTGGCGAGGAAGCCATCCAGGCCGCAGCCGAATTCCGGGGTGGTGATTTCCCGGGCATAGGTGGCGCTGACCGTGGTGATGTGGCTGGAGTAGGCCAGGCCGGCCTTGAGGAACGACAGCTTGCCGTAGAACTCCATGCCTTCCTGCTGCATGGCGTGCTCGGGGATCGCCAGCTCCGGGCTGCAGCCGCGGCTGTACACGCCCTGGTAGGCCAGGTTGTGGATGGTGAACAAGGTTGGTGTGTTCAGCCCGCGCCAGTGCATGTAGGCCGGCGCCAGGCCAGCGGGCCAGTCGTGGGCGTGCACCACTTCGGGCTTCCAGTGGATCCTGCCTTCACCGGCGGCAATTTCGGCGGCGGCCAGGCCCAGGCGGGCAAAGCGGATGTGGTTGTCGGGCCAGTCGCGGCCGTTGTTGGCGCCATAGGGGGTGCCGTCGCGCTGGTACAGTTCGGGGCAGATCAGTACATAGATGACCAGGCCGTCGGCCATGTCCATGCGCCCGATCTTGCACGGCGGCAGGGCGGCGTGGCCGCCCAGTTCACCGACGATGTGGATGGGGTTGTCGCTTTCCATCACCTGGCGGTAGCCGGGGATCAGCACCCGCACATCGTGCAGGTGTGCCAGGGCGCGGGGCAGGGCAGCGGACACATCACCCAGGCCGCCGGTTTTCACCAGGTCGGCGATTTCTGAGGTCACGAACAATATCTTGCGCTTGTTGCGGTTGTGCTGGCGCTGGGCGCCGGGTGCCTTGCCTGTCGCGGCGAAGTCCGGGGTGAGCGGTTCGCGGTTGTCCGGGGTGAATGAATCTACGTGAGGCTCGACAGCGGCACTGATCATACTTCTCTCCGTCCCTATGCTTGGCTGGGTGTTGGCACCCGTGGCGATGTTTCGTGTTGGTTCTCTCTGCTTCTGAATTTTGCGTAGTGCGTTCCATGCCCCAGGATCGTGCGCGCAGGCACGGCGCGATCGGCATTCCGGCCGAAGGCGATTGGACTGGTTGGGATGGGTGGGCCGAGCCAGGGAATGTCCCTTGCGTTTGGCCTACTTAGTTCCTGACCTGCCGGCGTTCCCGAAAGTTCGACTTTTTTTCGTCGCTCTTCCGTTGAGCAAATGGCGGGCCGAAACCCGAGTGTAGGAGAGAAATAGATAAAAAGGTGACCCACTGGTCACTATTGCCATGCGCGGAATAGACGCAAACGTTGGCGTATGTGACTGGATGTGAAAGGGGTGGGACAGGTGTGGAGCGAGAGGATTTTGGTGGTGCGCCAAATTGTGGCTTGCGTGGGCTGGTGCACCATAACGGAGCGCAATTCAGAAGTGGCGCGCTCTCTGTGGGAGCGGGTTTACCCGCGAAGAGGCCGGACCTGGAAAAGTGGAGTAGAGAGAATTCAACAGGGGTGGGAGCCATTCAGCCCCCACGGGAGGAAGGTAGAATCAAAGGCTCACAGCTTTGTCTTCAGCGCGCTGTTGCGCCAGCAGCAGGTTCAGTTGAGCGACCTGCTGACGCAGTTGGTCACGTTCGTCCTTCAATTTACGCAGCTCATCACGGCGCACAGAGACATAGAGGGTCTGGGTTGGGGTTGCAGGCATCAAGGTACCCATGAGCACACCTCGTGGTTTTGGCTGGTGACAAGTCAAAGCGTAGACGCTTCACGCGGAGCGCATTCTGAATTCTTTCGCAGGGCTTGGGAACTTTTTTGTTTATCGTTGTCTCGCCGTTCGTCGCTGAACCCTCGAGCGGTTCGCTGGACTAATCTGAAAAACTGGACTGTGTCGTCATTTATTTCGAAAGGGGAGCATCGGCTCATGCAACTGGGAATCATCGGGCTGGGCCGCATGGGCGGCAATATCGCAAGGCGCCTGATGCGCGCCGGCCACCGTACTGTGGTGCATGACCACAACCGTGAGGCTATCAACGGCCTGGAGGCCGAAGGCGCCCAGGGCGCGCACGACCTCGGTGCGCTGGTACAGAAGCTCAAAGCACCGCGCGCGGTGTGGGTGATGCTGCCCGCTGGTGAACCCACCGAGCAGACCATCGCCCAACTGGCCGAGATGCTGGAGCCGGGCGATGCAATCATCGACGGCGGCAACACCTTCTACAAGGACGACATGCGCCGCGCTGGTGAACTGGCCAAGCGCGGGCTGCATTACCTGGACGTTGGCACTTCAGGCGGTGTGTGGGGCCTGGACCGTGGCTACTGCATGATGATCGGTGGGGAAAAGGACGTGTTCGAGCGGCTGGAGCCGCTGTTCAGGGCGCTGGCACCGGGAGTAGGTGACATCCCGCGTACCCATGGCCGCAGCGGCGAGCACCAGCGCGCCGAGCACGGCTACATCCACGCCGGCCCAGCGGGTGCCGGGCACTATGTGAAAATGGTGCACAACGGCATCGAATACGGCCTGATGCAGGCCTACGCCGAAGGCTTCGACCTGCTGCGCAGCAAGGGCGGTAACGAACTGCCGGAGGATCAGCGTTTCGACCTGAACGTGGCGGAAATCGCTGAAGTATGGCGGCGTGGCAGCGTGGTCACCTCGTGGTTGCTCGACCTCACCGCCGATGCGCTGGTGGCCGACCCGCAGTTGTCGCAGTTCAGTGGCTCGGTGTCCGACAGTGGTGAAGGCCGCTGGACCATTGACGCCGCCGTCGAGCAGGCGGTGCCGGTGCCGGTGCTGTCCAGCGCGCTGTTCGCCCGCTTCCGCTCGCGCCAGCAGCAGGGCACCTATGGTGACAAGATTCTCTCGGCCATGCGCCTGGGCTTCGGTGGCCATGTCGAGAAGAAAGGCGAATGACCAGGCAGAGCATTCCGGCCGCACCGCCATGCACCCTGTTCCTGTTCGGCGCCAATGGCGACCTGGTCAAGCGCCTGCTGATGCCGGCGCTGTACAACCTCAGCCGTGACGGTTTGCTGGACCGCAACCTGCGTATCGTCGGTGTCGACCACAACCCGGCCAGTGCCGAGGAATTCGCCGGGCGCCTGCATGCGTTCATGGTCGAGCGTGACAAAGGTGGCGAGGGCACGGCCAAGTGCCTGGACGAGAAGATCTGGGCACGCCTGGCCAAGCGCCTGGATTACCAGACCGGGGATTTCCTCGATCCGGCCACCTACCAGGCCCTCGCCAGGCGCATCGATAAAACCAGCCATGGCAATGCCATCTTCTACCTGGCGACCTCGCCGCGCTTCTTCCCCGAGGTGGCCCAGCGCCTGGGGCAGGCCGGGCTGCTCGACGAGTCGGCCGGCGGCTTTCGCCGCGTCGTGGTCGAAAAGCCCTTTGGTACCGACCTGGCCAGCGCCGAGGCGCTCAACGCTTGCCTGCTGAAGGTGATGGGCGAGCGGCAGATCTACCGCATCGACCATTATCTGGGCAAAGAGACGGTGCAGAACATCCTGGTCAGCCGGTTTTCCAACGGCTTGTTCGAATCGTTCTGGAACAACCACTACATCGACCATGTGCAGATCACCGCTGCGGAAACCGTCGGCGTAGAGACCCGTGGTGCGTTCTATGACAGCACCGGGGCGCTGCGCGACATGGTGCCCAACCACTTGTTCCAGTTGCTGGCGATGGTGGCCATGGAGCCACCGGCCGCGTTCGCCGCTGATGCGGTGCGCAGCGAAAAGGCCAAGGTGGTCGGCGCCATCCGCCCGTGGTCGGCGAAGATGGCCCTGAAAAACTCCGTGCGTGGCCAGTACACCGCCGGCAAGCAAGGGCGCAAGCAGTTGCCCGGCTACCGTCACGAGGCCAATGTCGCGGCCGATAGCCAGACCGAGACCTACGTGGCGTTGAAGGTGATGATCGACAACTGGCGCTGGGCCGGCGTGCCGTTCTACCTGCGTACCGGCAAGCGCATGAGCGTGCGCGACACCGAAATCGCCATCTGCTTCAAGCCTGCGCCTTATGCGCAGTTCCGTGAATCGGAGCTGGAGCGGCCCAAGCCCAATTACCTGAAAATCCAGATCCAGCCCAACGAAGGCATGTGGTTCGACCTGCAGGCCAAGCGCCCCGGGCCGGAGCTGGTGATGGAGAATGTCGAGCTGGGCTTTGCCTACAAGGACTTCTTCAAGATGAACCCGGCCACTGGCTACGAGACGCTGATCTACGACTGCCTGACCGGTGACCAGACCCTGTTCCAGCGGGCTGACAACATCGAGAACGGCTGGCGCGCGGTGCAGCCATTCCTCGATGCCTGGGCCCAGGGCGGCGAGGTGCATGAATACCCGGCCGGTGAAGACGGGCCAGAGGCCGGCAATGAATTGCTGGCGCGGGACAAGCGGGAGTGGCACAGCTTGGGCTGAGTTTTTTTGTAAAGCCTGTGCCGGCCTCTTCGCGGGTAAACCCGCTCCCACAGGGATATCGATGGTTTCAAGGCCTGTGATGTACCTGTGGGAGCGGGTTTACCCGCGAAGAGGCCAACACAGGCAACCACACAAAGGCGTCTCAATGCCCGCCCACATCGAAGGCTATGCCCTGATTACCCGGTTGTTTCAGGCTGCCTGATATAAAAGTGTGAAACGACCGGAGTAGACTAGGGCAAACCCCTTCGGCACGGAGCACACATGGGCATTCGCGGTACTGACCGGCAGATCGACAACATCGAGTTCAATGTCAGCGACATCGCACGGAGCAAGGCCTTCTACGGCAGTGTGTTCGGCTGGGCGTTCACCGACTACGGGCCTTCCTATACCGAGTTCAGCGATGGCCGGCTGACCGGTGGCTTCACCACGGGTGAGCCGGTGCGCCCGGGTGGGCCGCTGGTCATCTTGTACGCCGACGACCTGGAGGCCACGCAGCAGAGGATCGAAGCTGTCGGGGCAAAAATCAGCCGGGCCACCTTTGCTTTCCCCGGTGGGCGGCGGTTTCATTTCATCGACCCGGACGGCTATGAACTGGCGGTGTGGACGGCCCAAGCCTGATGGCCAACCACAAGATCGAAATCCGCCGGCGCAATATCGAGAAAATTCTGCAGGCGGCGGAAAAGGTGTTCGCCGAGAAGGGGTACGGCGCCACCTCAATGGGTGATATCGCTGAACAGGCCGAGTTGCCGCGTTCCAATCTGCATTATTACTTCAGCACCAAGGACGACCTGTTCCGCGCGGTGCTGCAGGACCTGCTGGATGTGTGGAAGCAGGACGCGCTGTGCTTCGAGAACTTCGACGACCCGCGCGTGGTGCTGACCAGTTACATCCGGGCGAAGATGGGCCACTCGCGCTCGCGGCCGCTGGGTTCGAAGATCTGGGCCGAAGAGATGCTGCACGGGGCGCCGGTACTGGGGGTGAATCTGGATGAAAGCCTGGTGCCCTGGGCCAAGCTGAAGGAAGCCAAGATTCGCCGCTGGGTGGAGGAGGGGCGCATCCTGCCGGTGGAGCCGTCGGCGCTTTTGTACATGATCTGGGCCTCGACCCAGCACTATGCCGACTTTGGTTACCAGGTGGCATTGCTCAATGGCGGGGAGGCGTTGTCGGACATGGCTTTTGAAAATGCCGTGCAGACGGTAACCAGTGTGATCTTGCGGGGGATCGGGCTGGAGCCTTGAGATCGGCGATTACCTGAAAGATTGGGCCGCCGCGCGGCCCTTCGCGGGTAAACCCGCTCCCACAGGTGTTTTGCTGCCCTCACAAACGGCGCGGTCCCTGTGGGAGCGGGTTTCAGCTAACCTCGCGGTAGGGGTTACGCGGATCCTGCGTCCAGTTCATGTACGGCTTGCCGGTATCCTGCGCCACCATCTCGATGCAGCCCTCCACCGGGCAGGTGATCTGGCACAGGTTGCAGCCTACGCATTCCTCCTCGATCACGCTGTAGGCATGCGTGCCATCCGCCTTCAGCGTACTGGCAATCGCCTGGTGCGAAGTATCTTCACAGGCAATGTGGCAGCGCCCGCAGCCAATGCACGCTTGCTGGTCGATGTGCGCCACCGACCTGTAGTTCATGTCCAGGTACTTCCAGTCGGTGGTATGCCCCACCGCCTGGCCACGGAACGCCTCGATGTTACGGTGCCCATGCTGGTCCATCCAGCGCGCCAGGCCGTCCTTCATGTCCTCGACGATACGGAAGCCATGCAGCATCGCCGCCGTGCACACCTGCACGGCACCACTACCCAGGGCCATGAACTCGGCTGCGTCACGCCAACTGCCGATGCCGCCAATGCCGCAGATCGGCAAGCCGCGCGTTTCCGGATCGCGGGCGATTTCCGCCACCATGTTCAGGGCAATCGGCTTCACCGCCGAACCGCAGTAACCACCATGGGTGCTCTGGTCGCCGACGATGGGGTGGGCGACCATACGGTCCAGATCGACGCTGGTGATCGAGTTGATGGTATTGATCAACGACACTGCATCGGCCCCACCACGGTGCGCGGCGCGGGCCGACTGGCGGATGTCGGTGATGTTCGGCGTGAGTTTGACGATCACCGGCAGCGAGCAGTACGTCTTGCACCAGCGGGTGACCATTTCCACGTAATCCGGCACCTGGCCGACCGCCGCGCCCATGCCGCGCTCCGGCATGCCGTGGGGGCATCCGAAGTTCAGTTCGACGCCATCGGCCCCGGTGGCTTCCACCAGCGGCAGGATGAACTTCCACGAGTCTTCCACGCACGGCACCATCAGCGACACGATCAGCGCGCGGTCGGGCCAGTCCTTCTTCACCTGGGTGATTTCGCGCAGGTTGATGTCCAGTGAGCGGTCGGTGATCAGCTCGATGTTGTTGATGCCCTGTACCTGGCGGTTGAGGCCGTAGTGCGCCGAGTAGCGCGACGACACGTTGACCGCCGCCGGGTCTTCGCCCAAGGTTTTCCATACCACGCCGCCCCAGCCGGCCTCGAAGGCGCGGACCACGTTGTAGGCCTTGTCGGTTGGTGGTGCGGACGCCAGCCAGAAGGGGTTGGGTGCCTTGATGCCGGCAAATTCGATGGACAGGTCGGCCATTTACGCTGCCTCCACGTTGAGCATGAGTCGGGCATGGATGGCTTCGGCGGCCAGCTTGCCATGTTGCACGGCCTGGACGGTGAGGTCCTGGCCCAGGGCGGTGCAGTCGCCGCCGGCATATACGCCCGGCAGGCTGGTTTGCATCGTTTCGTCGACGCGGATGCGCTCGCCGTCGCGAGCCAGTTGTGCGGCCACCGGGTCGCCGAGGCTGGCGTCGTCGAAGCGTTGGCCGATGGCCTTGAAGATGGCATCGGCGGCCAGCTCGAAGGTTTCGCCGGTGTCGCGCAGGCGGCCGTCTGCCAGCTCGGTGCGGGCAAAGCGCATGCCGCGCACCTTGCCGGTGTCGTCCAGCAGCACGGCATCGGGGCGAGCCCAGGTGTGCAGGCGTACCTGGTTGGCCTTGGCAATATTCTGCTCATGGCCGGTGGCGCCCATGTCGGCGTGGCCGCGGCGGTACACCAGATTGACGTCGCGGGCACCCAGGCGGCTCATTTGCACGGCCATGTCGATCGCGGTGTTGCCGGCGCCGATCACAAGGCAGCGGTCGGCCAGGGGCAGTTGGCTCAGGTCATCGGCCTGGCGCAGTTCGCGGATGTATTCGGTGGCGGCCAGCAGGCCGGGTGCTTCTTCGTCAGGCAGGCCAAGCTGGCGCACGGCGTTCAGGCCGAGGCCGAGGAACACCGCGTCGTACTGGTCGCGCAGCTCGCCCAGGCTGAGGTTGCTGCCCAGGCGCTGACCGTGGCGAATCTCGATACCGCCGATGCCGAGCAGGAACTCCACTTCACGCTGGGCATAGTCGTCCACCAGCTTGTAGCGGGCGATGCCGTACTCGTTGAGGCCGCCGGCCTTGTCGCAGGCCTCGAACACCACCACATCATGCCCGTGCATGGCCAGGCGGTGGGCACAGGACAGCCCGGCAGGGCCGGCACCAACCACGGCGATACGCTTGCCGGTGGCCGGCGAGCGCTGGAACGGGTGTTCGGTGAAGTGGGCGTTGTCCAGGGCGTAGCGCTGCAGCTGGCCGATCAGCACCGGTGCGCACTCCTGCGCGTTGTTGCGCACGCAGGCTTGCTGGCACAGGATTTCGGTGGGACAGACGCGGGCGCAACTGCCGCCGAGGATGTTGGCCGAGAGGATGCGTTCGGCGGCACCTTGCAGGTTTTCGTCGCTGATGCGGTGGATGAACGACGGGATGTCGATTTCGCTGGGGCAAGCGTTGACGCAGGGGGCGTCGTAGCAGTACAGGCAGCGTGCGCTTTCGACGGCGGCCTGGCGGGCGGTGAGGGGAGGGGCCAGGTCGCTGAAGCGTTCGGCCAGCTGGTCGGCGCCGGCTCTTGGGCGCGGCAAGTGGTTCAGGGCGTCGATCACGGTTGTAGCCTCTCTATTTTTTTTGGATGCAGGCGACAAGCATTGCGGTGGTTTCTGGGGCCGCTGTGCGCCCCAATGGCTTCAGCGCTTCACGGGCGTCGGCCGCTGCACTTCGGCCCTGCGCCCCAGCACCTCATACACCGACGGATACGCCGGCCGTTCCACATACCGCCCTGCGCCCGCTTCCGCGCGCAGGTCGCCGTCGGCCCAGAGCACCTTGCCCTGGCTGATGGTATGGCTGGGGATGCCGCGCACGGTGCGGCCTTCGAAAATATTGAAGTCCACCTGCTGGTGGTGTGTCTTGGCCGAGATGGTGCGGGTGCCTTGCGGGTCCCACAGCACCAGGTCGGCGTCGGCACCAACACGAATGGCACCCTTGCGCGGGAACAGGTTGAAGATTTTTGCGGTGTTTGTGGAGGTCAGCGCGACGAACTCATGCATCGACAGGCGCCCGCTGTTCACCCCAGCATCCCACAGCACCGCCATGCGGTCCTCGATGCCGGCAGTGCCGTTGGGGATACGGCTGAAGTCGTCGCGGCCCATGGCTTTCTGCTCGGCGCAGAAGCAGCAGTGGTCGGTGGCGGTGGTGTGCAGGTTGCCCGACTGCAGCCCGCGCCACAGCGCCTCCTGGTGTTCACGCGGGCGGAACGGGGGGCTCATCACGTAGCCTGCGGCGGTGGCCCAGTCCGGGTCACGGTAGACGCTGTCATCCAGCAGCAGATGGCCTGGCAGGACCTCGCCGTACACCGGCTGGCCCTTGCCCCGGGCATAGGCGATTTCATCCAGCGCTTCGCGGCTGGAAACATGCACCAGGTACAGCGGTGTGCCCAGCGTCTCGGCAATGCGGATGGCGCGGCTGGCCGCCTCGCCCTCGACTTGGGATGGGCGTGACAGTGGGTGGGCTTCCGGCCCGGTCAGGCCCTGGGCCAGCAGTTTTTTCTGCAGGTGATACACCAGTTCGCCGTTCTCGGCATGCACGGTGGGCACCGCACCCAGTTGCAGGCAGCGTTCGAAGCTGGCCACCAGGGTGTCGTCGGCGGCCATGATCGCATTCTTGTAGGCCATGAAGTGCTTGAAGCTGTTCACCCCATGTTTGGCCACCAGTTCGCCCATTTCTTCGGCCACCTGCTCGCTCCACCAGGTGATGGCGACATGGAAGCCATAGTCGCTGGCGCTTTTCTGCGCCCAGCCGCGCCAGGTGTGGAAGGCCTCCAGCAACGACTGCTGCGGGTTGGGGATGACGAAGTCGATGATCGAGGTCGTGCCACCGGCCAGGCCCGCGGCAGTGCCGCTGAAGAAGTCCTCGCTGGCCACCGTGCCCATGAACGGCAGCTGCATGTGGGTGTGCGGGTCGATGCCGCCGGGCATCAGGTACTGGCCGCTACCGTCGAGGATATTGCAGTCGGTGGGGGGCTCGAGGTTTTGCCCAATGGCGCAGATCAGGCCATCGGCACACAGGACATCGGCGGGGTAACTCTCTTCGTGGGTAACCACGGTGGCGCCACGGATCAACAGGGACATGCCGTTTTCCTCGCAGGCTGACCGGTCTGGGCCGGTTCTTGGAATTTTCTACAGGGCGGGCAGGGTGGTTAATCCTGTCAGGCCTGACAAGAATCGAGGCTAGATGCTGATCCGGGATTCAGCAAGAAAATTTTCCCATTAATTTTGTGGTTTTTAACTAATTGAAATTTAAAGGTTAATTTATTAGATGGCGCTGACTACGGGGCCCTCGGAAGATTTGACTGACTTGACAAGATGAAAATCTGGTCGAGATTTTTAAGCACATAAAGCGTGTGTACTCCGGCCATCGCATTAGCCCGATGGGCAAACAACTACAAGAAAATCTGGAGAAAGCCCCATGCAGCAGAGCAGATCGGAAGTGGTCGAGCAGGATGGTCTGTTCGAGCTTTCCGAGGGCAGCGATGTCCTCGACAGCCCGCGCTACAACCACGACATCGCCCCGACGAAGGTGCACCAGCGCACCTGGAACAAATGGCACATCACCGCTCTGTGGGTGGGCATGTCCATCTGCGTGCCCACCTACACCCTCGGCGGCGTGCTCACTGCCTACTTCGGCCTCAGCGTGGGCGAGGCACTGCTGGCGATTCTGCTGGCCAACCTGATCGTGCTGATCCCGCTTACCCTCAACGCCTTCCCCGGCACCAAGTACGGCATCCCGTTCCCGGTGCTGCTGCGTTCGTCGTTCGGCATCCTTGGCTCCAACGTGCCATGCCTGATCCGCGCGGTGGTCGCCTGTGGCTGGTTTGGCATCCAGACCATGTTCGGCGGCTTGGCCATCCACCTGTTCCTGGGCTCGGTGTTCGACGGCTGGAAGGCCCTGGGTGGCACCGGCGAGGTGATCGGCTTCATGATCTTCTGGTGCCTCAACCTGTGGGTGGTACTGCGTGGCGCCGAGTCGATCAAGTGGCTCGAAACGCTGTCGGCACCGCTGTTGGTGGCCGTGGGTGTCGGCCTGCTGTTCTGGGCCTTGCCGCACATGTCGATGACCGAATTGCTGGCCCAGCCGCCCAAGCGCCCGGAAGGGGCAAACATGCTCAGCTACTTCTGCGCCGGGCTTACCGCCATGGTCGGTTTCTGGGCCACGCTATCGCTGAACATCCCCGACTTCAGCCGCTATGCCCGCAGCCAGAAGGACCAGATTCTCGGGCAGATCTTCGGCTTGCCGCTGACCATGTTCCTGTTCGCTGCGCTGGGCGTGGTGCTGACCGCAGCCTCGGCGTCGCTGGTAGGCGAGACCGTGTCCGACCCGGTCAGCCTGATCGGCAAGATCCACAGCCCGTTCTGGGTGGCCCTGGCCATGGCGCTGATCGTGATCGCCACGCTGTCGACCAACACCGCGGCGAACATCGTGTCGCCGACCAACGACTTCCAGAACATCGCCCCACGCCTGATCGGGCGCAGCCGCGCGGTGTGGTTGACTGGTTTCATCGGCCTGGCGCTGATGGGCCACGAGTTGTTGAAGAAGCTGGGCTGGATCGTCTCCGACCTGAGCCTGGAGAGCGTGTACTCCAACTGGCTGTTGGGCTATTCCAGCCTGCTGGGGCCGATTGCCGGGATCATGGTGGTGGACTACTTCCTGGTCCGCCAGCAGAAGCTGGACCTGGCCGGGTTGTACCGTGACGACGTGTACCCGGCGTGGAACTGGGCCGGGTTTGCCGCCTTTGCGTTGCCGGTGGCACTGACCGTGATGGCCATTGGCAACAGCAGTTTCAGCTGGTTCTACGACTACGGTTGGTTCACCGGTTCGCTGCTGGGTGGGGCGCTGTATTACCTCTTGGCCCGTGTGGTCGCGCGCAGCCCGGCGCGGGTGGTCAAGCCTTTGCCGTGAGACCGCGCTGGCTTCTTCGCGGGTAAACCCGCTCCCACAGGTACAGCGCAGGTCCCGAGGCCAACGCTGTACCTGTGGGAGCGGGCGAGCCCGCGAAGAGGCCAGAACAGACAACAGAAAAGCCTGAAGGAGAAACCCGTGACCCCAGTCAAAGAGATCCTGAAGACCACTGCCCACCACATCGACACCAGCCGCCTGTGGCAATCCCTGATGGACCTGGCCCGCCTCGGTGCCACCGCCAAGGGCGGCGTGTGCCGCCTGGCCCTGACCGACCTCGACCGCCAGGCCCGGGACCTGTTCGTGCAGTGGTGCGAGGCTGCCGGTTGCACGGTCAGCATCGACGCTGTCGGCAACATCTTTGCCCGCCGCCCGGGGCGTAACCCCAAGCTGCCCCCGGTGATGACCGGTAGCCATATCGACACCCAGCCCACCGGTGGCAAGTTCGACGGCTGCTTCGGGGTGATGGCCGGGCTGGAGGTGATCCGCACCCTCAACGACCTGGGCGTGGAAACCGAAGCGCCGCTGGAAGTGGTGGTGTGGACCAACGAAGAAGGTTCGCGTTTTGCGCCTTGCATGATGGGTTCGGGTGTGTTCGCCGGCAAGTTCACCCTGGAGGAAACCCTGGCCAAGCGCGACGCCCAGGGTGTCAGCGTTGGCGAGGCGTTGAACGCCATCGGCTACGCCGGCCCGCGCGCTGTGTCGGGCCACCCGGTGGGGGCCTATTTCGAAGCGCATATCGAGCAGGGCCCCATCCTCGAAGACCAGGGCAAGACCATCGGTGTGGTGCTGGGCGCGCTGGGCCAGAAGTGGTTCGACCTGACCCTGCGCGGTGTCGAGGCCCATGCCGGCCCTACGCCCATGCACCTGCGCAAGGACGCCCTGGTCGGCGCGGCAGCGGTAGTGGAGGCAGTCAACCGCACTGCCCTCGGCCACCAGCCGCACGCCTGTGGCACGGTGGGTTGCCTGCAAGCCTACCCGGGCTCGCGCAACGTGATCCCGGGCGAAGTGCGCATGACCCTGGACTTCCGTCATCTGGAGGGTGAGCAGTTGAATGCGATGATTGCCGATGTGCGCGCGGTGATCGAGGCGACCTGTGCCAGGCATGGCCTGAGCCATGAACTGATACCCACGGCCGATTTCCCGGCGCTGTACTTCGACCAAGTGTGTGTCGATGCCGTGCGCGAATCGGCGCAGACGTTGGGCCTGCCGCACATGGACATCGTCAGTGGGGCGGGGCACGACGCGATCTTCCTGGCTGAACTGGGGCCGGCGGGGATGATTTTCGTGCCGTGCGAGAACGGTATCAGCCATAACGAGATCGAGAACGCCACGCCCGAGGACCTGGCCGCAGGCTGCGCGGTGTTGCTGCGCGCGATGCTGGCGGCGTCGGAGGCGATTGCCAGCGGGCGGTTGGCGGCATAGTGGAGCGGCGGGTTGTGGAGGGCTTCGCATGTATTCGCCACAACATCTTCATCGCCTGTGAAATCGAGCGCCGCCCGCGCGGCGCTTCGCGGCACAAGGCCGCTCCCACATTTGTTGCAACGTGCCACACTTGTCAGGCAATGGTTGGGAGCTTTGTCGCTTTGTCGCGTTGACGCGGTTTTTTGGCTGGCGCTACCGCAGCCCCACTTGTCTAGAGTCATGCACCAAGGCGGGCAGCGCCTCTCTCACAGGCATGGCCACGTTGCAACAAATGTGGGAGCGGCCTTGTGCCGCGAAGCGCCGCGCGGGCGGCGCTCGATTTCACAGGCGATGAAGATGTTGTGGCGAGCACCTGCGAGCTCCACAATTCATCCCGCGGGCTCAAGACAGCCATCGCGCCCAATGTGATAACGCTGCAGGTCCTGCGCCAGAACCAGCCGCCCGCTATAGTGGGCCAACGCCTCGGCACGCACATCGTCGATGCTCGGGCTGCGCCGTGAGTCGTGCTGGTAGCGGGCGCTGAAGTGCGTCAGTACCAGGTTGCGCACGCCCGCAGCTTCGGCAAAGCGTGCCACTGCAGCCGCGGTGCTATGGCCGAAGGTGACCCCCGTGCGCTCGACCACCGCCTGGGTGAACGTGGCTTCGTGTACCAGCACGTCCGCCCCCCTGGCGGCATCGGTCAATAGCGCGGGGTTGTCATTGTCGCCGCACACGATCACCCGCCGTGGCGGGCGCGAAGGGCGCAAGTAATCACTGCCGTGCAGCAGCTGCCCGCCATGCTGCACCGTCAGGCCTTTGGCCAGGTCGCCCCACAGCGGGCCGCGGGGTATGCCTTCGGCTTCCAGGCGCGAGATGTCCAGGCGTGGTTCGGGGTTGAGTTCGGTGAACACGAAGCCGACACTCGGCACCCGGTGCGACAACTGCACGCTGGTCACCTGCACGGTGTCACTGCGCCACTCCACCAGATCTTCCACGGCCAGCAGGCGCAGTTCGAACGGCAGGAAGGTATCGCTGGCCACCAGCCCCTGGCGTACCCAGTCGTGCAGGGCGGTGGGCAGGACAATCTCCAGCGGCTGGGTGCGCCCGCTCATGCCGGCGCTGGCCAGCAGGCCCGGCAGGCCAAAGCAATGGTCGCCGTGCACGTGGGTGATGAAGATGGCGCGCAGGTCACGGACCGACAGCGGCGTGTGCTGCAGCCGGTGCTGGGTGCCTTCGCCACAATCGACCAGGTACCAGTGGCTGCCCCTGGCTTCGATCACGGCGGTGGCGCTGACGTTGCGTGCCTTGGTCGGCACGCCGGCGGAGGTGCCCAGGAACAGCAGGTCCATGGTCTGGCTCCTTGTTTCAGCCCAGCAGCGACAGGTCACGCAGCAACGTCTGCAGCCCTTGCGGTACCAGCGCGCCGATGCGCGCCAGGTCGGCGCTGTCGCACCAGCGGGCGCGGAACGGGCTGCTGTCGGACTCCTGGCCGTCCAGCCAGGCTTGCTGGTACAGGCTGGCGTCGTCGAAGCGTGCATCGTACACCTGCACAATCTCATGCCCTGGCTTGCCGGCATAGGTGAACAGGCTCTCCAGGGTGCCGAGCAGGCGCACGTCGCTGATCGGCTGGCGCAGTTCTTCGTCGATTTCCCGGGCGATGGCATCGCGGCCCAGTTCACCGAACTCGATGCCGCCACCCAGCGGCCGGCACAGGGTCTGGCCGGTGGCCGGGTCGTTGAACACGTTCACCAGGATCTTGCCTTGGTGATGGAACACGCAGAGGGCGAGAAAACGGATACGGTGTGCTGGCAGCGGCTTGGTACTCAACGGGCTCGTTCCTTCGAGGTGGTTCGGGGCGCACACCTTAGCCGGATTGCCGCATGTCGTCGATGGCCCCCAGGTTTTGCCTACTCGGCCTGCCGCCAGATGAGCTTGCTGGTGTCATAGCCTTGCTCACGGGCGATCATCAGCAGTTGCTCGCGCAGCTGGTCGGTGACCGCGGGCGTGCGCGAAAGTAGCCACAGGTATTCACGGTTCGGGTGGCCGACCAAGGCCACGCGGTAGTCCTGGTCGTGGTACAGCACCCAGTACTCGCCCTTGGCCAGGCCGGGCGCGAGGCGGCTGAACCAGTTGTCGAAGCGCACCCAGAGCTTGTCGGTGCTACCCGGTTGCTGGGCTTCGGCGATGCCCTTGGCCTGGCTCCACCGGCCGTCCTTTTCCTGGCAGCGATTGGTCACGTCGAGACGGCCGTCCTCTCGCAAGCCGTAGTGCGCCTCGGACTGCACGCAGTTGCGCTGGAAGAACATCGGCAGCCGCGCGAGTTCGTACCAGGTGCCCTGGTAACGTTGCAGGTCGACCTGCTGGGTACGCGGCGTTGCCGGGTGATCGTTGCCGGCGCAGCCGAGCAGGGCCAGGGTCATGCAGGAAAGCAGCAACGTGGTGCGCAGCGCCATGGTGAACCTCCTTGATACGGACGGGGCATACCTGTGTTTCGATGCGGGCGAGAGGCAAAAGTTGTACGGGATTGTACCTTTCAGAACGAACCGGTCTGCACTTCGCCTGCGCGCTCGTAGCGGGCGATGACCACGCCCTTGGGCGAAACCTGCGAGTGCTGCAGGGTGAAGGCCGCCGCTGCCGCATCGTCGCCGAACAGGCGTTTGCCGTGGCCGAGCAGCAGCGGGTGGATCAGCAGTTGCAGTTCATCGACCAGGCCCGCCGCCAGCAGTTGCTGCACCAGTTCGCTGCTGCCCTGGGTCAGCAGGTTGGCGCCGTCCTGCTTTTTCAGCGTGCGAACCGCTGCGGTGATGTCCGTGCCCAAGGCATGGCTGTTGTGCCAGTCGAGGGTTGCGGGGGTGTGGGTGGCCACGTGCTTGGGCACGCTGTTGAACAGGTTGGCGATGGAGAAGTCTTCCGAGTTGTCTTTTACCTTTGGCCAGTAGCCGGCGAAGATGTCGTAGGTGCGTCGGCCCAGCAGCAACTCGAAGGGCTGGCTGAACAGGGCCTGCATCGCCTGGCCGAAGACTGCTTCGGCATAGGGCACGATCCAGCCGCCGTAGGTGAAGCCGCCGCTGGTGTCTTCCTGCGGGCCACCGGGGGCTTGCATGACACCGTCGAGGCTGATGAAGGCGGCTACGATGAGTTTGCGCATGGGGACTCTCCTGTTGGCAGCCGGGGTGGCTGGGGGCATGGAATAGTCGAATGGCAGGCAGCAGAATCGACAGGGCTGTTTGAGTGGTCTGCACTGGCCCTTTCGCGGGTAAACCCGCTCCCACATGATCACCACAGTTTCGCAGGCTGTGCAGTACCTGTGGGAGCGGGTTCACCCGCGAAGAGGCCGGTACAGGCTACATCACAGCCAGTAGGTCACCGCCCACCACCCCAGCCCACCCATCACTACGGTATAGGGCAAGGCCATCCACACCATCCGCCCATACGACAGCCGGATCAGCGGCGCAATCGCCGAAGTCAGCAGGAACAGGAACGCCGCCTGCCCATTCGGCGTCGCCACGCTGGGCAGGTTGGTACCGGTGTTGATCGCCACCGCCAGCGTCTCGAAATGCTCACGGTTCATGCCACCGTCGAGGAATACCTGCTTCACCTCAGTGATGTAGATGGTGGCAACGAATACGTTGTCGCTGATTGCCGACAGCAGGCCGTTGGCCAGGTACAGCATGCCTGGCTGCTGCTCGGCCGGCAGCGCCAGCACCCAGGCAATCAACGGGATGAACAAGTGCTGCTGATGAATCACCGCCACCACGGCGAAGAACACCACCAGCAACGCGGTGAATGGCATGGCGTCCTGGAAGGCACGGCCCAGGCGGTGCTCGTCGGTGATGCCGGTAAACGCCGTGATCAGCACGATCACCATCAGACCGATCAGGCCGACCTCGGCAACGTGCAGCCCCAGGCAGGCGATCAGGATCAGTGCAGCGAACCCTTGCACCCACAGCGCGATGCGCTGGGCCGGGGTACGCGCAGCATCGTCCTCGGCGGCATAAGCGGCCAGCACCTGGCGCACCGGCTCGGGCATCAGCGTGCCGTAGCCGAACAGGCGCAGTTTCTCCAGCAGCACGCAGGTCAGCAGGCCGGCGCCCAGCACCGGCAGCGACACCGGCGCCACTTTCAGGAAGAACTCGGCAAAGTGCCAGCCCATCTCATGGCCGATCAGCAGGTTCTGCGGTTCGCCCACCAGCGTGCACACGCCCCCCAGGGCGGTACCCACCGCGCCATGCATCAGCAGGCTGCGCAGGAAGGCGCGGAACTGGTCGAGGTCTTCACGGTGCAGATGAGCGACTTGCTGGTCGCTGTCCAGCGCGCTGTCTTCGCGCGGGTTGGCCCCGGAGGCGACGCGGTGGTATACCGCATAGAAACCGACCGCGGCGCTGATGATCACGGCGGTCACCGTCAGCGCATCGAGAAACGCCGAGAGGAATGCCGACAGCACGCAGAACAGCAATGCCAGGGTCGCCTTCGAGCGCACCCCCAGCAGGATGCGCGAGAACAGGAACAGCAGCAGTTCCTTCATGAAGTGGATACCTGCGACCATGAACATCAGCAGCAGGATTACCGGGAAGTTGTGTTGCAACTCTTCATACAGGGCTTGCGGGGTGGTCATCTGCAGCAGCAGGGCTTCGACCAGCAGCAGGCCGCCCGGCATCAGCGGGTAGCACTTCAGGGCCATGCCCAGTGTGAAGATGAACTCGAGCACCAGTGCCCAGCCCGCGGCAACCGGGCCAACGGTCAGCAGCAACAGCGGGTTGAGCACCAGGAACAGGCAGATGACTGCCTTGTACCAAAGCGGCGACTGGCCCAGAAAGCTGTGGGCGAGGGCGCCGGTCAGGGAGCGCGACATGAATTTGTATCCTTATGATTCGGCGATGGCGCACGGTGCCGGATCAGCGCGTCTTAGGCAAGGCGTAGAGTCCCGTTTTTGGCACAAGTGCGGTCATCGGGCTGGGTTACCATCCGTGCCATGAACCTTTCATTTGCAGGAGTGCCGCCCGTGACCGAGTACAGCGCATTCAAGGTCGAACTGACCGACAGCATCGCCCACGTTCAGATCAACCGTCCGGAAAAGCTCAATGCGATGAACGCGGCCTTCTGGGAAGAGATCATCGACATCTTCCAGTGGGTCGACGACACCGATGCGGTGCGGGCAGTGGTGATCAGCGGTGCCGGCAAACATTTTTCCGCCGGCATCGACCTGATGATGCTGGCCTCGCTGGCCGGGCAGATGGGCAAGGATGTGGGCCGTAATGCGCGTTTCCTGCGCAGCACCATCCTGCGCCTGCAGGCGTCGTTCAATGCCGTGGACAAATGCCGCAAACCGGTACTGGCTGCGGTCCAGGGTTACTGCATTGGCGGCGCCATCGATCTCATCTCGGCCTGCGACATGCGCTACTGCAGCGGGGACGCGCAGTTCTCGATCAAGGAAATCGACATGGGCATGGCCGCCGATGTCGGCACACTGCAACGTTTGCCTCGTATCATCGGTGACGGCATGATGCGTGAGCTGGCCTTCACCGGGCGCAATGTCGAGGCTGAAGAGGCGCTGCGCATTGGCATGGTCAACCGGGTCTATGATGATCAGGCCGCGCTGATGGACGGGGTCTTTGCCATCGCCCGCGAGATTGCCGCAAAATCGCCAATCGCCGTGGCCGGCACCAAGGAAATGCTCAGCTACATGCGTGACCATCGCATCGACGATGGCCTGGAGTACATCGCCACCTGGAACGCCGCGATGCTGCAGTCCGAAGACCTGCGCGTGGCGGTGGCGGCGCACATGAGCAAACAGAAACCGACGTTCGCCGACTGATCAGGCCGGGGGACGCGCAGTAAAGGAACCCCCCGACATGTCAGCACGCTGGACTACCGCAGTACTCGACCCGCAGATCACCGGGGGGTTGGCCGTGGCCCGCAGCCCGGAAGGGTTCCTGGTGGACGACAACGGCGCGCTGTTTCCCCGCGACTGGCTCAAGCGCCAGGGCCTCGACGTGCTGTGCGAACACGGCATCGGCCATTTCGACGACCAACCGGTGTTCCTGCTCGAGCTGCGCAGCGCCACCGACGTGCCCGGCTGCGCCTGGCGCGGCCTGCGTGCGTTCATGCTCGAAGGAGACTTCGACACCTACAAAGTGCTGGGCTATGCCGCGCAGATCGGTACCTGGGCCCGCGAGCACCGCTTCTGTGGCAGCTGTGGCCAGGCGATGACGCAGATTCGCTGGGAACGGGCGATGTACTGCCAGCCTTGCGACCTGCGCAGCTACCCGCGCATTTCGCCGAGCATGATCGTACTGGTGACCCGTGGCGATGAAATTCTGCTGGCGCGCTCGCCGCGTTTCGTCACCGGGGTGTACAGCACCCTGGCAGGCTTCGCCGAACCGGGCGAGTCGGCCGAGGACTGCCTGGTGCGTGAAGTGCGTGAGGAGGTGGCGGTGGAAGTTAAGAGTATCCAGTACGTCGGTAGCCAGTGCTGGCCGTTCCCGCACTCGATGATGCTGGGCTTCCATGCCGAATACGCCGGCGGCGATATCGTCATGCAGCCGGACGAGATCGAGGACGCCAGGTGGTTCAGCGTCCACGACCTGCCGCCGCTGCCGGCCGGCCGGTCGATTGCCCGGTATCTGATTGATTTGTATGTGGCTCGCCGTTTAGGGCTGCCCGAACCAGTGCTGCCACGCTAGGCGCACAGTCAAGGCCAGCACCACGGTGATGAACACCGGGCGGATGAACCTGCTGCCGCCACTGATCGCCGTGCGTGCGCCGAAGAATGCGCCGACCATCACCGACAGGCCCATGCACAGGCCGACGATGTAGTCCACCTGCCCGGAAATGATGAACACCGTCAGCGCTGCGATGTTGCTGACGAAGTTCATGCTGCGCGCAACGCCGCTGGCACGGACCAGGTCGATGGGGTAGAGCAGCAGGGTGCTGACCGTCCAGAACGCCCCGGTACCCGGACCGGCAACGCCGTCATAGAAGCCCAGGGTAAAGCCTTGCGGCACTTGCCATTTCTTCTTGATCGGCGCATCGGCATCCAGCGGCGCCTTGGGCGTGCCGCCGAACAGCAGGTAGACGCCACAGGCGAAGACGATCACCGGCAGCATCTTGTTCAGCCATTCGGCCGGCATGTAGTGGGCGATGACCGCGCCGAGCAACGCCCCGGTCAAGGTGGCGAACAAGGCAGGGCGCCATTGTGCCGGGTGGAACAGCTTGCGCCTGTAGTAGGTAAAGCCGGCGGTGGCCGAGCCGAAAGTGGAGCTGAGCTTGTTGGTGCCCAGTACCAGGTGCGGTGGCATGCCGGCGGTGAGTAGCGCCGGGGTGGTGAGCAGGCCGCCACCGCCGGCGATGGCATCGATGAAACCGGCGACGAAGGCGACCAGGGCCAGGATCAGCAGGGTGAGGGGTTCTACGGTGAGTTCGAAGGGCATGGTTTCTTGGCAGGCAGGGAGGCAAGGGGCGGCAAAGGGCCGCGCTAGAAGGGAAACATGTTAATCCTGAGGTGTATGGGTTGCCAGTGCCGGCCCTTTCGCGGGTAAACCCGCTCTTACAGGTTACCTACACATTTCAAGACCTGTGCAGTACCTGTGGGAGCGGGTTTACCCGCGAAGAGGTCGGTGCAGGCGATCACGTCAGCTACGGATAAACGCCAGCAAATCCGCATTGATCACGGCGGCATGGGTAGTCGGCATGCCATGCGGGTAGCCCTTGTAGGTCTTCAGCGTGCCGTTGGGTAGCAGCTTTGCCGACAGCAATCCGGAGTTCTCGTACGGCACGATCTGGTCGTCGTCGCCATGCATCACCAGCACCGGCTGGGTTATGCCCTTCAGGTCTTCGGTGAAGTCGGTCTGGGAAAACGCCACGATGCCATCGTAATGGGCCTTGGCGCTGCCGATCATGCCCTGGCGCCACCAGTTGCCGATGATGCCTTCGCTGGCTTCGACACCGGGGCGGTTGTAGCCGTAGAACGGCCCTGCCGGGACATCCCGGTAGAACTGCGCACGGTTGCTGGCGACCTGGGCCTGGAAACCATCGAACACGGATTTGGGCAGGCCACCGGGATTACCGGAAGTCTGCACCATCAATGGCGGTACGGCGGCAATCAACACGGCCTTGAGCACCTTGTCTTGAGGGTGCCGGGCCATGTAGCGCACCACCTCACCACCACCGGTCGAGTGGCCGACATGCACGGCGCCCTGGATGCCCAGGTGAGCGACGACAGCCGCCACGTCGTCGGCATAGTGGTCCATGTCGTGGCCGTCCCATACCTGGCTGGAGCGGCCATGGCCGCGGCGGTCGTGGGCGACCACGCGATAACCCTGGGTGAGGAAGAACAACATCTGCGCATCCCAGTCGTCGGCGCTGAGCGGCCAGCCGTGGTGGAAATGGATGACCGGCGCATCGCGTGGGCCCCAGTCCTTGTAGAAGATCTGTACGCCGTCCTTCGTGGTTACATAGCTCATGGTCGGGTCTCCTGTGTGCAGGAAGCGAAGGGAGCTATTGAGAATAGGAGAGATTTCTGCGCAGTAAGCGCCGGCCGTCTTCAGATACGATCGCGCATCCTGTACCAGGCCTTGGCGGCGGCTTCCAGCGGTGCGGCCAGCAGGTCGCCGCCGGGGAAGCGGCCGTTGTCGATGCCTTGGTACAGCGTCAGCAGGTCGTCGTCACCGAGGATGGCGTCGCTCACGGCCCGGGCTGCGGCCAGGGTCGGCAGCACGCCATGGCCGGAGAAGCCCTGCAGCCAGTAGCGCTGGCCCTCGCGGCCGACATCCGGGGTGCGCTGGATGCTGCAGTCGATATGGCCGCCCCAGGCATAGTCGATGGCCACCCCGGCCAGCTGCGGGAACACCCGCTCCAGGTAGGGGCGGGTGGCGCTGGCGACATCTTTGGGAATACCGCCCAGGTAGGTGCAGCCGCCGCCGAACAGCAGGCGATGGTCCGGGGTAAGGCGGAAATAGTCGGGCACGAACTGGTTGTCGATCACGCAGCTATTGCGCGGCAGCAATGATCGGGCGAAATCGGCGTCGAGCGGCGCGGTGGCGACCTGGTAGGAACCGACCGGCAACAGGCGACGCGACAGGTTACGGTCGAGGCGGTCGATGTAGGCATTGCAGGCTAGCACCAACACCTGACAGCGTACTTCGCCGCGGTCGGTACGGGCGACATAGCCGTCGCCAGCTCGCTGGTAGCTGAGCACCTGGCTCTGTTCGTAGATACGCCCGCCGGCCGCCTCGATGGTACTGGCCAGGCCCTGGGCCAGCTTTAGCGGGTTGAGGTGGGCGCCTTTGGCGTCGTATAGCGCGGCCTGGTAGCGCGGGCTGTCGATCCATTGGGGCAGCTCGTCGCGGCCGATCAGGCGCAAGGCGTCGTAGCCCCATTTGTGTCGGGCATCGTGCAGGGCTTCCTCCAGCATCTTCACCCGGCGTGGCAGCACGGCGGTCCACAGGCTACCCACCCGGTAGTCGATGTCGAAGCCATGGCGCTCAGGCAGTTCACTCATTTCGTCGGCGGCCCAGCACATGCTGGCCCACAGGCGTTGTGTGCGTTCGACGCCCAAGGCCTTTTCCAGCGGTGGCATGTCGCAGGACCAGCCGAGCAGTGCCTGGCCACCGTTGCGGCCGGATGCCGCCCAGGCCACGCGGCTGGCTTCCAGCAGCGTTACACGCTTGCCGGCCTGAGTCAGGCGCAGGGCGGTGTGCAGGCCGCTGAAGCCGGCGCCAATGATCAGTACATCGGTGTCGTGGCTGCCTTGCAGGGTAGGGTGCAGGGGAATGCTGGCGGGGTAGGTCTGGGCGTAGTAGCTGGCGACGTGCTGGGCGGATTGTTTGAACATGCAAGGGGCTCATGAAAATTGTTTTGATTATTTTCATGAAAATTTAGCAGGTAAATTTCATGGCGCCAATGCATTAGCCGGCTTTGTGGTTTGCCTGGGGTTGTTGTGTTGCCTGTCCTGGCCCTTTCGCGGGTCAACCCGCTCCCACAGAGTCATCACAGGTCTTGAGGTCGGCGCTGTTCCTGTGGGAGCGGGTTGACCCGCGAAAGGGCCTGACCTGGGAGGGCAAAATCTTCAGGTTGTCGCCTTTTTTCGAGGCTGCCTTGGCTTGCCTGCGGCCGCTTTTCCTTTCCCGCCGCTCCTGCGCTTCTTCTTCCACGGCGGCGCCGCCCCGGCCGCCGGGCCGCTGATGGTCATGCGCATGCCGCTGCACCGTTCGACCAGCTTGCCCATCCACGCCGACTGCCGGGCAACGAACTCCTCCAGGGTCATCTCGCCACTCTGCACCATGTCCAGCGCCTGCTCCCAGATCGCCGTGGTGCCGGGGTCGGCAATGGCGCGCGGTACGGCGTCGATCAGGCTGAACGCCGCAGGCGTGGCCGACAGTGCCTTGCCGTTCTTCACCAGGTAACCACGGTCGAGCAGACCCTGGATGATGCTGGCGCGGGTGGCCTCGGTGCCGATGCCGGTGGTTTCCTTGAGCTTCTGCTTCAGCCGTGGGTCATCCACCAGCTTGGCGACGTTCTTCATCGCCTTGATCAGGTCGCCTTCGGTGAACGGTTTGGGCGGCTGGGTCCACAGGTCTTTCAATTGCAGGCCCTGTACGCTGCAGTCCTGGCCTTCGCGCAGCGCTGGCAGCACCTGGGCGGGTGGCGCTTCGCGGCCCTTGGTCGGGGTCAGCGCTTCGGGCAGCGCACGGCGCCAGCCTGGTTCGACGATCTGCTTGCCTACTGCGCGCAGGGCATGGCCGGCGCAGTCGAAGTCGGCCTGGGTGCGGTCGTATTCGTGGTTGGGCAGGAACTGCGCCAGGTAGCGGGCGCGGATCAGGGTGTACACCGCCTTGTGCTTGGCTGGCAGGCGCGATGGGTCGCTGGCTGCGGCAGTCGGGATGATGCCATGGTGGGCGCTGACCTTGGCGTCGTTCCACGCCCGCGAGCGACGCTGTGGCTCCAGGTAGGGCTGCAGTGGCGCCAGGCTGGCATCGGCACGTTGCAAGGCAGCGAGGATGGCTGGCGCTTCGGCGTGCTGGCTTTGCGGCAGGTAGCCGCAGTCGCTGCGCGGGTAGGTGATCAGCTTGTGGGTTTCGTACAGGGCTTGGGCGATGTCGAGGGTTTCCTGGGCGCCGAGGCCGAATTTTTTCGAGCACAGCTCCTGCAACGTGCCCAGGTCGAAGGGCAGGGGTGCCGCTTCACGCACACGCTCGGTGGTCACCTTGACGGCGCGGGCAGTACCCGCCTTGCCGATGTCGGCGGCAGCCTGCTGCGCCAGGGCCTGGTTCAGGCAGCGGCCCTGGTCGTCGCAGGCGCCCTCGGGGGCGCGCCATTGGGCGTTGAAGCCAAAGCCTGCGTGTTCGAGCTGCACGTCGATGGCCCAGAACGGCACTGGCACGAAGTCGGCGATGCTGCGGTCGCGGTCGACCACCAGGCGCAAGGTGGGCGTTTGCACCCGGCCCACCGGCAGCACGCCCTGATAGCCGGATTGCCGGCCCAGCAGGGTGAACAGCCGGCTCATGTTCATGCCGATCAACCAGTCGGCGCGGGAGCGGCCCAGCGCCGAGTGGTACAGGTTGAAGGTTTCGTGGCCCGGCAGCAGGCGCGCCAGGGCCTTGCGGATGGAGGCGTCGTCCAGTGCCGAGAGCCACAGGCGCTGCACCGGGCCGCGGTAGCGGCAATGCTCGACCAGTTCGCGGGCGATCATTTCGCCTTCGCGGTCGGCGTCGGTGGCGATAACCAGTTCGCGCGCTTCGCCGAGCAGGCGCTTGACCGCCTTGAACTGGCTGGCGGTCTTGGGCTTGACCAGCATCTTCCACTTCTCCGGGATGATCGGCAGGTCGGCCAGGTTCCAGCGCTTGTAGCGTTCGTCGTAGCTGTCGGGCGGGGCGGTTTCCAGCAGGTGGCCGATGCACCAGGTCACGCAGACGTCGGTGCCTTGCCAGCAGCCATCGCCCTTGCGGTTGGCGCCGAGCACTTTGGCGATGTCTTTTGCCTGGGAGGGTTTTTCGCAGAGGAACAGGCGCATGGCCGGGGACGCTTCATCGGGGGTGATGGGCAATAGGATGCGCAAGCGGGGGCGCGGAGGCAAGTTTTATCTGGATGGATGTACAGGTTTTTTGTCAGGAGGGGTGTCTTTGGCTGTACCGGCCTCTTCGCGGGTGAACCCGCTCCCACAAGGCCTCCACAATTTTCAGAATTCGAGGGGGCCTTGTGGGGAGGTTATGGATCAGGCGCGCGAGTCGCGTACCATGTCCACGTGCGGGATGCCGGCTTCGAGGAACTCTTCGCTGACTACGCGAAAACCCAGCCGCTCGTAGAATGGCGTGGCGTGCACCTGGGCGCTGAGCATCTGCTGCTTCAGGTCGCGATTCTGGGCTTCGACAATCACCGCGTTCATCAGCGCGTCACCCACCTTCAGGCCGCGCCAGTCTTTCAGTACCGAGACCCGACCAATGGTGCCGTCAGGCAGCAGGCGGGCGGTGCCGATCGGGTAGTCGCCTTCCAGGGCCAGGAAGTGCGCGGCGGTCGGGTCGTCCGAGTCCCACTCCAGCTCCGGCGGCACGTGCTGTTCGGCAATGAACACCGCTTCGCGGATGCGGCGGATGTCGGCGTTGTCCTTGTGCCAGTCGGCAAGGCGCACACGAATCTTATTCATTGGCGAATCCCAGGCTTCCTTGTTTGACCAGCTGCTGTACCAGCATAAGGCCATCTTCATCCTGCAGCCATTCGCCCAGGTTATCGATGTGCAGGGCGTCGGCCGCGCAAACCAGCTTCAGTAGCTCGCGCAGTTTGCCTGGCAGCGGGCAGCTGCGGCCGCTGGCGAACAGCAGCAGGTCTTCTTCGAATTCCGACCAGGCCAGGCGGGCGCTCGGGTTGCGGATCAGGATGGCGCCTTGTTCCAGGGCGTCGATCAGCTCTTCCTCGGACAGTTCTTCACCAACGATCTGCTCGGGGTAGCGCGGCTCGGTCATGAACTGGCCGAACCAGGTCAGCAGCAGGTCCTTGTCGCCCATGTGCTTGTCGAGCAGTGCCTTCAGGCGGTCGAGGGCGTCGTGCTGGATCTGGTGCGGGTCGCTGACCGGCTGGGCGTCGGCGTCGCTGTAGCGTTCTTCATCGGGCAGGAACTGGCCGAGGAAGTCGGTGAAGTGGGTCAGCACTTCGGCGGCGCTCGGTGCACGGAAGCCGACCGAGTAGGTCAGGCAGTCGTCCACGGCCACGCCGTAATGGGCCAGGCGCGGTGGCAGGTAGAGCATGTCGCCCGGCTCCAGGGTCCACTCATCGCTCTGCTCGAATTCGGCAAGGATTCGCAGGTCGGCGTGCTCCAGCAGCGAGCTGTCGCTGCTGCACATCTGGCCGATTTTCCAGTTGCGCTGGCCGTGACCCTGCAGCAGGAACACGTCGTAGTTATCGAAGTGCGGGCCGACGCTGCCACCGGGGGCGGCAAAGCTGATCATCACGTCATCGATGCGCCAGCTAGGCAGGAAACGGAAGTTTTCCAGCAGTTCGGCCACTTCCGGGACGAACTGGTCGACGGCCTGCACCAGCAGGGTCCAGTCCTTTTCCGGCAGCTCGGCGAAGGTGTCCTCGGTGAACGGGCCGCGGCGCAGCTCCCATGGGTGCGCGCCGTGCTCGAGCACGATACGCGACTCTACTTCCTCTTCCAGGGCCAGGCCGGCCAGCTCGTCGGGGTCGATCGGGCTGATGAAGTCCGGGAAGGCCTGGCGCACCAGCAGCGGCTTCTTCTGCCAGTAGTCGCGCATGAATTCGCGGGCCGAGATGCCGCCGAGCAGCTGCAGTGGAGTATCAGGATTCATGTTCAACCTATTGAAAAAATGTAATTTTCGTCCGGGAATAAAAACGCCCGGCCAGGCCGGGCGTTGAACGCGACGCTCAGCTTAGATGCGTTTGGCCTGTGCTGCCGCGTTGCCGATGTAGGTAGCAGGGGTCAGCTGCTTGAGCTCGGCCTTGGCGTCGGCTGGCATGTCCAGGCCGTCGATGAAGGTCAGCAGCGCTTCCGGGGTGATGCCCTTGCCACGGGTCAGCTCTTTGAGCTTCTCGTAGGGGTTTTCGATGTTGAAGCGGCGCATCACGGTCTGGATCGGCTCGGCCAGCACTTCCCAGCAGGCGTCCAGGTCGGCGGCGATGCGGGCTTCGTTGACTTCCAGCTTGCCGATGCCTTTCAGGCTGGCTTCGTAGGCGATGACGCTGTGGGCAAAGCCCACGCCCAGGTTGCGCAGCACGGTGGAGTCGGTCAGGTCACGCTGCCAGCGCGAGATCGGCAGCTTGCTGGCCAGGTGCTGGAACAGCGCGTTGGCGATACCCAGGTTGCCTTCGGAGTTTTCGAAGTCGATCGGGTTGACCTTGTGCGGCATGGTCGACGAGCCGATTTCGCCGGCAACGGTCTTCTGCTTGAAGTAGCCCAGCGAGATGTAGCCCCACACATCACGGTCGAAGTCGATCAGGATGGTGTTGAAGCGGGCGATGGCGTCAAACAGCTCGGCGATGTAGTCGTGCGGCTCGATCTGGGTGGTGTACGGGTTGAACTGCAGGCCCAGCTCGTCTTCGATGAAGGCGCGGGCGTTCTGCTCCCAGTCGATCTGCGAGTAGGCCGACAGGTGGGCGTTGTAGTTGCCCACGGCGCCGTTGATCTTGCCCAGCAACGGCACGGCGGCAACCTGGGCGATCTGGCGCTCCAGGCGGTACACGACGTTGGCCAGCTCTTTACCCAGAGTGGTCGGCGAAGCTGGCTGGCCATGGGTGCGCGACAGCATTGGCACGTCGGCGTGGGCATGGGCCAGGGTGCGGATGGCATCGGCGATCTGGCGCATCAGCGGCAGCAGCACTTCGTCACGGCCGGCGCGCAGCATCAGGGCGTGGGACAGGTTGTTGATGTCCTCGCTGGTGCAGGCGAAGTGGATGAACTCGCTGACCTTGGCCAGCTCAGGCAGCTTGGCGGCCTGCTCCTTCAGGAGGTATTCGATCGCCTTGACGTCGTGGTTGGTGGTGCGCTCGATTTCCTTGACGCGTTCGGCGTGTTCGAGCTTGAAGTCGGTGGCCAGGCTGTCCAGCAGGGCGTTGGCTTCGGCGGAGAACGCCGGCACTTCGCCGATCTGCGGGTGGGCGGCCAGGCGCTGCAGCCAGCGTACTTCGACCAGGGCGCGGAAGCGGATCAGGCCGAACTCGCTGAAAATGGGGCGCAAGGCCTGGGTTTTGCCGGCATAACGGCCGTCTACAGGGGAAACCGCAGTGAGCGAAGAGAGCTGCATGGGGTGTTCTCGGACAGTCAGGCTTTTGGAAGGGCGCATATCATACATGAATTTTGCGCCCGAGTCGGGTGGCTGACCAAAGGTCGGGCCTAAAACGCATTTCGTGGTCCCAGTGTAGGAGCGCCTGTGGGAGCGGCCGCTCCTACTGTGTCAGGAAGGCGAACGCATCATGTCGTACAGTTCGTTCAGCAGCTTGCGCCGGCTGAACACCAGCTGCCAGCGGTGCCCGCCAAGCTGGCGCCACAGGCGTGCGGCGCGGATGCCGGCCAGCAGCAGGGCGCGGATCTTGGAGGCGTTGCTGGCCTGCTGCAGGAAGCGCATGTCGCCGTGCACCTGGATACGCTGGCGCAAGGTGCTCAGGGTGTCCTGGTACAAGGCTCCACTGGAAGCGATGACGTTTTCATGAACCAGGCCGAAATGCTCGGCCTGGGACTGGATTTGCGGCAGGCGGTTGCCGATGGTGTCGAGCAGGTCGCCACGCTTGTTCAGCTGGCGCTCCAGGCCCAGCATCGACAGGGCGTAGCGCAGCGGCTCGCGCTGCAGGCTGCTGGGGTCGCGCTCCAGCGCGCCGACCAGCGCGCGGTAGCCGTCGCGCAGGTTCAGGTCGTCACCGCCGAACACCTCCAGGGTGTCCTTGGGGTCACGGACCAGCAGGCTGCCCAGCATGCAACCGATGTTGGCCTCGCTGGCCTGGCCGGTGCGGGCGATGCGGTCGACCAGTACAGCGGCCTGGAACACGCCACCCAACGCAATCAGCTGCTCCTGCAGGTTGCTCATGCGCGCGGGCTCCACGGCTCGGCGGCTTCGATCACGCCGCCGCCCAGGCACACTTCGCCGTCGTAGAACACCACCGACTGGCCCGGGGTGACGGCGCGTTGCGGTTCGTCGAACACCGCGCGGTAACCGCTTTCGGTCAGTTCCAGGGTGCACTGCTGGTCGCTTTGGCGGTAACGCACCTTGGCGGTGAGCTGGCGCGGGCTGCTGAGGTCGACCGGGTTGACCCAGAAGATTTCCGAAGCCAGCAGGGCGCGGGAGAACAACCACGGGTGTTCGTTACCCTGGCCGACCACCAGCACGTTGCGGGTCAGATCCTTGTGCAGCACGTACCACGGCTCGTCGCCGGCGTCCTTCAGGCCGCCAATGCCCAGGCCCTGGCGCTGGCCGATGGTGTGGTACATCAGGCCGTGATGGCGGCCGATCACTTCACCGTCGGTGGTTTCGATGTCGCCCGGCTGGGCCGGCAGGTACTGCTTGAGGAAGTCGCTGAAGCGGCGCTCGCCGATGAAGCAGATGCCGGTGGAGTCCTTCTTCTTGGCGGTGGCCAGGCCATGCTTTTCGGCAATGGCGCGTACTTCGGGCTTTTCCAGCTCGCCGACCGGGAACAGGGTGCGGGCGATTTCCTTGCCGCCGACGGCGTGCAGGAAGTAGCTCTGGTCCTTGTTCGGGTCCAGGCCCTTGAGCAGTTCGGTGAGTTCACCGGTGTCGCGGCGGCGCACGTAGTGACCGGTGGCGATCAGGTCGGCACCCAGCGACAGGGCATAGTCGAGGAACGCCTTGAACTTGATTTCGCGATTACAGAGGATGTCCGGGTTGGGCGTGCGGCCAGCCTTGTACTCCTCGAGGAAGTGCTCGAACACGTTGTCCCAGTATTCGGCGGCGAAGTTGGCGGTGTGCAGCTTGATACCGATACGGTCGCACACGGCCTGCGCGTCGGCCAGGTCTTCACGGGCGGTACAGTATTCGGTGCCGTCGTCTTCTTCCCAGTTCTTCATGAACAGCCCTTCCACCTGGTAGCCCTGCTCCATGAGCAGAAGGGCGGAGACAGAAGAGTCCACGCCGCCGGACATGCCGACGATGACGCGGGTCTTGGCGGGGTCTTTGAGTGCTGGGCTGGTCATGGTTACCGGTGTGTATCAAGGGGGAAAAGATCCGATTCTATCAAACCCGGGGCGGCGCGTCAGTCGCGCAGCAGGTCGAGGCTGTGCAAGGGGCCCTTGAGGTAGTCGTCGAGGCAGCGTGGCACCAGCTCACTGCGCCAGCGGGCGGGGTCGGCCAGCAGTTCGTCGCGGGTCAGCCAAACGGCGCGGACGATGTCGCTGTCCAGCGCCATGTCGGCGTGGTGACGCACGGGGCGGGCTGCGAAGCAGATGCGCTGGTAGGTCACGCCGTTGCTTGGTGCAGTGTACAGGTAGATGCCGACTACGCCGGTGAGCTCGACTTCCCAGGCGGTCTCTTCGAGGGTTTCGCGCAGGGCGGCCTGGGGCAGGGTCTCGTTGGGTTCGAGGTGGCCGGCGGGCTGGTTGAATACGTGCTTGTTGGCTTTGAATTCTTCGACGAAGAGGAACTTGCCTTCGTGTTCGACGATGGTGGCGACGGTGATGTGGGGTTGCCAGGTCATGAACAGCTCCATAAGGGCCGGCACGGGCCCTGTGGGAGCGGGTTTACTCGCGAATGCGTCGGTAGCTTCAGCATCGCATTCGCGGGTAAACCCGCTCCCACAGGGTAGGTGTTGGCCGCTAGATATCATTTGTCCAGAAAGCACAAACCCCGGTGCGTGGCCGGGGTTTGTGCTGTTACTTCAAGCGAACCTTACAGGGCGGCAATGGCGCTGTTCAGGGTCTGGCTTGGGCGCATCACCTTGGCGGTCAGCTCGGCATCCGGGGCGTAGTAGCCACCGATGTCGGCCGGCTTGCCCTGGACAGCGTTGAGCTCGGCGACGATGGTCTCCTCGTTCTCGGTCAGGGTCTTGGCCAGTGGTGCGAAGCGTGCCTGCAGGGCAGCATCGTCGTTCTGTGCAGCCAGGGCCTGGGCCCAGTACAGGGTCAGGTAGAAGTGGCTACCGCGGTTGTCGATGCCACCGACTTTGCGCGACGGCGACTTGTTGGTGTCGAGGAACTTGCCAGTGGCCTGGTCCAGGGTGCTGGCCAGCACTTTGGCGCGCGGGTTGTCGTAGGTGTTGCCCAGGTGCTCCAGGGAAGCGGCCAGGGCCAGGAATTCGCCCAGCGAGTCCCAACGCAGGAAGTTCTCTTCCACCAGCTGCTGCACGTGCTTCGGTGCCGAACCGCCGGCGCCGGTTTCGAACAGGCCGCCGCCGCTCATCAGCGGTACGATCGACAGCATCTTGGCGCTGGTGCCCAGCTCCATGATCGGGAACAGGTCGGTCAGGTAGTCACGCAGCACGTTGCCGGTCACCGAGATGGTGTCCTTGCCTTCGCGGATGCGGGCCAGGGAGAACTTGATGGCGTCGACCGGTGCCAGGATGCGGATGTCCAGGCCACTGGTGTCGTGATCCTTCAGGTACTTCTGCACCTTCTCGATCATCACGCCGTCGTGGGCGCGGGCCGGGTCCAGCCAGAACACTGCCGGCGTGTTGCTCAGGCGGGCACGGTTGACGGCCAGCTTGACCCAGTCCTGGATCGGCGCGTCCTTGACCTGGCACATGCGGAAGATGTCACCGGCTTCGACGTTCTGCTCGAGAACGACCTTGCCTTTGCTGTCGACTACGCGAACGACACCGTCGGCCTTGATCTGGAAGGTCTTGTCGTGGGAGCCGTACTCTTCGGCTTTCTGTGCCATCAGGCCAACGTTCGGCACGCTGCCCATGGTGGTCGGGTCGAAGGCGCCATTGGCCTTGCAGTCTTCGATGGTGGCCTGGTAGATGCCGGCGTAGCAGCGGTCCGGGATGATCGCCTTGGCGTCTTGCAGTTCGCCGGCGGCGTTCCACATCTTGCCCGAGTCACGGATCATGGCCGGCATCGAGGCGTCGACGATGACGTCGCTCGGCACGTGCAGGTTGGTGATGCCTTTGTCGGAGTTGACCATGGCCAGGGCAGGGCGCTGGGCGTACAGGGCCTGGATGTCGGCTTCGATCTCGGCCTGCTTCTCGGCGGGCAGGTCCTTGATGCGGGCGTACAGGTCGCCGATGCCGTTGTTGGCGTTGAAGCCTACTTCAGCCAAGGCGGCGGCGTGCTTGGCCAGCACGTCGTTGTAGAACTCTTCGACGATGACGCCGAACATGATCGGGTCGGAGACCTTCATCATGGTGGCTTTCAGGTGTACCGACAGCAGCACGCCGGAGGCCTTGGCATCGGCGATCTGCTCGGCGATGAAGGCTTTCAGGGCCTTGCGGCTCATGGTGGCGCAGTCGATGACTTCGGCGGCTTTTACCGCGGTCTTTTCTTTCAGTACGGTGGTGCTGCCGTCTTTGCCGACCAGCTCGATGCGCAGGCTGTCATCAGCTTCGATCAGTGCGGCTTTCTCGCTGCCGTAGAAGTCGCCGTGGGTCATGTGGGCAACGTGCGACTTGGAGTCGGCAGCCCAGGCGCCCATCTTGTGCGGGTGCTTGCGGGCGTAGTTCTTGACCGACAGCGGTGCGCGGCGGTCGGAGTTGCCTTCGCGCAGTACCGGGTTCACGGCGGAGCCCTTGATACGGTCGTAGCGGGCGCGGGATTCTTTCTCTTGCGCGGTGGCCGGCTCGTCGGCGTAGTCAGGGATGTTGAAGCCCTTGCCTTGCAGTTCCTTGATCGCGGCTTTGAGCTGCGGTACCGAGGCGCTGATGTTCGGCAGCTTGATGATGTTGGCTTCAGGGGTGGTAGCCAGCTGGCCCAGTTCCGCCAGGTGATCGCCTACTTGCTTCTCTGCGCCCAGTTGCTCCGGGAAGGCGGCGAGGATACGGCCAGCCAGGGAGATGTCGCGGGTTTCGACGGCGATGTCAGCCGAAGCGGTGAAGGCTTCGATGATCGGCAGCAGCGAGTAAGTGGCGAGGGCGGGGGCTTCGTCGGTGAAGGTATAGATGATCTTGGAACGGGTGGGCATGCGGGTTAACTCTCTGTGTGCTGAGCGTGCTCGAGTCTCGTGGTGCGCAGGGTAGGCGCATCGCCCTGGCAACGCCATGAGCGGAAAGTCGAGAGGCTGCGAGCGGTGATGGTGGATGCATCAGTCGAGCGTCAAGTGCCGAGCTGCGGTAACAACCCAGGCTTCATGGCCATTCGTGGCCGAGGGCGGTCCGCATTTTTCCAAGGGATCGCCCCGATGACCCTTCGGTCGCGGCGCAGTATACCAAACCATTCGGGCTAATCAGCAAGGCCAAGTGATATAGGCCCACTTATAAGACCAAAGACTAAGCGGCAATGTGGCGGGTTGTCGCATGCCTTGCAGGTCGGCAGATGTGGTTTAGGCTCAGTGGATCGCATGATGTCCAATCACACCCGACAGCGGAGTAGTGCAAGCATGGGATACCAGAAAATCAAGGTTCCGACCGACGGCGCCAGGATCACCGTTAATGCCGACCATTCGCTCAACGTTCCTGACAACCCGATCATTCCTTATATCGAGGGCGACGGGATCGGCGTCGATGTCTCGCCGGTAATGATCAAGGTGGTCGACGCCGCCGTGCAGAAGGCCTACGGTGGCAAGCGCAAGATCGCCTGGATGGAGGTGTACGCCGGCGAAAAAGCCACCCAGGTGTACGACCAGGACACCTGGCTACCCCAGGAAACCCTCGATGCCGTGCGTGATTACGTAGTGTCGATCAAAGGGCCTCTGACCACCCCGGTGGGCGGTGGCATCCGTTCGCTCAACGTGGCCTTGCGCCAGCAACTCGACCTGTACGTGTGTCTGCGCCCGGTGTTGTGGTTCCAGGGCGTGCCGAGCCCGGTGAAAAAACCTGGCGATGTGGACATGGTGATCTTCCGCGAGAACTCCGAGGACATCTATGCCGGCATCGAGTGGAAGGCCGGTTCGCCCGAGGCGAACAAAGTGATCAAGTTCCTCAAGGAGGAAATGGGCGTTACCAAGATCCGCTTCGACCAGGACTGCGGCATTGGCATCAAGCCGGTGTCCCGCGAGGGTACCAAGCGCCTGGTGCGCAAGGCTCTGCAGTACGTGGTGGACAACGACCGCGAGTCGCTGACCCTGGTGCACAAGGGCAACATCATGAAATTCACCGAGGGTGCCTTCAAGGACTGGGGCTACGAAGTGGCGCGTGACGAGTTCGGTGCCGAACTGCTCGATGGCGGCCCGTGGATGAAGTTCACGAACCCCAAGACCGGTCGCGAGGTTATCGTCAAGGATGCTATCGCCGACGCCATGCTCCAGCAGATCCTGCTGCGCCCGGCCGAGTACGACGTGATCGCCACTCTCAACCTCAACGGTGACTACCTGTCTGACGCCCTGGCGGCGGAAGTAGGCGGTATCGGCATTGCGCCGGGTGCCAACCTGTCCGACACCGTGGCCATGTTCGAGGCCACCCACGGCACTGCGCCCAAGTATGCCGGGCAGGACAAGGTCAACCCGGGTTCGGTGATCCTCTCGGCGGAGATGATGCTGCGGCACATGGGCTGGACCGAGGCGGCCGACCTGATCATCAAGGGCACCAACGGCGCGATTGCCGCCAAGACCGTGACCTATGACTTCGAACGCCTGATGGACGGCGCCAGGCTGGTGAGCAGTTCAGGCTTCGGCGATGAAATGATCAAGCATATGTGAGGCAATGAAAAACCGGCCGCTTCCAGAAGCGGCCGGTCTTTTCGTATGTCGGCAGACGGCGCGGCAAGTCAGGCGTCGGCAGTGCTGCCGGTTTGCTGCGGGCTGACGGTTGTGGCGGTAGTGGCGCTGCAGATGTTCACCGCGTGCAGGCCTTTGGGACCCTGGACGATTTCGAAGCTCACGGCCTGGCCGGCCTTGAGTGTCTTGTATCCGTCCATCTGGATGGCCGAGTAATGAGCGAACAAGTCTTCATCCTTGCCCTCTTCATTGATGAATCCATAGCCTTTGGCATTGTTGAACCACTTGACTTTACCGCTTGCCATCCCTATGTCCCTCTGCAAAGGACTCCATGACTGGAGTATCATCCACTTCATCCGCATACGAACCATGCGAAAAATCTGGTTGACTGCGCGGATCTTTATCGACCACGGTGGGTTCTTATTGGTTGTAACACCGTTTTGCCGATAGTCAAGGTCGCCCGGCGCCTACGCTGGCTGCGGCCTGTGCGGTCAATCCACAACCTTAACCTGTCGCTCATGATGAAATTCTTTCCATGCATGCACCTAGTGAGATTCGACTAACATTCAATCAGGATCGCCCGCAATCGAATGAGGACGACGGCTCAGGTCTTGCAGTTCAGGAAGCCAAGCCGATCCTGCAGGCGCCACCGATGTACAAGGTGGTTTTGTTCAACGATGACTACACGCCGATGGATTTCGTCGTCGAAGTGCTCGAGACGTTCTTCAATTTGAACCGCGAGCTGGCGACCAAGATCATGCTGACCGTCCATACCGAAGGGCGGGCAGTTTGCGGATTGTTTACCCGTGACATCGCCGAAACAAAGGCTATGCAGGTCAACCAATACGCCAGGGAAAGCCAGCATCCGCTACTCTGTGAAATCGAGAAGGACGGTTAATCGCCGACCACTTGGGTATGAGGTGAAGCTATGTTAAACCGCGAGCTCGAAGTCACCCTCAATCTTGCCTTCAAGGAGGCTCGTTCGAAGCGTCATGAGTTCATGACCGTCGAGCATCTGCTGCTGGCACTCCTTGACAATGAGGCTGCCGCGACCGTTCTGCGCGCCTGTGGCGCCAATCTCGACAAGCTCAAGCACGACCTGCAAGAGTTCATCGATTCCACCACACCCCTGATCCCGGTCAACGACGAAGACCGCGAAACCCAGCCGACCCTGGGCTTCCAGCGTGTGCTGCAGCGTGCCGTGTTCCACGTGCAAAGCTCCGGCAAGCGTGAAGTCACCGGCGCCAACGTGCTGGTGGCGATCTTCAGCGAACAGGAAAGCCAGGCCGTGTTCCTGCTCAAGCAGCAGAGCGTGGCCCGCATCGACGTGGTCAACTACATTGCCCATGGCATCTCCAAGGTGCCAGGCCATGGTTCGCATTCCGAAAGCGACCAGGAAATGCAGGACGAAGAGGGCGGCGATACCGCCTCTTCGAGCAACCCGCTGGATGCCTATGCCAGCAACCTGAACGAACTGGCCCGTGCCGGCCGTATCGACCCGCTGGTAGGCCGCGAGCAGGAAGTGGAGCGCGTGGCGCAGATCCTCGCCCGTCGGCGCAAGAACAACCCGCTGCTGGTGGGTGAGGCTGGCGTGGGCAAGACGGCCATTGCAGAAGGCCTGGCCAAGCGAATCGTCGATGGCCAGGTGCCTGACCTGCTGGCGCAGAGCGTGGTGTATTCCCTCGACCTTGGCGCCCTGTTGGCCGGTACCAAATACCGCGGCGACTTCGAGAAGCGCTTCAAGGCGCTGCTGGGCGAGCTGCGCAAGCGCCCGCAGGCTATCCTGTTCATCGACGAAATCCACACCATCATCGGTGCCGGTGCGGCTTCGGGCGGGGTGATGGATGCCTCCAACCTGCTCAAGCCACTGCTGTCTTCCGGTGAAATTCGTTGCATCGGCTCGACCACCTTCCAGGAGTTCCGCGGCATCTTCGAGAAGGACCGTGCCCTGGCGCGGCGCTTCCAGAAGGTCGATGTCAGCGAGCCGTCGGTCGAAGACACCGTGGGCATCCTGCGTGGCCTGAAAGGGCGCTTCGAAAGCCACCACAACATCGAGTACAGCGACGAAGCCCTGCGCGCCGCCGCTGAACTGGCCTCGCGCTACATCAATGATCGGCACATGCCGGACAAGGCCATTGACGTGATCGACGAAGCCGGTGCGTACCAGCGCCTGCAGCCGGAGGCCAACCGCGTCAAGCGCATCGACGTGCCGCAGGTCGAAGACATCGTTGCCAAGATCGCGCGGATTCCGCCGAAGCATGTCACCAGTTCCGACAAGGAGCTGCTGCGTAACCTCGAGCGTGACCTGAAGCTGACTGTATTTGGTCAGGACCAGGCGATCGATTCGCTGGCCACCGCCATCAAGCTGTCCCGTGCCGGCCTCAAGTCGCCAGACAAGCCCGTCGGTTCGTTCCTGTTTGCCGGCCCGACCGGCGTCGGCAAGACCGAAGCAGCGCGGCAGCTGGCCAAGGCACTGGGTGTTGAGCTGGTGCGCTTCGACATGTCCGAGTACATGGAGCGCCACACTGTGTCGCGCCTGATTGGTGCGCCTCCTGGTTATGTTGGCTTCGATCAGGGTGGTTTGCTGACCGAGGCGATCACCAAGCAACCGCACTGCGTATTGCTGCTCGACGAAATCGAGAAGGCTCACCCGGAAGTCTTCAACCTGCTGCTGCAGGTGATGGATCACGGCACCCTGACCGACAACAACGGGCGCAAGGCCGACTTCCGTAACGTGATCCTGATAATGACCACCAACGCGGGCGCAGAAACCGCCGCACGGGCGTCGATCGGCTTCACCCATCAGGACCATGCGTCCGATGCCATGGAAGTCATCCGCAAGAGCTTCACGCCGGAGTTCCGCAACCGCCTGGATACCATCATCCAGTTCGGCCGCCTGAGCCACGAGACGATCAAAAGCATCGTCGACAAGTTCCTTATCGAACTGCAGGCGCAGCTGGAAGACAAGCGTGTGCTGCTGGAAGTCAGCGATGATGCACGTGGCTGGCTGGCGGCCTCGGGCTACGACGTGCAGATGGGTGCACGGCCGATGGCGCGGCTGATCCAGGACAAGATCAAGCGGCCGCTGGCCGAGGAGATCCTGTTTGGCGAACTGGCCGAGCATGGTGGCGTGGTGCATGTCGACCTGCGTGATGGCGAGCTGGTGTTCGACTTCGAGACGACGGCCGAGGTTGCGTGAAAACGGGGCAGGGCTGTACCTGTGGGAGCGGCTTTAGCCGCGAACACCGGCGCAGCCGGTGCCATCCATCGCGTTGGGCTCTTCGCGGGTGAACCCGCTCCCACAGGGCTGCTACGCAGCCCCTGCAATCTGACAGGTACAAAAAAGCCCGGCACATGGCCGGGCTTTTTCATGGCTTGAGCTTAGCGCGCACGGTAGGTGATGCGGCCCTTGCTCAGGTCGTAGGGCGTCAGCTCGACGCGGACCTTGTCGCCAGTGAGAATACGGATGTAGTTCTTGCGCATTTTTCCGGAGATGTGCGCGGTTACGACGTGCCCGTTTTCCAACTCCACGCGGAACATGGTGTTGGGCAGGGTGTCGACGACAGTACCTTCCATTTCGAAGCTGTCTTCTTTCGACATGCAGTAGAGCCCTCGGATCCAGTGTTGGCCCGACGCATAACCGCACCGGGCAAAAAAGTGGCGTGGATTATGCCCGAAAACTGTGTATCAAGCCAATGCCTTTCAGTTGAGGGTGACCCAGCGCTGATTTATCAACAGCTCGATAGGCCGATACTGCGTCTTGTAGTTCATTTTCTTGCAGTTCTTGATCCAGTAACCCAGGTAGACCGCCTCCAGGTTCTGGCGCAGGGCTTCGGTGATCTGCCAGAGGATGGCGAAGCGGCCCAGGCTGCGGCGTTCTTCGTCCGGCTCGTAGAAGGTGTATACCGCCGACAGGCCGTTGGGCAGCAGGTCGCATACCGCTACCGCCATCAAGCGGCCTTCCAGGCGGAACTCGTAGAACCAGCAGAACGGCAGGTCGCGTACCAGGAAGGTGGAGAACTGGTCGCGGCTGGGCGGGTACATGTCACCGTCGGCATGGCGCGTTTCGATATAGCGCCGGTATAGCTCGAAGTACTCTTCCTTGAATGCCGGGCGTGCCGCGGTCACGGTCAGATCGGCGTTACGCTTGAGGATGCGCCGTTGCTGGCGGTTGGGGATGAAGCGCGCAGCCGGGATGCGTGCTGGCACGCAGGCATTGCAGTTCTGGCAGTGCGGGCGGTACAGGTGATCGCCGCTGCGACGGAAGCCCATTTCCGACAAATCGGCGTACACGTGCACATCCATCGGCTGACTGGGGTCGAGGAATAGCGTGGTTGCCTGTTCGTCGGGCAGGTAACTGCAGGAGTGGGGCTGAGTGGCATAGAACTTCAACCGCGCCAACTCTGTCATGATCAACCCCCTCGGTGAGACTTTGTTTTAAGTGTAAGCCAGCTATGGGAACTCGCCTAGGAAACCCAAGTGGCGCTGTTGGGCTGGTCGAGGTGGCGTGCCAGGTAGCCGGCGAACTCGGCACGGCTGATGGCGTGAGCGCCCAGGCTGTGCAGGTGATTGGTCGGCATCTGGCAGTCGATGAGGACGAAACCGGCCTGGCGCAGGTGGTTGACCAGGGTCACGAAGCCGACCTTGGAGGCGTTGTCGGCGCGGCTGAACATCGACTCGCCGAAGAACAGCTGGCCCATGGCCAGGCCGTACAGGCCGCCGACCAGTTCGCCGTTCTGGCGCACCTCCACCGAATGGGCGATGCCGCGCCGGTGCAGCTCGCAGTAGGCGGCGCGCATGGTATCGGTGATCCAGGTGCCGTCGGCGTAATCACGCGGCGCGGCGCAGGCGGCGATGACGGCGTCGAAGTCGGTGTCGAAGCTGACCTGGTAGCGGCCTTGGCGCATCAGCTTGGCCAGCGAACGCGATACGTGCAGCTGGTCCGGGAACAGCACCGTGCGCGGGTCGGGTGACCACCAGAGAATCGGCTGGCCGTCCTGGTACCACGGGAAGCAGCCATGGCGGTAGGCCTGTACGAGGCGCTCGGGGCTCAGGTCGCCGCCGGCGGCGAGCAGGCCGTTGGGGTCGTGCAGGGCCTTTTCCAGGGGCGGGAAGGTCAGCGAGTCGCGGGTCAGCCAGGTGAGCATGGTCTATCGTGCGGTGGGGGAGGGGAGGGCTCAGCATGGCTTGCGCGCATGGCAGGGTCAATGGTTGTGGCCTCTTCGCGGGTGAACCCGCTCCCACAGGGGCCCTGCTGCCTTCAGGGGTGTTGCAATACCTGTGGGAGCGGGCAAGCCCGCGAAGAGGCCGGCACAGGCGATGAAAATAGGCAATTTCCTACACATTCATGAAACCGCAGGCACCATCCGCTACATTTGCTGTCACACCTGTGCAAAAACACAGCATAAGCCTTTGTCACAGAAGACAATGCGTGCTCAAATTGCAGGTATACGAAAGTCGCCCCCACTCAAGCTCCTTACGGTGTGCCGTCATGGCAGTGGGCGGGCAGTAATGTTAAAAGTAGTGGTTCATTGGCCGCACCGTCGGCCGATCACTATTGGACGCGCAGCACGCGCAGGAATAGACGCGTTTTGAAGAAATCCACCGCAACTCCAGCTCCCTTGCCCGTCCCCCTGTGGCGGCAGCAGCTGCATTATCGCCTCAAGGAAGGTGCGTTGATCGCTGTCGGCGCCCTGTGCCTGTACCTGTGGATGGCGCTGCTGACCTACGACACGTCGGACCCGGGCTTCAGCCACACCAGCAACGTCGACCAGGTGCAGAACGCCGCCGGGCGTGCCGGTGCCTACTTCGCCGACATCCTGTTCATGGTGCTGGGGTATTTCGCCTACATCTTCCCGCTGCTGCTGGCGATAAAGACCTGGCAGATCTTCCGCGAGCGCCACCAGCCCTGGGACTGGAGCGGCTGGCTGTTTTCCTGGCGGCTGATCGGCCTGGTGTTCCTGGTGCTGTCTGGCGCGGCGCTGGCGCATATCCATTTCCACCCGCCGGCGAGCATGCCGTTCTCCGCCGGTGGTGCACTGGGCGAGAGCCTGGGCGACCTGGCGCGCAACCTGCTGAACGTGCAGGGCAGCACGCTGATGTTCATTGCCCTGTTCCTGTTCGGCCTGACCGTGTTCACCGACCTGTCGTGGTTCAAGGTGATGGACCTGACCGGCAAGATCACCCTTGACCTGTTCGAGCTGGTGCAGGGCGCCGCCAACCGTTGGTGGGAAGCACGCAACGAGCGCAAGCGCCTGGAAGCGCAGCTGCGCGAGGATGAACCGGTGGTGGTCAAGGCCGCGCCGGTGGCTGCAGACAAGCGTGAGCCGGCCAAGCCGGCGCTGCGCGAGCGCATCTTCAGGCGTGAAGAAACACCTGCCCAGCCGGTCGAACCCCGCGAGCCCACCCTGTCACGCGAGCCTGTGGTACCACGCGAGTCGCTGGCACCACTTGAGCCGATTGTCTCCCGCGAGCAACCTGCCGCGGCCCCGATGATCGTGCCACCGACACCGGCCAGGGCGCCGGAGCCGAGCAAGCGGGTGATGAAGGAGAAACAGGCACCGCTGTTCGTCGACAGCGCGGTGGAAGGCACCTTGCCGTCGATTTCCATCCTCGACCCGGCCGAACAGAAGAAGATCGAGTACTCGCCAGAATCCCTGGCCGGTGTCGGCCAACTGCTGGAAATCAAGCTCAAGGAATTCGGCGTGGAAGTGGCGGTGGACTCGATCCACCCGGGCCCGGTGATTACCCGTTACGAAATCCAGCCGGCCGCCGGCGTGAAGGTCAGCCGCATCGCCAACCTGGCCAAGGACCTGGCGCGTTCGCTGGCGGTGACCAGTGTGCGTGTCGTCGAGGTCATCCCAGGCAAGACCACCGTGGGTATCGAGATTCCCAACGAAAACCGGCAGATGGTGCGCTTCTCCGAAGTGCTGGCCACGCCGCAGTACGATGAGCAGAAATCGCCTGTCACCCTGGCCCTGGGCCACGACATCGGCGGCAAGCCAGTGATCACCGACCTGGCCAAGATGCCGCACCTGCTGGTAGCCGGTACCACCGGTTCCGGTAAGTCGGTGGGTGTCAACGCGATGATCCTGTCGATCCTGTTCAAGTCCAGCCCGGAAGACGCGCGGCTGATCATGATCGACCCGAAAATGCTCGAACTGTCGATCTACGAAGGCATCCCGCACCTGCTGTGCCCGGTGGTCACCGACATGAAGGACGCCGCCAACGCCCTGCGCTGGAGCGTGGCCGAGATGGAGCGGCGCTACAAGCTGATGGCGGCCATGGGCGTGCGTAACCTGGCTGGCTTCAACCGCAAGATCAAGGACGCCCAGGAAGCTGGCGAAATCATCCATGACCCGCTGTACCGCCGCGAGAGCATGGACGACGAGCCGCCTGCGCTGAAAACCCTGCCGACCATCGTGGTGGTAGTCGACGAATTCGCCGACATGATGATGATCGTCGGCAAGAAGGTCGAGGAACTGATCGCCCGTATCGCCCAGAAGGCACGTGCGGCCGGTATCCACCTGATCCTCGCCACCCAGCGCCCGTCGGTGGACGTGATTACCGGCCTGATCAAGGCCAACATCCCTACCCGTATGGCGTTCCAGGTGTCGAGCAAGATCGACTCCAGGACCATTATCGACCAGGGTGGGGCCGAGCAGTTGCTGGGCCACGGTGACATGCTGTACATGCCGCCTGGCACCAGCCTGCCGATCCGTGTACACGGTGCGTTCGTCTCCGACGATGAGGTGCACCGCGTGGTGGAAGCGTGGAAGTTACGCGGCGCTCCGGACTACAACGACGACATCCTCAACGGCGTCGAAGAGGCCGGCAGCGGCTTTGAAGGCGGCGGAGGTGGTGGTGGCGATGGCGAAGATTCGGAAAGCGACGCCCTGTATGATGAGGCTGTGCAATTCGTGCTGGAAAGCCGCCGCGCGTCCATCTCGGCGGTGCAGCGCAAGCTGAAGATCGGCTACAACCGCGCCGCCCGCATGATCGAAGCCATGGAAATGGCCGGCGTGGTCACCCCCATGAACAGCAACGGCTCGCGGGAAGTGATTGCCCCGGGTGGCCCGCGCGACTGATGAACACCTTGCCGGGCGCCAACGGTGGCGTCCGGCCTTTTCAACGCTCGATGAGGACTCCCATGCGCGCGATTCGCATGCTGTTGGTTTCTGCCCTGGCCGCGGCTTCTGTGTCGGCCACTGTTTCGGCTTATGCCGGTGAGCAAGATGTACAACGCCTGACCCAATTGCTGGAAAAGTCGCAGACCATCGAGGCCAACTTCTCCCAGCTGACTCTGGACGCCGGCGGCACCAGCCTGCAGGAAACGTCCGGCAAGATGACCGTCAAGCGCCCGGGCCTGTTCTACTGGCACACCGATGCGCCGCAGGAGCAGGTGGTAGTCTCCGATGGCCAGAACGTCACACTGTGGGATCCGGATCTGGAACAGGCCACCATCAAGAAGCTCGATCAGCGCCTGAACCAGACCCCGGCGCTGCTGCTGTCCGGTGACGTGTCGAAGATCAGCCAGAGCTTCGACATCAGTTCGAAGGAGCAGGGTGAAGTGATGGATTTCACCCTCAAGCCGAAGACCAAGGACACCCTGTTCGACTCGCTGCGCGTGTCGTTCCGCAAGGGCCTGATCAACGACATGCAGCTGATCGACAGCGTCGGCCAGCGCACCAACATCCTGTTCAATGGCGTGAAAGCCAACCAGGCGGTGCCGGACAGCAAGTTCAAGTTCGACATCCCTAAAGGCGCGGACGTCATCAAGGAGTAACCAGAGCTCGCCATGGACCTGTTTCGAAGCGAACCTGTCGCCCAGCCCCTGGCGGCTCGCCTGCGCCCGTCCAACCTGGACGAGTACGTCGGCCAGGAGCACCTGCTGGCGCGCGGCAAACCGCTGCGCGAGGCGCTGGAGCAGGGGGCGCTGCACTCGATGATCTTCTGGGGGCCGCCGGGGGTGGGCAAGACCACCCTTGCGCGGCTGCTGGCGCAGTTCTGCGATGCGCACTTCGAAACAGTGTCGGCGGTGCTGGCCGGTGTGAAGGAGATTCGCCAGGCGGTTGAGGTGGCCAAGCAGCAGGCTGGCCAGTACGGCCGCCGTACCATCCTGTTCGTCGACGAGGTGCACCGCTTCAACAAGTCGCAGCAGGATGCCTTCCTGCCTTATGTGGAAGACGGCACCCTGCTGTTCATCGGCGCCACCACCGAAAACCCGTCGTTCGAGCTGAACAACGCACTGCTGTCGCGGGCGCGGGTGTACGTGCTCAAGAGCCTGGACGAGGCGGCGCTGCGCAAGCTGGTCAACCGCGCGCTGACTGAAGAGCGCGGCCTGGGCAAGCGCAACCTGCGGGTTGGCGACGATGCTTTCAAGATGCTGATGGCTGCCGCCGATGGCGATGGCCGGCGCATGCTCAACTTCCTGGAAAACGCCTCGGACCTGGCTGAAGACGGCAGCGAGATCGACGTCGAGATGCTGCAGAGCCTGCTCGGTGACAGCCGCCGTCGTTTCGACAAGGGTGGCGAGGCGTTCTACGACCAGATTTCCGCGTTGCACAAATCGGTGCGTGGCTCCAACCCCGATGGGGCTCTGTACTGGTTTGCGCGTATGCTCGACGGCGGCTGCGACCCGCTGTACATCGCCCGCCGCGTGGTGCGCATGGCCAGTGAAGACATCGGTAACGCCGACCCGCGCGCGCTCAGCCTGTGCCTGGCGGCCTGGGATGTGCAAGAGCGTCTGGGTAGCCCCGAGGGCGAACTGGCGGTGGCTCAGGCCATCACCTACCTCGCCTGCGCGCCCAAGAGCAACGCGGTCTACATGGGCTTCAAGGCCGCCCTGCGCGAGGCCGCCGAGCATGGTTCGCTGGAAGTGCCGCTGCACCTGCGCAACGCCCCGACCAAGCTGATGAAGCAGTTGGGCTATGGTGACGAGTACCGCTATGCCCACGACGAGCCCGATGCCTATGCCGCTGGCGAAGACTACTTCCCCGAGGAACTCGAGCCGCGCCAGTATTACCAGCCGGTGCCCCGAGGCCTGGAGCTGAAGATTGGCGAGAAGCTGCGCCACCTGGCTGACCTTGACCGCAACAGCCCACGCCAGCGGAGAAAACCGTGATTGCACTGATTGCCGCCGTCAGCGCGGGCGGTATTGCCGGTACCTTGTTGCGCTTTGCTACCACCAACTGGGTGGCTGCCCACTGGCCACGGCACTTCTATCTCGGTACGCTGGCGGTCAACCTGGTTGGCTGCCTGCTGATCGGCCTGCTCTATGGCCTGTTCCTGCACAAGCCGATCGTGCCGGTAGAACTGCGCGCCGGGCTGATTGTCGGCTTCCTCGGTGGCCTGACGACTTTTTCCTCCTTTTCGCTGGATACCGTACGCCTGCTGGAAAGCGGGCAAGTGCCCCTGGCTTTGGGCTATACCGGCATCAGCGTGGTGGGCGGGCTGCTCGCGACCTGGGTCGGCCTGTCCCTGACCCGATTCTGAACCAACACCTACACATAACGAGAGAACGATATGCTCGATTCCAAACTGTTACGCGGCCAACTTCAGGAAGTGGCGGATCGCCTGGCCTCCCGTGGCTTCAGCCTGGATGTCGCGCGCATCGAATCACTGGAAGAGCGCCGCAAGGCGGTGCAGACCCGCACCGAGCAGCTGCAGGCCGAGCGTAACGCCCGTTCCAAGTCCATCGGCCAGGCCAAGGCCAAGGGCGAAGACATCGCGCCGCTGATGGCTGACGTCGAGCGCATGGCCAACGAACTGGCTGCCGGCAAGACCGAACTGGATGGCATCCAGGCCGAGCTGGACGGCATCCTGCTGACTATCCCCAACCTGCCGGACGCCAGCGTACCGGTCGGTGCCAGCGAAGACGACAACGTCGAGGTGCGTCGTTGGGGCACGCCGAAGGCCTTCGACTTCGAAATCAAGGACCACGTCGCCCTTGGTGAAGTCAGCGGTGGCCTGGACTTCGAAGCCGCCGCCAAGCTTTCTGGCGCGCGCTTCGCCGTGTTGCGTGGCCCTATCGCCCGCCTGCACCGCGCCCTGGCGCAGTTCATGATCAACCTGCACACCGGCGAGCACGGCTACGAGGAACACTACACCCCGTACCTGGTGCAGGCTCCGGCCCTGCAGGGTACCGGCCAGTTGCCGAAGTTCGAGGAAGACCTGTTCAAGATCAGCCGGGAAGGCGAGGCCGACTTCTACCTGATCCCGACCGCCGAAGTGTCGCTGACCAACCTGGTGGCCGGTGAAATCCTCGACGCCAAGCAACTGCCGCTGAAGCTGGTTGCCCACACCCCGTGCTTCCGCAGCGAAGCCGGTGCTTCCGGCCGTGACACCCGCGGCATGATCCGCCAACACCAGTTCGACAAGGTCGAGATGGTGCAGGTCGTCGAGCCGTCCAAGTCGATGGAAGCCCTGGAAGGCCTGACCGCCAACGCCGAGCGCGTGCTGCAACTGCTGGAGCTGCCGTACCGCGTGCTGGCCCTGTGCACCGGCGACATGGGCTTTGGCGCGGTGAAGACCTACGACCTGGAAGTGTGGGTGCCAAGCCAGGACAAGTACCGCGAAATCAGCTCGTGCTCCAACTGCGGCGACTTCCAGGCGCGCCGCATGCAGGCCCGCTGGCGTAACCCGGAAACCGGCAAGCCAGAGCTGGTGCACACCCTCAACGGCTCCGGCCTGGCCGTAGGCCGTACCCTGGTTGCCGTGCTGGAAAACTACCAGCAGGCCGACGGTTCGATCCGTGTGCCGGAAGTGCTCAAGCCGTACATGGGCGGCGTCGAGGTCATCCGCTAAATGGATTACCTGCCGCTGTTCCACAAGCTGCAGGGCGGCCGCGTGCTGGTCGTTGGCGGCGGTGAGATCGCCTTGCGCAAGGCGCGCCTGCTGGCCGATGCCGGCGCCGCGCTGCGCGTGGTGGCACCGGATGTCGACGGCCAGTTGGCCGCACTGGCCCGGGAAGGTGGCGGTGAGGTGCTGGTTCGCGGCTATCAGGCAGCCGACCTGGTCGGTTGCCGGCTGGTGATCGCGGCTACCGACGACCCTGGGCTCAATGCCCAGGTGTCGGCGGATGCGCAGGCGCTGAGCCTGCCGGTCAACGTGGTGGATGCACCGGCCCTGTGCACGGTGATCTTCCCGGCGATCGTCGACCGTTCGCCGTTGGTGGTGGCGGTGTCCAGTGGCGGTGATGCCCCAGTGCTGGCGCGCTTGATTCGCGCCAAGCTGGAGGCCTGGATCCCGTCCGCCTACGGCGAACTGGCCGGCCTGGCCGCACGCTTCCGCGACAAGGTCAAGGCCTTGTACCCGGACGTCAACCAGCGCCGCGGCTTCTGGGAAACGGTGTTCCAGGGGCCGATCGCCGAGCGCCAGCTGGCCGGGCAGGGCGCCGAGGCCGAGCGCCTGTTGCAGGCGATGGTTGACGGTGCACCCGTGCAGCAGGGCGGTGAGGTGTATTTGGTCGGTGCGGGCCCGGGCGATCCGGACTTGCTGACTTTCCGTGCCTTGCGCCTGATGCAGCAGGCCGACGTGGTGCTGTACGACCGCCTGGTGGCGCCAGCGATCATCGAGATGTGCAGGCGCGATGCCGAGCGTATCTACGTGGGCAAACGCCGCGCCGACCATGCTGTGCCACAGGACCAGATCAACCGCCTGCTGGTCGATCTGGCCCGGCAGGGCAAGCGTGTGCTGCGCCTGAAGGGCGGCGACCCGTTCATCTTCGGGCGGGGTGGCGAAGAGATCGAAGAGCTGGCCGAGCATGGCATCCCGTTTCAGGTGGTGCCGGGCATTACCGCGGCCAGTGGGTGTTCCGCCTATGGTGGGATTCCGCTGACTCACCGTGACTATGCCCAGTCGGTGCGTTTCGTGACCGGGCACCTGAAGGATGGCACCAGCAACCTGCCCTGGAATGACCTGGTGGCGCCAGCGCAGACCCTGGTGTTCTACATGGGCTTGGTGGGTTTGCCGACCATCTGTGCCGAGTTGATTCGCCATGGCCGTGCGGCCAGTACCCCGGCAGCGCTGGTGCAGCAGGGGACTACGCGTAATCAGCGGGTGTTCACCGGCACCCTGGCGGATTTGCCGGACCTGGTGGCCCAGCATGAAGTGCATGCGCCGACCCTGGTGATTGTCGGGGAAGTGGTGCAGTTGCGTGACAAGCTGGCCTGGTTCGAAGGCTCGCAGAACAGCTGAAATCGTTGGGGCCGCTTTGCGGCCCATTCGCAGCACAAGGCTGCTCCTAGCAAACAGCGATCCCCTGTAGGAGCAGCCTTGTGCTGCGAATGGGCTGCAAAGCAGCCCCGACAATCTCAAGCCTGCCAAATCCCCTTGCCTGCCAACCGCTCCCGATCATGCGGCAGGTTGAAGTCCTGCAGCGGCCCCTTGGGCACGATCCCGTTCGGGTTGATGGTCTTGTGGCTCATGTAGTAGTGCTTCTGGATATGCTCCATGTCCACTGTACCCGCCACCCCCGGCCACTGGTACAGCTCACGCAGCCAGTTCGACAGGTTGCGATAGTCGCTCAGGCGGCGCAGGTTGCACTTGAAGTGCCCGTGGTACACCGCGTCGAAGCGCACCAAGGTAGTGAACAGGCGCACATCGGCCTCGGTCAGGTATTCCCCGGCCAGGTAGCGATTGCGGCTCAGCAAGTCTTCCAGGTAGTCCAGTTCGTTGAACACATCGTCAAACGCAGCCTCGTAGGCTTCCTGCGTAGTGGCAAAGCCTGCGCGATACACACCATTGTTCACCGCCGGGTAGATGCGTTCGTTCAGCGCCTCTATGGTCGGGCGTAGTGGCTCTGGGTAAAGGTCCAGCGTATTGCCGGTCAGTTCGTTGAACGCGCTGTTGAAGATGCGGATGATCTCCGACGACTCGTTGTTGACGATGCGTTTCTCTTGTTTGTCCCACAGCACCGGTACAGTCACGCGGCCGGTGTAGTGCGGGTCATCCTGGGTATAGCGCTGGTGCAGGTACTGCAACGCGTCGAGGTGGTCACCGCTGGAGCCTTGCTGCTGGTCGAAAGTCCAGCCATGGTCCTGCATCAGCCAGCTGACCACGGACACGTCGATCAGGGGCTCCAGGCCCTTGAGGGCACGGAAGATCAGGGTGCGGTGCGCCCATGGGCAGGCCAGCGAGACGTACAGGTGGTAACGGCCGGCTTCGGGAGCGGGCAGCTGATTGCGGCGCTGGGCATTTTCGCGTTTGAACGTGCCATCCTTGCCGTTTTCATACCACTGGTCATGCCAGCGGCCGTCGATCAAAAGGCCCATGGTGAGCTCCTCGGAACAAAGTTGTCTGTCGTTGGAGCCCAGTCTAGGGAAAATCGTTCGAATAACTAGCGCAAAGACTGCAATCTTACTATCTAGTTATTCGATTTGTTGCGTGAACTCCAGTAGCCACGTGCTGTGGCGAAAGCCTGTTCACGGTCCTGGCCCAAGCTGCGCAGGGCCAACGCCATGGTCGCGACCACGGCCATTTCACCGTAGCTGTCCTCGGCCTCGCCGTGCCAGACTGCCAGCAATTGCTCAGGCTGCAGGCTTGGCGGCTTCACGTGGCGGCGTTCGCTCAGCGCTGGCCATTCCTCGTCCCAGGCTTCGCCTGCGGTGGTGCCGTACAGGTGGCTGATGACATCAGGGTTGACCTCGATCTCGCCGCCATCACCCTTGATCACCACTGCATGGTCGCCCAGCAGGCGGCTGGCCTCGCGGTGCACCGCCTGGTAACCGGGGTGGAAGATGCTCTGCAGGCCACAACGCGCAGCCAGCGGGTTAAGCACCCGGGCCAGCGAATGGATGGGCGAACGCAGGCCCAGGGTGTTGCGCAGGTCGATCATGCGCTGTAACTGTGGTGCCCAGTCCTGCAGCGGGAAGAAGGCCAGGTGCTGCTGCTCCAGGGCCTGGCTGACCGCAGCCCAGTCACGGCACAGCGGGATTTCCAGCAGGGGCAGCAACTGCTCGGTGTACATGCGCCCGGCGGTGTGGGCGCCGCCACCGTGCATCAGGATGCGCACGCCATTGTTGGCCAGGCACCTGGCGGCCAGCAGGTACCAGGGCAGGTGGCGCTTCTTGCCGGCATAAGTGGGCCAGTCCAGGTCCACGGCGATGCGCGGCGCCTGCAGGTGCGCGCGCAGGGCCTCGGTGAAGCCGGCCAGTTCTTCGGCGCTTTCTTCCTTGTGCCGCAGCAGCATGAGGAAGGCACCGAGCTGGGTGTCTTCGACCTTGCCTTCCAGCAGCAGGGTCATGGCCGTGCGGGCTTCTTCACGGGTCAGGCCGCGCGCGCCGCGTTTGCCTTTGCCGAGAATGCGTACGAACTCGGCGAACGGGTGCTCGGCCGGGGTTTCCAGGGTAAGCGGGCGAGGTTCTGTCATATGCAGTTGGTCGGCTTGGGCAGGCCCGCCAGCTTGGCGGCGAGTTTGGCGGGAGTGCCGTTGAACAGGCGATTCAGGTGCGGGCTATTGCCCTTGTCCGCGCCCAGTTTGAGGGCCGTGTACTTGATCAGCGGGCGCGTGGCCGGGGACAGCTGGTATTCCTGGTAGAACTGGCGCAGCAGTTCGAGGATTTCCCAGTGGTCTGCAGTCAGCGGGATGCCCTCGCGCGCGGCCAACGCCTCGGCGGCGGCAGGTGACCAGTCTTGCAGGTCGACCAGAAAGCCGTCTTTGTCCAGGGCGATCGCCTGATCGCCAACGTTGAGGGTATTCATAGCCAGCTGTTGACCTTGTCGTAATGCAGCGACAGTTCGACAAACCCGGCGTAGTCCACGGCCTTGGCCAGTTCGTTGGCGACCGCGCGGGCCTGCACGTCTTCTTCCAGGGCGAACAGGCGCCGGGCCAGGCCGGCGGCTTGCAGCAGGCGGTGCGGCTCGCTGCCGCTGCGCAGGGCGTACACCGCATCGCCGCACAGCAGCAGGGCGTCGTCGGTACCGAGCAGGCGCAGGCAGCTGGCCAGGCGCTCGTCGCCAAACGGGGAGTGGGCAATTACATGCAGGGTCGTCATCAGAGCGTTACCACCTGGTCGAAACGGGCGATCAGCGCGGCAAGGGCCGCGTCATCGAGCACTTGCACCGGCAGCGCCAGGGTGTCGGCTGCCAGGCCGCGGCGGGCCAGGCTGTGGCTGCAGGCAAACAGTTCCTCGACGCCGAACATTGGCAGCGCTTGCAAGTTGGCGGCCAGGTTCTTCTGCTGTACGGCGCTGGGCTGCTGGTCCGCGGCGAGCTGGAACACGCCGTCATCGAGGAACAGCATGCCCAGTGGCAGATCGAAAGCGCCGCCAGCCAAAGCGATGTCCAGCGCCTCACGGGCCGATGGGCCGTTCCAGGGCGCCTGGCGGCTGATGATCAACAAGGATTTGGTCATTTCAGTCGCCTCCAAAGCAGACAAGGCGATCGGCAACCTGCGCCGCCTCATGCAACTGGCCAAGCCCCGACAACTCCCAGGGTTTGGGCAGGTTCACGGCCGGGCGCTGATAGCGGCTGGCTTCGGCCTCGTCGAGCACGCCACGGCGCAGAGCGGCGGCGATGCACACCACTGCATCCAGCTGGTTGGTCTCGATGAACGCGCGCCATTGGCCGGCCACATCCAGTTCGTCCTGGGGGGTGACCACGTTTGCCGAGGCACTGTGTACCCCGTCCTGGTAGAAGAACAGCCGGGCAATCTCATGCCCGCCAGCCAGCACCGCCTCGGCATAGCGCAAGGCGCGCCGCGAGGAGGGCGCATGGGCCGGGGAGAACACCGCGATAGCGAATTTCATGGATAACTCATGCAAAAGGAATGGTGCCATGATAAAGCAAAAAAGCCCGCGCCCGCTTGTGCATGGCGGGGCGGGCTTTCTGTCTTGTACCAATTTCCAGGCCTGCGCGGCCCCGTGTAGGAGCGGCCTTGTGTCGCGACGGGCTGCAAAGCAGCCCCATGGCCCTAACAGAAGGACGCCAGGCTCAAGCCTGTTCCTTGCTCTCCGGCAGGAACCAGTTCAACACCAAGGCACAGATACCCCCGGTAGCCACACCTGATTCCAGCACATTGCGAATCGCCGCCGGCATGTGCGCCAGGAACTCCGGCACCTGCGCCACACCCAGGCCCAAGGCCAGGGACACAGCGATAATCAGCAGGGCACGACGGTCCAGCCGAGTGCTGGCCAGAATATTGATACCCGAAGCCGCAACCGCCCCGAACATGACCATGGCCGCGCCACCCAGCACGGGCTCCGGCACTGCCTGGATCACCCCGGCAACGCTCGGGAACAGCCCCAGCAGTACCAGCATCACGGCGATCCAAATACCAATATGGCGGCTGGCGATCCCGGTCAGCTGAATCACGCCATTGTTCTGGGCAAAGATCGAGCTGGGGAAGGTGTTGAACAAACCGGCCAGTAGCGAGTTGGCCCCGTTGACCAGCACACCGCCCTTGATCCGCTGCATCCACACCGGCCCTTCGACCGGTTGGCGCGACACCTTGCTGGTGGCGGTAACGTCACCGATGGCTTCCAGCGAAGTCACCAGGTAGATCACCAACATCGGGATGAACAGCGCCCACGAGAAGCCCAGGCCAAAGTGCAGCGGCATCGGTACCTGGAACAGCGCGGCTTCGTGCATGCCGGTGAAATCCAGGCGGCCCAGATAGCCGGCCAGTGCATAGCCGACCGCCAGGGCGATAACGATGGCGCAGCTGCGCATCCATACCACCGGGATGCGGTTGAGGATGACGATGATCGCCAGCACCACGCCCGACAGCAGCAGGTTCTCGCCATTGGCGAAGGTGCCATTGGCCATGGCGCCGAAGCCACCGCCCATGCTGATCAGGCCGACCTTGATCAGGGTCAGGCCGATCATCAGCACCACGATGCCGGTCACCAGCGGGGTAATCAGGCGTTTGACGAAGGGCAGGATGCGCGACACGCCCATCTCGACGAACGAACCGGCGATTACCACACCAAAGATGGCCGCCATCACGCCCTCTACCGGCGTACCTTGCTTGACCATCAGCGCCCCGCCGGCAATCAGCGGGCCGACGAAGTTGAAGCTGGTGCCCTGTACGATCAGCAGCCCGGCGCCGAATGGCCCGAAGCGTTTGCACTGCACGAAGGTGGCGATACCCGAGATTACCAGCGACATGGAGACGATCAGGTTGGTGTCACGTGCGGATACACCCAGCGCCTGGCAAATCAGCAGGCCAGGGGTGACGATTGGCACGATGATAGCCAGCAGGTGCTGCAGGGCTGCCAGCAGGCCGATCAACAGCCGTGGCTTGTCCTCCAGACCAAGCACCAGTTCATTGGCAGGCGCCGCCACGCCTGGGCCGTGTTCGTGTGAACTCATTGCGGAAAGCTGCCCCGGAAGAAAAAAGGAGCGCATTCTACGGGGTGATGGCGGATTGGGGTAGGGAAAAGCACGATGGCGGCATGATCGACGACCATTCGGCTGATTATCTGACTTTAAGGTCAGTTATTGAGTGCTGTTTGCTCCAGCAGGTAGAGCCTGAGCCCGAAACCCGCTCCCACAAAAAAGCCCGCCGAGGCGGGCTTTCTCGTACAGCAATCAATCAGTCATCACGACCCATGATGCCAAACAGTTGCAGCAGGCTGACAAACAGGTTGTAGATCGACACATACAGGCTGATGGTCGCCATGATGTAGTTACGCTCGCCACCATGAATGATCGCACTGGTCTGGAACAGGATGCAGACTGACGAGAACAGCACGAAGCCGGCGCTGATCGCCAGTTGCAGGCCGCTGATCTGGAAGAAGAAGCTGGCCACGATAGCACCCAGCAGGACAAAGAAGCCTGCAGTGATGAAGCCGCTGAGGAAGCTCATGTCCTTACGGGTAATCAGCACATAGGCCGACAGACCACCGAACACCAGCGCAGTCATGGCAAACGCCGAGCTGACCACCTCGGCGCCACCGGCCATGCCCAGGTAACGGTTGAGGATTGGGCCGAGGATGAAGCCCATGAAGCCGGTGAGGGCGAAGGTAGAGACCAGGCCCCAGGCCGAGTCACGCAGTTTGTTGGTAAGGAAGAACAGCCCGTAGAAGCCGATCAGCACCACGAACACGTTCGGGTAGCCGACGCGCATCTGCTGGGCCACGAAGGCCATGACACCGCTGAAGGCGAGGGTTAGTGCCAGCAGGCTGTACGTGTTGCGCAGGACCTTGCTGATCTCCTGCTGCTCGACCTGCTGGCCGTGGTGTACGGCGTAATCCTGTTCGCGCATGGCGACACTCCTTGGTAAACCTGTGGTTTCAAACGTTCAGATGCTAGGAGTCTATCAGAGCTCCCACAACCCGCGACACAGAGAGTTTGACAGCTTGTTTCATTACGGTATGATGGCGGCCGCAAAACGAGCTGGAAGCGTGGCCGAGTGGTTTAAGGCAACGGTCTTGAAAACCGTCGATGGGCAACTATCCTAGAGTTCGAATCTCTACGCTTCCGCCATATTCAAAGCCCTGATTATTCAGGGCTTTTTGCGTTTTTGGGGTCTCGATTTTTTCCTCGCCCGGCACCTGGTCGCTTCCGCATATTCTTCAGCGTTTCCGCAACTCGGGTGTTTTCCTCCGGTGTGGGCGCCTTCGCAATGGAGGCATCCCGATTGGCGGAGTCAGATGCCCCCCCGCAGATCTAGGCAATGGACTCAGGTCTTCGGGATGGCCTCGAAGGCTTCCTGTGTCAGCCTCAGCTCACCGCCTTTGCTCTTCCAGGGTTGATACGTATTTTGTCCATGAGCAGCGCCTCCTGGCTATTCGAGGTATACCGGTGCAGGGAGGCTATGAAAGGTATCACCAAGCTTCCACCTATGGTGTCGGTGGCGCTAATAAGCTGCAGCGTCTATGACACTTGGCGGAGCACATTAGCGCTTATGCCTAGACTCGATGACCACAATTTTCTTTGCTGCTGAATCTAGGATGGCATTGAAACGGCTCACATTGTCGAGATCTAGATTGGCGTCCCACTCGTCCAGCATAACGATTGGTGGGGGTGAACACAAAGCCTTTTCAATTTGTAGAAGCCTCAGTTCACCCGTTGACAGATTATTGTCAAGATTAATAAATTGCGCCTCAGGCGTCATCAGAATAGAATCCTTTGCAGCAGCTTTTATTTTTTTTAGGTATGAAGACTTTCCTGACCCATTACTTCCGCTCAGCAAATAGCGACCAACTGTGATTGATCCATTTTTTAGTTGATCTAAGAGCTCGCAGGGTTTGACGGCATAAGATGAATGGTGCTCTTCAATCTTGATGTGATCTAAGTTCATGGAAGAAAGTCTGTCATGCTTATCAAGTTTAGAAACGAAACTATGTAGGTTCTTCATTTTGGCTCGAACCAAGAGGAACTGACTGAAATAGATACTTAAGGAGTGGATGCTCCCGAATACCTGCAGGCTTCTAGGCAGCATAGCCACCAAGGCACCCACGCTTGCAGCAGTGATGATGCCTGCAGTGTGGATGGTCGCGGCCACAACAATGGTCGCGAGAGCGATAGGTAAACATGCGATTGCCTGCTCTAGTAAAACGTATCTGTCTACCTCGCCAAAATACGAGCGCGTTTTCGTGTCGAGGGACTCAAAGCTCTCTGATTTCATTCTAAGACTCCCTAGGGTCGCTGAGTCCCAAGTGAGTTCAATGGACAGCAACGCATCAAGCCTCTTTTGCTGCATGTCCCCGGCAATCTTCTTTATCCGGTTCTTTAAAAAAGCCACTAGTGTGGCAGATATCAAGAGTGAGATGGAAATTGCTATTGTAATTTCTAAACCTATTGATAAGTAAAACACAGCAAGCGTCATAATTATATTAAGGCAGGTTGATACCAGTCCGACGTAAAATCCACAGGCATGAGTAATGGTCGAACCCGCCTCTCCGCTGACCCACTGAACCAAGCTCTTTTTATTTTTTTCTGAAGCATATTGCATGTCACTAGAGGCTTCGCGCAAAGCCGACTTTGTGTACTTAAGCCATATGGAGTTGGAAGCCTTCGTAACATAAATTGATGACAATGAGCTTACAATGTAGGCAGAGAGCGCAAATCCAAAAAAGAAAGAGATGTAGCGCAAAACTAGCGTTAAATCACCGTCGGACAGAGTAGCTCCTGCCATGGCAATGAAGTATGTAGAAAATGCTAGTAAGGCTTGCTGTGCAATTGCAAGCAAAATGGCAAGAACAAAGCTTCTGTCTTTCATGCTTAGCTACTTCCTATGGCGAACAAAGCAAATAAAATAATCGAGACGCTCAACATAGCTATGGCACCAGCGTTTCTCGTTCTGGCTCTTGCGTATCTGCTCCTCAATGCTTTTGCCTCAGCTAACTGCTTTCCTATGAATCCCTTGCCGTCATAGAAACTGAATTTATTGATGAATGCGTCGAGAAAACCGATTTTCTGCTTTATATTGTAATGGTCGGGATTGAGAAAAATTAAATCCTGTGACGTGAGATCCCTGAGCACCAATGTCGGGGTAGGGGTTCTAAGTGGAAAGTAGCTTTTAGAGTGCAAGCTTGGGGCCGGGCTGTCCTTATATAGCGCTCCGATCATCAACTCACTTTTTATACAAGTTGGCTTCGCTTCGATATGTATCCGGAGAAGGCGAGCTATATCGAAGTCAGGCTCAAATATAATTATAATGGCGCCAGGGGTTTTTCTTGCTCGCGCTTTGTAGAAGGTAATGCAATTCTCAATCAGGGAGATAATTTCTTGGTCTGATCTACTATTTTCAACGCAGGAAAAATAAATCTCATTCGAGCGTAGAGCTTTGGGCATGAAAGGGCACATCACCCCTTTTCTGTGCGGGTGGTTCCCGGTTAGAAAAATTTCCAAGTAAGGCTTGATGTCGCTATAAGCTTCGATCGCAAATTCTGGTAAGTCATCGGGTAGTGATTGTTGGATTGTCCATAGAGATGTCATATTTTCTTCCTTGAAGCAATGAAACCCCTTTCAATTTCGAAAGGGGTCTAGTACAGCCGATTAAATGCCTAACTCAAAATCAGTGAGTTTGATTTCTAGACTTACCAATCGCCTTATTTACCAATTCCAACCGCCGCTACCGCAAACATGAGCCCATCCTGGAGAGCATGGTGGGTTAGCGAGGTTGAACAGAACAGACTTGAGTTTTTTGAACATGGTATTTGGGCTCGCCTCGGCAAGAGTCATCCCCTTTTGTTCCGTTGTAAAGGCTTTAGACATTGGATTGGAATAGTCGATTTTCATAAACGCTCCATGTAAATAATAATCAAATGCATCAGCTAATGATGCGCATTCATCGTAGCGATATTCTCTTGATTATTTGAAGCGTAATTTCAGATTTTATTATGCAAAAAAATACAAATTACTATCGATAATATCGATATGTTCGGGTTCCATTTGATATCGCAGTAGCGGCGTAGCGCATAGCCGTCGTAGCCCTGCCTGCAAGCAACCATTAACAGCGCTTGCGCGGGCGGCCAAGTTGGCTCGGAGAAATGCTGACCTCGTCCAGCAGAGGTAGGGCGTAGCTGATGACACTGGCTTGACCGCCAGACGCCTCGTCGTTCGAGGCTGAACGACTAGATCTTGGTCATTCTGCTGTTCCGAGCTTCATCGATTTTGTCACACGCCATTCAGCAAGCCTGGTCAAAGAACTTTGGGGGGCGGCGGTGATGAGCAATTGCAGATGTTCACCATCCATAGACATGGTCATCCAGACGCTGTAGATGAATTGTGTATGGACTGACGTGGCTCAGACGCTCCCTCTGCTGGGAGACCAGCCCTGATTACTCAGAGCTTTTTGCGTTTTTGGGGCATAGAAAACCATCCATGGGAGCGTCCGTGGGAATGGTTTGTTTCGGAAGCGCTTCCGATACTTCTTACTTGGTCGGTTTCGCCAGGGCTCCAACTCGGCGATAAATCCACTCGGTTATGTCGCCCTTGGTGTGGCCCAGCACCTGGCCGCCGGCGGTGACTGCCTCTTTGACCGCCTCCGCCCTGCTTGCTACTGAGCTCTAGCCGCAGCTTCTCAAGCCAAATTGCATCACTGACAACTGCGCGGAAACCTGATCCGTAGGCTGGACCCAAACCTTGTCTCCCACCGTTTCCATGCGGTAGTTAATGGAAATAGCGCTGTCGTTCTTCCCGGTAATGTACAGAACGGCCGATCCCTTCATGCCAAGCAACCCGTCAGAATCAAGGGCGACCGAGTCAATCCTGGCCACGGACCTGCAAGTGGCATTCATCTGCCCAAGATTGGTAACGATTTGTGAGCCCAGCTGGCGGACCAGGTCCTCCCCGGTCTTTTCAAAGTCTGCGTGCCTCTTCCATTCGACAGCTGCATAGCCGGAACCAACGAGCAGAATGATAAAAACACCAAGCTTTTTGATACGTGACACTGGTGATCCCGATAGATGTAATTGGTGAATGCTGCTGCAGGGCCATGGCTACGAAATTCGGGATAAATCAGACTAGATAGGCGTTCCACACCAGCAGCACCCAGGCCGGGGCATAGGTTATGTCCCGGCGGATAAGCCGATCCTTATGCCTGGTGTTCTCCGAGATCTCGAAATGCTCTTCATCAGCGGCCTGCAGGCGTTTGATGCAGACGTGTCATCCTAGTAGAAGAGGTAGATCCCGTCACCCACAAAACCGCAGACGTTGATGTTCACGATCAGTGTGGTGCGTGATAGTGGGTTCCATCGATTGGCCTCGCCCGGGACCACCTTCAGTGCTCTGCATGCGCAGCGCGCGGAGATGGATAATATTCTGCAGGGATTGCGTAAAGCTTGAGGTCTGTACTGTACCTGTGGGAGCGGCTTCAGCCGCGAACACCGGCGCAGCCGGTGCCATGCATCGCGTTGCATTCTTCGCGGGCATGCCCGCTCCCACAGGTTCTATTGCAGGGTCACTGGCTTCATGTCATCCGGTAATTGCCGAATAGCCGCCTCTATCCGCTCGATCGGTGCAGCGAGTTCGTCCGCTTCCTTGTCCTTGCCCTCCCTTCTCAGGCGATCGCGCTCAAGGCGCAGGTTAAGCAAATTTTTCTGCAGTTTCAGGGCCGAGGCATTGAACGGGTCCATGCTTTTCTCATGCTGTAGGCTTCCGTGCCGTTGTAGGAAAACTGGACCGTAGCAGCTCGATTTTGCTGGAGAAACTGAGGTTTCATACAGGCAAATCCCTCTACATCGATTCTTCCTACATTGCTCGGTAAAAGATCCTACAAACTACGTTTCAAGTCGTGTCTTTCAAACCTGGCTCAACGCCGCATGGTAGCTGGGAGCAAGCGGTTTTCGGTAATGCACGCCCTTAACGCGGCTCAATCCAAGGCATGCCGTGCTTTTCGAAATCTTATGTAGCAATTGCTAACCCGCAACTACAGGTGATCTGCATCCACCATTGCCTGGGTGAACGTTTGCGGCGCTTGATGCCACCGCTGATCAGCCGGGGTAGCCCTACTTGCCAGTAGAGCGCTGCGCATAGGCTTCGGCCGGTGGGGGCGGGGCGCCGTTGGTGTCGTCCTCCAGGGGGTCGGTACGCCGAAAGATACAAACACCGGATGGCAGCGAGTTTTACTGCTTCTGCTACGATCGCTAGCTTTCCCGGCCATGGAGAGGCCCGTGCATTACGTCGTGATTGAAACTCACCGCAGTGAGTACCCGCGGCCCATCCGCTTCGCCAGGGGCACCTTGCTGGACATCGGCCCGCGCTACGAGGGCGAGCCAGGGTGGCAGGACTGGTATCTGTGCACCTGCACCGGCCAGGAACCCGGCTGGGTGCCGGCCCAATTGATCGAGCGGCTCAGCGTGTGCCAGGGCAGGGCGCTGGACCACTACTCGGCGCATGAGCTGGATGTCGACCCGGGGCAGTTGGTGCAGATGGTGCATCAGCTCAATGGCTGGGTCTGGTGTCGGCGCCATGGCAATGGCGAGCTTGGCTGGTTGCCTGCGCAGAAGCTTCAGCGGCTGACTTGAAGCGCGCCATCAATCAGTACCTGCTCTGTGCGCAGGATCCGCGCGTAATCCAGTGCCAGGTTGCTCAGCGACAGCGCATGTACATCCTCAGCGGGCCACAGCCGGCCTTGCAGGTCGTACTGGTCAAAGGTGAAACAGGCGTCTTCAACCACCACCACATCGAAACCGAGGTTGCCCGCCGAGCGTGCGCTGGATTCCACGGAATTGTTGGTAATCACCCCGGCGATGACCAGTTCGTTGATGCTGCGCGTGTGCAGCCATCGCTCCAGGCCGGAGTTGGCGAAGGCATCGGGCACATGTTTGTCGAACACTGTTTCGCTGGCCAGCGGGGTGAATGCGGGCTGGAATTCGCAACCGGGCTGGCCCGGCCAGAACACCGAGTCCACCGAGCGGGACAGGTGGCGCACATGTACCACCGGGCGTCCTGACCGACGCCATGCCGCCAGCAGTTCGCCCATATGTACTTCTGCCTCGGGGTTGTTGCGCCGGCCCAGGCGCGGGTGGTGGATGCCGGCCTGAAGGTCGATCAACAACAGTGCTGCGTTGGTCGCGAAAGCAGTCATGGTGGGATGGCACTCCTTGGCGGGGGGGCAAGCACTTGAACCTAGCACAGCGTGGATGACTGCAAAAATTGCTGTCACGCATAGGGGGCGACTGCGCTGCTCTTGTGGGAGCGGCGCTTCGCATCTGATCCGCTTTTTTTCCACAAACCTGAATCTGTAACCGTATCAGCCCACGCCCGACAATATGCCCATTCCCGCATACACTTGTAGAGGTTCCAATGGGCAAGCTTGCGCTATTCCTGGGTGGTTTTCTGCTGCTGACCATTCTGATTGGTATTCTTGGCACCATTCCGCCAAGCTGACGTTCATCATCCACAGTCCCGCGGCCTGCCTGTCTTTCGGGCGGGCCCATTCCTCTTGGTTGTTGGCCGATTCACCCTACCGATTTGTACGATAAGTCATTCTTTGCACTGGGAAATCTGTCCACAAAAAACGTGGGTAGGTCTGTGGATAAAGTGCTGCAAGCCAGGTCTGCAGCGGGCTCTGTTAAATTGAGCAGAATTTGAACAGCCGTTTCAGGGGGCGTTTCAGTAGGCCAGGCCAGCGTGGCGCAGGGCCGCCAGCAGGTCGCGTACCCTCGCCGGTAGCTCGCCAGCGGGGTACACGGCATGCATCTGCGGGTCCTGGCCGTTGCTGGAGGTCAGACGGTATTGCGGGCATACCCGCACCAGCCGCCCGGCCTTGACCTGCGCTTCGCCAACCCAGGCGGCCAGGCGGGCAATGCCGGCGCCCGCCAGGGTGCTGTGGTACACCGCGTCGCCTGAGTCCAGGCGCAACCTGGGCCTGGGGCGCAGGCTGGTAATCTGGCCGTCGCGGCAGAAGTGCCAGGCCTTGAGTATGCGCGGGGCAGTGTGCAGGATCAGCGCATGGCCTTCGAGGTCCTCAGGTTGTTGTGGCGTGCCGGCCAGGGCCAGGTATTCAGGGCTCGCATACAGGTGGCGTCGGTAATCCCACAGCGGGTAGCCGATCAGCTCGCTGGACTGCGGGAAGGCACCGCGCACCACGAAATCGAACTTGCCTTGCAGCGGGTCCAGGGCCCCGTCGCTGTACTGCACGTCCAGGGTTACCTGGGGATAGCAGCGGGAAAACTCGGCAAGCACCTGGGGCAGCACATGTTCACCCAGCACCTGCGGTACGGCGAAGCGGATCCAGCCTTGTGCACTGCCGCTGAGTGCGGCCAGTTCATCGGCGGCATCACGTTGCACATCCAGCAAGCGTTCGGCGTGGGGCAGCAGACGCTCACCGGCTTCGGTCAGGGTTACGGCATTGGCATTGCGGTTGAGCAGTTTGCTCCCCGCATTGTCTTCCAGGGTTTGTACCGCGCGTGTTACCGCGCTGGGTGAGCGCCCCAGTGCGCGGGCTGCGGCAACGAAGCTGCGCTTGTGCGCCACGCTGACGAACGCCTGGATTTCCCGCAGCATGTCCAATGCCATTGCCTGCTCCTCGTTGCAGTTTTCGCAATGTGGCATTTCAACACAAGCGCAGCACTTTGATTAGCCTTGCAGGCGTCTTCACTGCCTGGAACCGCGTCATGATGGATATCGCTGTGCTTTCCGTGTTCGCCTTCGCCGCAGGGCTGATCGACGCTGCCGTGGGTGGCGGCGGGCTGATCCAGATCCCGGCCTTGTTCAACGTGCTGCCTACCGCGCAACCGGCGGCATTGCTCGGTAGCAACAAGCTGGCGTCGGTGTGTGGCACGGCCTTCGCTGCGCGCTCGTTCATCCGCAGGGTGACGCTGGACTGGGGGTTGATCGTGCCGGCTGCGCTCAGCGCCTTCCTCATGTCGTTTGCCGGTGCCGCCACGGTGTCGCTGGTACCGCCCAGCGTGATGCGCCCGGCCGTGCTGGTGCTGATCGTGCTGATGGCCATCTACACCTTCTGCAAGAAGGACTTCGGCACCCTGCACAAACCCGCAAAGATCGGCCGCAAGGAGCAGTGCCTGGCGGTGCTGATCGGTGGTGCAATCGGCTTTTACGATGGGTTGTTCGGGCCGGGTACCGGCAGCTTCCTGATCTTCCTGTTCATCCGCTTCTTCGCCTTGGACTTCCTGCATGCCTCGGCGTCGGCCAAGGTGGTGAACATCGCCACCAACCTGGCTGCGCTGGTGTTCTTCGTGCCATCGGGCAATGTGCTCTACGCCATCGCCTTGCCCATGGCGGTGTGCAACATCCTCGGCGCGCTGACCGGCACCTGGCTGGCAGTGCGCAAGGGTGCGGGCTTTGTCCGCGGGCTGTTCCTGGTGCTGTTGTGCGTGCTGATCGCCAAGTTGTCGTGGGACTTGCTGGCCGGCTAGTTCACATCACCTGGCGTTGCGGTTCGGCCTGCTCGACGCGGTTGCGGCCATGGGCCTTGGCCCGGTAAAGCGCCTGATCGGCGCGCGCCAGCAGTTCGTCGATGGTGGGGGCAGGCATGTCGGCGGCGCAACCGGCCAGGCCGATACTGACGGTAATCTGCAGGTGCTGGTCGGCCTGCACCACATGCAGGTCCTGCACGGCGCGGCGCAGGCGTTCGGCGGTGAACTTGGCCCTGTCTGGCGCAAGGCCCGGGAGGACCACGACGAATTCCTCGCCGCCCAGGCGGGCTAACAGTTCGCCATCGTGCAACTGGTCCTGCAGGGTGCCGGCAAACTGGCGCAGCACCTGGTCACCGACCGCATGGCCGTAAGCATCATTGATCGACTTGAAGTGGTCGATATCCAGCATCATCAGGGTCAGCGGCAGTGCCTGGGCGTGTTGCTGGCGGCTGTCGAGCAGTGCGTTGGCGCGGCGGGTGAAGGCGCTGCGGGTGAGCACGCCAGTGAGATGGTCGATGGTGGCCTGATGTGCCAGACGGGCCATCAGGCTGCGGTTGGCCTGGCTGACGCAGGCCACCACCAACGGCCCGAGCACCAGCATGGCGATGCCCAGGCGCGCCGACATCAGCGTGGACACCCCAGGCTCGCTCTGTGGCACGCTGAAATGCATGAGGTTTTGCGCCACCGCCACGATCAGTGTGCTGCCGGCTGTGAGTGTCAGCAGTGAGACCAGGAACGGTGAGTAGGTCCAGGCACACCACAGCAGCGCGGCAATCGGGAAGGCAATGGCCCCGGGGCCGCCGAAGGCAATGCTGAACGCCAGCGAGGCCAGCAGCACCAGCAACGGCGCCAGGCGTATGGCCTGGGCGCCACCGCGTATCAGGGCTCGCGCCGAGGGCGCCGTCAGCAGTACTGGTAGCACCAGTATGCTGGTCGAGAACTGCTCACTGAACCAGGCCAGCCAGGTGGCGCGCAAGGACTGTTCGAACCATGGCGTGGCCATTACTGCCGCCATGCTGGCCGCCACTATCGCCGCGGTGGCAGAGGCGCCGAACACGCTGAGCACGCCGTGGGGTGTACGCATGCGCCGGTGCAGGCGCGGCAAGCGCGAGAGCAGCAGCCAGAGGGTGAGCACCACGCCCAGGTTGCAAAGGTTGAACCACAAGGCCGGTACCCAGGCGCTGCCGCACAACAGGTCGGCGCCGACCATGGCCAGCCAGACCAGGGCGAAGCCCGTCAGCGTGGCTTGGCGGGGGTAGCGCAGCAGCACCCCGGCTAGTACTGCATTGACCGGCCAGAACAGCGACAGGGATTCGATCGGGCGGGCCAGGATACCGCCCAGGGTGAGGGCAAAGGTCAGGCCGAGCAGAACGACGTAGTGCAAAAAGCGCGATTGGGCGGGAAAAACCATGGGCTCGACCGGCAAAGCGGAAACGAAATCCAGGACAACGGCTTGAAGCACCTGGGGCAATTGCGCACAAGTGTGTTTCGCCAAGGTACTTGATGTCAATCTGCCGCGATCGGTCGAGATAATGCCAAATTGCCTCCATTCGTTGCCAATCACCTCACAGCCCGAAGAACCACGGCACCATCAACACGGTCACCAGCATTACCAGCACGGTGAACGGCACGCCGACTTTGACGAAGTCGGCGAAGCGGTATTGCCCTGGGCCCAGTACCAGCGTGTTGACCGGCGATGACACCGGCGTCATGAACGCTGCCGAGGCGGCCAGCGCTACGGTCATGGCAAACGGGTAGGGCGACATGCCCAGCTGCGCGGCGGTGCTGACGGCCACTGGTGCCATCAGTACCGCGGTGGCCGTGTTGGAGATGAACAGGCCGATCAGCGCCGTGACCGCGAACAGGCAGGCAAGGATGGCGCTAGGGCCGGCACCGCCCAGCACGCTGACCAGGCCGCCCACCGCCAGGTCGATGCCGCCGGTTTTCTGCAGTGCCTGGGCAAAGGGCAGCATGCCGACGATCAGCACCAGGCTTTGCCAGTGGATGGCCCGGTAGGCGCTGTTCATGTCGATGCAGCGGCCTGCGCCCATCAGCAGGCAGCCGATCAGCGCGGCAATGACGTTGGGTACTGCGCCGCTGACCATCAACCCGACCATCACTGTCAGGCTCAGCAACGCCTGTGGTGCGCGGGTGCGGGCGGGCGCGACCAGGTCGATTTCTGCGGGCAGGCTCAGTACCAGGAAGTCCTTGGGCTTGCTTTGCAACTGGCGCACGGCTTTCCATGGGCCGACTACCAGCAGGGTGTCGCCCAGGCGCAGCTTTTCTTCCACCAGTTGTTCTTCGATCGCCTCCTGCTCGCGGCGCAAGCCGACTACGTTGAGGTCGAAGCGAGTGCGGAAGGCCAGCTCGAGGATGCTCTTGCCGAGCAGTTTCGAGCCTGGTGGCAGCGAGACCTCGGCCATGCCCAGTTCCTGGGACTGGTCGATGAAGTAGGCGGCCTTGAAGTGCAGCGGCTCCAGTTGCATGCTTTGGCACAGGCTGCGCAGGTCGTCGTGGTTGGCGAACAGGTCTAGCAGCAGCACGTCGCCCTGGTGCAGCACGGTGTTGGAGTCGGCGGCGATCACCCGGGTGGTGAACTTGTGCTGGCGCTCGATGCCGATCACGTTGGCGCCATGCCGGGTGCGCAGCTCCAGTTCGCCCAAGGTGTGGCCGATCAGCGGCGAGTGGGGGCGGATGCGCAGGCGCCGCTCACGGCCGTTGAGCTTGTAGTCCAGCACCAGGTCCAGCAGGGTGCGGCGGCTTTCCACACGGCCATCTTTGCGCACTTCGCCATTCAGCCAGTGCCGGGTCAGCAGCATGTAGCCGATGCCCAGCACCAGCACCACCAGGCCAAACGGGGTGAAGCTGAAGAAGCTGAAGCCCGCTTCACCATGGCGCACCAGTTCGCTGTGCACCACCACGTTGGGCGGCGTGGCCACCAGGCTGAGCATGCCACTGATCAGGCCGGCGAATGCCAGCGGCATCATCAGGCGGCTGGGCGAAATCTGCAGGCGGGCGGCGATGCTCAGTACCACCGGAATGAAGATGGCCACCACGCCGGTGGAGCTCATCATCGAACCCAGCCCCGCCACGGCCACCATCAGCAGTACCAGCAGGCGGGCCTCGCTGTTGCCGGCCCGCTCGCTCATCCATTCGCCGATGCGGTAGGCAATGCCGGTGCGCACCAGGCCTTCACCGATCACGAACAGGGCGGCGATCAGCACCACGTTGGGGTCACTGAAGCCGGCCAGCGCCTGCTCCACGGTAAGGATGCCCGATAACGGCAGGGCGAGGATCACCAGTAGCGCGACCACGTCCATGCGTGGGCGATTGATGACGAACAGAACGATGACGATGGCCAGCAGGCCGAGGACCCAGAGCAGCTCTTGGTTCATGGGGAGGGGGTGTTCCTTCACACAGAGGCACGATAGACAGTAGCAGCGAGTGTGCCGGATTGTGCTGAAGGAGGTGTTGATGTGCTGCAAGGAAAGGGGCTGCGTAGCAGCCCCGGAGTCATCGGATCAGTGACGGTGACGGTGACGGTGCTTGCCGTTGTTGTCGCCCAGGTGGTTGCCGATGGCACCACCGGCCGCGCCACCCAGGCCGGCACCCACGGTGGAGCCAGTCTTGCCGCCCACCGCGCCGCCCAGCAGCGAACCGCCGGCCGAGCCCAGGCCACCGCCGATGGCGGCTTCGGTACGGTTACCCTTGCGTGCACCTACCGCACTGCCGGCTGCGCCGCCGAGGCCGGCGCCGATGGCCGCCCCCGTTTTGCCGCCGATCTGTTGACCGACAACGTTACCCAGAACACCACCCAGGCCACCGCCAATGGCGGCGGTACCGTCACCGGCGAAAGCGCCCTGGCACAGCAGCAGGCCGAGGGCAAGGGAAGGCAGAGTCAGACGCATGATACGAACCTCAAAGGAATCATCAGGTTAAGGTGCCGCGCAACGGGCGGCGGCTCAGGGTTGAAAAGACGTTTTAGCGGTAGTAGCGGTCACCACGGTATCGACGATAGTCATCATCATCGTCGTCGTCACGGTCATGCCGATGGTGGTGGCGATGGTCACGATCACGGTCACGCCAGCCATCGTCGTCGTCATGGTAGCGATGGCTATGGCACCCTGCGGTCAGCAGGACAACGGCGATTAGCGAAAGGCTTGCAAGACGGGTCATCACGATATAGATCCTTGATCCGCAAAGGTTTACGGCACACCCTCTGAGACTGGAAAGGATCCATTTGGTTTCGCAGGCAGGCAAAAATTTGTCGTGCCAGCGATGAGCGGCATGCCTCATCCACCTGCGCGCGACAATTCACTCGCGATGCTTGCCAGTGCTAGAGTCGCTTTCTTTTTTACCCTGAGGATGGAACATGCGTGCGATTCTGCCGATGGCCGCGGCGCTGATGCTGGTCGGTTGTGCTTCTGCGACCATGGAAACGGCCCGCGGCGGCAAGCCGACTGCGCAGCTCGACTCGCACAAGGCGCCGGAACTGGTGGCCCAGTGCATCCAGTTCAGCTGGCAGGAAGAAAAGGTGTTCGGTGACGACGCCAGTGGCTACCTGGAACCACGCAAGCAGGGTGGGTTCACGGTGTATACCCGTGAGGCCGAGGCGTTCGTGGACGTGTACCCGCAGGCCGGTGGGGCGCGGGTGGATTACTACGCGCAGAAGAACGACGGCGTGGCCCTGCAGCGCCGGGCGGCGGCGGCGACCTGCCTGTAACGGCTGGCAGGATGCATTTCCCTGTGGGAGATCGCCCAGCCCTCTGGGCTGCGCTGTCGCTTAGAGAACTGAATTCGCAAGCAGTCCGCGTACCCTGTGGGAGCGGCTTTAGCCGCGAAGAATCCAACGCGGTGCATGGCACCGGCTGCGCCGGTGTTCGCGGCTAAAGCCGCTCCCACAGGGGGCGCGCAAGCTTTACAATTTTTAGCAAGGCAGTTCTGTCGCGGGAAGATCGGTGGGGGCTAGCATGAGCCCCTACCGAATCAAGGAAGACACCATGGACCGCTCACTGCAACTCAACCGTGCCAGCTGGGATGAACGTGCCCCGCTGCACGCTGCTTCCAACGACTACGAAGTCGAACGGCTCGTCCAGCATCCCGAACACCTTTCCGAAACCGTCCGCTTCGATCTGCCATTGCTCGGCAATATCGACGGGCTCAACGCCGTCCACCTGCAGTGCCATATTGGCACCGATACCCTCTCGCTGGCGCGCCTTGGCGCCAAGGTCTGTGGCCTGGACTATTCCGCGGCTTCGCTGGCCGAGGCGCGGGTGCTGGCCGAGCGCTGTGCGGCACCCATCGCGTATGTCGAGTCCGATGTCTACGCCGCCGACAAGGTGCTGCCGGCTGGCACGTTCGACCTGGTCTACACCGGCATTGGCGCGCTCTGCTGGCTGCCTCGCATCGAGCCGTGGGCGCGTACAGTCGCGGCCCTGCTGAAGCCGGGCGGGCGGTTGTTCCTGCGCGACGGGCACCCGATGCTGATGGCAGTCAATGAAGACCACCAGGACCGCCTGCAACTCGAATACCCGTATTTCGAGCACGAGGAACCGACGGTGTGGCACAACGACCAGACCTACGTCGAAACCGAGCAGCGCCTTTCCCACACCGAAACCCACGAGTGGAACCATGGCCTGGGCGAGGTGATCAGTGCCTTGCTGGCCCACGGCCTGCAGCTGACCGCCCTGGTCGAGCACCAGAGCATCCCCTGGGAGGCGCTGCCGGGGCAGATGGTCAAGGGCGACGACGGTGAATATCGCCTGCGCGAGCAGCCCGCGCGCCTGCCCCTGAGTTACACGCTGGTGGCAGTAAAAGCCTGATCAGGACAGGTAGCCGCCGTCGACATTGAGCGCGGTGCCGGTGGTGTAGCTGGAGGCATCGCTGGCCAGGTACAACACGGCGCCGGCCATTTCCTTGGGGTCGGCCACGCGCTTGAGCGGGATCTGTTGCAGCGCGGCGTTGAGGATGGCGTCGTTCTTCACCAGTGCTGAGGCGAACTTGGTGTCAGTCAGGCCCGGCAGCAGGGCGTTGCAACGGATGCCGAATGGCGCGCATTCCTTGGCGAAGACCTTGGTCATGTTGATGACCGCCGCCTTGGTCACCGAGTAGATGCCCTGGAACAGGCCAGGCGAAACCCCGTTGATCGAGGCCACGTTGATGATGCTGCCGCCACCGTGCTCGCGCATTAGCTTGCCGGCCTCTACCGACATGAAGAAGTAACCACGGATGTTCACGTCGACGGTCTTCTGGAACGCGCCCGGGTCGGTGTCCAGCACGTTGCAGAACTGCGGGTTGGTGGCGGCGTTGTTGACCAGGATGTCGAGCCGCCCGAACTGTTCGCGGATGCCGGCGAACACCTGCTGGATCTGCTCCAGTTCACCGATGTGGCAGGCCACCGCCGTTGCCTTGCCACCAGCGGCGATGATGGCGTCGGCCACCTGCTGGCAACCGTCGAGCTTGCGGCTGGACACGATCAAATGGGCTCCTTGCTGGGCCAACAGGTGGGCGATGGCCTCGCCGATGCCACGGCTGGCGCCGGAAACGAAGGCAATCTTGCCGTCGAGGTCGAACAGGTGGGTCTTGGGCATGCTCTTTTCCTTGTTATCCGTCGTCGAGGTCGGGGTTCAGAGGCTGGACTTGGCAATGACCTGCAAGGCCATCTGCTCCAGCAGGCGGTTCATGTGGATGAACTGGGCGAATCGCTTGTCCTGGGTCTGGCCGTGGAAATAGCGGTAGTAGATCTGCTGGACGATGCCTGCCAGGCGGAACAGGCCATAGCAATAGTAATAATCGAAGTTGTCCAGGCGGATGCCGGCGCGCTCTGCGTAGTAATCGACGAACTGGCGGCGGCTGAGCATGCCCGGTGCGTTGCTCGGCTGACGGCGCATCAGTTGCACCGGCGCCGGGTCGTCGGCCTCGATCCAGTAGGCCAGGCTGTTGCCCAGGTCCATCAGCGGGTCGCCGAGGGTGGCCATTTCCCAGTCCAGCACACCGATGATGCGCATGGGGTTGTCGGCATCGAGGATCACGTTGTCGAAACGGTAGTCGTTGTGCACGATGCCGGGCCGCGGGTGGTCAGCGGGCATTTTCTCGTGCAGCCAGGCGGTTACCTGTTCCCAACGTGGGGCGTCGGGCGTCAGGGCCTTTTCATAGCGGCTGGTCCAGCCCTCGATCTGGCGCTGCACATAGCCTTCCGGCTTGCCCAGGTCGGCCAGGCCGCAGGCGTTGTAGTCCACCTGGTGCAGCTCCACCAGGCGGTCGATGAAGCTCTTGCACAGGGCCTCGGTGCGGTTGGCGTCGAGGTCCAGTTCGGCCGGAATATCCGAGCGCAGGATGATGCCCTTGACCCGCTCCATCACGTAGAACTCGCCGCCGATCAGGCTGCTGTCGGTACAGTGCACGTAGGCCTTGGGGCAGTAGGGGAAGCCGCTGTTCAGCTGGTTGAGGATACGAAACTCGCGGCCCATGTCGTGTGCTGACTTGGCCTTGTGCCCGAACGGCGGGCGGCGCAGCACGAGGTCGCGGCCTGGGTAGCTGACCAGATAGGTGAGGTTGGAGGCGCCGCCAGGGAACTGGCTGATGCTCGGCAGGCCATCCAGGCCAGGTATGTTGGCCTTGAGGTAAGGGTCGATGACGGCCGCGTCAAGTTCTTCGCCGGGGCGTACCTGGGTGGACTGGTCTGTGAGCGTCATGCGTTTTCCTTATTTTCGATCGCAAGGACTATTGGCTAATCTAATGGTCTGCCCAGGTTGGGACAAGCGTACCAGGTGCCATATAGGTAAGGGTGTTGCTGCCCGATCAACTGCCTTGATAACCCCCAAACTTACAGGTCTTCATGCGTGCCCAAATCTTGAAACCTTGCGCGCTAACTGTGGGAGCGCTTGATGTGAAGCAGGCAGGTAAAAAAAAACCGAAGCCGGTCAGGCTTCGGTTTTTCGATCATCCGCTGTTTCCAGCCCTCAGGACGGGAACAGCTCGCTGAGTTTCATCGACAGCATCATGTCGCCTTCAACGCGCAGCTTGCCCCCCATGAACGCCTGCATGCCGTCGGTTTCGCCGCTGACGATACCTTTCAGGGTTTCGCTGTCCATGACCAGGGTGCAGTTGGCATCCGGGTTTTCGCCTTCCTGCAGGTCGCAGGTGCCGTCCTTGACAATCAGCGCGTAGTGCTTGTCTTCGTCGGTGATGTTGAAGCCGAACACCAGGTCCAGGCCGGCGGCAGCGGATGGGTTGAACTTCTCTTGCATCTTTTTAACGGCATCAGCTACGGAGGTCATGGCGCATTCCTTATAGAGTGATTTACATGTCCGCGCAGGGACACAACAAGCCGGGCTCATCGATAGGTGACAAGCTCCGGCGCCTTCAACAACTGCACATGGGCCTGGCTGTTGAAGGAAGCCAGTGCCACGTCGCGGCCACGGAACTTCAGCTGGCTGAGCGACGTGTTGATGATCTGCCAGTTCAGCGCGAACGCCTGGCTGGGGGTAATATGGGTAACCAGGTGGAGCAGGGCGGCAATGGTGCCGCCCGAGGTAAAGATGGCGATATTGTCACCGCTGGCGGCGGCATCGAGTACGCGCTGCAGGCCGCCTTGCACGCGGGTGGTGAACGCCTGCCAGGTCTCCAGGCCATCGTCGGCATGTTCACCATCGTGCCAGCGCTGCACCATCAGTGCGAACAGGCGCTGGAACTCGCTGCGGTGCTGCGCGCCATTGCGCAGGATGTGCAGGGCGTCGGGCTCTTGCGGCAGCAGCCCCGGCAACAGGGCGCGGATCACACCATCGGCATCGAACTCATTGAACGCAGCATCGGTCTCTACAGGCGGCACCAGGCAGCCATTGGCGTGCAATGCTTCCAGGGCCAGACGCGCGGTATCCTGCTGACGGCGCAAGTCGCCTGCCACGCAACGGTCCAGCCGCACCCCGAGCTGGGCCAGGTGCTCACCCAGGGCCTGGCTCTGGCGCACGCCCACGGGCGAGAGGACATCGTAGTCATCGGCGCCGAAGGAGGCTTGGCCATGTCGGATCAGGTAGAGGTTGCCCACGAAAGGTTCCGGCCTGTTGGAGGTTGCTGCGAGGTTAGGATGCGGCACACGGGCTGTCAACGAAAAAACATACAAGCGTTTGAAAAGGTTGTTTGAAAGGTGTTGCCAGCGTTTACCGCGGCTGGCAGCACCTCAGGCGCAACGGTATGCTTGCTACAGTTACGCGCCGTAGTGGCGCAAGTCTTTAAGGAGTCAACGTGGAGTTTCTTGCTGAATACGCAAGCTTTCTCGCTAAAACCGCCACCCTGGTCATCGCCCTCCTGATAGTGCTGTCGGCCATCGCCGGGCTGCGCGGCAAGGGGCGGCGCAAATCGGGTGGGCAATTGCAGGTCACCCGCCTGAACGAGTTCTACAAGGACCTGCGTGAGCGCCTGGAGTCCGGCCTGTTCGACAAGGCCCAGCTCAAGGCCTTGCGCAAGCAGCAGGCCAAGGCGGAAAAACAGCAGAAGAAGGGCAAGGCCGAGGAAAAAGGCCGGGTCTTCGTGCTGGACTTCGATGGCGACATCAAAGCCTCTGCCACCGAAAGCCTGCGTAACGAAATCACTGCGCTGCTGACCCTCGCGACCCCGCGTGACGAAGTGGTGCTGCGCCTTGAAAGTGGTGGTGGCCTGGTGCACAGCTACGGCCTGGCCGCATCGCAGCTGGCGCGCATTCGTCAGGCCGGCATCCCGTTGACCGTGTGTATCGACAAGGTGGCCGCCAGCGGCGGTTACATGATGGCTTGCATCGGCGAGAAAATCGTCAGCGCACCGTTCGCCGTACTGGGTTCCATCGGCGTGGTGGCGCAGCTGCCCAACGTCAACCGCCTGCTGAAGAAGCACGACATCGATTTTGAAGTGCTGACCGCTGGTGAGTACAAGCGCACCCTGACCGTGTTCGGCGAGAACACCGAGAAGGGCCGGGAGAAGTTCCAGGAAGACCTGGACATCACCCATCAGCTGTTCAAGGACTTCGTTGCCCGCTATCGTCCGCAGCTGCACATCGACGAAGTGGCCACCGGCGAAGTCTGGCTTGGCGTCGCGGCGCTAAACCGCAAACTGGTGGACGAGCTGCAAACCAGCGACGAGTACCTCAGCGAGCGCGCGCGCAACGCCAACCTGTTCCACCTGCATTACGCCGAACGCAAGAGCCTGCAGGAGCGAATCGGCATGGCTGCCAGTGGCGCGGTGGAGAACACCGTGGTGGGGTTGTGGAGTAAACTCGGCCGCCTGCGCTAACACCTTGAACCTGTTGAAATTTTTTTTTGTTCAGGGGGTTGCAAGGTTAAAGGAATGCAGACATAATGGCGCCCATCGAAACGCAGCAAACCTTGAAAAAGGTTCAGCGTTTCAAGGAGATAGCGAAGCGTAAGCTGCTAGATCCAACCTTTGAGGCCGAGTAGCAAAGTGGTTATGCTCCGGATTGCAAATCCGTCTACGCCGGTTCGATTCCGACCTCGGCCTCCACCATTCGAAAGCCCCGCAGATTAACGTCTGCGGGGTTTTTCTTTGTGCGCCAGAAAATGCCACGCTTAATGCTTGACTAAGGGTTGAAGTTTGTTCAACCACCCGATTGGCGGTCGCATTATTCCTGCCCAGGAATCTCCGATCAAATCAGCACGGGTGTGACTTGATCGGAGATGCCCTAAGAAGTACTGGCAGGTCGGGGATTACAATCGCCTCAATAGGGGTTGCAGTGCTGAGCTACCGCTGTAGCTTGGTCAACATAGGGGCGAGCTGGCTCAAGGTTCCATTCGGGCTTATTCCTGACAGGTTTATTGTCATAAGTTGCTGCCAGGTGGCACACTAATTGCCGGCGAAGCGAACCACCATTAATGCTGTATTTCCGCCATTGCTCGTCGTTCTTGTGCTTGTTGTATAGCTCCGCGAACATCCGGTCAGTCTGATCGTCCTTGATTGCGCGACCGCAGGCGGTGGGTACGACTTGCAGCGACCAAGTGTTCGGACCTAGCTTCGGATCGGGGCGTTGTACCCATGTACTGGATTGAAGGTACTTGTCGCAGAACTGCTGCGTTGGTAGCGGCGCGGTTTGAATACAGGAGAAGCTGGCCTTACCGTTGGGCGTCCGTGGGAAGTTGATTCTGACGATGTTGCGGTCCTTGCCGGTCTTGTTCTTGTAGTCGCGCTGATTAGCCAGGGCATCGTTCAGTCCTCGTTCATCGCTATAGAAAAACGCTAGGATTGGTAATTCGTCGTCTTTTGGGTTACCCAGGCGCAGCTCGGTCTGGGTCTGGAACTCACGAGTGTTGATGGCGCGCCGAGCACCCATGAAGTTCTGAAACGCACCTACCCTATCCTGACTGCTCATGGGATTGCGCATGTTGAACCCACATTGCAACTGGTCCTGCTTGCGGTCGTTGTTGAATTTAGTGAAGTGCGCGACCCAGGCATTGGCATTAGTGATAGGCGGGGCCATGGCCTGACATACCGCCTCGGTCTGGTTGGTGTTGCGGTTGTTGCCGCAGCCCCGGTCATCTCGGAAGTCGGTCCAGGCGTCGTTGGGGAAGGCGCAGTAGATATGTACTGGTGTCTCGGGGGCGCGCACTAGATCGATCGGCTTGATGATGTAACCGTTCTGCGTGCTCATGCCCGGGTCCTCATAGCTGATACCGTCGACACGCATCCATGACGCAGCAAAAGTCCCCAGCTCCCGGGCCTTAGGGCTCGGGTTCCATACATCCCATTGTTGGCCCTTTGCCGGGTCGGCGCGGTGTGTCCCCCTAATCAACAGGCCCGAACAGTCAGATGCTGGGTCTTTCCCGCAACTGTCGACGGTTCTGTTGTATAGACTTTCCACCTGTTTCAGCGTCTCTTCGCAGGACTCGGCACTAGCTGACGCAGTGTACAGAAACAACGGAAACACCAATATCGGGACAATCCTGTTCGAACTCTTTCTCATGGCATGTATCTCCCTGATTAGCCAAAAAATAACCTGCACTTCCATAGCCACCCGAATGTGACTACACCTTTCTTCTGCTAAGCGAAAATCTAAACAGCCGACTACTCAACGTGGGACCGGATTGCATCCTGCAGCGCGGGTTTCGCTTTCGGACAGCGTCGGCCGGAAAGGCTCGAGATTCCAGGGCGTCTTGCTGCGATAATTGACGAGTACGCAGCTCAATTGCTGGCGCATACTGTCGGTGGAATTTTCATTGTCGCGCCATTGGCTATCGGCGCCTCTGAGGGCAAACAACTGGTCGTACAGCGCCCCGACTTGCTCTTTGGGCAAGGCTCGTCCCGCCGCCGTGGGCACTACGCTCAAGGTCCATTCATCTTGGCGGGTGCCGGGGTCGTAGCGCTTGACCCAGGTGGCCGCAGCGATGTATCGCTGCGTAAGTGCTATCGGTGTGACCTGTCCGCCGCTGGCGGCTGTCAGGTCAATCGCCTGGTCGGCAGCGACGTAGCTAAAGCGCTGCTCCGGCGGCTTGGTGAAGTCCAGTCGCAGGATGGGTACGCTGTATCCTTGGGCCTGAAGTTTCTTCTGGAAGTTGCGCGCGCTGGTCAGCCCGTTTTCCGGTTTCGGCGGCGCCTGGTCACCGCGGGTGGCAAAGTTTTGCGTGCTGTTGACGTTGTAGATGAATGCATCGATGTACTTCATGTTCTCGCTGCCGTCGTTAGTAGCCGAGGCATTTTTGAGCATGAATTCGTTGACCTGGGCGCTGTAGGCGAAGGGGTCCTTGTTGGTGGCCTTCACCCGTGACTCGTGGACCCGGATCATGGCGTTCCAGTCACTAGGTTTTTCCGCGTTCCAGGAACACTGGTTGTACTGGATAGGTCCCTTCATCAAACCAGTGTATTTCTGTATCCACTGCTCGGCTGTGCTGACCCCGGCTTCAGAGCAGGTACCGTAGGCCAACGCGGCATTGCGGTTCGTCATGGTGCCCTGGGCGGCGCGTGGCGGTTCGCGACCGTCAAAAAAGCCGCAGCCGTACCACTTACGCTCCGGTCCGGT